>Ga0256833_1003317_pt1 | contig 11045 bp, 11 predicted proteins | sample 356284metaG_FD_190535 | JGI IMG/M metagenome (GOLD analysis project Ga0256833, IMG submission 190535) | Hydrothermal vent microbial communities from Mid Atlantic Ridge, Atlantic Ocean - 356-284 | ecosystem: Environmental > Aquatic > Marine > Hydrothermal vents | place: Atlantic Ocean: Mid...
AGGAGATGGTATTCCTGTTTTATATGCTTTGTAAATAACTATTGGAATTAGAATGATTGAAAAAGAGATTAAAATATAGTTAATCCTTAAAGCTAGTAAATGGGTTTTTATATTCTTTAGACTAAAAAAATAGATAAGCTGAAATAAACCTTCTTCTATCCCTTTATTAATCAGTTTTATATTGAATAATGCAGTTGACAGAGTAGATACAGATGAGAATAAAATTAGAGGTTTTCCTAAATTTCCTAGTTTTAAATTTTTTTTTAATAAATCATGTATAGTTATTAAAAGTCCAACTGCTATAAATATTTCAAAGAGAGAAATAGATACAAAAGCAGAAAAGATAAGAAGGTATATATATATTTCTCTAAAATTTATCTCTTTTAATTTTTCCACAAAATCTCCTGTTATTCACTGTAGTAGATATAGTTTATATAAACTTGTTTAACATAGTTTCTTGTTTCTTGTAAAGGGAAAAACTCTATAAATTCGGCAACATCTCTGATTTTATGTTTTTTAATGAATCTTTTAACTCTACCGGGTCCTCCGTTGTATGAAGCTATTGCATAAAAGATATTTCCATTAAACATCTTTAATAGATGTTTTATGTACCAACTTCCATATCTTATGTTTATTTCTGGAATAAACAAATCACTAACATCAAAATCTCTATCTCCTAATTTCATAGCTATCCATTTACCAGTTTTTGGCATTATTTGCATTAAGCCTATAGCATTTGAACGGGATACTGCATAAGGATAAAATAAACTTTCCTGTCTCATTATTGCATATACTATATCTTCATTGGTTAAATACTGGAATGGTCTGGGGAACGAAAAACCATACATTTTGAGGTCTCTATATTTCTTTTTATAAAATTCCCTTGTAGTTAACTCTGGAAAAACTTGGTGAAGTCTCAATTTATCCCTGATAGTATAAGCTTTTCTGTTGTAGTAGTTAGCTTCAACGAAAGCATCTTTATACATTCCTATCTGCTTTAGTCTTAATATTAGGGTTAATATATTGTCTAATGGTAAGTTTAGATTTTTTCTCTTTACATCAAGTAAGGTTTTCTTAACATTTATTTTCTTCCTTGAATATATAGAGTAAAAACTGTAAGGATTATTAAATGATGCTGCTTTCATTAGATAGTATTTTGATAAATCATCTTCTAATAATACTTTGTATGATAAATGTAGCCAATAGTATATTTTAGATTTATCTTTATTTTTATATTTTAAAGCTGTCTTAAATCTATCTATTGCCTCCTCAATATTGTTACTTTTATACTCTAGTAAACCTAAAAGAAAGTATTTTTCACTTAAATAGTCTGGATGTCTAACAAAAGAGGAATATCTTATCGTTTTCAGATACTTTCCTTTATAAAAACTGTTCGTCATTAAGTCTAAAGCTATTTTAGATGCATATCTGTTATTTCCTACCTTATAAAGGTATTTTACATATTTAATTCCATTTCTTTTTTTTCTTTTGAAAAGTTCATAAACTAACTCACCATATATGTTAGACTTAGGATTAAAGTAATCTATATACTTCCAAGCCGTTTTATATCTTCTAAGTCTAATATTTGCAACTGCTAAATAGTAGTATTTTTTTCTTTTATCTGTTAAAGTTGAAGCTACTCTTAAAACATCTACATATCTATGTTTTTTTATAAGTTTTCTTATAACTGTTAGTTTTTCTTTATCTGTATATGAGTTAATATTTTTCATAAAAATTCTAAAACCTGGTGTGGAAGTTATATACTCTGTGGATAGTATTCTCTCAATATTTTTAACTTTATATATCTGTCCATAATACTCATAAATATCTCTTTTCATTGTAAGTAGAACAGGAGCGTCTTCTTCCAATAAAGCTCTATAGTCTGCAATATCTGATAATTTTAATGCCGTCTCATAATCTCCTTTTTCTTTAAAGTATCTAATTCCGGAGTATAAGGCATAGTGGGTTAATGCATAATTCCTGTAATTTAAGATTTCATCAAAGTCCGACGGTTTAGCTATTCTCCGTTTAATTTTTATTATTACTTTGTAATAAAGTGAGTGTGGATAGTAGATGCTATCATCTGAAATCTGTTCAAAACATTGATAACTTTCTGAATATCTTTTTTCCTTGAAAAGCCTATAACAATAGCTATATAAACTTTCTGACGATATACCATAATCATAAAATATAAAAAGAAAGACTAAAAATGTAAGGAAAGATTTAATTTTCATTTAATTAACCCTTGCAAAATTATTAATTTTAAAAATAATTTATTTTTTAAAAATTTTATTTCAAACTTTTATTATCCACATCAATTTTTGAATAATTTCATAGAAACTTTGAGGATTTAAACTTGCAGTTCCAACAAGGAAACCATCTATAAATTCTCCTTTTATTAAACTATCTGCATTACTACTTTTTACACTACCACCATATAAAACTCTAGTTTTTTGTGAATTTCCAGAGGAAATTTCATCTAAAATCTCTTTAATAAATTTATGTACATTGTTAGCATCTTCAGGAGTTGCACTTACTCCAGTTCCTATAGCCCAAACAGGTTCGTAAGCTATATCTATATAGTTTGCTTCTCTCTCAACGCCTGCCAAGCCATTCCTTATCTGTCTCTCTATTACTGAAAAGGTTTTTCCCTGCTCCTTTTCCTCTAATGTTTCACCTACACATAAGATAGGTCTTATTCCATTTTCTATTGCAGATATAATTTTTTTATTTATTAAATCATCTCTCTCTCCAAAGATATGTCTTCTTTCAGAGTGTCCAAGTAATACATACTCAACATTTAACTCCTTTAACATTAATGGAGATATTTCTCCTGTAAAAGCTCCACTGTCTTTATAAAACATATTTTGACTACCGAGTTTAATATTACTATCCTTTAGGCTTTCGGAGGCAGTGTATAAAGATGTAAATGGTGGAGTTATAACTATTTCAACGTTGTCTATATCCTTTACTAAAGGCTTAAACTCAGCTAAATACTCTTCAGTTTCCTTAACAGTTTTATTCATTTTCCAGTTTGCCACTATTAAATACATTCTCCATCTCCTTAAAGTTTATTTAATCTTTTAGATGTCTTATTTCCTTATTTATTATTTTTCCTTCCTCATCCAAATCATAAACGATAGGTGTTCCTGTTGGGATTTCCACTTTTACAATTTCTTCAGGAGATAAATTTTCTAAATACATAACTATAGACCTTAAGGAGTTCCCATGGGCTACAACTAAAACATTTCTTCCGTCATATATGTCTCCCATAATAGCCCTTTCTAAAAATGGAATTGTTCTATTTGCAGTGTCCTTTAAGCTTTCACCTTCAGGTGGAGGTATATCGTAGCTTCTTCTCCATAGATGAACTATATCAGCTCCCCATTTTTCTCTTGCTCTATCCTTATTTAGTCCTTGTAATGCTCCATAATGTCTCTCATTTAAAGCTGTATCTTTTATTACAGGTATTAAAAGCCCTATAGTTTCAAGAATTATTCTTAAAGTTTCCTGTGCCCTTGTTAAAGCTGAAGTGTATGCTACATCAAATCTTATGTCTTTTAATAACTCTCCAGCTCTATAAGCTTCTTCCTTACCTTTTTCCGATAGAGGAACATCTACCCATCCTGTAAATCTATTCTGCGAATTCCAGACAGACTGACCATGTCTTACTAACACAAGTTTAGCCATAGTTATAGGAAACCCCCTTTTGTTGATTTTAGTAATATTTGAAAAATTTTAACAAAGTTTATATACTTTTACAAAAATTTATAAAAATTTTATTTTTAATTAGATTATATCAATAATTGAAAGCATTTTACTATTTAAAATTAAGCTTTATAAAACTTTATATTTGCGGTATAAATTTTTACTTCTTTGGTTATATTTAAAAAGTTTTCTGTAAAGTGGTATTTATTAAGAAAACTTTTAGATAAATTTCATACTTTTTTCACAAAAAAAATAATTTTTATGATAAAATTAAAAAACTCAACAAAAATATAGAGAAGTGAAAAAATGGAAGTTATAAAAGACTGGGATATTAAGTTAGAAATAGTAAAAACCAAAAAGGGAGTTTTACTTCATAAAATTCAAGTTGGAGAAAATCATTTCTTTCTAGAGCAAAATCCATTAAAAGATAGCAAATACGGTTTTGCATACAGAAAAATAAAAGATATATATCCTGAATTTTATATGTTCTGGGAAATAAAAAACAATAAATACACTGGGAGACTTTTAACTGGAGTTATTCTTGATAAAAATGCAATAGATAAGTTTATATCTGATATCTTAAAAGATGACATTTATAAAAAATTTGTAGATGAAATGGAAGAGATAGAAGAAAATAAAAAATAAAATTTTTCTTTTACCATCCTATAATTTCAAAAGTTATAGGTAGCTCAACTATAAAGTTATCCCGTGGTGGATACTTTTTGTACTTTTCTGCAAATTTAGGAACATACTTTTTTATTATTCTTATGGCTCCTTCATCTAAAACATTGTAGCCACTACTTATAATTATCTTTATACTTTTTTCATCAACAGATCCATCCCTATTAATTTTAAATTGGACAATTAAACTACCTTCCAATCTAAGCCTTTTTGCCATAGGAGGATATAAATCCTTTCTCCTTGCCAACTGATTTAAATACATTGTTAAAGCCCTAATATAACCTTCAATATCTTCATCTTTTTTTAACTCTTCCTCAGAAACGCTTTTTTTACCAAGCTCAAATATTTCTTCTTTTCCGGCAAGCTCTCTTATAGACAAAGGTTTTTTCTTTTTATTATTTAAATCTTTATTAGAATTATTACTTTCTACAAGCTCATTTTTAATCAAATTTTCTGTTGTGTTTGTATTCTTTATTTTATCTTCATTTTTTACCTGTTCTAATTCAGTTTTTTCTTTTATCTTTTTATCTTTTTCTATCTTCTTTTTTACCCTTTGATTTTTCATTTTATAAGATTTTTTAGAAATGCTAGCTACCTGTTTAGATAACTTTTTTACTTTTTTAGGTGAGGTTAAATTTCTAATTTTCTTTTTAATAAGACTGTTAGAATTATGTTCAGAAGGTACTACTTTATCACCCTTTTTTTCTGACTTTGGAATTTTTAACTTATTTCTATTATTTTCAGAGAGTTTTGCTTCTTTTTTAGGAATATATATATATATTTCTCTTTTTTTATAAGTATCTTTCTTCTTTTTATCAGCCTTAATAAATAAAAAAATAATACTAAAAAAAAGTATATGAAGAATTAGTGATAGTAGTAATGAAAATAATAATATTTTTCTTTTTCCAAACAAGTTTTCTCCAAAACTATTATTTTATAAAGTTAGCTAAATACATAGCCGTTACCGTATCCATAGTTTGGACATGATTTATTAACCAAGGAATAAAATGATTTTCTATATAGGATTTTATAAGTTTTGAATTTTTATCTTTATCCCACTGTTTCTTTAAATTATTTAGCTCCATTCTAATTCTGTCATGCTCTCCCTTATGCATTGGGTAAGCAAAAAAGCTATACTTCTCCATTAAATTTTGTTCAAATGAAAAATGCTCCTCAACATCTTTTATAAACTCATCTAACAATTTTTCTACTTCTTCTACATCTTCCTTTACAGTTGCATCGTAGAGAGCATTTAAAATTTCAAGCTCGTTTGTATGGATGTTATTCATATCTTCCAAAGCAACCTTGGGAAGTTCTTCCGGTGATAATATCATGATTTTAAACCCCAAGTTTTTATTCAATTGGATATTGAAGATTATAGCAGAAGAATTTAATTGCAGTAAGAAATCAAATCCTAAAAAAATTATTCTAAATTCATCTCTTTTATGAAAGAAGGGTCTATCTTGCACTTATCAAATTTATCTAAACTATTCTCTTTAATAATTTTCTTAATTCTCTTTATATAAATCTTTCTTAAAGTTGAGTAAAGAGTTAAATGTTGAGAAAGCTTAAATGGGTTTTTTGTTGTTAATCTTACTTTCCTAAATTTTTGAAAAGCCCAGCTTACATTTATACTGTAGTAATAGTCTTTTATCGAATCTATTACATATTTATACCTTCTTAAATGTATATTTGCACCTTTCATTTTTATAGTTTCACCCCTTTTAGTTATAGCAGTAATACCAAAAGCATTTCTACCTTCTAGATAAAATCTAGATGTTCCCCAACCACTTTCAGCTATAGCTTGGGCTAAAACTAAACTAGGAGGATTTACATTCAGTTTATCTAAAAGCTCATTAATAGATTTTGCCTTATATTCTTTAAAAAGTTTCTTCAAAAATTTTTCTTCCTGTTCAGTTATCTCTTTGCCATTTTCAAACTTTTTCTTTATGTTTAATACAATTCTTCTCTTTTCCTTTATCTCATAATTTACTATAAGTATTTGGGGTAACATATAGGCTATAAATTTTTCTTTCTTAGTTTTTTTATCTAAACCTTTAAAATTAATAGGATTTTTATAAAAAATTGGTAAAACCTTATCACAAGATATTATAGGAACTATTTGAGAAGGCTCTTTTACATCTAAAGGTATAACTTTAATAGATTTAATCTTTATTTCACTATTGTCTTTCTTAATAATTTCTTCTTTTTCTTTCTCTGTATTTTTAACAATATTAAAAGTCTTACTGTTATTCTTAAATGTGAAGTATAAAATTCCTAAGAATGTTAAAATCACAGAAAAAAGCCATATTCTTAAGATTATTGGTAAGTTAGTAAGCATTAATTTCCTCATAGTTATTGTGATAATAATATAAATACATTAATTTTTTATATGATAAAAATCAATTAAGTTTGGTGGAGTGAAGAATGTATTTATTTAGAGGAAAGGTCAGAAGTATCCATTTTATCGGTATCGGTGGCTCTGGTATGAACGGTATAGCAGAAGTTTTATTAAATTTAGGTTTTAATATTACAGGGTCAGATTTAAAAGAAAATTATGCAGTAAAAAGATTAAAAGAAAGAGGAGCAAAAATTTTTATTGGACACAATCCTAAAAATGTAGAAGGAGCTGATGTAGTTGTTTATTCATCAGCAGTAAAGGAAGATAATATTGAACTAGTTAGAGCTAAAGAGTTAGCTATTCCTATAATTCCCCGTGGAGAAATGTTGGCAGAGCTTATGAGATTTAAGTATGGGATAGCGATTTCAGGAAGTCATGGAAAAACAACAACAACATCTATGGTAGGTTCTATTTTAGGAAAAACAGGATATGACCCTACTGTCGTTATAGGTGGAAAACTTGAAGCTTATGGAAGTAATGCTAAACTTGGTAGAGGTGATTTTTTGGTAGCTGAAGCTGATGAAAGTGATGGCTCGTTTTTAAAACTAACTCCCACCATAGTTTCCATTAATAATATAGACAAAGAACATCTTTCATTCTATAAAGATTTTGATAATGTAAAAAAGGCATTTATTGATTTTGCTAACAAAGTCCCATTCTACGGTGCTGTAGCTGTAAATATGGATGATATACATGTAAGGGAAATTTTACCTAAAATAGAAAAAAAAGTTATAAAGTTTGGGATAGAAAACGAAGATGTAAATATAAAAGCACATGATATTAATCTTGTAGATGGTAGATATAAGTTTAAAGTTAATGATTTAGGGGAAATACATCTATCAATTCCCGGGAAACATAATATTTATAATGCTTTAGCTTCTATATCTATAGCTTTAGAGCTTGGTGTTCCATTCTGTGTAATAAAGGAAGTTCTAGAAAATTTTAAAAATGCTTCTAGAAGATTTGATATAAAGTATAACGGTGGAATAACCATAATTGATGATTACGCCCATCATCCTACGGAGTTAAAGGCAACAATAAAAGCTGGAAAAGATATGTATAACGGTAGAAGAATAATATCCGTTTTCCAACCCCACAGATATTCAAGATTATCTTCACTATACACTGAATTTACAAGCTCCTTTAAAGATGCTGATATGGTTTTAATTACAGATATATATTCAGCTGGAGAAGATAAAATTGAAAATATTTCGGGAGAAAATTTAGCTAAAGATATTAGTGAAATAGAAAATAATAAAGCGGTTATTTACTCTGGAGATTTGGATAAAACCTTTAATCTTCTTAAACAGATAGTAAAAAATGGAGATGTTGTTTTATTTTTAGGTGCTGGAAATATAACTAAACTGGCGGAAGACTTTTCAAAATATCTCTCTGAAAAGGAGTAAATAAATGGACTACTTAGACAAAATAATTCAGTGGAAAAGGAAAGGAAGAAAAATTGTTTTTACTAATGGATGTTTTGATATTCTTCATGCCGGTCATGTAGATTATTTAGAAAAAGCAAAAAAACTTGGAGATATTTTAGTTGTAGGATTGAACAGTGATTTATCTATCTCAAGAATAAAAGGTAATAAAAGACCTATTTTAGAGGAAGATTTAAGAAAGAAAGTTTTGGAAGGATTAAAAGCTGTAGATTTAGTTGTCATATTCAATGAGGATACTCCTGAAAGACTTATAAAGGAGATAAAACCTGACGTTCTAGTAAAAGGTGGAGACTGGAATATAGAAAGTATAGTTGGAGCTGATTTTGTAAAAAGTTATGGTGGTGAGGTTAAAACGATAGATTTTAAATACGATATATCAACTACAAAGATTATAGAGAGAATTTTAGATAGATACTGTAATAACAGATAAGTTAGAATAGTTTTATTCAAATTTTTTGTAATGGAGGTAAGGAAATGAAAGTTGGTGTATTACTTGCAGGATGTGGAGTTTTTGATGGAGCAGAAATACATGAAGCTACACTAACATTATACTTTTTAGATAAAGAGGGAGTTGAGATAGTATGTATGGCTCCTAACATTCCTCAGAAGGAAGTTATAAACCATATCACAGGTGAAAAAATGAATGAAGAAAGAAATGTTCTTGTTGAAGCAGCTAGAATTGCAAGAGGAAATATAAAGGATATTAATGAAGTTTCTGCTGATGATATAGATGCTCTCATTATGCCCGGTGGTTATGGTGTTGCTAAAAATTTTTCTAATTTCTTAGAAAAGGGAGCCGATGCAGAAGTTATTCCTGAAGTTAAAAGATTACTGGTAGAGATGTTTGAAAAAGGTAAACCTATAGGTGCAGTATGTATATCTCCAGTAATAGTTGCTGCTGCTTTGAGGGAAGCGAAAGCTAAACTTACTATAGGAAGTGATGAGCAGGTAGCAAAAGCTATAGAAAGTATGGGACAACAACATTTAGTTTGTCCAGTTTCAGAGGCATTAGTAGATGAAGAGCATAAAATAGTTTCTACACCTGCATATATGGAAGGAAAAACTATAAAAGATGTTGCCGAAGGAATTGAAAAATTAGTTAAAGAAGTTATAAGATTAGCTAAAAAATAATAATTTTTTAAGGAAAAGTTTTGATAATACTAAAAAATAGGTGGGCTTTAAGCCTCTTCCTTGGTCTTTCCATTTTTATCTATTTTTGGAATATATGGATAAACGACATATGGATACCTAATGAAAGTTTTTATGCAGAAGCTGGAAGGGAAATTTTAGAAAATAAAGATTTTGTAGATATTTACTATAACTATGAGCATAGATTTAACAAACCACCTTTAACCTATTGGCTTGTAGCAATCTCATATCTAATTTTTGGGGTAAATGAGTTTGCAACCAGATTACCTATAGTTTTATTGGCACTTGGAACAATTTTTCTTACATTTAATATAGCAAAGGAGCTTTTTGATAGAAAAATAGCTTTAATATCCTCACTTATCTTATTTTTTAGTTTTCAGTTTGTTTTAAATTCAAGATATGCTTCTCCAGAGATACCTTTAACATTCTTCTTTACATTGACCCTTTATCTATTCTTAAAAGGTTATAAAAATAAAAGATTTTCATATATCTTCCTATCCTATATAGCTTTAGGGTTAACTGTTTTAACTAAAGGTTATCCATACATTGTCTTAATAGGTGGAATAGTAATTCTGTATATATTACTAAACAGTAATCTAAATTTCTCAAAATTTTGGGAAGATTTTAGGTTTTTAAAACTCTGGATAGGTTTACCTGTGGTAATAGTTCTAGGTTTTTGGTGGTATTTTGTAATGTATTTTAAATATGGAGATGAGTTTTTAAATGTTCTTTTTAAGGAGACTATTCATAGAGCAATAGGCGGAAATAAAGGTTTTAATCCATTATTCTATATAGTTGCCATATCTTGGGCTTTTTTACCTTACTCATTAACTTTCTATTACTCCTTTGTGGAGATAAAAAAGTATTTTAAAAATTTACTGTTTCCTTTTATATGGTTTTTTGTAGTATTGATAATATTCACACTGGCAAAGGGAAAAATTCCCGTTTACATACTACCAGCTTACCCATCAATGGCAATAATTGTAGCTTACTTTTTAGAAAGGTATAAACCTGATAACAGATTAAAGAGTTATATCTTTAATGGAATTTTATTATTACAAACTTTAGTTTTTATTATTGGTTCTATAATTTTAGTTTACGCATTTAAACTAGACATTTTTTATTACTGGATAGCTCTATTCCCTTTAGTTTTTCTAATTAGATATAGAGAGTTAAGATTGTTGCCCTTTATATCAGCTCTTTTAATGTTTTTCATATTTTCTGTTTCATTACTTCCAAAGGTGGAAAAGTTTAGACCTTACGACCAAATAGGACAGAGTGTAAGGGATAACTTTATCAACAACAATATACCTTTAATAGTTGAAGGATATTTCTGGCATAATCTACCCTTCTACACGGAGAGAAAGGTTTTAAGGGATAAATCTCTAAATTTTATTTTGGAATACTCTAGAGAAAAACCTACATTGGCTTTAATAAAAAGAGAAAATTTAAGATATTTCCCAAATGCTTTAAAGTTATGGGAAGGGAGACTTTACATAAAGGGAAGTGAATCTAGATTTGCAGTTTTCTTAAAGTATGTTTATAAAGCTTTAAGAGGTGATATGTCAGGTTTCCAAGATAGAGTTTTAATTTATATTCCTAAGTAGTTATATTTTTATTTATATAATTAATCTTAATTTCCAATTAAAATCTTAAGAATA
>Ga0256833_1003318_pt1 | contig 11045 bp, 9 predicted proteins | sample 356284metaG_FD_190535 | JGI IMG/M metagenome (GOLD analysis project Ga0256833, IMG submission 190535) | Hydrothermal vent microbial communities from Mid Atlantic Ridge, Atlantic Ocean - 356-284 | ecosystem: Environmental > Aquatic > Marine > Hydrothermal vents | place: Atlantic Ocean: Mid...
ACGTTAACGGCACCCTCATAGCTGACTGGGACGACACCAACCCCAACGGGTTCACCCTATACCTAACCGTCGCCGACGTCTCCTCGAACATAACCACGGGCCTGACAGGCGATGACTCCGGCTACACGAGGCTGGACGTGGACGGGAGGAACATAATATACAGCCAGGCCAGCAGCGACCAGGTGGACGTTGACGGCGTGGAGCCCGACAGTAGCGGGTACCTCTACCTCTCCTACCATCCCTCCAACTCCCAGCTCGTCGTAGACGCCACGGCTAGCAGTATCGTCGTGAACGGGCAGCCTGTCCCCATACTAGCCGTCGGCGGGGCCCTCGCCGCCTCCGCCGTGCTCCTGGCTTACGCGCTCTCGGGCCGCCGCCCGCGTGGAGCCAGCAGAGGGGAAGGGTAGCCTGGGATGGCTAGCTACCTAGACCTGGAGATCGAGGCCTGGAAGCGCCTGGCGCCGGGCGCTGCCTACACCATCATCGAGGCTCTCTACATAGTTAGCATCCTGGTACTCTCAGCCTACGCCCTCTGGTACCTCTCCTCCCTCGTGGCATACCTGGCCCGGCCGGGCCTGCCCTCTAGGGAGCCCGAGGGCGGCTGGCCCCGGGTGGCGGTCGTCTACCCCGTCTACAACGACTACGAGATCCTCTCGTCGCTCAGGACGGCTCTGGCCATGGACTACCCCGACTACACCGTCATTGTCGTGGACGATAGCAGCGACGCGAGGCTATCCGGGAGGCTCGAGGAGGAGGCTAGGCGGAGCGGCGGCAGGCTGGTACACCTGAAGAGGCCCAACAGGCGGGGGCTCAAGGCGGGGGCCCTAAACTACGCTGCCAGGCACGCTGAGAGGCTGGGAGCAAAGTACATCCTAGTGCTCGACGCCGACTTCGAGCCCCCACCCTGGCTCCTGAGGAGGATGGTATCGATAGCAGAGTCGAGCGGCGCCGTCATAGTTCAGGGGCACCAGAAGCACAGCAAGGGAGCCTCGGGCTTCTTCGGGGCCCTCTACAGGGCGAGCATGGCCGGGGCCACGGTGTTCCTCGCCGGGAGGGAGGCTATGGGGATGTTCCCCATATTCACCGGGTCGGTCGCCCTGATACGACTGGACGCCCTGAGGGAGGTGGGGTTCCGGGAGGGCAGCATAAGCGAGGACCTCAGGTGGACCATAGACGCGCGCCTGGCTGGCGTGCTAGACGCCGTGAGGGTGGACCCCCACTCCTGGGCTGCTGGCAGCGTGCCCAAGAGCCTCAGGGCGGTGGTCAGGCAGCAGCTCCGCTGGAGCGCTGGCACCACCCGGGAGACCCTATCCACCATGAGGGACTTCCTCCTCGCCAGGCACGTGAGCCCCGGCGAGAAGGCTGGCTACCTCCTCCAGGGCATGTTCTACACCCAGGGCGTCTGGGTCTACCTCTCCACCCTAGCCCCGCTGCTCGCCTCGCTCCTAGGCTACACCCTGCCCCCGCTCTGGGGCCTGGGCCTATACGTTTGGATGCTAGGCATCGAGACGATAGTCCTGGCCGGCGCTATGGAGGAGGGCTACGCCAGGGGCCTCATGGCCCAGGTGGCCCTGGCGGTGCTCCCATACATCTATATCACCTCCCTCATCCACGCCGTCGGAACCCTCCAGGCACTCCTAGGCAGGGGTGGCTCGTGGGTTGTCACGCCAAAGCGGGGAGAGTACGAGGGCCTCTACCGGGACTAGCGGCGGGTCGCTGCGCTGGGTATACCCGCGGATAGCGGCCTTCGCCGTGGCGGCGACGGTAGCCGAGAGGCTCCTCCGCTCCTCCCAGGTGGGCAGCCTGCTCCTAGGCCTGGAGGCCTCGGCTGTCGCGCGCATGCTGGAGCTGGCCGGGGTTGGCGTCATCGCCATTAGGAGGGGGGTGGTGCTCGCCTACGGCTTCGGGCACGCCACGACCATGATAATGACGTGGGAGTGCAGCAGCCTGCTGGCGGTGGTGGCGTTCCTCCTATTCTCCCTCTCGATACCCGGCGTCAGCCCCGGGGGCAGGCTGGCGGCGGCCCTCATCTACGCCCCCGCCATAGTTGCGGTGAACCTCTTCCGGATACTAGTAGTGGTGCTAGCTTCGCTCTACTTCGGGGTCGGCGCCTCGGCCCTGATGCACAACTACCTCGGCTCCGCCCTGATACTGCTGGCCTACACACTGCTCTGGTTCGACTGGCTAGCCAGGCACCTGGGGAGGGGGAGCGGTGGCTAGGGCAGCTAGCTGGGCTGGCCTGGCCGTGGCGCTGGCGGCCGCTGCCCTGGCGCTGGCGGCCCAGGCGGCCGGCGCCGGCGGGGGCGTGCTCTACATTGCAACCGACCCCCAGGACCTGGACTACCTCAACGCCCTCCTGAAGGGCGGCTACGCTCCCGGGGGCGCCCTCTCCAACCTCTCGGGGGCCGCAAGACCAGACGGGTACTCGGTAGTCGTCCTGCTCGACCCCAACTGGGACCCCGGCCAGCTGGGCGAGGCCCTCGAGGCGAGCGGCTCCCTGGTCTCGTACATCGCCAGGGGCGGGGTTGTGGTGGCGACCCTGAACGGGGCGGTACTCCTAAACCTAACCCTAGCCAGCGACGGGCTGCCGCTACGCCTAACCAGCACGCCCGGCAGGCCCCCCGCTCCGGCCTCCTACAACTACTCCAAGTACCTCGCCGTCGAGCCCCCGCCGGGCGCCGTGGCGGTCGAGGCCGAGACCAGGCGCGGCGGCTTCACGATCTACAAGCTACGCCTCGGCGGAGGATGGCTCGTGGTGGTACCCTACAACACCGTCTGGGCATACGAGGACACCGGGGACCCCAGCTACCTCGAGGTCCTCTCCCAGGCCATAGCCGTCGCAGAGGGGCTCCCCAGGGAGGAGCCCAGAACCAGCCTGGGGGCCGCCCTGGCAGTGGCCACCGCCACCGCCGCCGCGGCGGCCGCGCTACCAGCATCGGAGGGCAGGGCTAGGAGGCTGGTCGCCCCCCTCTGGGCCCGGATCCGGAGGGGGGAGGAGCGACGGCACCCCGCGCGGGCCGCCATACTGGAGGCCCTAGAGGCCCGTGGGGCCCTGGCCTTCAGCGAGCTCCAGAGGGCCACTGGCATCCCAAAGCCCACCCTCTCCTGGCACCTCTACGTCCTCGAGAGGGCCGGACTCGTAGCTACCCTCCGCTGGCGGGGGCGCCTCTACATCTACACCCCAACCCGCGAGGGCGAGCAGGCCCTCCTAAGGCTACTCGCCGGCAGGAGGGGCTTCTGCCGGGAGGCCCGAGCCTGCAGGAGCCGCGCCGGGGGCGGCGGCCTCTGCGGCATCGTCGAGAGGTGGTGGAGCCTTGTCGGAGAGCTCTGCGGGGAGTAGGCCGCGGGGGCGGCTCTACGCCACTATAGCCGCCGCTGCGGCATTCGCCGTCTCCCTCCCGCCAGCCCTCTCCCCGGGGCTGCCCAGCTTGGAGAGGGGGATCTTCGCCCACGCCACCATAGGCTACTACCTCAGCACCGCCAGGCTCCTCGACCGGTGGGGGTGGTGGACCCCCTGCTGGTGCGCCGGCTTCCAGGACCTCCTACGCTTCTACCCCCCGCTGGGCCCCGCCCTGCTGCTGGCGCTCCTCAGGGTCCTGGGCCCCTACACCGCCCCCGGCGCCGCCATGGCCTTGGCGCTCGCGGTGCTCGCCTCGGGGCTGTCGAGCTTCGCCTGGGAGGCCAGCGGTAGGAGGTCCGCCCTAGCAGCGGTGGTGGCGCCCCTCACGCTGGTGGCGGTGTCCGGGTGGGTCTCCACCGCGGCGCTGTACTGGGAGTTCACGAGGATCCTCGGGGACGGCCTGGCGTTCCACAGCCTGGCGAGGCTCAGGAGGGCCCTCTCCACCGGCGAGCGCCGGGAGGCAGCCGCTGCTGGGGTCCTCGCCGGGCTGGCCGTGCTGTCGAGCCTGATCTCCGCCTCCTGGCTCGCCGCGGGGGCCCTCGTGGTTGGGGCCTGGGAGGTGCTAGGCACGCTCAGGCGGGCCCCGGAGCCCAGCGCCGCCCTCTACCAGGCCGGCCTGCTGGCCTCGTATGTGCTCGCCGCCGCGGCGGTGTCCCTCTGGTGGCTGGTCCCAGCGGTGCTCCCCTGGGGGCTGGGCCACTACATGAGGGTGCACACGCCCCTAAACCTGAAGGCCTCCATCCTGGCAGACTCCCTATCCCTGGCGCCGCCCCTCTACGAGCCCGCGGTCCAGGCGCTGGTAGCCCTGGTGGGCGCCGCGGGGCTGGCCGCTGGGTGGAGGCGCGGGGGCGGGCTCCACGCCGCCCTGGCGGCCGCTCTACTGGCCCTCTCGCTGGCCCACGGGCAGGGGCCTAGGCTGCTGCCGGTGCTGGGCTCCCTGCTGGTCATAGGTGGCGCCTCCGGGTTCCAGGCTGGGGGCGGCCGCTGGGCCGCGGCTGGCCTCGCCGCCCTGCTGGTGGTGGTTGGCGTCTACGCCGCCTACTACTACCCCACCTACGAGTCCATGCTCCGCCCCGACTACTCCTTCGTGGGGAGCGACGACTACAGGATAGCCCAGTGGCTGGCCGGCCAGGGGCCGGTGAGGGTCTACGCCATGTACGGCCCCGCCTTCCACGGCACCCAGTGGCTGGACTACTTCGACCCGGAGGCGTGCCAGGTGCTCTCCGGGTTCATGGAGGGCTGCCTCAACGAGACGCCGCAGCTGATAGACCACTACGTCAAGGACACCCTAGACGCCCTGGGGGCCTACAGGCTCCTCTCCCAGGCCGGGGTGGAGTACATTATAGTGGACAAGGCCTGGATGTCCTCCAAGAGGCCGAACACGGTGGAGCTAATGGAGGCCATGGGGCTAGCCGAGCCCCTCGAGAGCCTCAACCGGGAGCTGCGCTACACCGCCGTCTACAGGCTCGCCCCCCAGCCGCGGCCGGGCGGGTGCCCCGCGGAGCCCAGCGTGGAGCCCTTCTACTGGACCCCCGCCAGGATCCTGGGGGTTCTCTCCACAGCGGCGGCGATACTGATGCTCTGGCGCCGCCAAGGCAAGCCTGGGAGAGCCGCCCCAGGAGATAGAGGCGTCTACGTATCGGCTCCCCGCTAGTGGGTGCCCCGGAGGCCGCGGGACTGGCGGATCCACTCGATGGTCCTGCGGAGGCCCGCCTCGAGCGGCACCCTGGGCTCCCAGCCGATGGCCTCCCTGGCCCTGCGGATGTCCGCCACTATCCTTGACACATCGCCCGGCCTCGGGGGCGCGGGGGTGTAGGAGGGCCTCACGCCTAGGATGCGCGCTATGGCCTCTAGTAGCTCTAGTATTGACACCTCGGTGCCCGAGCCCACATTCAGCGGGCCCGTGTAGCGTGAGTGGAGGGCCTTAACGTTAGCCTCTGCCACGTCTGAGACGTACACGAAGTCGCGGGTCTGATGGCCGCCCCCGTGGAGCACGGGCTTCTCGCCGGCTAGCAGCGCGCTGGCAAACCTGTAGACAACGCCGGAGTAGGGGCCCGGCCTCATGCGGGGGCCGTATACGTTGAAGTACCGCAGCGCGGCCGCGCTCAGGCCGTACTCCCTAGAGTATCCCCATAGGAGGTTCTCCCCCGCCAGCTTCGTGGCCCCGTAGAGGTTCGCCGGGCGGAGGGGGTGATCCTCGTCTACCGGCAGCCTCACGGGCTCCCCGTAGACTGCGGCAGACGAGGCGTAGACGAACCTGGAGGCGTCTAGCCTCCTCGCAGCCTCGAGCATCGCCGCCGTGCCTAGGACGTTGGACCTCCACGCCCTCTCCGGGTAGGCCCGCGCCTCCGGCACGCCCACCAGGGCGGCCAGGTGGATGAAGGCCACGTCACCACGGCTATCCCGAGCCCTCGCCACCAACTCAGCCGGACAGCCGGGTGCCGAGATGTCGCAAACCAGCATCTCTGCCAGGCCGGATCGGATGTGCCTCTCAATGTTTGCCATGCTGCCGGAGCTCAGGTCGTCCACCACCAGGACCCTAACGGCGCCGGAGCCGGCTAGGGCGTCTAGGGTCGCACTACCTATGAACCCGGCCCCGCCAGTTAACACCACGAGCACCCTCATCACCCGATGGAGCCTGCGATTGCTACTGCCAGGCTCCTCCCGCCCCTAATAGGGCAGCTGGCCACGGCGGCCCTGCCACGGGCGGCCTCGACCTCCATCAGCCTGGGCGCCTCCGGGTCTGGGAGGATCAGGGTTCTCCCGGCCGGTATCTCCCTGGTGTAGACCCTGCAGCCCCCGGGCCGCCCGCCGCCCCGGAGGGCCGCGAGCTCGCCGGCCATCCTGGCTGCCCCCAGCCGGGCTGCCCCCGCCAGGCCCAGGGCGCTGGCGAGGCTGCCCGGCCAGGGCTTCCCGGGCTTCAGGCGTTTGACGGTGTAGGAGTCTAGAACCACAGCGGTGGCCCTGTTGAGGCTCTCCAGCACCACGACAGCCAGCCTCCCGCCGGGGAGCCTGGCGGCCACCATCACCACTCCTAGCCTGGAGGCCACGCCGTAGGCCTCGGGGCCCAGGAGGTCCAGGAGGGTTGAGAGGAGCTCGAGGGTGCTCCTCCTGGCGACGCTCGAGAGGCCGTAGAGGATCATTGTGTCTACGGGTGTGAGCGCCAGTATCAGGGCGGCTCCCAGCAGGAGCCCCCTATCGCCCCCCCTGGTGTAGAGCCAGAGGAGCGCCAGGGCGATGGCCACGTGGCCAGCGGCCGAGGCGAGGGCCAGCCTGCGGAGCACCCTCGAGGCGGAGAGGAGCGACTCGCACCCATACCTGGGCGGGGGCTCTAGTGGGCAGCCGCCCCCGGGGCGGGTCGCTGCCAGGCTGAACTCTCCACCCCCCACACCCAGGCTGCGGGGTCGGTTGAGGTGCATGCACTCACACCCGCCCCCTAGGGGCCCGCGGGTGGGGCTGGAGGGGCGGGATTTAGGCTTCAACGCGGCCCCCGACTCTGGGGCCGGGTGGATGGGTGGGGTCGGCGGGTTCAGGGTTGCGGGGGAGGCCTGGGGGAGGCCGCTCGTCTCGCTGGAGAGGCCGGCGCCCCTCCTCGGGGCCGTCTTCGTGGGCGTGGTTGACAGGGGCACTAACGTGCTGCAGGTGAGGCCTACCACACTGTGCCCCCTGAGCTGCGTGTTCTGCAGCGTGGACGCCGGGCCGGGGAGCAGGTGGAGGGCCAGCGAGTACCAGGTGGGCGACCCCTCATGGCTCGCGGAGTGGGCTGGGAGGGTGGCCGAGTACAAGGGCGGCGGGGTCGAGGCCCTGATCGACGGGGTCGGCGACCCCTTCGCATACCCGCGCCTCGTCGAGCTGGTCGCCAGCCTCAAGGGGCGGCCCGGGATAAGGTGGGTCGCCGTGGAGACTCACGGGTGGGCCCTCACCCGGGGGCTGGTGAGGAGGCTGGAGGAGGCCGGGCTGGACAGGGTGAACCTTAGCATAGACACGCTCGACCCCGAGAAGGCTAGGAGGCTCACTGGGACACCCTGGTACGACGTGAGGCGAGTGGCCGAGGTGGCCGAGTTCATAGCGAGGGAGACGAGCATAGACCTCCACGTCACCCCAGTCTGGCTGCCGGGGCTCAACGACCGCGACGTAGTGGAGGTCGTGCGCTGGGCCTACCGGATAGGCGCCGGGAAGAGGTGGCCCCCCGCCACTATACAGAAGTACCTCCACCACCGCCACGGCAGGCGCCCCCCGGGCGTCAGGGAGATGCCATGGAGGACCTTCTGGGCCCGCCTCCGGAAGATCGAGAGGGAGACGGGCCTAAGGCTAACGTGGACCATGGAGGAGTGGGGCATGAAGCCGGCCCCCCGCATCCCCACACCCCTCCGCCGCGGCCAGACGGTGAGGCTCCAAGTAGCAGCACCCGGCTGGCTGCGCGGCACCCTAACCACGGTAACCCTAGACATGGAGAGGCTCGTAACCCTAAAGCTGCCCAGGGGCGCGCCCCGCCCAAGCCCCGGCGAGGTGGTAAAGGCCAGGATAACCTCGGACAAGGACGGGATACTCCTAGCGGAGCCGCTCTAGCGCCGGTTGGCAGGGGTGGAAAGAGGGGGTTGTGTTGGGGGTCGGGGGTTTAGCGGCCCTTGAACTTGGGCTTCCTCTTGGTTAGGAAGGCTGTCACGCCCTCGGCTACGTCCTCGGTGCTGAAGAGTATGCCGAACTCGAATGCCTCTAGGGCTAGGCCGGCCCATATGTTGGTCTCCATCCCGTAGTTCACGGCGTACTTGGCGGCCATGAGGGCTAGCGGCGGCTTCTCGGCGAGCTTCAGGGCTAGCGCCCTGGCCTCCTGCTCTAGCCTCTCGGGGGGCACCACCTTGTCTACGAGTCCGAGCTTGAGGGCCTCGCTAGCGGGTATCATGTCGCCGGTGAAGATCAGCTCCTTGGCCTTGGAGCGGCCGACTATCCTGGGGAGCCTCTGGGTGCCGCCGGCTCCGGGTATGAAGCCCAGGTTTATCTCGGGCTGGCCCAGCATGGCGGTCTCGCTGGCTATCCTTATGTCGCCGCTCATCGCCAGCTCCAGGCCTCCCCCTAGGGTGTAGCCGTTGAGCGCCATTATGACGGGCTTGGTGTAGTACTCTATCTTGAGGGTGAGCTCCTGGAAGCGCCTCGAGAACACGGCGGCCTGTATGGGGGTTATGCCGGCGAACGCAGTCACGTCGGCGCCGGCGCTGAAGGCCCTCCCGCTGCCCGTTATTATCACCACCCTAACGTCATCCCTCTCCTCCAGCTCGTCGAGCGCCTCGCCCAGCTCCCTGAGGAGCTTGGGGCTGAGGGCGTTTAGCTTGTTGGGCCTGTTGAGCACTATCCAGGCTATGGGCTTCTCGAGGCGTATGAGTATGGTCTCCTTCTTTATCTCCTCCACGGGCCTGTACTCCTTGAAGCCCTTGCCGGCCTTCCTGCCGAGCCTGCCCTCCTCGACCATCTTCACGAGGAGCGGGTCGGGCTCGTACTCCTCGAAGCCCGTCTCCTCCTTCAGCTTCCTGAGCGTCTCCACTATCACGTCTACCCCTATCTCGTCGGCGAAGTCGCTGACGCCCTTGGGCCAGCCGAGGCCGAGCATCACAGCCTTGTCTATGTCCTCTAGCGTTGCGACCTCGTTGCGTAGGAGCCAGGCGGCCTCGTTCACCGCGGGGGCTATGAGCCTCACGTGGTCAACCTTCTCGCCGGCCTCCTTGGGTATGCTGGGCCTCACGTACTTGCCGGGCGCCGGGTACTGGTAGAAGCCCTTGCCAGTCTTCATGCCCAGCTCCTTCCTCTCGAACTTCTCCTTGAAGAGCGGGCAGGGGGTTATCTTGAAGCCCCTCTCCAGCATCGCCGTGAAGACGTAGTAGAACACGTCTATACCGCTATAGTCGGCGAGCTCGAAGGCCCCCATGGGGAAGCCCAGCTTGTAGCGGACCGCGCTGTCAACCTCCACTATCGAGGCCTGGCCCCTCGCTACAGTCCAGCAGGCCTCGTTTAGGAACCTGGCGAGTATCCTGTTGACTATGAAGCCGGGCACGTCCTTCTTCACTACCACCGGCTGCTTGCCGAACCTCTTGGCGAGCTCGAAGGTGACCCTCACCGTCTCATCGCTCGTCTTGGCGCCCCGGATTATCTCGACTAGCGGCATCAGGGGGGGCGGGTTGAAGAAGTGCATCCCCACAACCTTCTCCGGCCTCTTCGTGGCCGCCGCTATCTCGGTGATGGGGAGGCTGCTGGTGTTGGTCGCGAGTATGGCGTGCTCCGGCATGGCCTCGTCGGCGAACGCGAAGAGCTTCTGCTTGAGGTCCAGCCTCTCCGGTATGGCCTCGATCATGAAGTCGCTCTCGGAGAGCGCCCTCCGGAACTCCTCCGTGTACTCCCCGTCCCTCAGGTTTACGACCGGCTTTATCCGAGCCATTATGGCGTCCACGCTCTCGCGGAGCTGGCCCTTCTCGCTCAGCTTCGACAGGCTCCACCTTATCTTCTCGAGGGCGTTCCTCAGTATCTCCTCGCTTATATCGGCCAGGTAGACCTCGAAGCCGGCGATCGCCGCCACCTCGGCTATGCCGTGGCCCATTGTGCCGGCTCCGACGACGGCTATCCTCTTGATGTCCTCCACTCCAGGCACTCGCAGGACACCCCGCGCCGCGCTCAGAGTGTGGGTGGGGGGTAATTGGCTGGGCCGCCACGCCTATGGCGTGGCCCGGGAAGGGGATACCCTTAAAAACCCTGGGGCCGGCCGCCCCCTATGGGTGGAAGTCGCATGAGCGACTACATACAGCAGGTGCTCGAGATCGTGAGGCCCAAGCTGGGCGAGTACGGGCTCAAGGTGCTCCCGAGGGGGAAGTCGAGCTTCAGCCTCATCCGGGGCACCCAGATAGTCATGACCGTGAGGGACGCCGGGGAGATAGCCGAGATATCCTACAAGAACAAGAAGTACACGTACGACAAGTGGTACACGAAGCCCGAGCACCTAGCCGCCATGATCCTCAACGTGCTCGAGCACCAGGAGAAGCAGGGCTAGCCTCGAGCCCCCCACGGGGCCCCCGCGTTGACGGGGAGCGCGCCCCGCCTCTACTGCCCCAGGTGCGGCTACAGACTCCCCCCGGGGGCCTACGCCCACAGGTGCCCCAGGTGCGGGTCGCCGCTCGAGCTGGAGGGGCGGCTCGAGGCCCCGAGGATCCTCGGGGAGGGCCGCACGCCCGTCGTGGAGGTCCCCAGGCGGGGCGCCCGGGTGGCGTTCAAGCTGGAGTACCTCAACCCCACCGGCAGCTTCAAGGATAGGGGCGCCGCGGCCAGCCTCCACTACGCCAGGCTCCTAGGCTACGAGTGCGTCGTCGAGGACTCCAGCGGCAACGCCGGCATAGCGGCGGCAGCCTACGCCGCCCGCCTCGGCCTGAGGGCTAGGGTACACACGTACCGCGGGGCGGGGAGGGGGAAGAAGGCCCTCATACGAGCCCTCGGGGCTGAGCTGGTCGAGTGGCCGGCCCGGGGCGACGCCGCTAGGGCCGCCGAGGGGGAGGCCGCGGGTGGCGGGTGCTTCTACGTGGCCCACTCGTGGAGCCCCATATTCGTGGAGGGCATCTCGAGCATCGCGGGCGAGCTCTCGGGCTACCGGGACTGGACCTTCATAGTC
>Ga0256833_1003319_pt1 | contig 11042 bp, 4 predicted proteins | sample 356284metaG_FD_190535 | JGI IMG/M metagenome (GOLD analysis project Ga0256833, IMG submission 190535) | Hydrothermal vent microbial communities from Mid Atlantic Ridge, Atlantic Ocean - 356-284 | ecosystem: Environmental > Aquatic > Marine > Hydrothermal vents | place: Atlantic Ocean: Mid...
GGCCGCGTCGCACCCCGTGCGGGTGCGTGGATTGAAACATCCCAAAGGAAGAAGGAAAAGAAAAATTGTTACAGTCGCACCCCGTGCGGGTGCGTGGATTGAAACAATGAAATATACGTTCGCTTACCCGTAGCGCAAGAAGTCGCACCCCGTGCGGGTGCGTGGATTGAAACACCGAAGGCGTTGACCATATGGCTATCGTCGGAATGTCGCACCCCGTGCGGGTGCGTGGATTGAAACAATGAAATATACGTTCGCTTACCCGTAGCGCAAGAAGTCGCACCCCGTGCGGGTGCGTGGATTGAAACACCGAAGGCGTTGACCATATGGCTATCGTCGGAATGTCGCACCCCGTGCGGGTGCGTGGATTGAAACATGGTAATGCTGGGTCATATGGTAGAAAGTAAAAAAGTGAAATAATTTTACTGCAAAAACAATGTTTTCACTTTCATTACACATTTTAAATCGTTAACTTACGTTAAAACCGACAAGAAGCATAAGGAAATTATAATGAAAAAAATTTTAATTCTCGGCGCGGGACGCAGCGCTCCCTATCTTATTTCCTATCTGTTAAAACGCGCTAAAAATAACGACTGGTTTATTACCGTGGCCGATCGGGATTTAACGTTGGCAAGTAAACGCGTCGGTAGAAATACACACGGACACGCTATCCGTTTTGATGTGAACGACGGCGATATGCTCTCCGGGCAAATAAAGAAGGCCGATATTGTCGTAAATTTTTTAGCTCCGCAGTTTCAATATCTTGTCGCCCTTACCTGTGTGCGGCAGGGTCGTTCCATGATATCGGTGTCTTATCAAAACGAAAGTATTCGCGCTCTTTCCAACGACGCACAGCGTAAAGGCGTATTAATCCTTTCGGAAATGGGTCTTGATCCTGGAATAGATATTATGTCGGCCTCATCCATACTTAAAGGCATCAATGAACGGGATGGCCGGGTAATCAGCTTCGAGTCCTACGGTGGCGGTCTGCCGGCGCCCGATTCCCTAACCAATCCTTTTAAATATTTAATCAGTTGGAATCCGCGTAATGTTGTGATGGCCGGCGAACACGGCGCGCAATATCTTGAAGAGCATAAAATAAAAATCATTCCGTATCATAACCTTTTCCGGCATTCCTGGCCTATTGAAATAGAGGGATTGGGTATGATGGAGGCTTATCCGAACCGCGATTCGTTAATGTATCAACAATATGGGTTTGAAAAGAGTAAAACCGTTATACGCGGCACACTGCGCTATCCGGGTTGGAGCGAGACCTGGCATCAAATTATGCGGCTCGGTCTGCCCAACGAATCGTTGCATATTCCGGACTTAAAAGAGCGTACTTACGCGGAATTAACGGAGATGTTCCTGCCGCTCAATATAAGCGGCGCCGATATTGAACAGCGCACGGCTAATTTTTTAAACATCAGCCGCACCGGCAATATAATGGAAAATATGCGCTGGCTCGGTCTTTTTTCCAATGAAAAAATAGGTATCGAAGCCAATACTTCCGCAGAAGTTTTAACGCATCTTTTGTCGGAAAGATTAAAACTTACCCCTAAGGAGCGCGATATGGTAGTGCTGCATCATGAAATTATCGCCGAATTTCCCGATAATAAAAAGCAGAAGATAATTTCTACGATGATTCATTACGGAAAAAGAGGCGGTTTTACCTCTATGGCTCAATCGGTCGGTATGCCTGCCGGAATTGCAGCCAAACTGATTATACAGGGCCGGCTGCCCTTAACAGGCTGCCACATTCCAACCCATCCGGCTATATTTACGCCGGTATTGAAGGAATTGGAGAAAGGCGGTCTTAAATTTAACGAGAAAATTATAAATTTGGAAGCGTCAAATTCATAGAAAATAAAAAAGCCCCGATTACGGGGCTTTTTTTATCAACGAACGCTTTGAAGCGTTTTCATATAGTTCGCGCGCTCATAGGCGGCCGGCTCGGCTACCGATTTATAGCTCATACTGCCTTTAAGCTGATTAACGGAAGCATATTCGTGTTTCTCCATCCACTCTTCTATCTCTTCGAGAACAGATTTAACTTTTTCACATCCAGACGATAAGAGAGCCGAAGCCAGCATGGTTACGTCCGCGCCGGCCAAAAGCGCCTTAATGACGTCCTGACCGCTGTGAAAACCGGATGTCGCCGCTAAACTAGCATTGATAAAAGGACGTAGGATAGCTATCCAGCGAACAGGGAGTCTGGATTCATAAGAAGTGCTGTATTGCAGTGTTGCTTCTACCTTTAAAGATTCCAAGTTAATATCGGGTTGATAAAAACGATTGAAAAGTACGATGCCGTCGGCGCCATTCTCTTCAAATTTTTTGGCCATATTAGCAAAAGCGCTGAAGTACGGACCGGTTTTAATAGCGACAGGTATGGAAACTTCCTTTTTAACGGCCCGCAAGCTCTCAATATACATCTTTTCAACATCGTCGGAAGACGTTTCGGGATTTGTCGCAAGATAATAAATATTAAGCTCAATAGCGTCCGCTCCGGCTTCCTCTATTTTTTTGGCGAATTTTATCCAGCCGCCGGCCGAAACACCGTTTAAACTGCCGATTATCGGAATATCCACCGCCTTTTTTATTTTTACAATATTTTCGAGATAATCTTCGGCATGCATGTTATGGAAAGCTTCGGGTACGGGAAAGTAGCTCATGGCTTCAGACGTACTGTCCGCTCCTTGCATCAGGAACGTATCGATCTCATTAGCCTCGCGGTTAATCTGTTCCTCGAATAAAGAATACATAACAATGGCGGCCGCCCCGTTATCTTCCAACTTTTTAACCATGCCTAAATCCTGAGACAAAGGCGATGCAGCCGGAACGATTGGATTTTTTAACTCCATTCCAAGATATGATGTTGATAAATCCATTTTTCACCCCTATTTTTAATAATAAAAAAGGCAGAGAGTATAGAAACATCTCTGCCTTCAATCCGTTTTTAATTACTTATTGTCTTCGGACGCTTTGTCGGAATAATCGGCCTTGGCGAGCGTTTCATATTGACGCCAGGTATCATAAACGTCTTCCTGAGCTTCCTTTAAGAATTGTTTTGCCGCTTCAGGATTCATTTTCTGTACCATTTTGTATCGCGTCTCATTATAAATATACTCTTCCAACGGGAGTTTCGCCGCTTTGGAGTCCAATTTGAAAGGATTCTTTCCCTCTTTTTCAAGATCGGGATTGTATCTGAATAGCGGCCAGTAAGCCGTGTCTACCGCTTTCTTTTGCTGATCCATACCGTATTTCAGATTATATCCGTGAGCGATACAATGGCTGTAAGCGATAATAATCGAAGGCCCGTCGTAACGTTCCGCTTCAATGAATGCTTTCAAAGTATGCGTATCGTTGGCGCCCATGGCTACGCGCGCAACATAAACATAACCGTAAGACATGGCCAGCATACCAAGGTCTTTTTTACGGATAGGTTTACCGCCGGCGGCAAATTTGGCCACGGCGCCTCGCGGGGTGGCTTTGGACATCTGTCCGCCCGTATTAGAATAAACTTCCGTATCCAAAACGAGAATATTAACGTTCTTTCCCGAAGCGAGGACATGATCCAAACCGCCGTAGCCGATATCATAAGCCCAGCCGTCGCCGCCCATAATCCATACGCTCTTTTTAACGAGAAATTCGGACAACGATTTAAGCTGTTCCACTTCGGAACCGGATAGCGTTTCCAGTTTTTCATTTAATTTGGCTACACGCTCTCTCTGCTCGGCGATATCCGCTTCGTCCACTTGTTTCGCGTTTATCAGCTCTTCAACCAGCTCTACACCGATTTGATCTTTCAGTTTTTCAAGCAGCTCTTTGGCTTGTTCCATGTGTTTGTCTACAGTCAAACGGAAACCAAGGCCGAATTCGGCGTTATCTTCAAATAATGAATTTGACCAGGCAGGGCCTTTATTATCTTGATTAACGGCCCAAGGCGTTGTCGGCAGGTTGCCTCCGTAAATAGAGGAACAGCCTGTAGCGTTAGCTACCAGCATACGATCTCCGAATAATTGAGAGGCCAGTTTCACGTATGGCGTTTCGCCGCAGCCCGGACAAGCGCCGGAGAACTCAAATAGCGGACGCAACAACTGTGAACCTTTTACGGATTCAATCTTAAGCTCTTTGCGGTCAAAATCGGGAATTTCGTTAAGAAAATAATTCCAGTTCTCTCTTTCCGTATCACGGATAGGAATTTGTTCGCCCATGTTAATGGCTTTTTTGCCGACTTCCTGTTTATTCTTCGCAGGGCAGACTTCAACGCATAATTCGCAGCCGGTACAATCTTCAACGGCAACCTGAAGGGTGTATAACCAGCCTTCGGGGAATTCACGTCCTTTAACCTTGGTTGATTTGAATGTTTCCGGAGCGTTTTCTGCATACTTAGGATCGTAAACTTTAGCGCGGATTACAGCGTGCGGACAGACATTAACGCATTTATTACACTGAATACAAACATCCGCATCCCAAATGGGTACTTCAAGCGTTATATTACGTTTTTCCCATTGCGTGGTTGCGCTGGGATATGTTCCGTCGCTCGGCATTTTACTTACCGGAAGATCGTCGCCTTTTCCGGCGATTATCATGGCCGTCACATCTTTTACAAAATCAGGCGCTTCATCCGGTACCGGCGGTTGAAAATCCGTATCGCTGGTAACCTTATCCGGAACCTCAACTTCATACAAGTTGGCAAGCGTTTGATCAACGGCGTTAAAATTTTTCTGCACAACTTCATCGCCTTTACTGCCATAGGTTTTCTTTATTGCATTTTTAATTTTGGCAATGGCTTCGTCGCGCGGAAGAATACCAGAAATAGCAAAGAAACAGGTCTGCATAATGGTATTTATTCTAACGCCCATACCCGTATCTTTAGCAACGGCGTAAGCGTCAATGGTGTAAAATTTTAATTTTTTATCAATAACTTCCTGCTGAATCTTTTTCGGCAGATGATCCCAAATTTCATCTTTACCGTAGGTGCTGTTAACCAAAAAAGTTGCCCCCTCAACCGCTGTTTCCAAAACATCATATTTATCGAGAAAAGTAAATTGATGACAGGCGACAAAATTAGAACGATTGATTAAATAGGTCGAATGAATAGGATTTTTCCCGAAACGTAAATGGGAAATAGTCATTGAACCGGACTTTTTAGAATCGTAAACAAAATATCCTTGAGCATAGTTATCCGTTTCCTGACCGATAATTTTAATAGAGTTTTTATTCGCGCCTACCGTACCGTCAGCTCCCAAACCGTAAAATAATCCGCGGAAAACATCATCGCCTTCGGTCGAAAACGATTTATCATAGTCCAAACTGGAATGAGTAACATCGTCGTTAATACCGATAGTGAAATGATTTTTGGGCTTATCTTTCTTTAATTCGTCGAAAACGCCTTTAATCATGGCCGGGGTGAATTCTTTTGACGATAGGCCGTATCTCCCGCCGGTAATAACAGGGAAAGATTCCAGCGGCAGTTCATTGTTCATCATGGATTCGGTAAAAGCGTTCACAACGTCCTGATAAAGAGGTTCGCCGGCCGAGCCAGGTTCTTTAGTACGGTCTAATACGGCAACTTTCTTTGTCGTTTTAGGAAACGCTGCCATTAAATGTTTAATGGAGAATGGACGATAAAGATGCACTTTAATTACGCCGATTTTTTCGCCATGAGCGTTCAAATATTCTACGGTTTCTTGAACGGCTTCCGCGCCGGAACCCATTAAAACGATAATTCGATCGGCGTCTTCAGCACCCACATAATCAAACAATTTATATTGTCTTCCCGTTAATCCGGCAAATTTATCCATGGCTTTCTGTACGATATCAGGCGCTTTTTGATAATACGGATTAACGGTTTCGCGAGCCTGAAAGAAAACATCGGGATTCTGAGCCGTACCGCGAATAAATGGATTATCCGGATTTAAAGCGCGTTTACGATGTTCGAATACAAGATTGTCGTCAATCATAGCTTTCATGTCATCGTCGGTTAACTGCTCGATTTTCATTACTTCGTGAGAAGAACGGAAACCGTCAAAGAAATGAACAAAAGGTATTCTTGCTTCAAGAGAAGCCGCCTGAGTGATTAAAGCAAAATCCATAATTTCCTGTACGGAATTGGAAGACATTAATCCGAAACCGGTTTGACGTACGGACATCACATCGCTGTGGTCGCCGAAAATAGATAAAGCCTGTGCGGCAACGGAACGAGCGGATACATGAAAAACCGTCGGCGTTAACTCGCCGGCTATTTTATACATATTGGGAATCATTAACAATAAACCCTGCGAAGCGGTAAAAGTCGTCGTTAAAGCGCCGGTCTGTAAGGCGCCGTGAACCGCTCCGGACGCGCCCCCCTCGCTTTGCATTTCGGTTACATCCGGTATGGTTCCCCATATATTTTTTTTGCCTTGAGCAGACCATAAATCAGCCCATTCTCCCATGTTGGAAGAGGGCGTAATCGGATAAATGGCAATAACCTCATTTATCTTATGGGCAACATAAGCCGCGGCTTCGTTCCCATCTACCATTACTGTTTTACGTTCCATATTAAACTCCTTACTTAAGATAGTATGTATATAACGCGTAGTATTTCTTTACTTAATTAAAAACAATTTGTTCCAAAAATTCTTTTATTCCGCCCCAAATATTGCTCTTTTCCCACACAAGATAGCTAATTTATTAAAATGATTCAACTTACACAAATGGAAATTATTTATATTTTAATTATTTTATCTTAACTTATTGATTTATAAATAGTTAAGGATTAAATATTTTATAGTGCGGAGTTGTTATGATAAATCCGGCCTTATAAGAGGTATAAAAATAGGCTATTTTTGAACTGTATCACCTTTTAGGCTTCTCTTCCAACCTTTCGGATTCCAAATGACAATAGCGAGAGGCATATCGAATACGCATAATTACCGTAACGAGCAATAAGCACAACATTGTTAATTAATATACCTGGATTTTTAGATGAAATATCCTTAATGGCCTCCACCTTATATTTTCCTTGATCCAAAAATATTCGGCAAAGATGCCTTGCAACACCTAAATTTCAAAATCATCCCTTATAAATAAAAGGATACAGAGATCCCTTTGTCGGAGAGCTGAAAACAGGAAAATGGTACGCTTATGAAGAATATCTATTTTTCCGTCAACGTCATTACGCCGTCCCAATCGGGTCCGGGGCTTTTAAATTTAAAGTCGATACAGCGGCTGCGATACAACTCGCTGGCATAATCATCGGATTTTAGTCTCATGGCAAATTCAAACATATCAATTGCATCGTCCCAGCGCTGTTCTTTATAGGCATTGATACCTTTATTATATACATCAAGAAAATCAATGTAATATTGCGGCAGCGGCTGACTTTTTCGGCCGATCAATTCATAAACGGAGATGGGTTTGGTTTTACCCTTAACGCGGATCAGGTCTAAGGGGCGCGTATAGAAGTAATCTTTAACCTGCGCATAGGTAAATTCGCTGATCATGATATACGTTTTATAAACCTTATTGGCGCCTTCCAAACGAGATCCAAGGTTAACATGATCGCCCATTACCGTATAATCGAAAACCGTATTGGAGCCCATATTACCTACAATGACTTCGCCGGTATTTATACCAATGCGCGCTTTAAGCTGTGGTTTGCCCTCTGCTGCCCATTTTTTACGCAGTTCTTTTAGCTTCTCCTGCATCTCGAGAGCTGTTTCGCAAGCGTGAATGGCATGATCTTCATAATATACCGGCATTCCGAATTCAGCCATGATGGCGTCGCCTTCATATTTATCGATGATACCGTCGTTTTTAAGCACAATATCGGTCATGGCCGTAAGGTATTCATTCAGCAGCAATACCAATTGGGCCGGAGTAAGATTCTCGGAAATAGAGGTAAACCCCTCGACATCGGAAAACAATACGCTAATCTCTCTCTCTTCGCCGCCTAAAGCGAGTTTGTCTGGATTGGCGATAATTTCCTGAACGACCTTTTCGGGTACATAATAGGCAAATGCCCCGCGCAGCATACGCTTTTCTTTTTGCGTCATTAAATATTGATACAAAGTATAGCCGATAAAACTGAATAATATTACAAGCAGTGGGGTGGCCATTTGTAACACGAGATTATTGTTGACAAAAAGATAAACCGATGCGGCAAAATAAATTAAAGCCAGCAGGATGGCGCTTACGGCCGCCCAGCCGGTGTGAAAATAATGGGTAATAAAAAAGACAACAACGGCCAATAGCAGCAAGATAATAAAATTTATTTTTCCCGGCAGCTGTTTTAGATAATTTTTTTCGAGAACGGTTAGCAAGGCGTTGGCGTGAATCTCGACTCCGGGCATCTCCGCTTTGATTAAATCGCCTTCCGGCGAACGAAATTCGAGAAAAGGCGTAGGAAAATTATCGTGCAGTTCCTGCATTGTAGCGCCGATTAACACAATTTTATCTTTAAGTTTACCGGAATATTTGAGTCCCGGCGGGATGCCGTTTTCTGGATCACCCGGATCGTCGAAAGTGTCCATATCGTAATCTTCAAGAATATCAAAGTTCTCATCGTCTAAAATATTATCAAAAGGATAATAAGGCATGGAAAAAGCGGGACCCTTAAAGTTTATCAGCATACTTAAGGGATTATTCTTTGGTATATGTAAATCGCCGAGATAAAAATAATCATCGTCCGCCGATAAAACGCTGTGTTTTAAATCGGGAAGATATTGTCTTAATATTTGTGCGGCAAATGATGGATAAAGCGAATCGTTGTAACTTTGTCCGAACAAATAACTGCGATAAAAGCCGTCAATATCCGCTTCGAGCGCCACCAAACCCCAAGCAGCGTTTTGTCTGAATTTTTCATAAGGGGGAATAATCGTGCTGTATGTTTTATTGCGTTCAAAAGTCCTTAATATCTTTCCTGCAAGAACAACATTGTCATATTTACTTAATACCCTGGCAAATTCGTCGTCATATTCCTCTCCGTATTTATCAGCTTGGTCAAAAATAACGTCTATTCCGATAGCGGCGGCGCCGGCTTCTTCTAAGTTTTCAATCACATGCGCAAAATATGATCTGGGCCAAGGCCAGCGATGTGGAGTAGATTCGTCGGATTGATCGTCAATGGCTATAATTACAATCGGAGAATCTTCCACCGGCTGCGGGCCCCGCAACGTAAAACGTAAATCAAGCAGGCGCAATTCCAGGGTATGGAAGGAATCCATATATCCTAAAATCATAGCCATCGTTACGGATATGCTAATGATAGCAATGATTGCCCACGATTTTGTTTTTGATTCGGATTTATTTTCGGCCATTATATTTTCCTTTACGGTTTAATCACGCTACTTAAAAATTGACTTCATATCTCGTGCTTATAATCGAATCATTATTAGACCCGGCGCCATTGTAACCGATATAATCATAGCGTAAACTCAGCGTACCGTAATTTGGGTTTCGAAAATATAAACCGGCGGCCATATTGGAACGTGAAAAATCGCTTGTGGCGGCGGAAGCGCCTTGTGAAATCGACTGATAAATATAATTTATATAGGGAGACAGAGTGCTGCCGCCCATAACATCTTTTATATCATATTTTATATTAGCATAGATTTTCTGAATATTGGTAGTCGATTCGGCCGTACCCTGACCGAAAGCATTAGCGGATTGTGAAAAATTTATGTTCGTTTCCAAAGGGAAAGCAAAACGATTTCTCAAACCGATATTATAAATGGTAAAACTAGTCTGATTAATAGGATTTCCGAGATCATCTCGCGTAAAGTTTGATGCGCTTAACGTTATGGTATTGGTTACGCTGGAAATGTCAAAATTATAGCTTGATGACAATCCGAAACGATTTGTAGTGTTATCTTCAACGATAAAAACAGAATCAGCCGGATTTTGTATAGGATCAATATCATTGTTACGATGATAATTACCATAAGAAACGGTTATACTCGGGAGGCTGGTGAATGGGAAATAAGATACAGAAGCGCCATAATCAAGATTATTGGTTCTATATTTTCCTTTAGATAAATTATCTTCGAATGATTTTAAATAAAGGTTCAAATATATCTGGTTGCTTAATAGGCGGATATTATCATTTATAAATAATCCGCTGATATCTTTTAAAAGATAAGGATTACCGGCTGTATTGTAGCTGTCGTCAATCTTTTTATACATTACTTGCATATAATTATTAAAATAATTCAGTTTCATTTCAAACTGCATGGCAAGACTCGGTATAAAAGCGACGCCCGGCGTCATTGTCAAAAAACCGGTTTTATCCATAATATTATAAAAACGTTCGGCCATCTCTTGTTCGGAGCCGCTTAAATCATATTGCTTAATTAGTGTATCCAAGGGCACAACCGGTCCGCCTGCGTCAAAATTGCTTAAGCTGGACTGAAAACTTGCCAACAGGACAAAACGGCGTCTGTCAAAATTCATCCGTAGAGTAGTACCCATAGCAATTGATTCTTTTGCCTTCATGGATGTCGCAATGGAATTGGGGTTATCTTTACCGTTAACAACGTTTAATCCCCATTCAATATGTCCGCCGAAATTAAACACGGACCGTATGCCCAAAATCGACTGACTGTAAGTCCCCAAAGATTTTATAGAACCGTCCGGATTTAATTGCGGATTGACTGCCCGATAAGCCTGTCCGCCTGAAACATCAAGATTAAACCATTTTGAACGCATGCCAATACCAAAACCGCGTACATTTTTTTGCCAAAAAATTAGCGGATCGTAATTTGTTACATAATCGCCGCCTTTAAGGTAAACATTAGTCATGGGCGTAAAATTATATTGCAAAATCAATCCGTACCGATTAATTGCTTGTGTAGCGGCATTATCTTCGGAGCTGATAAGCGTTTTAGCAATAAAATCCAACTTTTTGTAATTTCCGTAAAAGGTTAATCGGCCGCGGAAGATATTTCTGGCGATGTTTCCTATATCGAGATATCGGTTGTCAAGCGAAACGGATAATTTCGGGTTAAAATCCCTTTTTTGGGATTCAATTTCGGTTATTCTTATGGACCATTCCT
>Ga0256833_1003320_pt1 | contig 11041 bp, 8 predicted proteins | sample 356284metaG_FD_190535 | JGI IMG/M metagenome (GOLD analysis project Ga0256833, IMG submission 190535) | Hydrothermal vent microbial communities from Mid Atlantic Ridge, Atlantic Ocean - 356-284 | ecosystem: Environmental > Aquatic > Marine > Hydrothermal vents | place: Atlantic Ocean: Mid...
GGGCTTTGAGAAGCTCATGAACAAAGCTCTCCCGGATAGGGGAGAGCTTTGTTAAACCGGTGTGACTGAAGCCTACTTGCCAGCTTCCTCACGCATGCGCTTGGCTTCGTAGAGGATGCGGTTGACGTGCTCCTTGAGAGGGGCCCAGCCGTACCAGTGCGAGTAGTCGCGGCTGACGTGGAAGGCGCCCTGGAAGGTGCGCTGACGGTACTCCATGTAGATGAGGTAGAGGTCCAGCTCAACCGGAGTCATGTTCTCGTAGTACTGCGCCACCGAGGGAGCCCACTTCCAGCCTTTGGGTTTCTTGAGAATGCCGTCTTTGTAGAGACCCTGGACGGCCTGGATGGCCTTGGCGAACTCGTGGTCGGCGGCCTTGACGACCTTATCGCCGTTGAGGAAGAAGGTGTCTACGTAAGACTTGCTGTGGCACTGCTGACAGATACCCTTCATCTGATTGCGCAGCTCGTTGAACTTTTTGGGTCCGCGAGCGGCGCGACCCTGCACTACGATCTCGAAGAACCTCTCGGTGGGTTGGAAGTTGGCGTCGAGGATCTCGTTGGCTTGCAGGATGAGGGCGCGGTCGAGAGTCCACTGCACGTCGTCGTCCAGGTCAACGTAATGCCCGCTCGGCAGCAGCTTGGCGAGCTTGAGAAGGTTGGCTTTGAGGGCGTCGTCTTTGACGGCGCCGGCGAGCTTTTCGACGTTCTCCTTGGTGGGCAGGCGCAGTCCCAAGAACCCCCAGGCGGTTTCTACGTTGTGGTTGCCATTTGGCATGTGGCAGGTCTGGCAGGTAGGGGCGCGTCCGCCCTGGTCCCAGCCCTTATTGCCGTCGTGGTCCCAGATAATGCCGTGCTTGGACGACATGTACATTTCCCACTGCGGGTGGTCGAAGCCCATGTGGCAGTTGGAGCAGGCGCGCGGGTCCTGGGCTTCCTTTTTGCTAAACATGTGACGGGTATGGCATGTATCGCACTGGGCGTTGCCATAGCGGTAGTGCGACATTTCCACGCCGCCGTCGTACTTCAGCGGTCCGGTGTTGCCGGCTTCGGCGCCGACGTAGCCTTTGCGGCCGATGGTATGGCAGCCGGAGCAGCCGGTGTAGCCTTGTTTAACGATTTCGGGCGGCTGGGAGTGCCAGGCGCTCTGCGTTTTCATAGCGTACCAGGCCAAGTCGTGCTTGCCGGCGCGGAACTGCTGCACCTTGTCTGGGTGGCAGGCCATACAGGTGTCGGGTGTGGGGAAGGTGGCCTTGTCATAGTCCTTTTCGTTGGTGTGGGCGGAGCCGTGGCAGTTGCTGCAGTCCAGGGGCATGTAGGCGTTGTTGCCCATCTTGCCCATATGGAACTGGTGAACGATACCAGGAGTCACCTTGGTGTGGCACTGCACGCACTCGGAGTTCGAGGTCTTTGCGAGCGCCAGCCCGGCGACGAGCACCAAGGCTGCCATCCAAACCAACCTGCGATATTTACTCATATAACCTCCTTTTCTCGCCCATAGAAATGAGCTCTTTATTTGCCTCCAATTATAACCTATCACCCTCCTTGGCGGTCAATAGTTGCACATCGATTACTATTAGCAGTTCGGCCTCGTACGCTCTGGGGGGCTGCATCCAAAAAGCGCGCCGCTGGCTTTCCGGGGGCCTGACTCGGTTTGCCGCGAATCATGGACCTGCAGGGTCGGTATTAAGAAGCCGCAGCGCGACCGCTGCGGGCGGCAAAGTGGGTTACGATAACGCCCACAATGGCTACCACGCCGCCTATCAGGGTCGTAAGGCTGGGTAATTCGCCCAGCCACAGCCAAGCGATGGCAATCGCCAGAGCTGGCGATAAGTAGAGAAAATTGGTGACGTGCGAAGCGGGGGCGCGGCTGAGCGCGAATGTCCAAGTCAGGTAGGCGAGAGCTCCGGGGCCCACCCCCAGGTAGACTACGCTCCAGGCGGCTTGCCGGGGAGCCGCTGTTAACTCTTCTGGCAAACCCGGAAGCAGCACGAGCAACCAGACGGTACCTGCCCAGATGGTATAAGCGGCAACTTCCAGGGGCGCGTAACGGCCGTGCAGGGGTTTTTGGAAGACGAAATATAGGCTGGTCGAAAATGCCGCCAGCAGGATCCAAAACGCCCCCGCGTTGAAACGCAGACCGCCGCCCTCGCCTAGAGATATTAGCGCCACGCCCAAGAAGCCCAGACCTATACCAGCCCATGCCGGCAGAGGCAGCCTCTCCCTTAAAAAGACTGCGGCCAGGAACGCCGTGAAAATGGGACCCGCTGCGATAAGCATACTGGCGGCGCCGGCGCTCACGGTTTTTTCGCCGAAATTGAGGGCCAGATGGTATACGGTTATCCCCAAGAAACCCAACAAGGCTATACGGCCTAGGTCGCTCGAGCGGGGGAGGCGAATTCCCCTTAGGGCAGAGAAGAGGAGCAAGGTCAAAGACGCCGTTAGGAACCTCAGCAGGGCTAAGTGGCCGGGGCTGAATCCGGCGAGGCCGCTGCGGATTCCCGCGAAAGCCGACGCCCACAGCAGCAGAGTAAAAGCGATCGCCGAGAGGGTTAGCGGATCCATCTACGCTCAGCATAGAACCGCTGCGTGGAGGATGCTAGAAGCGGTAGGAAAGAGTGAAGGCGAAGGGGCTGAAGACCGAGAACTGCGGTCGGTCGGTTATCCCTGGCACTACGAAGAATAGGCTGCCCTCGAACCCCGCGGTAAGGCGCTCGCTGATGAAGTCGAGCGGTACGTTGATGCCCAGGGCCGCGCCTGGCAGTAGGCCAAAACGATTGCAGACGTATGCTGCGTTGTTTTCCTGCACGCAGGCCAAGTAGATGCGCCCGCGAGGAGCCACGTAGGCCGAGCCTATCTCCGTGGTTACGGGAAAGTAGTAGCTGACGTCCAGGGCCGCTCCTAATGAGTGGATGTTTACGTCGGTGGTGGTGTCTGGCTCGCCGTCGCTGTCTGTGTCTACCTCCCGCCAGCTCGAGTAGCTGCTGTACCCCAGGTCTAGCGATGCCGCGACTTGGTTCTGCGACCAGGAGACGCGACCCGAGGCGCCGCTGTATCCTCCGTAGAGCACGCCGCGCCAAGGGCCCCGAGCCACCTCCAGGCCCATACCCTGAGGTTGCATACTAATGTAGAACCCCTGGCGGTCAAAGTGGCCGGCGCGAGTAGACGCCGGGTAAAAACCAGCGGCTAGACCGTTGTTTTCGTATACGGGCGCGGGCGCGATGGCGCCTGGGGCGCAGCTTACGAGGGCGAAGACCAGCAGCGCAAAAATCAGGGAGTATTTGTACACTAAACCCACCTCCTCCATTCCGGCGTGCGCTAGGGGGCGGCGCATAGCGGAATTCTGTACTGATATTCTATTACTCCCGACTTATAGCTGCCAAGCCAAAGATATTTCTCAACAAGCGGCAGCTCGACAACGGCGTCACCGCTGATTTTCTCAAAAACACGCGGGCTTTCGCCGCCGGCCAAAAAGTACTCTCCTGGCGGCAGGGCGAGCCGCACGCGGCAGATCTCCATCGCTAAATGCTCGTAGTAGGCGTTGAGCCGCAGGCGGCTGCTCTTACAGGTGGAATCGGGTAGGGTGAAACTGCACTCACGCAAATAGCGGTTCCCTTGGCGTAGAGCGATCGCTATTTCGTCGCCGTCGCGCGGGTAGAGGGTTAGCCTCCACGCGGGCGGATCGTAGGCTGCCACGAAGAGGCCGTTGACGAAAATCCCGATGGATTCATTGCTTTTACCATCAATAGCCAAGACGGCGGCGCGGCCGCGGGCCTTACTCTGCCATAGCCAGAGATCGTAGGGGCTGCTGATGAACTCCTGCACGATATAAGTCAGGTTCTTATCGCGGGCTATGGCGATACCTACCAGATTGAACTCAGGTCGTAAAATGTTTTCGCGGTGGTGCGGGCTATTCATCCAGTCTTGCACCACTTTTGCCGCTGCCGCCTTTGCTGAGTAATTTCCGTAATAAGCAAGATTTTCTCCGACTTCGTACTGATAAACGCCGGCGGCCAGCATTCTTTGCCCGGGCGTGCTTCCGTCTGGAGAAACGTGGCCGAAAAAGCCTTGTCGCAACATTTTTCTGGCGTAGTCGCGCGCGGCCCGATAGGCTGAGTAGTTCCATTTCAATGCCGACAGACCGTGCCGTTTGCGCGCGGCGTTGGTGTCCCTGAAGACCTGCAGCTCCAAGGGGCTCTGGGCCAAGGCGGTCGCCGTCAGCAGTAATAGCAGCAGCGTTATGAACCTACTCTTCATCGGCTGGAACAAGGTGGTACTCCAGGGCTTTGGAGAAGGGTTTGGCCTCGAGAAGTTCGTTTAAGTGGTAGCTTTGCAGGTGCAATACCCAGCGGCGCAGCGCGGTCAGCGGTTCGTAGCGGGAGGTGTAAGTGTAGGTCATCCCCAGGTAAAAGAGCCTGCTCAAGGGGGTTTCGCCGGCGAAAACCAAAGACGTGGCCGTCTTTAACTTGGCGCGGTTGAGTTCTTCAGAAGCGACCCCTTCTCTTTCCAGTTTTTCCAGTTGCTCGTGAATGGCCTGCGATACCAGCTCATCGTTTTTGGGGTCTCCCTGAGCGTAGACGTAGAAAAGCCCCAGCTCGTCGAACTCATGATGGAAAGCGGTAGCGGTTTCCGCCAGGCCCTTGTCTACTATCTGCCAGTAAAGGCGGCTGTTGTCGCTATCGCCGATTATCTCAGACAAAACCCGTGCGGCGTACCTTTCTTCGGAGCTGGCGGAAACGCCCGGCGCCAGAAAGGTGGTATATGTTTGTGCGGCCTTTTCGCTGACGTCACGCAAGCGCGCCGGTTTTGGCTCGAAGGGCGGGTGGTTGCGGATGGCGCGGCCGGCCGGCCATTTTGCGGTCATGGCTTCGACCAAGGAGAGTATTTCTTGCCAGTCCAGGTTGCCGGCGAACGCCAGCGTCATGTTGCCAGGGACGTAGCGACGCGCGTGGTAGTCGACCATCTGCTGGCGCGTTAGGTTTTGCACGCTTTCCACGCTGCCTAGAACGGGCTTGGCCAAGGGGTGCGAGCCGAAGTAGGCCGCTTGGGCTTTTTCGTAGAGAATAAAGTTGGGGCGGTCGTGGTAGAGGGCTATTTCTTCTAGTATTACCTTTCGCTCGGTCTCAAAGTCTTCCTCGCGGATTGCCGGGCGCATCAGGTCGGTAAGCAGCTCGAGCAAGCGCGGGGCGAACTCTGGCAAGACGGCGCCGTAAAAAACGGTCAGCTCTTCGTTGGTAAAGGCATTGTACTTTGCGCCCATCTCGCCGAACTCGCGATTGACGTCCCAGGCGCTGCGCTTCTTGGTCCCTTTGAAGACCATGTGCTCAAGAAAGTGGCTGATTCCTTCTTCGCCCACCAGCTCGTCACGGCTGCCGGTTTTGATGAAATAGCCCATAGCCAAAGACTTGGCCTCCTGGTTTATTTCGGCAATGACCCGCAGACCGTTGGGGAGGGTTGCTTCTTTGAACTCCAGAGCGGCCATTATATCGCTCCTTTGGGGCCCAGGGTGCCTATCCAGGGGTTGGAATAAGGGTGACCGGCCAAGAAATTGTTCATGCGCTCGAGCGTCACGTCTATTACCTCGGCTTCTAATTCTTCGAGGCTGCGTACCCGACCCAATAAGTACATGTCCCGCGCCAGAGTGCTGGCGCGGGCGTAGCTCGACTCGCCGGAAAGCACCAAGTTGGCTCGCATTCCCACCTTGGCGCGGTCGAGTTCGGCGCGGCTAACCCCTTCGCGCAGGCGGTAAATCTCATCCTTTAGTACCGCTAGGGTCTCCTGCGCCTTTTCCGGCATGGTTCCTGCATAGGCCCTTAGGTAGCCGAATCCTTTGACCGAGCCGGGAGTGGCGCTCACCGAGTAAACCAAGCCGCGTTTTTCGCGTACTTCCGTGAAGAGGCGGCTGCTCATATCGCCCGACAGCACCGTCGCCGCCAGGCGCGCCGTGTAAAAGTCATAATCCCCCGGGGGGACGTCTCGGTAGAAGAGACCAATCTGCACCTGCTCGGAAGACTGTTCTATATGGAACCGGTGAGGCCTGGAAAGGCTGACCGCCGCCGGTTTGGGGGTTTTCTTGCCCCAGTCGCCCAGGTGCATTTTTGCTAGCCTGACGACTTCGTGCGGGTCGATTCCGCCAGCCACCGCCAGCACCGAGCCGCTCGCGCCGTAGCGTCGCTGGAACTCGCCTCGCAGAACTTCGGGGGTGATGCGGTTGATGGTCTCGCGCGTGCCTTCTACCGGCTGTCCGTGCGGACTGGCGAAGACTTCGCGCCGCAAGCGGTTGAACAACTTGCGTGCTGGCTGGTCTTGCAAACCGGCCAGCTCTTGCAGAGCCAATGCACGGACCGCGTCAAAGGCCGCATCGGGCAGGTGCGGTCGCTTCATCAAGTCGGCATAAAGCTCCAGGCTTGCTGAGAACCCTTCGGGCAGGACCGAGGCCGAAAAAGTGGTGTATTCCAGGCCGGCCCCTGACTGGCGGCGCAGTCCCAGAGCGTCGAGGGCGTCTGCGAAGTCGCGGGCGTCGCGCGGCCCCGCGCCCTTCCACAGCCAGGTTTCTAACATGCTGGCGGCGCCCAGATATTCCTCGGGGTCGTTTACCGCTCCCACCGGCACCAGCAGGGTAAAACTCAAGCCCGGGTTCCAGGGTTGCGGTTCAATAATCAGCGACAATCCGTTGTTCAATAGTTCGACGATAGGTAAAGCCACCCTGAGATTATACTTTCTCTCCATACGTCTTCTGGGGTATTTTCCCCAGCGATAAAAACGCCGAGCAAATCGCTGCAATTTTCTTTGCGGCGGCGCGCTGTGCGGTGATACCCGCGACGCTAGGAGTATGGTTGCATTCTCTGTAAGCAGGCGTCAGACTTCTCCATCGCGGGCAGCAGTTGTCGGCGGAGGAGTAGCGACGCACCGGTAGAATAGCCCTGTGACGCGTCAGGAATTGGTCAAGCGACTCGCGCGACCGCTCGAGCGCGAGCTGGCCAGCGGCTGCTCCGACCGAGTGGTGGCCGGCGGCTTGGAAAAGCTGCTGGGTAATCTGGCGCGCCCCTTTCCCGAGGTGACCCGGTTGCTCGAGGGGTATGGCGCGCTCGCCCCTAGCGAGCGCTGCGGTCGTTTGCGCGCGGCCTTGGCCCGCCTGGGCGTCGAGGCGGAGCCCGCGGGGCGAGCGCGGGCGCCCCGGCCTTCTTCAGGAAAAACGGCGGCGGGCGGCCTGGAAGCCCCTATTGGGACCGTCTCCCTCGGCCCTAGCGGAGTGCAGAAAATGCGCTCGCTGGGGGTACGCAGCCTGCGTGACCTGATCTTCTATTACCCCCGCCGTCACGAAGATCGCCGCGCCCTCCCCGGCTTCGCGGCCCTTACTCCCGGCGCCAAGGCTACGGTGGCGGCTACCGTCCTCAGCAAGAGCCGGGTAAAGACCAGGCGCAAAGGAATGCTGATGACGCAGGCGCGTCTGCAAGACCAGCAAGGTCAGAAGATGACCGCGGTTTGGTTCAACCAACCCTGGGTGTTGGGGCAGCTGAAAGAGGGCGGCAAAATAGTCGTCACCGGCCGCTACGTGGCGCGCGGCCGCGTTCGCAATCTGGCGGTGGAATACTTTGAGCCGGACGGCGGCGAGCAGCTCTCGACCGATCGCATAGTCCCTGTCTACGGCCTGACCGAAAGAATGAGCCAAGCCTGGCTGCGTCGCAGTGTTTGGCGGGCATTGCAGGCGGTGCGGGAAATCCCCGACCCGCTATCTGCCGAATCACGCAAAGAGCTCGGACTTGCAGACCTTGACTTTGCGCTCAGGCAGATTCACTTTCCCGATAGCGAGGGGAACCTGGCCAAGGCGCTCGAGCGACTAAAGTTCGACGAATTCCTATTTTTAGAGTTGCGCGTCATGCTTACGTCTGGCGCTTCGGCGCTGGTGGGACACATCTTCGAGGTGCGCCAAGAGGACCTTATGGATTTCCTTGGCTCCCTCCCCTTCGAGCTTACCGCCGCCCAGCGGCGCGTGCTGGACGAGATCCTGGCCGACATGCAGAGCGAGCGCCAGATGGCGCGGCTCTTGCAGGGCGACGTTGGCTCGGGTAAGACGGCGGTGGCCGCCGCCGCCCTTTTCATCGCCGCCAGGAACCAAAAGCAGGGGGCGCTGATGGCCCCCACCGAGATCCTCGCCAAGCAGCACTTCGCCAACCTGACCCGCTACCTCTGGCCCCTGGGTGTGCGGGTGGAACTGCTGACCGGCAGCATGAAGGCCGGCGAGAAGAAGCAGGTCTACCAGCGCATCGAATCCGGCGAGGTGGACGTGGTGGTGGGCACCCACGCGCTGATTCAGAAAGAGGTGAAGTTCCGCGAGTTGGGTCTGGCCGTCATCGACGAGGAACACCGCTTCGGGGTGAGGCAGCGGCGCGCGCTTCTGCAAGGCCGGCCCGACGTGCTGGTGATGACCGCCACCCCCATCCCCCGTTCGCTGGCGCTCACCCTCTACGGCGACCTGGAAGTCAGCGTCATAGACGAGATGCCCCCAGGCCGCAAACCGGTGAAGACGCGGCTTTTGACCGAGAGGAGCCGCAAGGACGCCTACGCCTTCGCCCGCAAGCTGATCGCCGAGGGCCAGCAGGTCTTCGTGGTCGCCCCGCTCATCGAGGAGTCCGACGCCGAGGTGATGGCCGAGGTGCGCGCGGCCACCGTACTGGCCGCAGAGGTGGCGAAGCTGCTGCCCGAGGCGCGGGTGGAGGTGTTGCACGGGCGCATGAAGACCGCAGACAAGGACGAGTTGATGGAGCGTTTCCGCGCCCGCGAATTCGACGTACTGGTAAGCACCACGGTGATAGAGGTGGGTGTCGACATCCCCGGCGCCAACCTGATGATCATCGAAAACGCCGAGCGCTTCGGCCTGGCCCAGCTGCACCAGCTGCGCGGCCGCGTGGGCCGCGCCGGCGAGCAGGCCTACTGTATTCTGATCGCCGGCGACGCCAGCCGCAAGACGATGCAGCGCTTGCGAGTGATCGAAAAATCGACCGACGGCTTCTACGTGGCCGAGCAGGACCTGAAGCTGCGCGGTCCCGGCGAGCTGCGCGGCACCCGCCAGTCGGGCCTGCCCGATCTGCAACTGGGCGATTTGACGAGCGACGTAGAGATCATCGAGCGCGCCCGCGCCTTGGCCGTGCAAATCCTGGAGGCTGACCCCTACCTGACCGCGCCTGAACACCAGGTCCTAAAGCGCGAGCTCAAGTTGCGCGGCGAGGCGGTGGGGCTGAGAGAAATCATCTAGTAGAAAAGTTAAACGCGCCACATTTGAGACCAGGGTGGCGTGTGGCGCGTGCGCTGCCGCCCTAGGGATAGCGGGGCGAGAAGCGAATGCTGCCTATCATGCCGGAGTGCGCAAGCGGCATGCTGCTGAAAGAGTGTATTACTACAACGATCGTGTGAATGCTTGGATGCAGACACATTGCGACTAGTTTAAGATGGAATGAGGGGGCGGATGACATGGCCGTTTACATGAAAGCAGTATTCACTATATTGACGTTGTTTTTGTTACTATTGTCGTTCACCCCGCGTCAAACGCTCATATCCGTCATGGGGAGCCCAAATAACCGGGGGCTAAATGGTTCCTATCACTGGTTTTTTTGGTTAGGCTTCGTCGCCATACTCATTCTCCCCGGCATGATATGGCCTGATAGCGCTTCGGTCTTCGATTACGTAACACCTTTGTTCCTATACGCCGCAACTCTGTGGATGATGCCAGGGGTACCGTATGAGGGCGTGAGAAACGGCCTTAGGCAGGCTTGGTTTTTGTATGTAGTACTGACCGCCGCTATGTTCCTAGCTGGGCGCTGGAGCGCCTCTATGGTCGCTGCCGTTGGGCTTGGTTTCTTGTTGGCGCTAGCGCCTATCGTTCGATTTTATAGGCACGCAGAGAAGTACAACCAGTCAAAGCAGGTTTGATTAAGCCGGTTAAGTTCTTTGAGCAACATCTTTCAACTAGCCGACAGGAAGGAGGCGGTTTCTCGATAGCGGCGTTATTGTTGCCGTGCGTGCACGTGCCGAGAGCCTCATAAACCGGCTGGACTCTGTCGAACGCGCCATAGCGCTTTGCCTTTAGTAAAGAAGCGGTTTGCTGCCTCTACGGTCGATAAAGCCGCTTCCAGCCCGGACCTAGCAAGAGCACGCCTTGTTCAATAACACCTCGCGGCCAGTGCTTGAAGCTATGACGGGCCGTGTCTTGCCGCGCTCCAAAAACAATTCTCTTGCTGCTGCCGCACAAACGCCGCCAAAGTAAACAGCTCAATCCCGGCGCGGTCTCGGACGCGGCCTTCTTGACCGGCTCGACACCAGGATTTCACTGGGGGTGGAAAAGGGGCGTTGGCTATGGGAATACAAAGGGTAACGGAGCTAGGCGTTTTTCGTAGACTGCGGCTGGCGGCGGCCATATACCCAAATACTTTTGACCGGGGAAAGGATTTGCATCGATGCTTCAACGATGTTCAGCCAGTAGCTAGCTTTCGGATGGGGGGCAAAGGCTCGCCGCAGGCCGGGACCTGGCCCCGTGAGAGCATTGGCCAGTGGGAATGCTAGGCCAAAGCTTCTTACCTTAAGCAACAGGCTTCTTTAGCCTCGTGCCGCATACCAGCTGCTGCGCACCATTTTACAGACGACAGTCCCCGTGGCCTTCCCCCGGGGGCCTGTTGCTTTTGCCGCGCAAAAAGAGCCAGTCGTGGTCACGTCAGTAATCGAGAGAAGCGAAACTAAATGCTACACACTACAAGCCGCAAGTTATCTTATGCAGGTTTCCGTTCACCCCGCGCCGTCAAACGATCTTATGTATGAAGGGCTGCTTGTATTTGCCCTCCGCCTTTAGAATGTAGACGTGCTTCGTATCCGCCCTGCCGCCCCCGAAGACGCCGCCGTGCTGGCGCGCTTCCGGGTAATGCTATTCGCAGAGATGGGGCGCTTAGAGGAGGGGGAGGCGTCCTTTGCGCGGGCGTCAGAAAACTACTTCTCTTGGGCGCTGGCGGCGGGACGGGAGGCGGCTTGGATTGCCGAATATTACGCGGAGCCGG
>Ga0256833_1003322_pt1 | contig 11034 bp, 8 predicted proteins | sample 356284metaG_FD_190535 | JGI IMG/M metagenome (GOLD analysis project Ga0256833, IMG submission 190535) | Hydrothermal vent microbial communities from Mid Atlantic Ridge, Atlantic Ocean - 356-284 | ecosystem: Environmental > Aquatic > Marine > Hydrothermal vents | place: Atlantic Ocean: Mid...
AAAATAGGGTTGTCTCCTCTTTCTTTTGCTCTCGTCGCGCGCTTTTGCTTATTTGTATATAATACTATACATATATTATATTTATTAGTAATAAATTTATATAAAATTTTTGACTCTAGCTTAATAATGTATATGGCCAATCTATTGGATCGCGCGTAGCGCTCAACCATATACATATGATCCAGGAGTGTCTGGATGATTCCATCCTCAACTACTACTATGAACCCCACTTTTTCCACTACACGGAGTACTACATATCTCAAAACTATTGATAAAAAGTCGAGCATAATCAGTAACGGAAGAAGCTTTCCCAAAAGTCTGGGATTAGCGTTCTCCAACTGCGCTGGCTTTTTCAAAGAAAACACAAGGCGTGCGTTCCTATACATGTAGCGAGTGATTAACGATAGAACCGTAAGCAAGATGTACGCGGGTCCGCCAAAAGGCTCCGAGACGGTGAAAAAGCAGCCTCTTCCCCTCCTTGAAAGCCTTTTACAGAGGATACGGGAAAAAGTGGTCTTACCAGCAGCGGTAGGTCCTAGAACCAGTATCAATGCTTTAAGACCCCCTCTACGAGCCTTAGGAGTCTCTCCCTAAACACTGCGAAAGAGAACCTCGCTACCGGTTCACGAAGTCTGAGGATAACGGCCTCCAGCTCCTAGAACGCTATACAACCTGGCAAGACCAGACCCAAGAGAAAGAGTATAAACATCAACGCTGAGCCCAGCACCAACCAAGGCCTTGATAACAGCCGCAGCATACTCCTCGGCACCATCCCACTTAGCAAAAGAAGAATGAATAATACCAGCCTCCCCTACGTGCATGGGATCCTATGTACCTCCGATCAAGGGCTTCAGAATCCTAGCTAGTCTCTCTGCATAGCTTCTCGGCGGGAGCTCCTTGTTGAGAAACGTATACGCATTCATACCAAGCCTATTTCTCAAATCCTTATCCTCGATAATCATCCTTGCCTTCTCGCTAAACTCTTCTACATCGATAGCCCTAGCCACTAAGCCGCCGCCACTAGCTTCCACAAGCTCGCCGGGACCCCCATGATTAAAAGCGACAACCGGAGTAGCGTGAGCGAATGCCTCAGCAACCACGTAGCCGTATAACTCGCGCCAAATAGAGGGAACCAGGAGAACAGCGGCCCTAGCCAATAGTCTCCTCTTCTCCTCTTCATCTAGGAACCCGTGCACAACCATATTATCCGCGCGTTGCCTCTCCTTCAACGCGTCTAGGTAAGGCCCGCTCCCAACAACATGGAGCCTAAAAGGCTTCAACAACTCCGCGATACGTGGCAGAAACTCTACCCCCTTCTCCCTAGACAACCTACCGACAAACACCGCATAATCTCCACGACTCCCTATAGGCTTGAGGCCGAGAAGCTCGTCGGGAACAGGATTCCAGAGATGAACAGCCCTAACCCCCAGCTCCCTACGAATATAATCCGCTAGTAAGCGTGAAGGAGAAACAACGATATCAGCCTTCTCTACCAGTCTACGAGAGGCAGCAAATGCTAGAAAAGATCGCGCAGACGAGGCCAAGCCCCCTAAGCCATATAGGCTCGCAAGACACTTGACACACCGAATGGAAAACGGTCTCACATCACATGGCTCCAGTGAGGGAAGCCTAACCTTCCACGCAGTAAGGCAAACAGGATACCAATTATGAACTGTAACAACAAGAAGTACTCTAGCCCTCCGAGCTGCTCTTACTAAAGGAGAAACATAACGTGGGTTCACTACATTAACATGTAAAATATTAATATTATTGACACTAATCAAATCGTACAACCTATCTTCAAGCACAGCATCTCGTAAGAATCGTACAAAGAAGAATGGCCTAGACCTAACACATATAACATCTTCATACGCATTAGCTATACAAGGTGCAACACGATAAACTTTAAAACCTAAATACTTCTCATATATATCTGAAATTATTAATGAATAGAGCTCCTTACCATGTAGACCTGGCATGCCAAAACCAAAACCAGTATCATCAAAAACCATCACGCCAACTCTATCCAAGCCCTAACACCCTGGGAATTACTTGGTTCTCATTTCCTTAGCTCTTCCTTAAGACGCGTAAAAGAGCACGAGCTTCCGCCCTAGCAACATTATTCCATGAGCCATATAATCTTAAGAATTCAATGACTTTACTATTATTCACTAGTTCAAGAGCCTTATCTTGCTTAAGAATATCTATGATGACGGAAGCTAATCTCTTTATATCGCCACGTGGTACAGTAAACACATTGGGGAGACCAGAATAAATATACCTTATTGCAGGTATATCATAGGCTGCGACCACGAGTCCAAGAGCAATTGACTCAAGAACCGTAAGAGAAAATGAATCATGATAAGAAGGATACAAGAGAATACTAGCCCTGCTAACTATTTGATAAAGCCTCGATCTTTTTGGAATATAGCCTAAATATTCAATATTCTTTAACTCTAATTTCTTAACTAAATTAAAAAAATTATATTTATATATATATTTATCAAATTTACCAATAATCTGAAGCTTTGCACATGAAACATTTCTTTCAATAATTTTCCATATATACAAAAGATCATAAAGTCCTTTAAAAGGAGTAAGTCTACCAAAATAAGTAACGAGGCATGGATCCTTACGTGTACTTCGATAATTAATCAATTCCTTATCATACGCATTAGAGGGCTTAGGAATATACACCCTTACATTATTACGTTTAATAACTTCTAATATAGAGGGTGATTCAAGGAAAGGGGTTGGAGAAACAGCCATAAGAAGATGTAAATTTTCTTGTGCTATTTTATCATATATTTTCTTGATATTCCTTGAGAGACTAAATGTACTTATATATTTAATATTAAACTTTGTAAATACTTTATTAGGTGTTATTTCTGGATAAGGAGGTAGTTGTAACATTATAGAGACGGGTGCTTTTGAGCCTAGTGCGAAGTATTTTGTAGAAATTATAGCCTCTATATTTTCGTTCATAGTATATATTGCGAATGGCTTCTTAATTCTGTATAAATATTTTTTTGTAAAATATTTTTCTATTCTGTTAATTCTATCTAAATATATAGATGGAAAATTAATAATTTTTTGTTTAATATTATTAGAAATAAGTTTAAAATATTTTTCATATTCTTGAATAATATATTTTATCATATAATCAAAAAATGTATTAAATATATTATATTTAGGTAGAAAATGCTTAAGATCTTTGACAATAATATCAAGAACTTTGTATGATTCTTCCTTATCATATCTCAAAAGAGTGTTAAGGATGAGGCTTGGAGGAGTATAAAGCTCTATTTGGATATCATGATCCTGTAAGATATCATGAAGATGGTGTAAGACCTTATGTGCTCGTATAAATCCACCTGCGGGTAGCCCTAATAGAGGCATTGCAATAATGACTAGTTTATCGTATTTAAATATCTTAGGTTTTTTAAGCATTTTATATGTCTAATACACTTTATATAATATTTGGTAAATTTTCTTTATTACAGGTTTTATTCTTGGAGGAATTAGTGAAGAGACAATTTCTTGTAGTTCCATAAACTCTGTGGGACTTAAAATTTTCCTTATTAGCAAAATATACCATATAGTTGAAACTCCTATTTCTAATAATAGAATACCTATTATTATTAAATAGATATTATTGGTTATTATATTATTTAATAAATATAATGCTAGGGAAAATGATGAGGCTAAAATAGTTATAAGAGAGGTCTTTTTTAAAGGTATAGACAGCCCGTATTTATATATGCCTATTAGTAAATAATAAATAGCTGATGAAGTATCAGCTATTAGATATGCAATAATCATTCCTATGATTCCATAGTCTCGTATTAATAGTATAGATGCAGCTACATGGATTATGCTATGTAATATACCAGATATTGTTATTAAGGTGTTCTCGCCTATTACTTTTATATATACACTTATTGTTGATGAACCTATGTTGCTACAAATCCAGCGAAGCACGAGAAGAGATAAGTATATTGATGCATTAATATATGAGTGCCCATATATTATTACTATCAATGGTTTAGAGATTCCAGCAAATATTAACGCTAATGGAATCATAATTATTGCCTGGTAAACAACTGTCCCGGGTATAGATGATCGTAGGGCATTTTTGTTCTTCGCTATACTAGATAGTATAGAAAATATTGATGTTTCCACCGAGCTACCTATTATCGTTAAGAGCATTGCAACGTTCGTAGCGGCATTATACCACCCAAACTGCTTACTAGGTACGAATCTTGCTATATAGATCTCTATGATTTTGTATAAAGGGGTTGTTAGTGCTAATGGTAAATAGAGTGGAAGGGAATATTTTATAATATCTTTAAGGATATTAGTTCTTCTTTTTATAGTATCTGTTTTAGTGATTAATTTGTTTTTAATAAGTAATATATATAGTAGCATAGCCGCTAGAATTGATGTTATTAGAGATGATGTTGTTTGACCAACTATGACACCGTATGCGCCCAGCCCAATAAGAACCAGTATTATTGATAAGGCTACTCTTAGAATTTGGCGTACTGGATCAATTATAGCTACTTTTTCGTACCTGCCTAGGCCTACGAGTACTGACTTTACAGAATCTATTACGCTGAACCCGAAGATATATAATGATAAAAGTCTGATATATGGTGCTATGTAAGGCCTTTTTACCAGCTCAGCGAAAAAGCTTGCGTACATAAAAACAATAACGGAAGCTATAAACCCGGAGGCTATCCGTAGTAGAAACGAAAGCCTAGCATGAGCGTATTTTCCCATTGCTGTGTAACGTATTATAGCGGTCGATAATCCTAAGTCAGAGTACCCATATATTGCCAGTGGAATTGTCATTGAGATAGCTACTATCCCATAGTCTTTAGGCCCTAGAAGTCTTGCTATTACCACACTACCTGCAAAGCCTATTGCCATTGCTAGGACCTGGCCTAGGCTTAGCCATAGTGATCCTCTTAGGGCCTCTCTAGCTAGCCTGACCAATGTCTCTAGGGGCTCCTAGAGCTTTATCCCGAACCTTCTATAGACGTAGTCTTTGAGTATCCTTGGGTAGTCTAGGTATTTGCTTGGATCATATGGCTTTAGTGTCTTGATTAACTGCTCCATGTATTTCTTGGCTGCTTGGTCTAAGCTTGTTGTACCGTATTCCTCCAGTAGTCTCCTTCTCACGTATTCGTTGAAGGGTTCTTGTATTTCTTTTGTATAGTATTCCCAGCGGTATTTTCTTAGCAGCATTTGGCGGGGAGGCCTTATTGTTAAGTGGAATGAGAGGGGCTCTTTTATCTCGACACGGTATGCTGTAAATGTCGGTACGTAGAGGTACTCGAATCCGTGGGGAATTTTTATGAATTTCATTCCGGGGGTGTATGTGTTGAGCCAGTGCTCTATGTGGAGAGGACCGTCGGGTGATGTGTGGAAGAGATCGCCTACTAGGAGTATGTGAGGCCAGTAAACCGAGTAGTACTTATCTCTGTCTAGCTGTGCTATTAGGTCTTGCAGGAGTTGAACCCCTTTCTCGTGCATGACGAAGTCTCCGTCCCAGCGTAGTATCCATCTGCATGTTGTTTTCTCGAGGCCGCGTTGCGAGGCTCTAGCTATGTCTGGGTCGTAATCCATTATGTGGAGTATGTTGAGGCTATGTTCTTTTCGCAGCCTCTCTATTATGTTTGGAGTATTGTCTCTAGAGGCGTCGATTATTACGTATTCTGAGACAAGATCTTTGACAGAGAGTATTGAGGGCTCTATCCACCACTCCACATCCTTTACCCTCATGAGGGCTGTGATGCATTCTGGCCTATTGTTTCTCGGTAAGAGGCCTAGGCCTGAGCGGAGAGATACTATAAAGTTGCGCACCTTGTTAGCAAGCTCTGGGCCTAAGAGGTGTCTTATTCTAGCCTTTATTTCGAGGAGCAACGCTATTTCCTCTGCCTCGGCTCGCGGCCTCGTAGCTTATTGTGTATTAGGCCTATGAGCGCTAGGTATGCTCGTATACTTCTAACCGCTACGAGTACTAGGGGGTAGGTTAGTCGCTCTAGGAGGCTGAGCCGCGAATAATATCTCATCAGGAGGCTATAGGTATCAATAATTGCTACAACTATGCCGAGGGATAGTAGGAATCCCTTAATGCCTGCGGTAAGTAGTGCTGAGAGGAGTATGACTGGTAGGGCGTAGTACCCAGCGTACTCTACTAGCTGGCTTAGGGGGCTGCTTTTCATTACTTGCCAGAAGCTCCACCAATGCTTATCAATATATAAATTAAAATAATGTATGATTTTTCTTGAAATATTTAATATAGTGCTTAATATTATATTATTTGTCTTATTTGTTTCTATTGGTATATTTTTACTTCTTCTATATTCTAGGAGATGCCTTTGAGGGCAACGTCCATCTACAATGATAATAAAACCTTTTTTCCTAATTCTAGATCCCATTTCCCAATCCTCATGAAGACTATATGGTGGCCCCATGTCTTCTCTGAATAATCCTATTTTTGTTAATAGAGATTTTCTTAAAGCGGTTACAGGCATTGTTGTATATATTTTATTTGATACTATACCGAGGAATTTTCCGTGATGAAGTTTTTCCTCCAGAGAGGGATGCTTAGAGAGTGCAGGAAAGACTACAGCTGCTACTCTTGGTTTTTCTAGTAATTCTAGTGCATTTTTAATTGTGCAAGGGCTAAGTTCTATATCGTCGTCTACTAGAATAACTATGTCGTTATTGCTTACCATTATGCCTTTATTGCGCTGGCAGCTTATGCAGTCTTGATTTGAATTTACAAGTTTCACGTCAAGAATGTCACGATATTTGTTTATAATTATTTCTGCATATGTGTCTCCTGGTACACGTACAACTATTATTTCAATTTTTTCTAAAGGATATTCTAGCTTCTTGATAGATTCTAGCGCTTTTGCTAATAACTTTGGCCTATAGTATGTAGTTATAACTATAGATATGGGGTATAATTTATCTTTTTTCATATATTATAATATGTAAGTTTGATATATAAATTATATTATATTGGCTAAATATACTGTTTTCTATATTTCTAAGTCTATTGTTCTTTATTATTATTAGGAGATATTCGTGATATTTATATTGTAATTTTCCAGTAAGTAGATCGTATAGGATTCTTCTTACTGATTTATATTCTTTAACGTTTTTTATAATAATATCATAATCTTCATATATTTTAATATTATTAATTATATGTTTATTTAATATATTTGCTTCGATATAACAGGTTAAAGGATGAGGCTTTACTAATACCTCGAAATCTTGATGCTCTAGTGGTGCCCAGTTGGGGGTGTAGGCTCCTAGCCCTACTGCTAGTCCTATTATTGCTGCGAGTATGAGTAGTGTTGTTCTCTTTGTAGCGTATTTTATTGTTATGAGTGTTGCTGCTATTGCAGCGGCGTAGTAACCTGTTGGCACCATGTATTGCCCGGGCTCTATGTTGAGCGCGTAGCCAGCGTATGCTGCTAGTATGTAGAGAGAGGCTGCGAGAGCGGATGCTAGTGCTAGTTGCGCTATCCTATCTAGGTGTTTTCCTCTGAGAAGCCTTGTGGTCATCGCTAGTAGTGCTATGGCTGTTAGTGCTACTGGTGTTGCCCAGTTGTATGCGAATACGTAGAAGCGGGGGTTGCTGTACCCGGGGGCTGTGTATGGGCTTATTGTTTCTCCTAGTACTAGTTGTGTTGCCTGTTTTCTCCCGAGCAGCATGTTTATGAAGCTTATTAGCGCGTTGGCTGTGCGCGAGGCTTTCGGTACTAGTAGCGTGTATATGTAGGTTGTGAACCAGTATGTTAGCGCTATTACAACTAGTATGGCTAGCATGCTTCTTAGCGGTCTCTTTAGCTTGTCTTCTTTGTTAGCTTGGCTAGGTATTGTTAGTAGTGCTAGGAGGATCAGTATTGTTGCTAGGGGGCCCGTTGGGTGGGCGAACACCATGGTTGCTGCTACCGGTATTGAGACGAGTATTGTCTCTGTGTACCTTGTCTCGGCTGCTAGGTAGAGTAGGTAGAGGAGGAGCACGGCGTAGGGAAATGCCATAACACGGTGCCAGAAGGCTAGGTTGGGAGAGGTTAGGTAGAGTAGTGCTAGCAGTGCTGGTGCAGGGCTCCTAGTCCTGGCGGAGAGCGCTGCCGCTGCTGTGAATATTGCTAGGTATATTCCGAGCCCTCTTATCGCCGGCATGAGCGGGGAGGCCCACTTTCCTAGAGCATATATTGCTTGGACAGCTATCAGGGGGTCTACGGGTATGTAGTAGTAGAAGCCTCCCCTGGCGGAGGCCTCCATGTAGGCTTTTATTGTCCCCGTCTGGTAGAGGGGCTCCTCCTCTACGTGGTACCTTGGGTAGAACTGGTTATGGTAGTAGACGAGGAGCGGTATAGACGCTATTGCCGCGACTGTGTAGTAGAGCACGGCGTAGCGGGGTATGCGTCGCTCATAGTAGAGGAATAGTACGAGGCCCCCAGCCACTCCCTGGAGAATGAAGTAGGGGAGGGGCCTTGTCAGAGAATCTAGGGGGAATACACCGATAACGGGGATAGCGCTGGCCAGCGCTATTACGAGTATAGTAGCTAGCCGGGACTCTCCTGCCTCTTCCCGTGTCCTCTCCCGCCTATACCCCCTCGTGGCAGCTAGGTAGAGGGTGGCCAGGGCTAGGAAAAGGACAGTGAAGTCTAGGAGCAGGGTCTCGCCGAAGCTATGAACACGTATAACCAGGTTAATCAAGGCCTGTCTAGACCCTGCACGTCTTTAATCTCGATACTTGGTTGCGCACTTCCTTCTCTAGCCTATCTGCGTGTTTCGCTATGCTAGCTCTATAGTGGTTAATGTTTGTTACTAGCTTATTCACGGCGTCTAACAAGCTCTTGTCGTCAAAGTTCCTGAAATAGATAGCGCTGTTGGAGAGGACTGAGTAAAGTACGGGTGTTAGTGAGGCTATTATTGGTTTTCTTAGAGCTAGTGCCTCGAATGCTGAGTGCTGCATATCGAGCGGAGATGTTGATGCACTCAGTATCGCCGTGGAGTTCTTCAACAGGTATACGAAGTCGTTGTCGGGCAGGTAACCCGTTAGCACCACGTTGCTTAGTCTCTTCTTTATTCGAGGCCTCCCAGTTACTACGAGTACAGGTCTCACATAGTACTTCTCCCAAGCTCCTATGATCCAGTCTATCGGCTCGTCGGGGTGCCAGCTAGCGGGGTAGACAAGGTAATCGCTGTATCTCTTGCGTATCTTCTCTACAAGCATTGTAGCCCTGTTGCTCGGTGTGTTGTCTCTATACTTTTCTCTTAGTATGTAAAAGGGATCCAAGAGTACTCGGGTCTTCTTATGTAGCTTAACATCTATGAGATGCATGTTTAGCTTGTTGTGGATAAGTATGCAATCAGTATATCGTAGAAGTGGTTTGAAGGGGTAATTGAGGAGGCTGTGCTTAGAGAGACCTGGCCGCGCTGTCAGGAACCCGGTGTGCACGTCGGCTATCAGAGTGAAGTTTCTTATCTTTTTGAGAGATATGGTGGCTAATAGTAATGGTCCGCTTGGTAGCTCTACTAGCACTATTCTTGGACTGCGCATATTTATTACGTGGGCTAGTTTAGGTATGAGGGTTGTGTAGGGAGGTCTTGACTTGATTACGTAAAGCGGGGCTTTGAGTGCCTCGGAGACCCAATGTGTTCTCGGCGAGGCTATGTTTAGCGCTACTACGATTATATCGCTGCTCACGCTAGCTGAGCGTGTTTAGTGCTAGGTGTGCTATGTGGGCCGCGTTTCTAGGGTAGCGTAGGTTTAGTGCTGCTTCTAGTAGGAGGACTGGTTGGTGGCGGCGCGTTATCCTGGCTATTATTAGTTCTATGCTTTTTCTCCTATCTAGGCGTAGGGGTGTTTTCATGTTTTTCAGTGCTTGGAGCAGTGCTTTGAGGTACTCGTTATACGCTTCTGGTATCCCCTGGGCTTCTAGTATCTTTCTTAGTGTCTTTCTATGGCGTGTTGTTACGTGTATTGTTTCTGTGACGTCGTCTATCTTTATCTCGGCCTCTTTTATGATGGCGTGCCCTATCCTCGCCACTGTGTCTGCTAGCGGTGTGGCCGTATAGGCTTCGACCAAGTGGCCTCCTGGTAGCCTGTGTGTTTTTCTCTCGTTGTTCTCTAGGAGGATGGTGTTATCTATGTAGGGTATTCCTAGCACTGTTAGCTCTGTGTGCACATCGAGTACTATTGGGTTCCCGGGGGCCATGAGCCCTGTTGCGTAGGTTTTCTTCACGCTGTCTATTGGTTTGAGCCCGGCTCCATGGAGGAGGCGTAGTGCTTGCCAGTAGTCCTTTGGGTAGATTATCATGTCTACGTCGACGTCTACTCTACCGATTCTGTTGAACGTCTTGAACACTGTGTACCCTATGCCTCCTCTGGCAAGGGTCTTGTCGACTAGCTCCATTAGCTCGGCTGTGTGCCTCGCCGCCTCCTCTACCCTCTCGGCGCTCTTCTCCAGCCTCTCGGCTAGCTCGTCTAGCCCGGCCTCGAGGGCTAGTTCCCGCACCGTGTATGCTATATCGTTGCGCAGCGCCCAGGCCTCTACGGCGCCTACTCCCTTCTCCTCGACGAGCCTTGCTAGTACGCGGCGCGCCTCCCTACGCTTCCCGGCGGAGACTGCTAGTGCTAGCGCGGCGAAGGGATCCATTAAGCCCCCCCGGGGCTAGCTCAGTGCTTTCGCGTACACTTTCTCTACTATTTCCTCGGCGACCTCTCTCCAAGTCGGTATAGCGTGCCCGGGCCTCCTAGGGGTATAGCTTAGGGCTTGGCGGATGGCTTCCACGGTTTCCTCGAGGTCGTCGGGGTCTACGAGCCACACGCCGTCTATTCCCTCGAATGTTCTTCCCCACGGCTTGGCGGCTACGACGGGGAGCCCTATGGCTATGGCCTCTGCGGTTACTATGCTATAGGCCTCGTAGCGGGATAGGTTAACGAAAACAGTGCTCGTGGCCAGCTCCTCTAGGTACCTTCTCCGCGGGAGGAAG
>Ga0256833_1003323_pt1 | contig 11033 bp, 15 predicted proteins | sample 356284metaG_FD_190535 | JGI IMG/M metagenome (GOLD analysis project Ga0256833, IMG submission 190535) | Hydrothermal vent microbial communities from Mid Atlantic Ridge, Atlantic Ocean - 356-284 | ecosystem: Environmental > Aquatic > Marine > Hydrothermal vents | place: Atlantic Ocean: Mid...
GTACTTCGCGTCAAAAAGCTCGTCCCCCTTTCTCCCGAGGTTCATGAGCTCCTCGACTGTTAGTTTTCTCTTCCCGTCGCGAACCTCTATTTTGCCCCTCTCGACGAGGTAAGTTGCCTCAAGCAGTGAAAGGAAGAGCTTGCCCTCAACCAGCTTCCCGAAGTGGCGCTTGTTGTGGAGACCGTTTATCGCGTTCTGATCCGTTGAAAAGACCCTGTCCCCACTCAGGTAAAAGATTATCATCAGCTTCCCCTCCATTCCTCTGCAGGTAGAAGCATGTAGTAGGCGTCCTCGCCGTCGGAGTAGTAGCCCATTATCCCCTTCACCTTTTTAAAGCCGAAGCGCTCTTTAATGGCCTTCCTGAGGAGAGGGTGCATGGTGGAAACTTCGGTGACAGGTTTATAACCCCTACCGCTAACTTTATAAAGCGATATATCGCTCGACATATCGGTGAAGAGATTATGAACATCACAAGGAACGGAGAAACCTACGACCTAGCCTACGCGAAGAAGGCCATGCTCGTCGTCGTCATCCTCCCGCTCCTTGTCATGTACACAGAGGCGATGCTCACTCCCGCCCTACCAACCATCCAGAAGGAGTTCGCCATAAACCCCAATGACGTCAGCTGGGTTCTAACGGTTTACCTTCTCGTTGGAACGGTGAGTGTGGCTTTATTCGGAAAGCTCGGCGATATGTATGGCAAAAAGAAGTTGTTCTTGGTTGCTTTAGGGTTCTACACGCTCGGCGTCATTCTCAACGGCTTTGCACCGAGCTTCGAGTGGCTTCTCCTCTCTCGCGGAATTCAGGGCCTCGGCATGGCGATATTCCCCCTCGCCTTTTCGCTCGTCCGTGAGGAGTTCCCCCCGGAGATGGTGCCCCAGGTTCAGGGAATGATAAGCGCCATGTTTGCGGTGGGTATGGTTATTGCGCTTCCGCTCGGAGCCTACGTGACCCAGCACTGGGGATGGAGGTGGACCTATCACTCCGCTGCCCCCTTCGCCGTTCTCATGTTCATCCTTGCTTGGAAAATCCTCCGTGAGAGCCGTTACGTGAACCCGGGAAAAATTGACTGGCCCGGCGTTCTCTTCCTGATTTGGGCTGTCGTGCCGGCTCTGGTCGCCGTAACACGCGCTCCCAACGTTGGCTGGACTGCCAGAGAAACGCTCTTCCTCTTCGCGATCTCGATAGTCGGTGCCTTTCTGCTCGTTCTCTGGGAGAAGCGCGCGAAAAACCCGCTGATACCGCTTGACATAATCACCTCACGGAACCCAGCCATAGTGAACCTCGGCATAATGTTCGCCGCCTTCGGCATTTCCATGATGAGCCAGGCCAACACCTACATCTTCCAGATGAAGCCTCCCTACGGCTTCGGCAAGAGCATACTCGACAGCGGATTGCTGATGACCCCTATGGCCGGCGTTATGCTGATAATAGCCCCCCTTGCAGGAAAACTCATGCCAAAGGTCGGTGCGAAGCCCCTTGCCATAACCGGCGCGCTGGTGGCAGGCTCCGGACTTGGAATACTCGCCAAGTACGCCCCGAACCTTCCGCCAAACCACCTCTGGGCCTTCGTTGGGCTGATAACTTACGTTGGTGCGGGAATAACGCTGATGAACATCTCCCTCATCAACGTGTTGGTATTTTCAGTCCCGCCGAGGGTCATGGGCGTGGCGACGGGAGCGAACAGCCTCTTCAGAAACTTCGGTTCCACCTGGGGACCGGCCATAGCTGGAACGATAATGAGCACATACTATATCCTCTTCCATCCCCCAGGCGCTCCTTCTTGGATTAAGATAAAGATACCCACGACAAAGGCCTATGAGGTGCTCTTCGGCACTTCCGCTGGAATATATCTCTTCTTGGCAATCCTCAGCCTTGAAATTGTTGAGGTTATGAAGGGTGGAAAAATACGGGGAGTTGAAAACGGGGATAAAGAAAAGGAGGTAGAAATCAAACAGGGGTGACGTGGCCCCACTTCTCGAGGGCGCGAGCGAGCTCCTTGTGGGTCTTGGCATACTCATCGAGAGGTATCCCTTGCATTATCGCATCAATTGCCTGTCTCGCGGCCATTGCTCCAGCTTTGGGTCCATCGGGATGTCCCATGGTTCCGCCACCGAGCTGGAGAACCAGATCCGTTCCGAGGGTTCTTATAACGGGCTCAATGTTGCCTGGATGGAGTCCGCCGGAACTTGTTGGAAAGACGGGCTTTATGTGATAGAACTTCTGCTCCACGTGAAGGAGATCATCTTCCTCTGGCTTGTAGTGACTCTCCGTAATTACACGTTTGTTTTGGAGGACATCCCACTTGCCACCTTCAAGCTTTCCTACGCCGGCAGTTCCTATGTGGAGCTGGTCAACTCCGAGTATCCTGAACAGCTTCGCGAGTACAAACATTGAGATGCCATGCTTAGGGTTTCTGTCGAACGCTGCGTGCATTGCCCTGTGAGCGTGGATCGCTATCCCGTAGTCTTCCGCAAGGTCACGGATGTATTCAAGTGCCGCCCAACCAGTTATAACAACGTCCACCATCGCGTGAGGATTCCCAAGGTCGGCAAGGATTCCAAGTCTTCTCTCCATCTCCCGTATGTCAGCCGTGATGTTGGCGAACCACGTCTTCTTTTCTCCTGTCTCGTTTTCGACCTTTTCCATAACTTTAGTGATCCTCTCAGCCCTCTCCTCGAACCTGTTGTACCAGGGGCTTGTGATGTTCTCGTCATCCTTCAGGAAATCGGCACCTCCAGAGAAAAGCTCATATGCCAGCTTTTCAACTTCCTCAGGAGAATATCCCACCTTAGGTTTGGGAACGACTCCGTAGAGTGGCCTCTTCCCTATTCCCAGCTTCTTTCTAACACCCTTTATGCCGAAGGCCGGTCCCTTAAAGTCCCTGAGAAAGCGTTCTGGAAGGTAAAGGTCCTCAAGACGAAGCCACTTAACGCGCTTCATTCCAAAAACGTTTCCAGCCACGCTCGCCAAGAAACCGGGCATGTTCCACTCCTCGAAAATGTGAACCGGGTAGGCTATTTTAACTATCCATTCGTTGTTCCCGACTTCCGTGAACTCGTAGGCCTTAGCCGAGAGATCTGACCAGCGCTCCTGTTCATACCAAGGGTAGAGGGTTGTCCATGTCCCGGTCGAACTTTCAGCCGCAACGGCTCCCGCGGCCTGTTCGAGGGTGAAACCCTTGGCAGGGGTTATCCTGAAAACGGCCACCACGTCCCTCTTCCTGTTCGGCTCATAGTTCTTGTCTACATAGTAGTCATATATCTTGTCAAACTTCTCCACCATTGAAAAACACCTCCCCTTGCAGATTGTATACCTAAACGAGTATAAAAAAGTTGTTAAAGGAAGGTAACCCACTGAACGGAGGGTTCTTTATTAAACTTGAGAACCGCAAAGCTTGGAGAATCAAACCGAGGAAAGGTAGGCGAACCGGGATTCAGCAGATAGACTCTCCTGCCATGGGATGTTCTGAACTCAAAGCACCTCCGGTGGGTATGACCAAAGACGAGGACGTCAACGTCCATGTTAATGGCCTTGAGGGTCAAAAACTGGGTATTTAGGCTTAGAAACCTGTGGCCGTGGATGAGACCTATTCTAAAATCCCCAACCTCAACGACCCTCTCTAAGGGAAGGTTCAGAGAATCGGCATTTCCCCTGACAGCTACAAGAGGAGCGATCTTTTCCAATTCATCTAACATGAACCCGGCGGTAATGTCCCCCGCATGAAGAATGAGTTCTGGTTCCAGTCTCTTGAGTCTCTCCAAAAGCAAAACCGGAAGGGCCTTCGCCCTATCCCCAATGTGGGTATCGCTTAAAACCACTATCATATCTGCACGTCCAGTCGAAGCTTTTCAACAAGCTCCTTATAACGGTTCCTTACGGTGACTTCCGTTACGTGGGCCACCTCCGCAACTTCGCGCTGAGTTTTCCTCTCACCCTCCAACAGACTGGCCACGTAGAGTGCCGCTGCTGCCAGTCCCGTCGGACCCTTGCCACTGGTTATACCCCTCCTTATTGCCTCCCTGAGTATCTCCTTGGCCCTTTTCTTGGTTCTCTGACTCAAGTTTAAAGCATCGCCAAACCTATCAACGTACTCCACTGGGCTCGTGGGCTTCAGGTTCAATTTTAATCCTCTCGCCAAAAAGCGGTAGCTCCTTCCGATTTCCTTCTTGGTAACCTTAGAAACTGCCGCAATCTCGTCAAGGGTTCTTGGAATACCCTCAATCCTACAGGCCGCGTAAAGAGCCGCTGAAACCATTCCCTCAATTGATCTTCCGCGGATAAGCTTTTTCATCACAGCTCTCCTGTAGAGTGCTGCCGCCGCTTCCTTGACACGTCTTGGGAGGTGCATCTGGGCTGCCATCCTATCGAGTTCACTCAGGGCAAAGGCTAAGTTCCTCTCGGCGGCGTCGTTTATTCGCATACGTCTCTGCCACATTCTGAGCCTTCTAAGTTTGGTTCTGTAACTTCCCCTGATCTGGTTTCCGTGTATATCCCTGTCGCGCCAGTCTATATCCGTGGAAAGGCCCTTGTCATGGATCATCAACGTCATCGGTGCCCCAGTTCTTGCGCGCCTAACCCTCTGTTCGGGATCAAATGCCCTCCACTCTGGCCCCTCCTCGATTATGTCTTCTTGAAGAACGTATCCACACTTTGCACAGACTACCTCTCCCCTACGGGGATCAAAGAAAAACTCCTTTGAACCACATACAGGACACACTCTCTCTTGCAATAAGCCTCACCTCTTTCTTCGGGGGTGGGATCGCCTTCTCTTAGTTTTTCTTTTTCTCTTTTCATCTGATGAAACGTAAAGGATCTCTCCAACGTAACTCTGGGGTTTTTTAATGGAGGGCTTGATGGCAACGTAGGGGGCACGTAAGGGACCAAAAACATCCTTAACAATTCCCACGAGTTTGAGATTTTTGTCGTAAACATGGGAATTGAGGGATGGAACCCAGCTGGAACGAAGAATTAAAAAACCCTGTTTAGCATAGTGAGAAACCCTGCCTAACCTCTTCATGACCCCACCCCAAAATGGGTTCTCCTTATAAACTTTCCTGTTTTTAATTTATAAACTTTTTGGTAAAAACAGAAAGGATTTTAAAAAAATTGCCTTAATAATATAGTTTTGGAGCTGGTAAAATGAAGTGCATTGTTCTCGGCAACATTACGATTGACGTCGTCAAAACGAGAAACTCCACCATCAAAAGGATGGGAGGGGGCTCATACTATTCAGCACTCGCCCTGTCGAAGTTTTGCAATACTGTTCTAGTAAGTTCTATAGGTGAAGATTTTCCAGATGAGTGGAGAGTAAGACTTAAAAATCTTTTTGAAGTAATTTTTTTAAAAGCCAAGCACACGACTTCCTTCTTACTTGATTACAGTGGTGACACCAGAAGAGTCTTTCTACTCCAAAGGGGTGGTGTTGTAGAGACATTTCCCATCAAGAGAGATCTCATGGTCTTAAATCCTGTAATGGGAGAATTAAACGAGCTCAAACCTCCAAGAGGGGTGCCTTTTACGGCAGATCTCCAAGGGTTTTTAAGAAGAGCCAAGCCAAGAAAAGAGGTAGAATTGGTCGCGCGAAACCTGGGTTTTTTAAACGGTGCTCTGGCAATCCACGGAGAACGGGAAGAGGTTAAAAAAGCTCTAGGGCTTGATCCTAGGAGAATCGGAGTTCTTGTAGCATCAGAGGGTAGGAATGGGGGTATGGCTACAATTAATGGGAAGACGTATCGTTACACTCATCCAAAGATTTCCACGACCGATACAACTGGTTCCGGAGATATCCTCCTTGGTGCTCTCTCCTATTACTCCCTTAGAAGATCCATCCCCAATGCACTCCGGCTTTCCATAGCTTTTACTCTGCTATTCCTAGAGAGAAAGAATGTCTCGTTCTCCAAGGGGGAAGTTAAAAAGATGGCAAGACTAGTTTCAATCCTTCCAGTAGTGTCTAGTAAACAGGACGAGAACGGTGATTACCTCCAGTCTCCCTAGCCACATGAGGATAATCATCAAGATTCTGGTAGAGGTCGGAAAGATAAGGTAGTTGGCCATTGGTCCAACGGTACCTATTCCAGGCCCTATGTTGCCGAGAGTTGCCGCCACCGCGCTCATCGCATCGGCAAGGGGCATGGGTCTTCCTATCGTGGTTCCATTGAGGACTACCACGAGAGAGGAAACCAGAAAAATAAGGAAGTAAAGCACCATGAAAGCCAGAACGCCCCTTACAGAACGCTCGTCAATAACGTTTTTCCCAAGTTTTATGACTTTTATTGCGTCCGGACGGAAAGAGTAAAAAAGCTCTCTCCAGACGGCTTTAACCCCTACAATCCACCTGATAACCTTTATGGAGCCAGCCGTTGAGCCACTCGAACCACCCACGAACATTCCAAGGAACAGAACGAACTGGGCGGGAAGGGACCAGAGGGCGAAGTTCATTGTGGCATACCCAGTTGTGGTTACTATCGAGGTCACCTGAAAGAGGGCTTGTCTGAAGGCCGTGCCCACTGAAAATCCGAACTGCTCCATGAGCATAGGAGTTAAGAAAATGCTCAGGAGCATCAAGAGGATTAGGTACCACCTGAACTCCTCGTTCCTCACCATTCTGAAATCGCCCCGGAGGAGGTACCAGAAGAGAGCGAAGTTTGCTCCAGCGAGTATCATGAAGATTATCACAACCCACTGCACAGCCGGCGAGAACGCCTCAATTGAGAGCGCCAACGGTGAAAACCCGCCCGTGCTCATGGTTGTGAAGGAGTGCACAAGGGCCATGTAAATGGTCATCCTCGGGGCGAGTCCGAGGTAGTGAAGGAGTGTTAGCACGGCCGTTTCAAGCAGTGTTAACCCAGTGTAAATCCCCCAGAATATCCTTGCGGTCTGCCTTATATGGGGGGTGAGCCTTTGAAGCTGTGGCCCTGGTGCCTCCAGACTCATAAGCTCCGCCCCACCAACACTCAGCCTCGGAAGTATAGCTATGGCCAGAACCACTATACCCACACCTCCGAGCCACTGTGTCAACTGGCGCCAGAAGAGTATCGCCCTTGAGGGCGCGCTGAAGTCGTTCAGCACGGTTGCACCCGTGGTAGTGAACCCGCTCATGCTCTCAAACAGGGCATTAACCGGGTTTGCGAGGGAGCTTCTACCAGAAAGTATGTAGGGAAGAGCCCCTACTCCAGCTACTGTAAGCCACGCAAGGGAAACGAGCAAAAAGGCCTCTTTGATATCTATTTGTGGGTCCTTATCAAGGGAGCGGAGAAAAATTCCAACGATCAAGCTTATTATCAGGGGGATGAGAAATGGTCTAAGAGGAGTTCCTTCGTAAAGGGCTACCACCGCTGGAGCAAATAAGGTTAGGCCTAAAAGAGCAACTATTTCGCCAAGGAGGGCCAAAACGGATCTGATCCTCATAGCTCAAGCTCTCCCACTTTATCCTCTGGAACTATCAGGGAGATCACATCCTCTTTCCTGATTTCCTTGGGAAACTTTACTAGACGGTTTCCCCTGACTATGGGTCCGATTATTCCAGGTGGCTTCTTTTTTTCTATGCTACTTCCCTTTATCGCGAGGACTTGAAGTCCCGGTATGGTCGAAACTATTCCAAGAACTCCCTTTCCTTGAGTGATTATCGTTATGTGCTCCGCTGTTATGTTTTGAGGGGATAGAACGGTTATACCGTTCTCCTCGAACATCGGTAGGTATCTCTCATCCCTGATTATTGCGAATGATCTCTTCGTGCCGAGATGCCTAGCCAAAAGTGCTCCAAAGAGGTTTTTCTCATCCCTCTCCATAGCCGCTATTACAACGTCAACCCCCTCCAAACCCTCGTGCTTCCAGAAGTCCACATCAAAGGCATCGTGGAGAAAAACAGTTACCTTATCCAGTTCCTTAGATGCATTGATGGCCTTTTCTTTGCTGATTTCAACGAGTTTAACGTTGTATCTCCCTTCGAGACTCTTGGCAACCAGCAGTCCCACCTCGCTGGCCCCGAGTATAACTACCCGAGAAGGTTTCTGCCTTGGAAATGCACCCTCAATTTCCTCTCTAGTACCTATAACGATCGTTCTTCCATCTATTTCAGCACTCCAGACTTTGTTTGGTTTTTTATGGCATCCCCAACATAAAGTGGCCCATAGAGATGTGTAAAAACCCTGAGCTGGGGATAATCTAGGACGTTAACGATGGCCCTAGCAACGAGTGGAGTTGAACAAACCATCCTGTCTATTCCCAGTATCCTTCCCCCGCTTGACATCAAGGAGAGATATTCCATCCTCTTTACCCTAGCGACTGTGAAACCCTCTCCAAGTCCCTTCGCAAGGCCGCAGATCATCATGTTTACATTGTCTTTTGGAGTTGTCGCTATCACGCAGTCTGCCTCCTCAACACCGGCTCTCTTTAGATCTTCCACCGACGTCCCATCTCCCTCTATGGCCATGACATCCATCTCGAAGCTTATGAGATCAACGACTTCTTTGGATAAGTCAAGAACCGTGACTTCGTGAATAGGGGAAAGAGCCCGGGCAACTTTCCTCCCAACCCGGCCAGCCCCTACGATTAAAACTTTCAAGAATATCCCTCACAGGTTTTTGAGGTATTCCACATAGGCTTTTGCATCCATAAGCTCTTTGAGATCCTCCTCGAGGTTGTTGGGTTTTATCTTAACTATCCATGCACCGTAGGGATCCTCATTGATAAGTTCTGGGCTGTTCTCGAGTTCTTCGTTCACTTCGACGATTTTTCCGTCCACTGGGGAGTAAACTTCACTGACGGCCTTTACACTTTCAACCTCACAGAGAACACTTTCTTTCTCAACATCCGTTCCAATCTCGGGAAGTTCAACATAGGCTATGTCTCCGAGTTCTTTCTGGGCGTAATCAGTTATGCCAACCCGAACGTTCCCATCGTTGAGAACTTCAACCCATTCGTGGCTCTTGGTATAGTACAGACCCTCTTTCACCTTGTACTCTCCAACTTCCATCATAAGTATCACCATTGGCGATTTTCCGAGTTCCTTTAAACCTTTTTCTCTCCCGCCAGTTCCCTGAGTTTGTCCATGTCAGAGCTGACCACTATTAGAATGTCGTTTTCCTCTATTACATTGTTCTTTCCGGGGTTGTATATGTATCTGTTGCCCCTCTTTATTGCAAGAACCCTAGTTCCTATTTTACTCGGTAGTTTGAGCTGCTGAAGGCTTTTACCTGCCAGCACGGAACCCTTATGAACCTTAACCCTACCGAGCTCTTCTTCGGTTTCTTCCATTATTTCTTTAATTATCGGATGGGGTTCAATGTCCCTCAGGATTATATCCGCAACTCTATATGCCGCGTCACTGATTCTCTCGTTGATGTCGGCAAGGTCTATGACACTCAGTAGTTTTTCCGGGTTCTCCTCTTTCTTTGCACTTCTGAGGGCGAGTCTCTTCACCTTGAGAGCCATGTCATCCATTTTCTCCTCTAGGAGGTATACCTCCTCGGCTATGTCCTCGTTGTTGTACATAACAGAGGAGAAGGCCAAGTCTATCATTAGGGTCGAGAGATCCTTCATCTCAACTAAGCACAGCCTTATCTCATCGAGTTCATTCATTTTTCACCACCTTGATGACTCCTCGTGAAATCTCCTTCAAATAGTCCAAGGCCGTTCTGGTGCCTCTACCGATTAGTATATCATTGGGGAATATCTTGGTGTCTCCCTCGGGATTGAAAATCCAACGTTTGCCCCGTCTAATCGCAATAACCCAAACACCGGTGTTGCTGGCTAAGTCTAGCTCTTCTAGAGTCTTCCCAACGAGCACTGAATCGGGAGATACAACTATTTTCCCGATGGTCTCTTCGCTTTCAAGAATCGCTTCGTTTATGACTTGATGGATGCAATCGGGGGCCTCCAGAACCATTTTGGCCAAGTCTCCGGCTGCGTCGGAGATATCGTCTATTGCACGTCCCATTTGGAGAATGGACGTTATTTGCTCAGCTTCCTTCATGTTTCTAGCCGCTAAAACTGCCCTGACTATAAGGTTGTAGTTGAGTATATCAAGGTACTCTTCCAGTTCGAGAACTTCTTCTGCTATTTCTCTCTCCTTTAAAAGAACCGAAGAGTAAGCCAAATCAACCATGAGCTCAACTGTGTTTTTCATCTCGATAAAGATATCCTTAACGTTGTTGGGCACCTCAACCTCATCCCATTCTTCCATTCGCTCTCCACCGCTGGGGAGTTGGGTAAAGGATATTTAAGCTTTCGGTGTCGGGACAAAGTTTATAAATAAACTTCTGGAAGGAGAAGCGGTTGAAAAACCACCTTTCTTGGAGGTGTTCGCAGTGGAAGTGAAGTTCGAGATATCCGTATGCACCTCATGCGGAAAGGAGATAACCCCGAGGGAGCATGCAACCCACTTCGTATGTCCGAACTGTGGCGAAGCAATAGTCTGGCGCTGCGAATCCTGCAGAGTTTTGAGCGTTCCCTACAAGTGCCCCAAGTGCGGCTGGGAGGGGCCGTGAATTAGGAGGTGAGAAAGATGAGCGAATACAACATGGTTGCCGTCGTTAAGGTCATGCCGACCGATCCCGAGGTCAACCTCGACGAACTTGAGGCAGAGCTCAAGGAGGTTCTTCCTGAGAAGTTTGGATTAGCAAAGGTCGAGCGCGAGCCTATTGCTTTTGGTCTCGTCGCGCTTAAGTTCTACGTCCTCGCCAAGGATGAAGAGGGCTACGATCTAGAAGAGGTTCTTGAGGCCTTCAGAAAGGTTAAGAACGTCGAGAGCGCTGAAGTCGAGACTGTTTCTAGGATTTAAACCCTCCTTTAAATTTTGCAGTTCCGTAGCCGACGAAAAGAACCTTGTCAGGGTCAAGGGCCTTGAGAACCTCGGGTCTGTGGGTAATAATCAGGGCCGTTATCCCGGCCTCACGTATTATTTCGGCAACCTTCTTGGCAACTCTCATTGCCGTCAGCGTATCGAGGTGGGCGGAAAACTCATCAATGAGAAGAAGGTTCGGCTTCTCGGCTAGAAGCGAGGCTATCTTTGCCCTCTCCTTCTGTCCTGT
>Ga0256833_1003324_pt1 | contig 11029 bp, 12 predicted proteins | sample 356284metaG_FD_190535 | JGI IMG/M metagenome (GOLD analysis project Ga0256833, IMG submission 190535) | Hydrothermal vent microbial communities from Mid Atlantic Ridge, Atlantic Ocean - 356-284 | ecosystem: Environmental > Aquatic > Marine > Hydrothermal vents | place: Atlantic Ocean: Mid...
CATGCACTCCTTAACTAACCTTTTAAAGTAGACCTCCCTCGAGGCACTATATAGTCTCCTAGAGAACACTATTGCAACACCTCTACGTGGAAGCGCTATACCGAACACAAAATTTAGACCGTCCACATAGGCGTCTGCATCGCTCAGACCGAGAATAAGTAATCTAGGGGGCTCCGCTAGGGGGATCGAGTCGGCTAGGTACTCAGCTAGCTCGTCGGCTCTGAACTGACCACGCTCCCAGTCATACATCTCGAGAGGCGGGGTGAGGCTCCAGATTACAACATGGAACTCCATCTCTATCGGGAACCTCTCGGGGAGTATTCTGGCCAGCTCCATCGCCTGCTCCAGTGGAAAGGAACCTATCGGCACTAGCAGCACTCTTATTGAAGGCGAAGTAATCACCCATCAACCACCCAGTGGGATAAGGGATAAAACGCTAATCCAGACTCTGAGCACAGGGAGAGATCGATAGGGGTGCCGCCGTAGCTCAGCGGGAGAGCGCCCGGCTGAAGACCCTCCCCTGGGCAGACACCGGGTGGTCGGGGGTTCGAATCCCCCCGGCGGCACCACAATTGAATTCTAGGAGGTGGACGCCTTGTCTCTCGCTGTAATACTTGCGGGGGGCTACGGCAAAAGACTACGGCCTTTAACCGAGACCACGCCTAAGCCTCTCCTCAGGGTCGCTGGTAAGCCTATTATCGTTCATCAAATAGAGTGGTTACGTGAGTATGGTTACAGCGAGTTTGTGGTAACCGTGGGTTGGCTCAAGGAGAAGTTAATCAGCGAGCTAGGTAGTGGTAGCAGGTATGGAGTAACCATAGTATATGCTGTGGAGGAAGAGCCTCTCGGAACAGGAGGAGCCATACATAATATCAAGGATATACTCTCCAAGAGAGAGGAATTCCTCGTGTTAAACGGGGACGTATTAACTAATCTTAACCCGCAAAAGCTCTATGACCCGCTGAGAGAGGGCTACGCAGCCTCCATAGCGGCTGTTGAGTTGAAGAGCACATATGGCGTCATAGATATAGATGACTCGGGCAGAGTCAGGAGCTTCAGGGAGAAACCCGTGATACCAGAGTACTGGATCAACGCTGGAGTATACGCTATGACTCCCCGCGCTCTAAAGTATATGCCCGAGAAAGGTGATGTGGAGCGGACGGCGCTACCGCAAATGGCTTCTGATGGCGTTCTTGCAGCTGTCAAGTATAGCCTGAGAAACATCTATTGGAGAAGCATAGACTCGCACAAGGATCTAGAGGAGGCCTCGAAGGAGATAGAGATGATGGGGGGCCTTATAAGAGGCCTTAAGGAGTGAAATCGAGTTCGCCTATATTATTTAGATTATTATCTTTTTTGTGCTACTCGCCGTACTCGCCTATCTGATCCAGCACTAGCTCGTAGTAGTCCTCACGTGCTTGTTCAAGCTCCTCCTTGCTAACCTTCATCTTCTTAGCTTTAGACACCACCTTTGTCGTTATTACCTTCTCCGAAGTCTTGCTCTCGCCCTTGTAAGTCGCTAGAGCCTTTTCGTCGGCGGGCATCTCATAGCCGCATCTAAGGCATACAAGTACTACGGTTCCATCTTCCTTCTTTCTTGGTACCATAACGCCACCGCATCTCGGACAGAACCTCAAAAATTCCACCCCATCCGCCCTCTCGGGTCTCGAGGCACAGTCTCCCTAATCAGCCCGAGTTAATAAGGGTGCTTACGGGATGAGACGAATTCAAATATAGTAGGGCTGATCATCACCTCGGCTCACTCGAAGACGTGGTGCGGTTCCCCCTTTACCAGGGTATAATGTGCCATCTCCTATACTTGCCCCTATACTCGCCTCTTATGTTGATCTTATAGCCGCAGCGGGGACATCTCATGTCTTTAGTTAGCCTCCAAGCCGTTATGAAGAATCCTTGCCTCTCAATGACTGGATAGCCGCATCTCGGGCAATACGTGTTCTCGAGGGGATGTCCCCAGACGTTGCCTATGTAAACGTATTTTAGGCCTTCTTCTCTAGCTATTTTGGCTAATTTCTCGAGTGTGGAAACAGGTGTTGGGGGGAGGTTTCTCAGCTTGTAGTCTGGGTGAAATCTTAGTAGGTGGAAGGGCGTTTCATCTCCGAGGTTCTCTACTATCCACCTGGCAAGCCTTCTGATGTCATCCTCCTTGTCTCCAACCTTAGGTACCACGAGGTTAGTAACTTCTATCCACCACCCCTCCTTCTTCATTGCTAGGAGTGTGTCGAATATTGGCTCTGGATCGGGTACTCCCATGTATCTCCTGTAGAATTCCTTGTTCCCGCCCCCCTTGAAGTCGACTGTGGCTGCATCCATATAGGGGCCTAGTTCTTTCACGGCCTCAGGCGTCATGTAGCCGTTGGTAACCATCGTGTTGAAGAGGCCGTGTTTCTTTGCAAGCCTCGCGGTGTCGTACATGAATTCATAGAAGATCGTTGGTTCGTTGTACGTATATGTTATCCCATCAGCCCCGTACTCCAGCGCGGCTCTAACCACCTCCTCGGGGGTCTTGTACGTCCCGTAGAGGCCCTTCTCTAGTCTGCTCTGGCTTATCTCCCAGTTCTGGCAGAAGAGGCAGAAAAAGTTGCAACCAACAGTTGATATACTCAAGACCGAGCTACCAGGGTAGAAGTGCATGAGGGGCTTCTTCTCTATGGGGTCTATATTCATGGCGGTTAGGAGGCCGTAGACAAGAACATATAACTTACCACCAATGTTTTTCCTGACACCGCACACGCCATAGCGTCCAGGGGCTATGATGCATCTCCTATGGCAGAGGTTACACCTCACATAGCCGGGCTTGCCGGGTACGGGCTCCCAGAACTTCGCTAGCCTCACATACGGCTTCTTTACTAACTCGTCGTCGCCACTACCCTCGGGTCGTGCCATCTAACGCCTCCCCCACCTGTTCTGCGGAGTATCGTAGGCTTTGTACGCTCATATAGTGGGCCTCTGAATGGTAGAGGGTGGCCGCACCTCCAGCAGCGCCCCTCCCTAGTCTTGAGTGCGACTAGCTTGGAGTCCTCTCTAACAGCAATTAAGGCGCCGCATTTGGGACAATAGGTGTCCAGCCTGTCGTAAGGTGGGGAGTGGAGATAGGTATAGCTATGCTTCTTCAAAGCGGTTTCATATACCTCACGGGCGGGACCTCCACCCTTAGGATCCTCAATAAATATGTGTAGAGCAGCGTTCTCCTTCATCCTCTCAACTAGAGGCACGATTGCTTCCACTACGGGCTCACGCATGTAGGCCACTACCTCGAGCGACAGGGAGGCCATTAGGAGCGAATCAAGGCTGGAAAGAGCTTTGACCTTATAAAAGGGGTTCTCAGTTAGCGTCCCCACATAGTCAAACACAACGGCGTCTACTCCACTTTTCAATGAGGAGTCAAGGTAGAGGCCTTGGCTTCTAACGGCGACTAAGAAACCGGCCTCCCTAGCTTTGCTTATCAGCTCCTCGACCCCCTCTAACCCGAGGGGCTCTATTCCCTCTATGGAGAGGACATCCACTCTCCACTTTGAGGCTAAGCTTAGGAGATCCCTACACGGCACACTAACGGGGAACTCGCTTCCATAGGACGTTGTTAACTCATACAGCACACCGCAGCTCTCAGGGCACCTCAGGGGTGGCTCTAGGGAGGCGGGGGTGAGGACTCTCATAGCGGAGCCTCCAGGTGCAAGGTGGAATAATGGTATATCTTCCACTGTCGAGTACCCAATAGAGACAACGTCTACCTTACACATACCCGGCCTAGCCCCGGGGAGCCATATAGGCTACTCCTCAAGCCCTAATAAGCTGCAGGATAGGCAAGGCTTAGGGGCCGGGGCTCTTGAGGGGATGCGTCGTACTAAGCGGTGGAGACGATGTATCCGACTCCTTCGCTAGATCCATGGCTAATATGCTTAGCTCTCCTTACCTCGCTATAACCAGGAAAATCTTCCCGGACGGCGAGTCATACGTGAGGATACCTTCGCAGGCGCTTGAAGCAGATCGAATATGTGTAGTTAAAACGCTGGATAGACCCCAGGATAAGTCATTCCTAGAGCTCCTGCTAATACTTGATACCCTATCCTCAAAAGGCGTTAAGGAGATAGTAGCCGTAGTCCCCTATCTGGCTTATGCTAGGCAGGATAGGGAGTTCCTGGAAAACGAAGCGGTTAGCGTGCGCACCGTGCTAAGGGCTATCCGCGGGGCCGGCGCCTCCGCCCTATACGCTATCGAGGTGCACAAGGAGGAATCTCTGAGATACTTCGGTGGACCCGCCAAGAGCGTGTCGCCGTTCGAGTATATGGCCGACTTCATAGACATCGGCGAGAATACTGTAGTAATAGCGCCGGATCTGGGAGCCCGAGATAGGGCGCGTAGGCTAGCTTCGAAGCTAGGAGTTGACTATGATTATCTCGTGAAAGTTAGGGATAGGATAACGGGGGAGGTCAGCTACAAGCCTAAGGAACTCAATGTTGAGGGCTCTCACGTAGTACTTGTCGACGATATAATTAGTACTGGTGGCACGGTAGCTAAGGCTTCCAGGATACTGCTAGAGAGGGGGGCTAGAACCGTAACCGTCGTAGTCGCCCATGCACTGCTTGTTGACGGTGCGTGGAGAAAGCTCCGCGACGCGGGAGTTTCGAGAGTGTACGCCGCAAACACCGTCAAGCCTGCAGAGGGCGACCCCGTAATCATTGATGTGGCCCCGCTCGTGGCCAGGGAGTTAGCGTGAAGGCGAAGCAGCCCTCTCGCGGGTGGAGGCTCCTAGGTGGGCCTCCTTGAGGCTATGCTATTTTAGGCTCTCGGCATCGCACCCAACACTGCCCCTGAGCGAGCTAAAGGCGATATTCGACGTAATAGGAGACGGGTTCGTGGAGGCCATCTATGGCCCCATAGCTATAGTGTCATGTAAAAATCCCTCGAAAACAGTGGAGGCCACCGTTGAGAGGGGGGGCCTCATTAAATGGGGGGGTCTACTAGTAGGCATATACTCCTCGGAGGAGGAGTTGGTAGAGCATGTTCCGTCGCAAATAAGCGAGGTTTTACAGCTTTGTAGTTCTACCCCCTGTAGAATAGAGGCGCATAGACTCCAAGGGTTGTGGAGGGATGCTGATACTTCAGGGACAGCGAGGATTTTAGCAGGGAGGCTTGAGGGTATAGGAGCAAAGTTGAGTCCCCGGGGAACCCGTATATTAGAGGTGCTCTACTCTGAGGGGGTAATCGTAGTTGGACTACGCTTAAAGACTGTTAATACAAAAGCATTTGAGGAGAGAAAGCCCTCTAAGAGGCCATTCTTCAAACCCGGCCCCCTCGACGTTAGGCTATCGAGGGCTTTAGTGAACTTGTCCAGGCTACGCGAGGAGGCTATCTTTTGGGATCCCTTCTGCGGAACAGGAGGTATAGTGTTGGAGGCCTGCCTACTCGGCGCCTCTAGATGCCTCTGCGGGGATATAAGCCCCGAAATGTCTAGGGGGTCCTCGAGAAACCTCTCTCATTACGGTATGGCGGCGCGCTCCCTCCCCTATGTAGGCGACGCGTTAAGAGCCCCCCTAGCTAGCGGTATCGTAGACTCCATAGCCACAGACCCGCCCTATGGGCGGAGTACTACTCTCGGCGGTCGCGGTAGAAGGGATATCTACAGGGGCTTCCTAGTTGAGGCTTCAGAAAGGCTTAAGAGGGGCTCCTATATAGTCTTCGCGGCGCCCGCCGAGGAAGAACCACACTTACTCGCCGAGGAGACGGGCCTCATTGTGGTTGAGAGACACTACATGTATGTCCACGGTAGCCTGACGAGGGAGATCGTAGTAGCTAGGAGGCCCTGAGGTGCTTCCTCTATGGCAAGGACAGTGAAAGTTGTAATGCTCGGCACCTCCGGTGGCGTGCCGACTCTTCGGAGAAGGCTGCCGGCCATACTGATCCAGGACTGGATGGGTACAACTATACTCCTCGATGCGGGGGAGGGTGTCCAGGAGTCCCTGCTTAGACTGGGTCTCCCGCCTACTAGAATAGATTTTATAGCGATAACCCATTCCCACGGCGATCACGTGAATGGGCTTCCAGGCCTGCTCCAGTCGATGTACATGTATGAGAGGAGGCGACCCCTACTAATAATGGGTCCCTCATCGGTTGTCGAGTTTGTTAGGGGGGTCCTGGGCGTACTAGAGTATAACCTGGGCTTTAGAGTCGCCTTGAGGGCTATTGAGGGGGAGGGTAGCCTAGCATTAGTCGAGCGAGGCGGCGATAAAGTAGTCATATCATGGGCACCCGCCTGCCATAGTGTGGAGAGCTATGGATTTAGGCTCGACTGGCTCCTGAGGCCTAGGATAGACGCGAGGCTCGCCAAGGAACTTCTAGGTGATAACATGGCATTGCTCAGAGAGCTGATAGCGAGGGGGCGTGTAACCCTAGATGATGGAAGGGTAGTTAGAATAAGTGACATCGCCAGAGAGCCAGGGAGGAACCTGGGTATAGCTTACACTGGAGATACAGCAGAACCCTGTAAGAGCCTGGATAGGATCCTAAGAGGCGTTAGACTTCTCATACACGACTCAACGTTCACTTCGGATAAATCGGATGAAGCGCTAGAACGCGGCCACAGCACCAGCCTAATGGCGGCTAAGGCCGCCGCAGAGGCTGGAGCGCACCTGCTCGTCTTGACTCATGTGAGTGCAAGGTATGAGGGAGGCGAGGCTAGGCGTATGGTGGAGGAGGCAAGGAGGGTATTTCCAAACGTGTTACTCGCCTGGGACGGCCTCACGCTACTCTTCGCAGTATAGGCTTCGGTGGGCACCTTGTACCTACCCGGCTCGCAGATCATTCTCTCAAGGGTAGTTGAGGCACCCGCCGAGGAGGCCCTTCAGCCGGCAGGAGTCGATCTAAGTGTTGGAGAGATAGAGGAGCTAGTTGAACCAGGCTTCCTGGGCGTAGAGTCTAGAAGGCTACCTAAGGGTAGGAGGCTAGAGCCTAGTGGGGGCCGCTACAGGCTGGAGCCGGGCGCGTATAGGGTTAGATTCAGGGAGATAGTATCCATACCGATATGGAGCGTGGGCTTCTGCTATCCGAGAAGCAGCCTGTTGAGGATGGGGGCCACGCTCAACTGTGCAGTATGGGATCCCGGCTACAGGGGGAGGGGAGCCGCACTCCTAGTAGTATACAACGGGAACGGCATAACTATTGAGAAGGGGGCCAGGATAGCGCAGCTCGTGCTAGCAAGGCTAGAAGCACTACCGCGATCCTCGTACGAGGGTGCCTATCAGGGAGAAGGGATAACGTAGATACCTCGGCTTAAGCGCGTTGACCATGGCCGCGCACAGCAACATTACTTAACGCTAAGCGGCCTAGCAACGCTAGTATGACGTAGTCATGGCTACAGCTACCTAGGAAACGGGCTAACGTGGGGAGACCATCTTAGAGGCCTCGAGGAGCCTAGTAGTGCATAGGAAAGGTTTCACTATGCTGTGGTGTTGTTCTACGTAGGACGCCTAACTCTTTGTAATGACCCCTCAATACTTGTTAGTGATTTAGTGATTATTAATGTGTATTAATGCTTTCAACGTGCCAATGGCGATAAGCGCCACTATTGTGTATATTGTGCCGCCTATCAGGCCTATTACAAGCTCTTTCTTAGACGTCCCACCCTTAGCGGCGCCGTAGCCTCCAGTTACGAGCATGATGATCCCCACTATATTGGTTAGCCAGTACCCGATGGCGAATCCTATCTCCATGCTGAGGCCTATAAGCTTGCTGAGGATGTATGCAAACGCTATGGCTATAGGTATGTTTACGAATGCGTCGTTCCACCAGCTCAGCGGGCTCAGTATATAGCCTACTATACCTATGAGACCGCTTATCAGCCTGTTCTTTAGCCTCAGCCTCTGCCCCGCGTTATTCTCCCTCCTTAGGGTAATGGAAATCATTTGCGTCACCCTCCGGGATAGTATGGCGAGCGTTAATTAGTGCTGTAGATCCCCTCCCAGACGAGGGATTTTGAGGTGGAGGGGTTAAATAAGTTCCTGGAGGACTTCTTCTACGCTAGAAGAAGGCTTGTGGAGAAACTACTCTATCATAGCATGGATGAATTGAAGCTCGATTTAATTAAGTCAGCTACCCTACTCTCCCCGATGCTTGCAACTTGCGGTCCTGCAGGGCCAAATGTGGCGCCTTTCATGGTCTCATTCCTAGTCAAGGAGAAGTACCTTGGAGAAGCGTTGGAGGAGTTGAGACGTATAGAGAGGGAGTATTGGGGGAGGGGCTTAGACGCCTTAAAGGCCGCGGTTAGATTTCTGCTAGATTACGTGTACAACCCGGATAGGAGCGATGTAATGACGCTTGTAAGCCACATAATGAGTAGGGGGCACACGTGGATTAATATCAGGGCCACCGGCGAGGCATCGCTGGGAATACTTATACCTCCAGATGAAGGCGCATATGAGATACGTGTAGAAGCCAGGATCGAAGAGAAGGGTGATATATACGAGTACGCCAATAGAGTTCACGACTTAATGCATGTAATACCCGAGGGTAGGAGGAGCCACCCCTGGTATCCCGCCCTCATAATGAGGATTAAGGAGATCTACGATAACAGCTATACAGCGTTGGGCAGGAAGATATACGGCTAGTTGTGGTTCACGGTTATGGTATCACTAGAATTATTCTCCCGTGTTACTCAGCGGTCCATCCCATACCATAGTAGCACATACCCGTTAGTTGGGGAGCGTGGACAAGTGGGGTGTCTGAGGGGTGGTTATAAGTATAATTAAGAAAATATTTGGTAGGAGCGAGGCTGTATCTACCTGGGATCCAGCCCCTCTGGTAGATCCCACTGCTGGTGTAGGCCTGCCCCTAGGCGAAGAGGGTATAGACTATGATAGCGTGATGGCCAATTTAGAGTATAAGAGACTAGAGATAGAGCAGGTAAGGGATGTAATAGTAAGCGAGATAAAGGAGACCTATAATTCGATTGTTCGCGCCATAAAGGCTGGAGACCGGGAGACCGCAGAGCTGCTCGCCGCCGAGGCAGCACTGAAGAAGAACATTGTCAAGGCTTTGAATCTAGTGGCTAAGCTACTAAAGCTAGCCGTAGCTAGGATAAAGACAGCGAAGACCGCGGAGGAGGCTGTGAAGGCTCTCGGGCCCGTGGTAGCAGTTCTGCGCAGCCTTAACCCGTACCTAGTGAATGTCAGCCCAGAGCTAGCCACCCAGATAGCCGCGATAAGGGATGAGATAGAGAGGCTATACTCCGTGCCCGGCGTGGAGGTTAGAGGGCTGGACTCTAGAAGCGTAATGGATCTAGTGCCGGAGGCAAGAGAGGTTCTAAAGGAGGTAGCAAAGGAAGTGGACGACGACCTAGATCGCGTCTTCCAGCTTGATAAGAAGGAGGCCGCAGTAGAGATGGGGAGAAATAGTGCCTCTATGGCGAGGAAGGCATCTGCGGAGAAAAGCTTGAAGAGAGGCCTCTCCGAACCCGAGGAGCTCGCACCACTACTGTTAGATTATATTAAGAGAAATGGCGGTAAATTAAACATCAAGAGGGCCGCCGAGGAGTTAGGGCTGGACGTAGGCAGTATACGTTTAACGCTTGAGTATCTCCAAGAGAAGGGACTTATCAAAGTTAGAAACGCTAGAGCCGAAGCAGTGAAATACTAGCAATCAAGGGTCTCCGCTACGCTTCAATATTATTTGCCGGGGGGTACACCTTCTCCTCACTTACCCTTGGAGCCCTATTACGGGTAGGGTAGCCCTCCACGATGTAGGCTTCTAAGCCCCATTGGGCTGCTAGCGACGCTAGCATATCTCTTCGAGGAGGAGCGGTGGCGATTACTTGATTTCCTCTCCTCAGCTCGCCCCAAATGAGTACCGGCCCCCTTGCCTCCTCGTGCCAGGACCTATCCAGTATAGCCATCCTGGAAAGCCTGTTCCTGGTTTGAACTTTATCCTTAAAGGACGCCGGGCAGAAGTGAACGGGTATTGAGGCCTCCCTAGCGGCCCATGAAAGCACTCTTATAGCGGCCTCCAGGCTACCTTTAACAGTATGAGGCCTCTTGGGATCTTCGCTGTATCCCCTGAGAAGTAGCCTTTCGGCGTTGGGCTCTACAAACTCCATCTCATTAAGGTTAACGAAGCTTGCTCCCGCGCTCTCAGCGAGCTTTATGAGTTTCATGGCCCATCTCTCAAGGCCCGGAGCTATGGGGATCTCTATGCCGACATTCATGCTTGTTTCTTGCACGGCCTTGCGTACCCGCTCCTCAAACGCGGGTCGAGTAGGGTGGAACCTTATCTCGTCGAGACCTACAGAGTCGAGGTATCTGAGCGCCGTAGTAGTAGCGTAACGCCCGCTCGTGTAGAGGTGTATGTGGAAGGAATCGCCGAAGTTCTCCTTTAGGAGTCCTATCAAGGCTGCTACCCTATCAAACCTGACCAGGGGATCCCCTCCCGTTATGCTTGCACCGCGGGCACCCTGCCTAGCTATTTCAACGAGTGCATCATGGAAGCTAGAAACCCTCTCCTCGTTTACGTAGAACACGTCCCTCCCAAGCTTCTCCCTGCTAACGGGGCAGTAGTAGCAGTTGTCGTCGCAGAGGCCAGTCACGAATATCACTGCCTTTAGGCCTGGAAAGCACAGTTCACAGCCCTTGCTCAGGGCTATCCTCTTACCTGACAATAGTGCTACGTCGGGTCTACCAGCTATCATGTCCTGCCTCCCACGGCATGCAGCGCCCACTGGTTGCCAGCCGTGGCGTCGCATGGCGTGCAAAGGCTTATCTCCCGAGTCTATATCGGAATTGCAGGTATCTCGCCAAACCTCTTAAACGAGACTTTATCCCCGGGCTCGACGCCCTCGAGGGGTATTACTCTTACCCCCAATACCCTCTCCTTGACGAGAGAGTATGCGGCAACCTCAAGTATGAGGCCCCCAACCAGCCTTTCGTCGTATGGTATAACAACCATGTCAAGGCCTGCAACGCACAAGCCAGCGAGCCTCGCTAAATCTCTGGCTCTCGTTTCACCCTCACTAGCTCTAGCCTTT
>Ga0256833_1003325_pt1 | contig 11027 bp, 10 predicted proteins | sample 356284metaG_FD_190535 | JGI IMG/M metagenome (GOLD analysis project Ga0256833, IMG submission 190535) | Hydrothermal vent microbial communities from Mid Atlantic Ridge, Atlantic Ocean - 356-284 | ecosystem: Environmental > Aquatic > Marine > Hydrothermal vents | place: Atlantic Ocean: Mid...
CGACTGGCTGCGGGGCAACGAGGCCTACAAGTATCGCCTGGGCGGCCGGGATTTTTGGCTTTACCGGCTGCGCGCGGTGCGGGAGGCCTGACATGCCCACGCCCGAGGATTTTCGCCGCCTGTATGCGGCCTTTGACGCGGCCATGACCGATGTGGACTGCGGCGCGAAGTGCGCGCCGTACAACGAGTATGGCGTGCCCTTTTGCTGCGACCCGCGGCACGCGGTGCCCACGCTGTACCGGGCCGAGTGGCGTTTGCTGCGGCCCACAGGCTTGTGGCGTTTGTGGCAGGGGGAAGACGCGGCCGAAACCCGTCGCCTGTGGGAGGAAACGCCGGACTATCAGGTGCCCGCGGTGTGCGCCGGGCCCGAGGCCATGTGCGGCGCGCATCGGGGCTGGCGCAGCATCGTGTGCCGCTCGTTCCCCTTTTTCCCTTATCTGTCCCGGGAGGGCGCGTTTTTGGGCCTCACTTACTACTGGCAATACGAAGACCGCTGTTGGGTCATCAGCCATTTGGGGCGGGTGCGCCTGGCGTTTCGGCAGCAGTTCGTGGCCGCGTATGAGCGCCTGTTCGCCCTGTACCCCCAGGAGCGGGAGACTTTTCGGCATCACAGCACCGTGATGCGGCGGGTGTTTGGCCGCCGCCATGCGGAAATTCCCCTGCTGCATCGCGACGGGGGCTACTATTGGGTGCGCCCGCGGGATGGCCGCCTGCGCCCGGCCCAACCGGAGGATTTCCCCAAACACGGCGTATATGCCCTGGCCGCGCAAATGCCCTTTCCCGACGAGCTGGACGACGCACCTCGGGCGGCCCATGACGCGGCGGGGTGAGGGCGTGGTAAGATAAGGGGGCCTGGTGCGAAGGTGAAGGCCATGACGAAGGATATCCCTCGCTTCGCGTTCATCATTCACCCCATCGACCCGCGTGAAGATGTGCGGCGGCGTTATCCCTGGCTGGCCAAAGTGTTGCCCGAGGGGTGGATTCATTATCTCTCAGGCCTGTGGCCCCCGCTGAAGCTTTCGGACATCGAGGGCGTGGAATCCCGCGCCACGGGGGAGCGCATACGCGGCTGGTTGCTGGCCTGCCCCCTCACACCGCAGCGTATGCGCACTTCGACGCTGGACTTTGTTTACCGCAAAATCATCCAAACCGGGCGCCTGGCCGAGCGCCTGGGCGCGCAAATCGTGGGCTTGGGCGCGTGGACCGCGGCCATCGGCGACGCGGGCGAAACCGTGGCCCGGGCGCTGCGCATTCCCGTGACCACCGGTGATTCGTACACCGTGGCCGTGGCTTTGGAGCAGCTGCGTCGGGCCGCGCGCACCCTGGCCGTGACGCCCTGGGAAGGCGCGACCGTGGCCGTGGTGGGCGCGACCGGAGCCATTGGCCGGGCCGCGGCCGACATTCTGGCCGACGAGGTGGAGCGGGTGCTGCTCATCGGCCGGCGGCCGCGCTTGCTGGCCCAGGTGGAAGCCGCGCTCAACGCCCGCCCCCGTCGGGCCACCGTCAAAGCCACCACGGACCTGCAGCGGCTGGCCGAGGCCGCGTTCATTCTCTCGGCCACCACCGCGGGCCGGGCCATCATTCATCCCCAGCATCTGCGCCCCGGCGCGGTGGTGCTCGATGTGGCCTTGCCCCGGGATGTGTCGCTGCGGGTCAGCCGGCAGCGGGATGATGTGCTGGTGCTCGACGGCGGCATCGTTCAGGTGCCCGGCCCGGTGGATTTTCACTTCAACTTCGGCCTGCCCCGCAAATTGGCCTACGCCTGCATGGCCGAAACCATGATTCTCACCCTGGAACGCCGTTTTGAGTGTTATACTATTGGTCGTAACATACCCGCGGACAAAGTGCACGAAATCGCTCGCCTGGGCGCCTACCACGGGTTTGAGGTGGCGCCGTTGATGAGTTTGGGTCGCCGGGTGCGCTCCACCCAATGGGAACGGGTGCGCGCCGCGGCTCGGCAAGCCCACGCCGCATAAGGAGGCGTTATGGACCGGCACCGTTTGCTGATTGTGGAAGACGACAAAGACACGGCCCAAATGCTCAAGCTCTTCTTCGAGCACCAGGACTACGAAATCGAGGTCGCTTCCCGGGGCCGTGAAGCCGTTGAAAAAGCGCGGCAGTTCCTGCCCAACCTGATTTTGCTCGACATCCTCCTGCCCGACATCGACGGCTACGAAGTCTTCCGCCAGATTCGCACCCAGCCCCGGACCGCGCACATCCCCGTCATCTTCCTCACCCAACGCGACGAGCGCTACGCCCGCATCCAGGGCCTGGAGATGGGCGCGGACGACTTCATCACCAAGCCCTTCGACCCCGACGAACTGCGCTTGCGGGTCAAGAACATCCTCAAGCGGGTGGAACAAGAGCGCCTGACGGACCCGCGCACGCATTTGCCCTCGGGCCGGTCCGTAGAAGACTATTTGCGCACCCTCATCCAGCGCCAGGACTGGGCGCTGCTGGACATCTGGATTCAGCACTTCAGCGCCTTTCGGGAAGTGTATGGCTTCATTGCCGCGGACGATGTGCTGCGCTTCATGGGCCTGCTCTTGACTCAGGTGCTGGACCAGCTGGGCGGCGAGGAAGATTTCGTCGGCCATCCGGGCGAAAGCGAGTTCATCATCGTCACCGACGAAATGCGAGCGCCCATCATCGCCGAGCATCTCAAAGCCCGCTTCGACGAAGAAGTCAAAGCCCTCTACAATTACCAGGACCGGGAACGGGGCTACATCATCGTCACCGGGCCCGAGGGTACGCCCACGCCGGTTCCCCTGATGACTTTGGACATTGGCATCGTGCGGGCCCGGGAGCATGACTTTGCCGATATTCGGGAAATCACCGAAGTAGCCGCGCGCAGCCACCGCCGCGGCGGGTGAGCGAGCGTTTCCATGACCGTTACCGCACCCTTGACCGCCCCCGATTATCAGGCCATTGGCCGCGCCTGGGTCTTCATCTTGAACGCGCTGGATACCGCGCGGGATGAAGACACGCTGCTGCGCGAGGCGCTGGCCTATTTGCCCGAGCTGGTACCGCATGACACGGCCACCCTGTGGCGCAAAGAAGGCGCGCAGCTGGTCGCGGTGGCGGCGCAGGGCTATGCGCCCGACGAATCGCCCGAAGGCCTGCGGGTCGACATTCGCGATAGCCGCATTTTCCAGGAAATCACGGCCCAGCAAGAGCCGCTGTATATCCCCGATGTGCATGATGACCCCCGCTTTCCGGCCGGGGAAGCCGCGGCCCGGCGCAGCTGGCTGGGCCTGCCCATCCGCAGCGGCAACGCGGTGCTGGGCTTGTTGGTGCTGGAGGCCCGGGAGCCCCACGCGTTCACGCCCCACCACATCGGCCTGCTCAACGGCTTCGTGCGCCTGTTGACCCAATATTGGCGCCAACACCGCACCCTGCACCAGCTGCGCCAGGAACGCAACCAGGCCCAGGAACTGGCCCAGCGCCTGGAGTTGCTGCACGAAGTCATCCGCGACCTCACTTCCACCCTGGACCCGCGGCGCATTTGGGCCCGGGCCACCCGCCACATGCAGCACGCGCTGAAGGCCCAGCGCGTCACCGCGCTCAACCGCGATGGCCAGGGCCGGGTGCGCCTGGAGGTCGAATTCCCGCCGGTGGACGACGAATACGCGCAAGACACGCCCGTGCCCCTGGCAGCCCTCTTCGACCACCTGGCCGAAAGCGAGCGGCTGCTGCGGGTGTCGGATTTCGCCCGGGAGCCCCTGCTGCAGCCGGCGCGCGATTTCTTCGCCCATCGTCACCTGGGCCACGCGCTCATCGTGCCCGTGGCCGACGAAGAACACCTGCACGGCGCGTTCATCGTCTGGGCCCAGGAGCCCTTCACCGCGGAGCGCATGGAGCTGGCCCGCACCCTGGCCCAACAAACCGCGGCCGGGCTGCGCAATGCCCGCCTGTATCACATCACCCGCCAGCTCACCACCCGCCTTGAGCAGCAGGTGGAAGAACGCACCGCGGCCCTGCGGGCCGAGCACCGCCGCGCGCAGCTCATGGCCCACATTTTCGCCGAACTGGCCGGCAGCCTGGACCTGGACCAGGTCCTCAACCGCACCCTGGAAACCCTGCTGGAAGGCCTCAACGCGCAGCAGGGCGTGGTGTTGCACATTCCCCCTGACGACCCCAACACCATCGTGTGGCGCGCCGGCCGAGGCCCCAAACGCCCCCCTTACGGCGGTCAGCCCATCGACCTACCCGCGGACGACCCCTGGCTGCAGCAGGTGGCCCGCCAGCATCGGGTGCTGCGCATTACCCCCGATACCCCCTGGCCCCCGGGCTGGGCCGAGTTGTTCGGCCAATACCCCTGGGGCGTGGCCGCCCCCCTGCTGCTGGGCGCGGAAGCCCATGGCATTTTGCTCCTGCTCAGCCAGCGCCATCGCCCCTGGCCCGAAGCCGACATCGAACTCGTTCAGGCCACGGCCATGCAAATGGCCACGGTCATCCAGAACGCCAATGTGGTGCAGCTGCTGCACCAGCAAATCGCCGAAACCACGGCCCTTTCCCGAGAGCGGCAAATCGAAGCCCGGCGTATGCGGGCCATCCTGGAAGCCGTGGCCGACGGCATTCTGGTCACCGACCCCCAGGGCCTGGTGACCCTGGTCAACCCGTCCGCGGAGCGGCTGCTGGGCCTGCGGGAGGAAGACCTGCTGGGCCAGCCCCTGGAGCGCTTCCGGGGCCTCTTTGGCGCGCAGGGCCAGGCCTGGTTGGAGCACATTCGCCAGTGGTCCCAAAACCCCGAGGCCTATACGCCCGGCGAGAGCGCGGCCTCGCAGGTGGAACTGGAAGACGGGCGGGTGCTGGCCATCAACCTGGCGCCCGTGTTCATGCAGCGCCGCTTCTTGGGCACTGTGTCGGCCATTCGCGACATCACCCACCACATCGAAGTGGATCGCATGAAGTCCGAATTCGTGGCCACGGTGAGCCACGAGCTGCGCACCCCCCTCACGGCCATCAAGGGCTATGTGGACCTGCTGAGCAAGCCGCACATCATGGGCGAGCTCAACCCCAAGCAGGCCAAGGCCGTGGAGGTCATTCAGCGCCATGTGCGGCGGCTCATCACCCTGGTCAACGACCTGCTCACCCTCTCCCGGCTGGAATCGGGCCGGGTGCGCATCGAGCCCCAGCCCATCACCGTGCCCGACCTGCTCGAAGAAGTGGTGGAAGACTTTCGCCGCCAAATGGCCGACCAGGGCCGGGACCTGACCATCACCCTGGCCCCCTTGCCCGACCTGCCCCGGGTTTACGCCGACCCGCAGCGGGTGCGCCAAATTGTGGGCAACCTGGTGGAAAACGCCTGCCGCTATACCCCCGACGGCGGGCAGGTCACCGTTTCGGCCCGCCGCGAGGGCGACTTCGTGCGCATCAGTGTGCGCGATACGGGCATTGGCATCAAGCCTGAAGATTTGGACAAGGTCTTCGAGCGCTTCTACCGCGGGGAGCATCCCCTGGTGATGAAAACCGCCGGCACCGGCCTGGGGCTTTCCATCGTCAAGCAGCTGGTGGAAATGCATGGCGGCCGCATTTGGGTGGAAAGCACCGGCGTGCCCGGTGAGGGCAGCACTTTCCACTTTACTCTGCCCGTGGCCAAAACCGGCACTTCGGAGTGAGGCAACATGCCCAAAATTCTCATCGCCGAAGACGAACCCGATATTCGCGAGCTGGTGGCCTTGATTTTGGAGCTGGACGGCTACGAGATTGTGCAGGCCCGCGATGGACAGGACGCGGTGGAAAAGGCGCGCGCCGAACGGCCGGACCTCATCCTCATGGATGTGCGCATGCCCCGCATGACGGGCTACGAGGCCTGCGAAACCCTCAAGGCCGACCCCGCCACGCAGCATATCCCCGTGGTGTTTCTCTCGGCCAAAGGGCAGGCCGGCGAAGTGGAAGCCGGCTTGCGGGCTGGCGCGGTGGCCTATCTGCTCAAACCTTTCGACGCCGAGGACCTGCTGGCCCAGGTGAAGCGCATTTTGCGCGACCACGCGAGTTGAGGCGCGTATGAGCGCGTTGCTACTGCCGAACCGCACTTTCTTGCATTACGAGGTCTTGGGCCGCGGCATTCCGCCGGTGGTTTTCCTCCACACCTGGGTGGGTTCCTGGCGCTACTGGCTGCCCACCATGGAGGAACTTTCCATTTACCACCGCACTTATGCCCTGGACTTCGCCGGCTATGGCAGCACTTTGGGCCGCAGCGCGCCGCGGCATCTGGACGACTTTTTGGAGCAGGTCAATTACTTCCTGCAATCGCTGGAACTGCGGGAAGTGGTGCTGGTGGGCCACGGCCTGGGCGCGGTGGTGGCCATTGCCCTGGCCGCGCGCGAACCTGAGCGGGTGCACAGCTTGGTGACTATCGGCGCGCCCTTGCACCCCGGCTGGGCCCAGGTTCTGCCCGACGCGCCGGCCGACGCGCTGGCCCGCCTGGCACCCGACAAACGCGCCAGCTACTACGCCGAATTGCTTTTGCCCGAGGTGCGCCGTCTGGCCCAGGCCACCTACACCGCAGCCCGCGATATCACCGACCAAATCGATGTGCTGTCCCTGGCCGACGAGACTTCTCAGCCCTGGTTGGCCCTGTATGGCAAGCAGGACCCCATCTACCAGGCCATCATGGCCCGCAATGGCGGCTTTTGGCCCTTGCCCTCGTCGCCGCAGCACCACATTCTGGTCTTCGACCGCGCCGGGCATTTCCCCATGCTGGAATCCCCCCGCCCCTTCTATCGGGTGTTGCGCGACTTCCTGGGCTTGGCCCCCGGCAGCGACCTGCGAGATTTGCAACTGCGTGACGAATGGCGACGCCGGTTCCGCTGAAATGGGGATGGCTGGGGGCCCTGCTGGCCTTGGGGTGGGGGGCCCTCCTTCGAGGCCCCGCAGGGCATCTCCCCGCGGCCCAGCCCACGCCCCAATGCCCCGCTGCTGGCACGGTAGCTTCCCTGCAGGTTCCCACCGCGTATTTGCCCGGCGGGGAAATACGCGGTCTGCTGTATCTGCCGCCGTGCTATCGGCCCGACGCCCAACCGGGCTACCCCCTGCTGGTGCTCATCCACGGCCAAACCTTTACCCCCCAGCAATGGCTGGAGCTGGGCCTGGTTCAGTGGGCCGATGCCCACATTCGCCAGGGGCGGGTGCAGCCCTTTCTGGTCCTCATGCCCTACGACCCGCCGCCCTTCCTCAACCCGCCGGAGAACGGCTTCGACGAGGCCCTGATGGAAGACCTGCTGCCCTGGGTGCAGGCCCATTACCCGGTGCGGCCCGAGCGAGGGTATTGGGCCATTGGCGGCATTTCGCGCGGCGCGGCCTGGGCCATTCGCTTAGGCCTCACCCACTGGCAGCGCTTCGGGGCCATCGGCGGCCATAGCCCACCGGTGTTTTGGAGCGACGGCCTGCTGGTGCGGGGCTGGTTGCAGGCCATTCCCGAGGGCCAATGGCCCCGCATTTATCTCGACATTGGCGACGCGGACCGGGAGGAGATTTTGCGCTCGGCCACCGAGTTCGAGCAAACCCTGACGGACCTGGGCGTTCCGCATCAGTGGCATTTCAATGTGGGCCGCCACGACCAGGCCTACTGGGCCGCGCATCTGGACCAGTATTTGACCTGGTACACGGCCCCCTGGGCCGCATCAACTCCATCGCAGGAGCCGCCCCCATGACCGTTCCTTTTCGCTTTGAAGTGCTGGCTACCGCGGGCAAAGCCCGGGCCGGGGTGTTCCACACGCCCCATGGCCCCATTCCTACGCCGGTGTTCGCGCCCGTGGGCACCCGGGCCTCGGTGCGGGCCCTCACCCCCCGCCAGGTGCGGGAGGCCGGGGCCACCCTGGTGCTGGCCAACACCTATCACCTCTACCTGCGCCCCGGCGCGGAGCGCATCGCCCGGCTGGGCGGGCTGCACGCTTTCATGGCCTGGCCGCACCCCATCCTCACCGATTCGGGCGGCTTCCAGGTCTTTTCCCTCAGCGATTTGCGCCACATCGACGACGATGGCGTGACCTTCCGCAGCCACTTGGACGGCTCGCTGCACCGCTTCACCCCCGAGGTTTCCATTCGGGTGCAGGAACTGCTGGGCGCGGACATCATCATGGCTTTCGACGAATGCCCCGAGCCCTACGACCGGGCCTACAACGAGCGGGCCCTGGAACGCACCCACCGCTGGGCCGAGCGCAGCCTCAAGGCCCACACCCGCGCCGACCAGGCCCTCTTCGGCATCGTCCAGGGCGGGGTGTTCCCCGACCTGCGGGAGCGCTCGGCCCGCTTCATCGCTTCGCTGGGCTTTCCGGGCCACGCCATCGGCGGCCTTTCGGTGGGGGAAACCAAGGCCGAGATGTATGCCATGGTGGACCTGGTGACCGACATTTTGCCCGCGGACAAGCCCCGCTATCTGATGGGCGTGGGCACGCCCGAAGACCTGGTGGAAGGCGTGCGGCGCGGGGTGGATATTTTCGACTGCGTGCTGCCCACCCGCCTGGCCCGGCACGGCACGGCCATGCTCTCCACGGGCGAGCGCCTCAATGTGCGCAACGCCCGCTTTGCCGACGACGCCCAGCCTTTGGAGCCGGGCTGTACCTGCTACACTTGCCGGCACTTCAGCCGGGCCTATGTGCGGCACCTGGTGGTGAGCAAAGAGATGCTGGCCGCGACGCTGCTTTCCATCCACAACATTCACGCGCTCACCCGCCTGGCCCACGACATGCGGCGGGCCATTGTGGAAGGGCGCTTTGCGGCCTGGCTGGAAGCCTGGGAAGCCCGCGGCGAAAAGCCCCGCGCGGCCCGGTAGGGGCGCGCCCGTAGTGCACGATGAACGCCGGCTGGCCGCGAACAGAACGGCGCGGGCCGCTTTTTCCCACTTCGTGGTAACATTGCCCTGCCTACCGCATCCCGACCGCCCAAGGAGCCCTTTGCCTATGCCCGTTGTGTTCCCCTTCACGGCTATCGTCGGCCAGGACGACCTCAAGCGCGCCCTGCTGCTCAACGCGGTCGACCCCGGCCTGGGCGGGGTGCTCATCCGCGGCGAGCGCGGCGCGGGAAAATCCACCGCGGCCCGGGCCCTGGCCGCGTTGCTGCCGCCCATTCGGGTGGTGCGCGGCTGCCGGTTCCACTGCGACCCCCAGGACCCGGCCCACTGGTGCACCGAGTGCCGGGCGCGCGCGGCCCAGGGCGAACCTTTGGAGGCCGTGGAAATTCCGACGCCCTTCGTCAACCTCCCCCTGGCGGCCACCGAAGAGCGGGTGGTGGGTACCTTGGACATCGAAGCCGCGCTTCAGTCCGGCCAACGCCGGTTCCAACCGGGCCTGCTGGCCGCGGCCAACCGGGGCGTGCTGTATATCGACGAGGTCAATTTGCTGGAAGACCACCTGGTGGATTTGCTGCTGGATGTGGCCGCCATGGGCGTCAATTATGTGGAGCGCGAGGGGGTGTCGTTTCAGCATCCGGCGCGGTTCATTCTGGTGGGTTCCATGAACCCCGAAGAGGGCGACTTGCGGCCCCAGCTGCTGGACCGCTTTGCGCTGGTGGTGGATGTGAAGGGGGTGGACAACCCCGTGCTGCGGGCGCAAATTATGGAGCGCCACCTGGCCTTCGAGCGGGACCCGGAAGGCTTTTACGCCGAGTGGGAACCCCGCGAGCGGGCCTTGCGTCAACGCCTGGTGGCAGCCCGGGCCCGCCTGCCCCGGGTGCAGCACACCGAAGCCGACTTGTTCACCATCGCCGGGCTGACCACCCGCTTTGGGGTGGAAGGCCATCGGGCCGACCTGGTGATTTTGCGGGCCGCGCGGGCTCATGCCGCGCTGGAGGGGCGGCTGCATTTGACCCCCGAGGACCTGCTGCGGGCCGCGGCTTTGGCCCTGCCCCATCGCCTCAAGCACGACCCGCTGGAAACGGTGACCCTCTCCTTCCAGGAACTGCGCGACGCATTGGCTCAGGCGCAGCAGCAGAGCCGGCGCTGGCAGCGCATGACCCAGGCGGGGCAAGGCCCGGCCCAGGTGGACCAGGCGGCAAAAAAAGTCGACCGGGCCGCGAGGTCGACGGCGTAGCCCCGCGGCCCGAGGCCCCGCTGCCCCGACCCCAGGCCGAAACCCAAACCCGCGAAGCGCCCGACGCGGACGAACCACCGGCCGTGGCCCAGGGGGTGCGGCCTGGCCCCCTGGCCGTGGCCCGGCTGCGCGCGCATCCGCGGCGGGCCGGACGGCGCACCCCGGCCCTGACCCGCCACCGGGGGCGTTATGTGCAGGCGCGGCCCTGGCGGGCGGGCACGCCCCTGGCCGACCTGGCCCTGGATGCCACCCTGCGGGCCGCGCTGACCCGCCCGGGGCCCTGGCAGGTGCAGCCCCAGGACCTGCGGCGCAAAGTGCGCCGGGGCCGGGAGGCGCATTTGATTTTGTTCGTCGTCGATGGCTCGTGGTCCATGGCCGTGGCCCGGCGCATGGAAGCCACCAAGGGCGCGGTGCTGGCCTTGCTCACCCAGGCCTACCAGCACCGGGATTGGGTGGGGCTGATTACCTTTCGTCGGGAGCAGGCCCGGCTGGTGCTGCCCCCAACCCGTTCGGTGATTCTGGCCCGCCGCGCGCTGCAGGACCTGCCTGTGGGCGGCAAAACACCCCTGGCCGCGGGGCTGGCGCTGGCCTATCAGGTGTTTGTGCGTGCGCAGCGGGTGCGGCCCGACTTGCGCCCCCTGCTGGTGCTGCTGACCGATGGCGCGGGCAATGTGCCTTTGCAGGCCGGCGGCGACCCCCTGGCCGATGCCTACCGCATGGCCGACGCGTTGGCCGCGGCCCGGGTGGCCGCGGTGGTGGTCAATGTGGAACACCCCCAATTCGACCAGGGGCTGGCCTCGGTGCTGGCCCGGCGTTTGCGTGCGCCCGAGTATCGCCTGCCGAACCTGGAAGCCCAGACCCTGGTGCGCACCGTGCAGGCCGCGGTGCGCACCGCGCGCAGCCCTTAAACCAACCACCAACTTCCAACCACCAACCACCAACTTCCAACTTCGAACCACCATCCTCCCCCTTTTTAGCCTCCCCTAATCTTAA
>Ga0256833_1003326_pt1 | contig 11025 bp, 11 predicted proteins | sample 356284metaG_FD_190535 | JGI IMG/M metagenome (GOLD analysis project Ga0256833, IMG submission 190535) | Hydrothermal vent microbial communities from Mid Atlantic Ridge, Atlantic Ocean - 356-284 | ecosystem: Environmental > Aquatic > Marine > Hydrothermal vents | place: Atlantic Ocean: Mid...
GCAAAGGCACGAGACATTGGAGACATACCTGACGCCTAGACACGGTGACCCCCTTTTTACTACTGTTGCCCCTGCTTGTCTTGCAGTTTTCAGCAACCAGCTGCACCGCTCAGCTATCTATCCATGGCCGCGACGCCATAGGCGCTTAGAGAAAAGCCCTGACATATAGATATCTGGACAACGCCTATACAGCGTGACCCCCTGGGGGCGAAGACGAGGCCAGAGCAGGCGCTTCTTCCATAATTCCCTGGGGTCTCCTCTGCCTTGCCTAGATCACGTCCCTAAACGCTTAATGGGATTCTCGGAGGCCACTTCCTAGGCCACGCTATGAGCACGGTTAATAGTAGGGATATTACTAGGAGTACGAGGGCTGCCTCCTCGCTTATGGGGAAGCTTATTGTTGCCAAGAACGATGCTATGTAGTTTAGTGCTGTGTATCTCCTAGCCGTGGGGATGCCGAGTATTATTGGGACCATCATTGGCGCGTGGATAAGGATGTGTTGTAGAACGAAACCCATGGTCGTTGTGTGGATGAATATGTATAGGAGCTTATAGGTGCTGGGGAAGCTGCTGTACATCAGGCTTGCTCCTAGGACTAGCGCCACGTAGATCACTGCGAAGACGTGGCCTACGAGGAAGTAGAGATGACTACTCCTAGCCGGGCCCGGCTTCATAGACCTAGCTTTCTCGAGGAAGAGTGGTAGCTTGTCGAGCCTAGCGGCTGGGATGTAGAGAAGCATCGCTAAGGCTAGCACGAGCGAGCCCAGGTACGGTCTCCACGCGTAAGTGGCTACACCCGCTCCTTGTGCAGCGTATAGGAGGTAGACCAGCCAAGCCCGTGGCTTACCCCCGTAGGTTGATGGGAAGGAATGCACTGTTACAGCATAGATGCTCGTCACGGCCAAGGCGTATACTAGGCCTAGGTAGTACTCGTAAAACCCTATAGTCTGCCCAGTTAGGATACTATACGTTGACGCGAGGGTGTACGCATAAGCGAGCCCCGCTATGCTGAGAGCCACGCTCCCCGCGAGAGAGCCGATACCCACTACCACCCAGAGAATAATAGCGTACACCCCATAGACGAGGCCAAGTAGCAGCCTAGGGGGCAGCCTCTCCAATAAGACGAGGAAACCCGCTACAACGCCTAGGAGAGCCACCGTGTACGTCGCGGCCACGAGGAGCAGCGCAACCGTCTCCGCCCTGGCTGAGCGACGAGCCCCTGACGCCGCGTAGCTCGTGGCGATACCAGTGACGAACACGGGTAAGACGATACTACTCATTAGAGCGGCGTGGAGAGCCGAGACGCCTCTAGCAGCCTCCCAGAGAGCCTCTATGAGCAACACAATGCTAACGTAAACCGCAAAGGCGCTGCTCTTGTGAACACGCTTAATCCAGGCAGCCACCAGGCAACCCCCCGGGGTGCTGGAAAAGGGTAAGGGATTGCCTCAAAAAGCGTAGCATTCACGCCACCACTCTGAGAACTACATGACGTAGACTACTAGGCGGTCCCGGTACTCTACTACACCGCCCTCGACTACTCCATCCCAGCGATAGAGGAGGTAGAAGCGCTCAGCATCGCCATGTACTAGCCAGAAGTAGAGAGCATTAACCAGATCCGGTGCTCCTCCAGCGAGGTTTGCTGCAGCCATTATGCAGGCGACTCCTCCTAGGGCTGAGGGGTGGAGACCCAGGTATAGGAGTGGTGGGGTGAGGAGCTGCGGGGCAAGGGTGACCAGAACGTATTGCAGTGGGGTCATGTAGTGGTAGTCGAGCATTATTGCTGCCAGCCTCTTATTGACCACGAGCCGGGCACCCTTTACGCGGAGAAGGAGCGCTACAACGTAGTGCACGGCTTCGTGAACCACTACCAGTAGGAGAGCTGAAGCCACGAACACTATGAGGGATAATGTGCACCCAGTTCTCGCTCTCAGGGCGAGCAGTGATTCACAGTACTTTGTGAAAAAGATAGGGGTGGTGACCAGAACTGCTATTGCGAGGAACAAGCCCAGGTATAGGGGCTTGAACCTAGCTATTTCAACCCTTTGCACTTCCTCAGCATCTCCTCTTGCTCAGCAACAACTCTTCGAGCAGTAGCGAGAGGGTCAGGCGCCCTAGTAATTAGTCTACCTACTATCTCGTAGTCTGCTCCCCTGCAGAGAGCTGTGCCGGGCCTAGCGCCTTGTGCGCCGACACCAGGCGAGAGTATTGTCGAGCCAGGCAGCTCTGAGCGAGCCACAGCTATCGTCTCCGGCCTCGTTGCGGGCACGACAACCCCCCAGGGCTGGAGGCGTTTCAACAAACCAATTATATCCGGGAAAACCTTGTCATAGACCTCTCTGGCACCCGGATGGCTCATAGTAGCTACAACTACTAGCTTCTTACCGTTCTCGTCAAGGTATTCCTTGAGCTCGTCTAGAGCGCCCCGCAGCCCCACGAACCCATGGGCTATCACGGCATCGACATCGTTGATGATCGCTGAGGCCACTAGCTTCATGACATAGCCTATGTCGGCGAGCTTCAGATCCGCCACCCATAGGGCCTGTGGGCACTCCTTGCGGAGAAGGGAGGCTGAGTCAGCACCGTTTCGCAGTATGTATGGGAGCCCTATCTTGAAACCCCTAGCTACTCCGCAGAGGCTCGTAGTCAGCCTCATCGCGTCACTAGCTGTGAGATCGTCTACTGCGACTATCAGAGTCATCGATGCCTAGCCCAGCCCTACCAGCACCTCGGGAAGGGGGTTAAAGACGGTGCGCAGACCCGATAAGACCTCATAGTTTTATACATAGTGGGTAAGCCTCCTAATTGAATAGAGCCCGGCGGGGACTTGGTGGCGGTGGAGCCTAGGCTCGGGGTACGCGTCGCTGGCTTAGCGCTTCGCCACCCTGTTATGAATGCTAGTGGTATTCTCGGATCCAGTAGGGAGGGTTTCGAGCGCCTCGCACGAGCAGGGGTATCAGCGATAGTTACTAAGTCTTTTACCAAGGAGCCTAGGAGGGGGTACAAGACCCCTATAGCTGTGCCCCTCCCTTACGGCTTATTGAACGCTGTTGGTCTCAGCAACCCCGGTGCCGAGGCGCTCCCAGAGCTTATTAGGTCAGCGCGGGGCCTAGGGGTCCCGGTTATAGTCAGCATAGCTGGTGGTAGTGGGGACGAGTTCGCCTACGTCGCTGCCGTGGCCGAGGAGAGCGGAGCTGATGCGGTCGAGCTTAATCTCAGCTGCCCCCACGCAAGGGGTAGGGGCCTCGAGCTTGGCATGGACCCGGCGCTGGTCAGGGGCATCGTGTCCGCGGTGGCCTCTACTACCAGGATACCAGTACTGGCTAAGCTGGGGCTAAGCGACCGCGTAACCGAGTCAGCTAGCGCCGCGCTGGAGGCTGGTGCCCGGGGCCTCGTCCTCATAAACACTGTTCGCGCCATGAGGATAGACGTGTGGGCTAGGAGGCCTATCCTCGGCAACCGTGTAGGAGGCTTATCCGGCCCAGCTATCCACCCCGTGGCTGTTAGGATTGTCTACGAAGTGTACGGGGAAACTGGGGCGGATATCATTGGTGTCGGCGGTGTCCAGGACTGGGAGACCGCCGTCGAGCTAATCCTTGCAGGAGCTAAGGCTGTACAAGTGGGCACGGCCTTGGTGACTCAGGGGGAGCAGATCGTATCGGGAATAGTTGCTGGGATAGAAAAGTACCTAGAGGCTATCGGGGCAAAGAGCCTCGATGAGATTGTTGGCTCGGCTCACCGCCGATAAGGGGGCTAGGAGGGCTGGGGCGTAGTGGTTCTTCCCGTGATACTCGAGGTTCTCCGAGAGATAAGGGAGGCATTAGCCGCGGCTAGTCCTCGTAGGGCTCTGAGGAACCGGTTCGTCCTAGTAGCGTTCTTCTTTACGTCCATGTGGGTTCTATCAGCGGTGCTATTCTACTACGCCGAGCACGTCCACGGTGGGAGAGGAATAGATTTCGCCTCGTGTCTCTACTGGAGCCTCATAACCATGGCGACTGTCGGCTACGGCGATATTGTCCCGGAGACGGGGCTCGGTAGGCTGGTGGCAAGCATCACCGCTATACTAGGGATAATGGCTTATACGCTAACGGTATCAGTTATAGCGGACGCCTTTCTCGAAAAAGGGTTGAGGAGGGCGATGGGGCTGGCGCCTCTTAGGAGAAAGGACATAGTGGTCATAGGGAGTGACGAGACCTGCTGGGACCTAGTAGACGAGCTAGTGGCTAACGGGCTAGGAGACAGGGTGGGGTGGTTCCTTGACAAGCAGCCGGGCACGGAGCCGCCGGTGGACTTCTATGTAGGGGACCCTATGAGGGCGGAGGATATGAGGAAGGCCGGGGTCGATAAGGCTGGGCACGTGATCCTCTGCCTAAGCGACGACTCCAAGGCTCTCCACGTAGCTCTTCTCGCGAAGAGGCTTAACCGGGGGGCGCAGCTGCACGCGATAGTCCGTAGCAGCGAGTTAGCAGAGTTATTGAAAGAGGCAGGCGTATCCACGGTGCTCTCAATAAGATTACTTGGAAGAGCGCTGGCATCAGCTATATTCGAGCCAAGCGTCGTCAAGTTCATAGACGAGGCCGTCTCGGTCCGAGGAGTAGCCGATGTAACAGAGATGAGTGCCGATGAGGTAGCTGGGCTCACGGTGGGCGAGGCCCAGGAGGAGCTGAGCAGGAGGGATAAGACGTACAGGTACCAGGTCATAGGCATTATAAGGGGTCGTAGCCTCTTATTGGCGCCGAGTCCCAGAGAACGCGTAGAGCCCGGCGATAAGCTCCTCGTCCTAAGGGTTAAGAAGCAGCCCGGTGTCGTCGACCTAGCATCCTAGCAGTGATGAATCCCGTGACGAGGCCAAGGATGAATAATAGCGCTGAGAAGGCGCCGCCATAGCCGCTACGCGTGCACTGGTTATGCATCGTTGTCTCAGCAGCACTGGTGGCGCTGGATGTGTTTCTACTGGATAGCTCTGCTAGCTGTTTATCCAGCTTCTCCACTATATCGCCTAGCCCTACCGCGCTTAGGCAGGGCATGAGCCTCTTTGGGCAAGAGAGTGCGTCTCTCAGACTACTCGCCGGCCTATCAGCGACGCCGTAGATCACTATGAGGAGGGGCTCCCCGCTCCTATACCCATACACGGCTGCAACAGCGTCTCCACAACCAACCTTGGTTAGCGCAGTCAACTGCTCACCTAGATCGCCCGGGTGCACCGGGGTAGTGTTAACCCATAGAACGGTGAGCACCCTGTACTCGTTCCCCGAGTACGCCTTAGCCAAGCCTGTCGCAAGCCCCGCTAGCGCCACGAGCGCTACAGCTATGACTAGTGGAGTCCTCTCCACACAACCACCCCCGGGGATGAACAGGTTATGCCAAAGCGGTTACTCTGAGTAGTCGTTACTACTCCACATAACATTAATAATAATGTATCCTCTCATATTCTCTCACTGGCCCATGGAATAGGGAGTAGCGCTGCAAGACCAGTGCCCCCTGGCAGGAGTACGCGGCGTTAGCGAGGACGGCGACACCTATCCCGGGGGAGATGAGCGGGTATGCCTGATGCCATAGTTGCTCGTAGCCTGGTTAAGCGCTACGTTACATGGGAGCGTAGAGGCTTGTTCACTAGGCGTAAGAGGAGTGTGGAGGCTCTCCGCGGCGTAAGCTTCTCGACCCACTGGGGCGAGGTCTTCGGTCTTCTCGGCCCAAATGGTGCCGGTAAGACTACTACTGTGAAGATTCTCTCAACGCTTCTCCTGCCCGACGGGGGCTCCGCAGAGGTTGCTGGGTTCAACGTAGTCGAGGAACCGGTCAGGGTCCGCGATAGTATAGGCGTGGTGCTGAGCGTTGAGAGGGGGTTCTTCTGGAAGCTCACTGGCAGGGAAAACCTGCGCTACTTCGGCATGCTGCGCGGGCTGCGGGGAAGGGTTCTCGATGAACGTGTATCTAGCGTTTTACGCCTAGTGGGTCTCGAGGATCTAGGCGCAGCCGATAAGCTCTATGAGGAGTACTCGCTGGGCATGAAGGCCCGCCTCGCTCTCGCCAGAGCGCTTCTCCACGACCCGCGCGTGCTCATACTCGATGAGCCTACTCTGGGCCTCGACCCGGTATCCGCTAGGCGTATCCGGGAGCTGGTAGTGAGGCTAGCCCATGAGGAGAAGAGGGCTGTCCTCATAACCACTCACAACATGTTCGAGGCCGAGATAATATGTGACCGAGTAGCCATAATCGACGAGGGGGTTATCAAGGCTGTTGGCACGCCAGGCGAGCTTAAAGCAAAGATAGCCCATAGCATCCCGGTTGTGATAAGGTTTCGGGGAGAGAAGGGCCCCGAGGTGGCTGAGAAGGCGCTCCGCGCCGGGGTAGAAGCCGAGGGCCTCGGTATCAGAGTTGTTGAGGACGGGTATGTTGCAAGGATACTTGTTAGGAGCGGGGAGGAGGAAGAGGTTCTTGCCAGGGCTATAGAGGTTTTGACACGGCTAGGCTTCTCCATAAGGAGCGTTGAGGTGTCGAGGCCTAGCCTGGAGGACGTCTTCGTAGCCGTGACATCTAGGAGGGAGAGAGGTTAGAGAGACTATGCCCTCATCGTTCCTGGACGTTGTTGCTGCAGAGTTCTACGCCTTTACGAGGTTCTATAAGAATAACCGCGCGATGATGGTTGCGGCCTTCATATGGCCCTACCTAATGGTTTTGATCCTCCTAGGGCTGGGCTACCTATTCGGCAGCCCTAAGCAGTATGCTGAGAGAATGGGTGTCAGTAACCCCGTCTTCTTCATAATCTCTGCCAGCACAGTTGCTATGAGCTCAACCTTCATACTGGATGACGTGGCTAACTATACGCTCTATAATCGCTGGAACGGGACACTGCCCTACATACTGCTAACACCTATGAGGCTTCCTAAGCAACTACTAGCAGCGAGCCTGCCATCGACGCTGGTCTCCCCCGCTATCAGCGTCTCCTCCGCCCTGCCAGCCGCTCTGTACTTTGAGGGGCTCCGCGGAGCCGGGATAATAGCTGGGCTCTACGCGGTCATAGTCCTGGGCATGCTCCCACTAGCTGGGCTCGCTGTGCTTATAGCCGGGCTGGTGCTCACAGCCAAGGAGGAGACCAATATAGCTAGCAGTATCACGCCATTCCTCCTACTAGTATCGGGCGTTTTCTACCCGGTAACCGTTTTACCCAGAGCATTACAGCTAGTCGCAGCCGCTGTCCCGGTGAAATACGTCGTTGACATAGCGAGGGCGATGGCGTCCACGGGCTCGGCCACTCACCGAGTATTCACCGCTATCTACGCGTTGACGCTCCTAGCCTTCGCCTACAATGCTCTCGCCGCGCCACTACTAGGGGCTGTGGAGAAGAGGGTGAAACGCTATGCCCCCTACTAGTAAGGCTCTCCGCCAACTAATCGCTGTGCTATACCTCCACGGTATCAGGACGTGGCGCTACAAGTACAGCTTCATAAACTCCTCACTGAACACGATGCTATGGATAACGATATTCCTCCTCGGAGTAATCATGTTCGTCCCCGAGCACGAGCTACCCGTTGTAGCGCCCCAAGTGTTCTGGGGCATAGCTTTATGGAACCTCATCTCCTACACAGTCATATACGTCTCGGGCTGGACTACCTGGTTCCTAGTAACCACTGGGCTTGTAGAGGAGCACCTCCTCCACGGGCTCAGCGTACCAATGCTCCTAGCTGGCCGACTAGTAACAGTGATAGCGGAGGCGGCCATAGCCACGCCACTAGTCTACCTTGTTCTACGAGGCGTCGCCGGCCCAATGAAGCTAGTTGATAACCCACTGTTACTAGTCTATGGGCTAGCAACGGCGGAGGCGATGGCTCTCGGCTACGCGTTGCTCCTAGCAACACTGGCGCTGCGCCTAAGCATACCAGGCCCAATGCTAGACATAACGAACTTCATACTCTTCATCGTAGGCGGCATCGCCGCCCCCGTGGCAAGGCTCCCAGGCCCCCTACGCACCGTGGCACTACTAACGCCATACTCTCACGCAGCCGAGCTCATAAGATACGCCGCCACCGGGGCCAAGCCCTACCTAGGCACGTGGAGCGAGATACTGATCAGCGGGGCCCTAGGCGCCGCGTTGCTGCTCACAGCCCACGCGGTCTATAAGCTAGTAGAGTCAAAGCACCTTAGACGCTACGGGGTGCGCGGCGTTGGCAGAATGTAGGCCCCCGGGGGAAAGGATTAATGAAAAATACCCTAGGCCGCTACGTTATACTACTGGCCTCCTCGCCGGGGTGGACGCCGCCGCGTAACGGCGAGGAGAAAGAGGGATGAGCCCCGGCTGCGCGCCGGAACAACTCCTCGCCTCCTAGCCCTTAATCGCATAGTATAGGGGTAGTGTGTCGACGGGTCTCTGGAGGGCGCCTAGGTATTAGCGGCTACCTACCCGGTATCCAGGGAGTTCTTTGCAGCGCCCAAGAGGATTCGGCGACTAATAGGCCTCGGGGCTGGGTCCTTTGCTCTCTGGAGCTCTGTGTCTATGGGTTCCTGGGACTGTTTATGTAATGGTTCATGGTTTCTGGAATTGTAGCTCGGCTAGGCTCCTAACAGTATATGTTGCGTCGCATAGCTCTCCCCGCTCACCCGCCACACCGGTTAAGACCAGCACGCTATCTATCCCGGCTCTCTTCGCAGCCTCTATGTCTGTGTCGCAGCGATCGCCTATGGCGAGGGCCTCTGCGGCGTACACCCCGTGTAGCTTGAGGGCTAGCTCGTACATGTAGGTCTCCGGCTTCCCCGCGACAAATACTGGCCTGGCCCCGGTAGAGGTCTCTAGGAACGAGAGTATCGCCCCCGCTCCGGGAGCATCACCCCCCTCTACCGGTACAACATTATCAGTATTGGTTGCGATGAGGGGTACACCACACTTCCTTATCGCTTGATGCGCTCTCCAAAGCTTATGGTAGCTGACCAGCCTATCCAGCCCCACCACGACGTAGTCCACTAGGCAGCTACCCGGGTCCATCGTAGTGTAGACCAAGTGGCCCTGCTCGACAAGCTCCTCTATTAGCCCCTCCTCCCCTATGACCAGTACCCGGGCCCTGCCACACATATCCACGAGGCGTACAGCCACCGCGTACCCGCTGGTTATTATCTCGTCGGGGCCAACGTCCCAGCCCATTACGGCGGAGAGGCGCTCCATGTACAGCCTCCGGCTCCTCGTAGAATTATTAGTTACAAAGACAATCTTTATCCCAGCATCATGGGCCTTCCTAAGCCACTCGACATTCTCCTCTATTACCTCCCTACCCCTCCAGACAACACCGTCGAGGTCGACTAGGAATAGCCTATAAGCCTTCTCTAGCATCTGCACCCTGCTCCACGCTCCCCCCGGGGTTCTAGGAAGGCGTTGCCTCCAGCAACCCTCCCCGGGTTTACCCCGGGGCCCGCGGGACGCATCATTTATGAATATCTATCCAAGCTACACAATACTGGTGAAGAGGAGCCTTGATACTTTTTGACTGGGGCACGTATAACGGGTTCTCGACCCTCGCTAAGGCCGCTACTCTCGGCATGAAGTTGACAGAGATCCCTCCATACGATTTCTCTAGGCGTAGTAGGCGCCTAGAGTACTTCCAGCAGTACAGAGAGTTCGCGACAAAGGTATTCACCACTATAACCGCCCATGCTCCCTACTACAACGTTGTCTCCACGGTGCCGGAGATACAGGAGAGGAGCCGGAAGGCGCTCGTGGCAGCTGCTAAGAAGGCGAGAGAGGCGGGGGCCGAGGTCTTCAACCTACACCTCGGCTGGAGGGCCTGGATGGATCACCGCGACATAGAACAAGCTGCTGAGACTGTGAAGGCCATACTGAGGGAGGTGCCCGATATCGTTGTCACGCTCGAAACCATGTACACGAGGAGGATGCTCGGAACATTCGACGACATAAAGGCTATCATAGAGGCTGTTGGGAGCGACCGTGTCCAGGTCTCCACGCAGCTAGAGAACGTCTTCATGCTGGAGACTGGCGCCGCTGAGCACGGGGACTTTGAGTCAGCTAATAGGAGCGTTGACGAGGCGTTCTGGCGCCGAGTCTTGGAGAAGACGCTGAGCCTTAGCACAAGGTACCTGTCCCTCCGCTTCTCCCAGGTAGTGGGCTTCGCGCTTGGCAGAAGAGTGTTGAAGAAAAGAGTGCCCCTCGGGAAAGGCTACCCCGACGTCGAGCCATTGGCGAGAGCGCTCGCCGACTTCATGGTCCACGAGGTCAGGGAGAAGAACCTAGAGATGAAGATGCACCTAATATACACGGGGCCCCCGGAGACAAAGTACCGCGACACCATAATGCTGTACGCCAAGGTAATGAGCGAGGTAGTCCCCCATCTCCGCTAAACCCCCCGCATCTTTCTCTAGGCCCCCCGGCGGCCTGAGTATCCAGACCCCCTCATCCAGGGAGACTAGGCTACGCGCCACGCTCTACGCGGCAACGGCTATTATTTCCCATAATCCATTAGGGCTTCTAGACGCCCCTCTTCGCGGGGAGCGCTAATGGGGCACTGATGCGCCTTGGCGCGGTTGCCTAGGACGCGGCTCCAGCCACGCAAGTACCAGGTGGAGGCCTATGAGTGGGCTCTACGTGTCCGCCGCGGGGTAGTGGTGCTGCCCACTGGTACTGGTAAGACCCTTGTCGCCGTGCTATGGGCTAAGAGGCTGTTGGAGAGCGGGGCCGCTAGGAGGGTACTGTTCCTCGAGCCCACGAGGTTCCTCGTGGAGCAGGTGGCTAGGTATATTCGCTGGGTTTCCGGGCTAGAGGCCGAGCCCGTTCACGGGGCTGTGCCGCGTAGCGAGCGTGGTAGGCGCTGGAGAAGCCAGATAGTCGTGGCGACGCCCGAGATTGTTCTAAGCGATTGGGGGCTCGTAGAGAGGAACCCCGTCGACGCCGTGGTTGTGGATGAGTGCCACCACACGACGGGCAAGGATGCCTACAAAGAGGTTATGGAGAGGCTGAGACGCGTTAGGTACCGTCTAGGCCTCTCAGCGTTCATACCTAGGCACCGGAGGAGGGAGATAGAGGAG
>Ga0256833_1003327_pt1 | contig 11025 bp, 11 predicted proteins | sample 356284metaG_FD_190535 | JGI IMG/M metagenome (GOLD analysis project Ga0256833, IMG submission 190535) | Hydrothermal vent microbial communities from Mid Atlantic Ridge, Atlantic Ocean - 356-284 | ecosystem: Environmental > Aquatic > Marine > Hydrothermal vents | place: Atlantic Ocean: Mid...
GATCTGCTCTCGGAATACAGAGAGGTTTTGGGCATCATTCTTAAGGGTGCAAAGGTTTAAATTCGCAAATATCATGATTAATGTATGGAGATTGCCGAAAAGATTGCGGGTGAGATCGTCCTTTCAAAAAAACCCGGAGCGACAATGCGCAAATGGAGGGAAATATTTAAAATATCTCAGCAGGATCTTGCCCGATTCCTTGGAATTAACGCTTCTGTGATAAGTGACTACGAATCGGGAAGAAGAAAATCACCTGGAGTGGGTATGGTAAGACGATTTGTTAATGCGCTCATAGAAATAGATGAAGCAAGGGGTGGTGAGATCATAAAGAAATTTCTACCTGCATACGGGGAGGAGGCAATAATTGACATTTTTGATTTTCCATACAGCGTTGAGGTTGAGCGTTTTATGAGAGTGATTGACGCTCGTATATTGAACCCTGAAATTGAATACAGAAGGGCAATATATGGATATACAATCCTGGATAGTCTAAAAGCAATACTGCATTTTAATTCCTACGATTATTTCAAGGTTTATGGATGGAGTGTTGATCGTGCACTATTTTTCAGCGGCGTAAAGTACGGAAGATCTCCCATGGTGGCCATCCGGGCGCATCCTCTAAAGCCAAGTGCTGTGGTTTATATAAATCCAGAAAAGGTTGACGAACTTGCAATAAAACTTGCAACCCTTGAGGGGATACCAATAGCGGAGACTTTCATGGAGATAAATGAAATTAAAGAAAAGATCAAAGAGTTATTTTAGATGCCTTTTTGACATGTCTCAGTATCTCCCCGTCATCCATCAAATCCCTTATTTTAGAGATTAGATCCGAAAATATCACATCTTCATCAATTTTTGGTATCCCTATGGCTTCCATAGCCTCTTTAACTGTGGATGCCGAGCTCCTTGATAAATGAAGGGCCTGATTAGCACATAGAAATTCTATCGCCACAATATTCCTTAGATTATCCACAATCTCCCGCAATTTTATAGCAGAGTTCATACCCATACTAACATGGTCCTCCTGATTCGCGCTGGTTGGTATGCTATCCACACTTGCAGGATAGGAAAGGATCTTATTTCTATTGCACAGAGCAGCTGCTGTGTACTGGGGTATCATGAAACCTGAATTGATACCGCTCTTTTCCACTAAAAAGTGGGGCAACCCGCTCAAATGGCCATCAACTAATCTGGCAATTCTCCTTTCAATCATGTTTCCAAGGTCAGTGAGAGCTATTGCAAGAAAATCCATTGCAAGGGCAATGGGTTCCCCATGGAAATTACCCCCTGAGATCACCTCATCAAAAACCAGGGGATTATCAGTAGCAGAATTGATCTCCCTTTCCACAACAGCCTTAACATACCTTAACGCATCAAGCACAGCCCCATAAACCTGCGGAACACATCTCAAAGTATATGCATCCTGCACCTTCTCCATCCTGGCCATTTTTACAATATCACTATCATCCAGAAAATACCTTAATATCTCTGCAATTTTAGCCTGGCCTGGATGGGGTCTCACCTCCATTATTCTGGGATCCAGGGCCCTATCTGTACCCCTGAGCGCCTCAAAGGCCATGGAAGAGGATATAAGAGCATGCAACAGTGTGTCATAGGCATCATACACTGCAATAGCAGCATAACTTGCCATTACAGAAGTACCATTTAAAAGAGCTAGACCTTCCTTTGATTCCAGTTCAATGGGCTCAATCCCTGCAATTTCCATTGCTTCTGCAGAACCCATTATTTTACCTTCAAAAATAACTTTTCCCTCGCCAATCATTGCCAGGGCTATATGGGCCAGAGGCGCGAGATCTCCGCTTGCTCCAACACTTCCAAATTTTGGTACGAGAGGTGTGATTCCCCTGTTTAGAAATTCAATAAGTTTATCTACAACAACAGGTCGCACCCCAGAAAAACCTTTTAGTAAGGAGTTTGCACGTATTAGCATAGCCCCACGCACGATCTCTTCAGGCATGGCATCCCCTGTACCTGCAGAATGGCTTCTAACTAAATTTAGCTGTAATTTCTTCACATCCTCAGCGTCTATACGTACCCTGACAAGATCTCCAAGGCCAGTGTTTATTCCATAAATAACAGAACCTTCCTCAATCAGCTTCTCCAGTCTCTTACGAGAAGTTTCAAGGTTTTTTCTTGACAAATCATCAATCTCCACACTCTCTCCAAAGCGAGCCACTTTCACAACATCTTCCACGGTGAGACCGTGTCCCCTTATTATCATGGACATCACCTGGATACAGGAGCTATACCTGCAGAATCAATAACCACATGCGGATATACACCCCTGCCCATCATGAAAACAGGTCTCATATCTCCCGAAACTTCAACTACCTTTGACATAAGATCGTATATGTTTCCAGATAGCATGAACACCGTTGAACCAACGATCTCTCCGTTATCAATCACAAAGGCAGGATTTGCCACAACTGAAATCGCACCTGTGTCAGGATTACTTGAGTGTGCACCCTGAAATGATGTGGCAATATATCCATGGTCAATATCCGCAATTATATCATCAATGCTACGTTTTCCATTTTCCATAACCATGTTGTGAGCTCCTATACCCATAGCTCCGCTCTTAAAGCTCCTTGTACCATTACCTGTACTCTCAACTCCGGCAACATGGGCCCAGTAGTTATTCCACAAAAAACCTTTGAAGATACCATTATCCACAAGCACATTCCTCCGGGTGGCAACACCTTCATCGTCCGCAATAATTTTTGAAACACTCATATCATGGAAAGGATCATCAGCAATTGTGATTTTTTCGCTCATTACCCTTTCTCCGATACGCTTGGATAACAAACTGGTGCCCTTTACCTTTCTCTCACCACTGAAAGCTGGATAAAGAGCAAACTGCAATATCTCGGCAAGTGCAAATGGCTCCAGAATAACCACTGCATTTTCCTTATTGGCTCTTTTCACAACCCTAGCATAATCAAGTTTTTTCAAACAGGAATCAATTACAGCATCGGTATTCAAATTGTAGTCCTTTCTTAGTTCCATATCAAATATGCTGGGTGTCACAACATCACCATATCTTCCCATCATCACAAGATCAAAAAGAGATAATGAATCTGATTGTTCAACATCAATACCATTTGAGTTCATAACCCGGGAACTCGTCCATATAGCACCGGCCTCCGCACCTACCACTATGGCATCAGGTTTTCTGGTGGATATGTCCTTAAGAGCGATAGTGAGACGATTAACAAAGTAATCAGAATCAACATCCTCAAGAATTTCATTATCCACATCCTTATATCTCTGTTTGTCAGGGAATCCTGGCCAGTTATCATCCCTGTCACTAAGACGGGATAGTTTGTACGCACGTTCAATACCAACCTCAATTCTCCTGGGATCATCGGAATCAACTATGCTTATACCCACCTTTCTATCCTTAACTCCCCTTATAACAGCCATGCTGAGATCACTTGATGACGCAGAGGATATCTGATTGAGCTCTGCCTTTGCACTGACTTCCCGTCTTCTGACAATCTGGATTTCAAGCTCATCAAAGAACTTCTCACCATATCTTATTAGATTCATTCTTCACCACCCACCACAATTGATCGCATGAATTTCATATGCGGACCTCCAGAACTTACAAACGCACTCTGTCCCTTACCGCATATGCCGTACTCAATATCAAAATCTTTCCCAACAGCCTCTATGTTCTTTAGGGATTCAATCGCTATACCACTTATGGATGTATCTTTGATTGGGTCTTTTACCTCACCGTTCTCAATCACATACCCCTCCTGCACACCAACCTGAAAAGACGAATTAAGCTCTGCCTGTCCACCCCTGAAATCCACCAGATAGTACCCGAATTTTATGTCCTCTATTAACTCCTCAAATGAGTGATCGCCCCTTTCAAAAACTGTGTTTCTCATGCGAATTATCGGTGGATAACTGTAATCCTCAGCACGAGCATGGCCATTTGGCCTCATTCCCAATTTTCTGGCATACTCTCTGTTAAGCATTATCTCCTTCAGAATACCATTCTCAATTATCTTCACATCCCGTACCCTTACTCCCTCATCATCGTAAATATTGTTACCGAAACCTCTCTCAACAATTCTATCACTCATACTCACAAACTCAGGTGCGATCTTCTTCCCTATCAGATCACGGAATGGTGAGTTTACAGTTAAATCCGCCTCTGCAAGATGGCCCAGTGCTTCATGCGCTATGATACCCACAATGATAGGCCCCGCTACAATTGGGAACTCGCCCCTCTTCACAGGCACACCATGCATCTGGTTATACAGCTTTTTGTGAAGACCTTCCGCTATTCTCTCAGGTGGATACATATCAAAAAGTTCCCATCCAAGATCAACATTTCCCACCATATTCCTCGCCGCACCCCTTGCATCACCATCCATACCAGTAACCCATATGTACTGAAGAAGATAATTAACATCCCATTCAATCTCAGTGCCTTCGCTGGTAACCAACATCTTTATTCCAGTTGCATCCTCATATTTTATCTGCGCTGATTTGACATATTCCTTTTCTTTCAGCAATGATTCCATTTTCCTTACATGCGCCACCTTCTCATCAAAACCAACATCGCCTGGCTTAATCTTCATTTTACTTCTTACTCTGTCCCTCACCACCTCTGTTTCTGCCAGTTCTATACGTTCCCTGATTGCGCGTGATGAAGATATCGCCAGATTGGTGGCATCCTCAACAGCCCTCCTAAGATCTTTATTAGTGGTAGAGAATCCCCATGCACCACGGGCAAGGACACGCACAGCATAACCCTGAGATTCCCTTTCAGCAAGGGTATGGAAGACCCCATCCCTTAGCTCAATGTGATTCTTTAAAAGGTTTTCGTATCTGATCTCAACATAATCAGCGCCAAGCTTTTCACCATACCTAACAGCCTCATGGATATCCATAAAGCACCACCACTCTTCATGGTGGTATGGTATAAAAAATTTGATTTAAAGAGAAGAAAGCAGTGCTACCAGAGTCTTACCTCTTTTTGTAAGTGCCAGTTTTCCATTCTCATTTACAATGTATCCCATTTTCTTATACCTGCTTGCGAGGGCACCCCAATCCCCATCAAACCCCATCTCCCTCGCAATTTTTTCTGATTCCTCATAAGACACTGGATATCTGAACGCCTGAAGATATATGTCCTCTTCCCTTGATCCTGGAGCACCTGGTATATTGACAGAGGGAAGATTTGTAATTTTTCCCCTCTCAACGTGGAATGGTTTCACTATCACTTTACGTCTTCTGCATTCATCGCACTTCTTGTATCCAACATTCAAAGTGGCTATGTAGGTTGCGATCGCACCAGGCTTGTGACCACAGCTTACATTAACATAGATCACATATCTATTTCTGGAACTGCCTATTAATTCTGATAGCTTCTGGCTTACAACGGAGTAAGTACTCTCGTAACTCGTAAGATCAACGGTATAGTAATTCACCAATTTCCCTCTTGTTGTGAGCTGAGCAATTACCTTGTCTCTGTAAGCTCTTATCTCTTCGGGAGTTAAATTTTCAAGGAGAGCCTCAACCTTATTCCAGTCAAAGTCCAGGAAAATCATATATCTGTCCGTATTTGAATGGTGCTTTATGCCTTCAAAGAACTTATCGGCCTCTTCTATATTAAGATTTATGCGTTCCTCATTTTCGTAGAGATAAAGTGTCAATGTACTTACATATACTGTGCGTACATCATCATTCATGACTTCCCACCCCCAGCAAAACCTCGGCAGCCTCATGAATTCTGAGAAAACTTGTATTACCCACCCACCTTACAGATATGAGATTGGCATTTTCCAGTTTTTTCTTCGCCTCTGAAAATGTGCTGTTCTGCACTTTCTTATTATACTTGCTCTCCATAATCCTCCTGATCTCCGGAGAGCTCAGTTCACCGTCTTCAGAGTCCATCAGAACCTTCAAAATAAGGGCTGCAGTTCCATTGCCACGTGGATTGAACTCTGGGGCACCCATCTCAAGGGGAAGACGCTCAATATACATCTGAGAGCCAACAGTTTTGACATAGATCACAGGTAAATCCCGCGGATCTGAACGAGGACTATTACCGAAACGCAGGGTGGCAAGCAGGAGAAGGGTAAAGGCCATTATCTTTGTACCTCCAGTGATGTTTACCACGGAATCATCACTAAGATGAGGCTTCATCTTTACTATACAGTCTCCCATATCCAGAGGATCAACCTCAACGAATTTTATAGGCTGCACTACCATTGATTTCAATCTCTCTTTGGAATCATCAATTATCTCCCTATCCCTCTGACTCGCAGCACCCACAAAAACCACCATCTCATCAGGCTTCAAAATATTCGCGGGATATGCAACCACTTCTGGAACCCAGCCAAGAGTAGATAATAGTTTCATGTTTTCACCCCCGTCATATCATTACCTTAACTGTATATCTTTCACCATCTATAATTTTCGGTTTGTACTTAACACTCAGATAGAGATAGTACATAACCACCACCCTTGCCCTAAGACGAGCAATAGGATTGTCTTTAGTTGCACTCCAGCGTGGTAGAATACCCCGAATAACCCTCAATCTACCTGATTGCTCCACTTCATCCAGGTACACAAACTCTCCCTGAAAGCTCCCCAGGTACTTTTCCATTAGTGAGTATGTGCCGCGACTAAGGTAAACATTTTTCCCTCTGATACTATTATGAATTTCTGCCCTTGACATTTCCACAAGATCTCCATGCAAATAAAATTTTGTTCCATCCTGTTCAATGATTGCCAGAAGCATATTTCCATTTCCATCATTCTCTGATACCAAAATCACGTCTCCCTGATCAGCCACAGGATATGTCATGGATATCCCCATTTCATCCCCAGAGTCCGTTCGGGAAAGCTGATTCTGTTCGTACGACCCTACTTCTTTCTCAAGAGCATCCACAAGAGATGCAAAATCCATCCTTTCACCTCCTATTTTTCTTTTAGAAAAATTCCCTCTGGTAGAACCCTCAAGATTTTGTCGCCTTCTCCAGCCCAGTTCACATTAATATGCTCATCCTTTGATATCAAAATTATGACCTTATTTATCTCCTGAGCGTTTGCAAGAACATCTTCGGCATCGTAGATATCAGCATCCGTTATAATGACAATGATATCCACACCTAGATTCAACGCATAATCCATTGCTGAGGATAGTCTTGTGCCACCAGAGGGTTCTATCTTCAAAAGAAGGGATATTATCTCTTCATAATCATAGGTGGGGTTAATGATGTACCTCATATCTATATCCGCGGAAAATGGAATCAGTGATACTGAAACATTCTTCCGCTTTAAATATTGGAGGATATTCATCACCACAGACTGTGCAATAACAAATTTTCTGCCCCTCATAGACCCACTGCTATCAAGAAGTATTGCAACTGCGCCTATAACCTTACTATCCCTATTCGTCTCCGAGGAAGCCTTCCTTTTCTGTGTTGTCACTGACGGAATTAACACGCCGCTACTTTCAATGCTTCTCAGAGCATCAAGGGTGGCCACATCATCCCCGGGAAACCAGGTATCGTAAATAATTCCACCTTTCACCGGGGCATCATAAAACAAAAGCCTTGTATTCTCAATCTCCATCAATACAGATTCCATTCTTACTGGGTCGCTGGACACACTGAACATACCTGCGTATCCAGAAATTGCCCCAAGTAAATCGTCTTCCTCATGCTCAAATACAAATTTTTCAAGATCAGATTTTGCAAGTTCTTTTCTGACATTTATCTCGTTGCATTTTGATATCCTCATCGTAATAACTGAATGGGGTAAACTTATCCCTTCTTTCTCTCCAAGAATCTTCTTGATTAAACGCATAGCCCCATAAACTCTCTGATAGTACGGTTCGTCCGATTCTATCAATACACGATGCAGTGATCTACCAAAGCTGTGGTATCCTTCGCTGGATATATCAGTATGAATGCCAACTAAATCAGCATGATACCTGTAAAATGATGCCATAATACTCAGTTCTCTCGGTAGTTCAGTCCCGGAGAGATGTCTGTCAATATAGGACATGTATCCCTCCCTGTAATTGTCTATAAGAACAGAATCCACAATAAGATCAGAGACTATGTTTGCAATATCATTGGGTGCGGAAAAACCAAGAGATTTTGCGATGTACACCATGGTCTCTGCCACAGCCACGCTCTTGGGATTTATGAACAGGTGCCCGTACTCATGCCTTAAGATATTTCTTATTACATGTGATGGTTCCTTCAGAATCCATTCAGGAATATTTATGCTCTCCCAGTTGAAATTGGGTGCAGGATCTCCAACTATTCGCAAAGGTAGGACCTTCCCGTATTCATGCCCCACCTCTAGGTTTATCTCCTCAATTTTCACACTTCCACCTCCATACCCTTGAGAGTTCTTTGATCTTCCTTTCTGGCCTTATCATTACCCTTTAAAGCAGGAATCCATATCTTTTTGAGTTTGACACGTGCATTTTCCAGAGATTCTCTGATCCAGGCTTCAGAGGATGGATAAATAACACGTGCTCTTTCTCTTAGATATACACGATGATTCAGTGAATAAAGTGATCCAAAAAAGATGTCATCTACATTTACATGCTCTCTACCGTAATAGTATGCCCTTGCTCTGGCTATTGCAATTGCATCCCGCCACCATCTGTGACCGAGTGGCTCCTTGATCATTGAACATGGCTCGGTTCTATATACACAGGAAGAGCATAAGTTGCTCACATGCCTGGGATCCATCATAGCCCTATCACCATATATGCAGTTAGAAAAATACCCATGCAGCAAGGTGAGAAGAAGGTACATGCTCCTATTTACCTTAATCGTCTCAACTTCATCCCATATACGATTCATAATATGTGCATCCAGTATCTTTCTGGCATTATTAACATCCACTTCGGCATCCATCAACTTCAAAAGATTTTCTGGACCCATACTTCTCATATTAAAACTCCCCGTAATCCTGTTCATCAATGCCCTGGGTACTTCAACTGATCCCGCATCAAAGGGATTCGCATCAAGAATAGCTACATAATCCTCAGTTTTGAAAATCTTGTCCCTGAAAGTTATGAAGCCTTCAGAGAAAAGTCCAAGAAGGGCATTATATATCTTATAATTTCCTCGCTGAAATTCATTGATAAATTTGAATGGTTCTGTCACCACAGCTCTTGGGACAATTTTCTCGTTCCCCTTCATAAGAGAAGGGACATCCATGTTAAAAAAAACATCGTAAATACTGAGATCGTCCATGAGCTGAACCACCGGAACAGAGTCAATATCATACCCAAAGAAGATCTTGGCCACGAGATACGCATATAGGGATTTTCCATATCCATAAGGTCCCAGAAGAAGGAACTTGCCATTTCTAACAAGGGGTATTATCTTAAGAATCTCATCACTTCTCCCGTTAAAAATGTACCACTTTTCAAGCTCCGCAACTCCGTTCAGATAAATCTCCCTATAATCCATAGTAAGACAAAACCACTTACCTGAAGTGAAGTTTGCGTTTAATGTTAGGAAAAAAGATTAAATAAAATCAGATGCGCTTCAATCTCTCCCATATTTTCTTTGCTTTTTCATCCAGAACCTCATCAAGCAAAATCCTGAAGAGTTCCTCATCACTTGGTGGCGAAGGCTTTTTTCTTTTAAATATTATCTCACCCCCTTCATGGGGATTATGCACAGAAATTTGAAATCTTCATCACCATCGTTTCTGTACCAGTGTACTACGTCGGGAGGCACATAGAGAAAGTTTCCCTCCCTTACCCTTACCTCCCTATCGCCTGCACCGATTATCCCAGACCCTGAAATAACAAATATCTCGTGCTCCCAGGGATGATTATGTGGAGCTATCTTCCCGCCAGGCTTTATGGTGAAAAGCCTCATGGCATAGTTTTCGGCCCCTTGCTCCTTTGATATGAGCCACTGGATATATGTGCCCTCTGTACCATCCATTTTAACTTCTTCTTTTTTAACCTTATCAATGTGGCCTACATACAAGTGAATCACCAGTTCATAAATCAGCAGATGGTATAAAATACTTTTCGGTAAGAGGCAAAAATGCACACTTAACACATTGCAAGAAATGAAAAAATAAGTAAAAATTACTCTGTTTTCAGATATGCATATACGTTATGTGCCAGTGTTTTATGTGTTTCAAAGATCCACCAGCCACTCACAACCTTCCACTCTACTATGTTCACCTCTATTTTATGCGTGCTTCCACCGAAGTAGAATGCTCCACCTATTGCAGCATAATGCCAGCTTGACTCCTCTCCTCCACGGTACTCGTGGTATATCCAGTGCATGCTTCCAGAGTTGCCAAGATAAACATGCCAGTTATCGTATTTCATTGCGTTGCCAACATCCACATAGGCACCCATATCCGAGCCAATACCGTTGTGTATGTCATTTGGATAATTATTGTATCCCTGTCCATGTTCAAATGGGTACGGACTGAATGTTCCATAGTCATTTATCTGAAGAACATTCTCCCCATGCAATGCAACTATATACTGCTTGTATCCATGGCTATCAATTCTCCAGTTGCTATCATGTCTCACAAGCTCAACAAATACAACCCTGTCCCTCCATGCTCCACCAGTGCCGTGGAAAACATAGGCTCTCGCCTCGCCTATGGAATTATCTACCAATTTTCTGTAATAGTGATGGCTACTTTGCCAAACCACATAGTAGTTTTCCACAATATGGCCGCCACTTATAGCCGCGTGCACATAGCCCATCGGTGCAAATGCCATGCTCAGCAAAAACATCAAGACGCCTATTCCGAATATTGCCCTTTTTCTCATTTTGGTATCACCCCAGAAAAGGTGAATACGAAAGGTATATATATATAAATTATGGTTATTCCCCATAATGATGAAAAGAGCAGTTGCACAGGTATGCATATCATTGCTATTACTGATTTATATCCAAACTGGGTTACTCGGTATCAGCAGCGGTAATCACATTGAAAATTTGAAAAGTGATGCAAAGTTCTACAACCCGA
>Ga0256833_1003328_pt1 | contig 11019 bp, 8 predicted proteins | sample 356284metaG_FD_190535 | JGI IMG/M metagenome (GOLD analysis project Ga0256833, IMG submission 190535) | Hydrothermal vent microbial communities from Mid Atlantic Ridge, Atlantic Ocean - 356-284 | ecosystem: Environmental > Aquatic > Marine > Hydrothermal vents | place: Atlantic Ocean: Mid...
TGTACCAGTTTCCGAAATAACTCAAACCGTCCGAGTAAACAAACATTCCGTTGATGTTTACATGCTTTTCCGTAAAGAGTTTGTATTGCAAAAACGGGAGGATAAGTGCGGCGCATTCCGTTGCGTTACTATTTATGATTTTTAGCCGCATGAGCTCCGCCCCCCTGAGCAGCACCGGTATGTCAATTCCTTCCACTGCCGCAGAGAGCAGCCCTACCGGTGATAGCACGGAGTACCTGCCGCCTACAAGAGGAGGGATGTCAAACGTTTTTACTCCAGTTTTTTCGGACAGTTCCCTTAAAAGCCCTTTTTCCGGATCCGTTGTGAATATGAGGTGCTCTTTTAAGTCCAATCCTTTTTCCTTCAAGATATCCGTAATGAGCAGGAAATTCTCGATTGTTTCCGCAGTGCTTCCGGATTTTGTGATGATATTGAACATCGTTTTTTCGAGATTTAAACTGCTAAGAAGCGTGAGGGTTGAGTCCGGATCGACATTGTCTAAAAAATAGATGCGAGGGGTATGCGTTTCGTTGTAATATATTCCGTTAAATGCAAAGTGCAGCAGCTGGTTTCCCAGAGAGGAGCCTCCCATTCCAACGACAACAAAATTTTCGTAATTTTCCTTGATTTGTGTTGCAGTCCTTACGATGTCCGTTGCTTTTAGCTGCATTTGATATGGAAGTTGCAGGGCAAAATATTCGCCTTTTAACTTTTCGCTTATTCTTTCTTTAACGTTTTTCAGCATGTCGGAAGCATTGCCGATTTCGTCATACGGAATACCGTTTTCCATAACGGCATTTGCATAATTAAATTTCATTTTTGCCTCCCTTGCTTAAAGCTTTGTTTATTATGTTTCTCCCCGTATCTTCAAGCCGTTTAAGCTGCTTTTTGTCGGTGGCTTCGGCGTAAACCCTTATCTTCGGCTCGGTGCCCGAGAATCTGAACAAAATCCAACTTCCGTCTTTGAATATGATTTTTGTTCCGTCCGTTTCGTTTATTTTCTCTACATTGTCTTCCTTTTCAAGGGGCCTGATTATCGTTTTTAATGCGGTTTCCGTCTTTTCACGTTCGCCTTTGTAATTAAAATCCAATCTGTTCGAATAGACGCTTCCGAATTTGTCTGTGAGTTCTTTGAAAAGCGCTTTCATCGATTTGTTGCGTCTCGACACGATTTCCAAAACGAGTAAATCTACAAAAATCCCGTCTTTATCCGCAATCCACCCTTTTATTGTCGCACCGCCGCTTTCTTCGCCGCCGAATATTGCCTTTCCTTTGACAACTGCGTCTCCTATGTATTTGAACCCTACTGGCGTTTCTATTGATTCGTATCCGAATGATTTTGCAATTCTGTCCAAAAGGTGTGTCGTTGCGACCGTCCTTACCACGTTTCCTTTCATTTTTCTTTCGGTGAGCAGATAGTAGTAGATAATCGGCAAAACCATATTGGGCGAAATAAACGTCCCGTCTCCGTCAACCACTCCGAATCTATCCGCATCTCCGTCCGTTGCAAGCCCCAATTTTGCGCCGCTGTTTACAACTTTTCTGCGGAGGGGGCCCAAATTTTTTCCAGTCGGTTCCGGATGAAGCCCTCCGAACAGCGTGTCTCTTTTTGCATGAATCATCGTGCAGTTTGCAATGCCCCTTGCAACTTTCGGAAAATACTTTCTTCCGGTTGCAAAGAACGGATCGTATATTACCTTCACTCGTTTTTTTCTGATAATGTCAATATCCACGAGTTTTTTTACGGCGTCCGTGTATTGGTTTTCCTTGAATGGCACGATGAGTTTTTTCTCCATTGCCGTTTCGAACGGGATTGTTTTGATACTTTCCGGTTTTTTGAAGAATGCGTTAATTCTGCTCTCTATGTCTTTTGTCTCTTCGGGCAGTGCGGGACCGCCGCTTTTTGCCGAAAACTTTATACCATTGTAGTAAGGGTCGTTGTGCGAAGCGGTGATGTTAATCGCACCGTCCGTTTTTTTGCTTACCGTTTGATATGCGATGACAGGGGTGGGAAGGTCGGTAAGTGAAAAATAACTTTTTATGCCGTATCCCGCAAGGACTTCAGCCGCAGTTTTTGCGAATTCCTCTGACAGAAAGCGCGTGTCATACCCGATGATTACGCTTTTCCCTCCGCTACTCAATAGATGCTGCGCAATTGCAAAACTTGCAATTTTTACGTTTTCAAATGTAAAATCCTTTGCGATAATTCCTCTCCAGCCGGATGTTCCGAAATGTATTTTCATTTCTTCCCCGCCTCCTTATGGCAATGCTTTTATCTTTTCAAAGAGTTTCAGGTATGTTTCCGCAGATCTCCCCCATGAAAAGTCGCATAGCATTCCGATTGTCTGTATCGAGTCGTAAACTTTCCTGTCTCTGTACGCATTGTTTGCTTTTTTTAACGTCTCGAGCAGCGCTTTGCCGGAATATTCTTCGAACGAAAAGCCGTTGCCGCAATGCGTGTATTCGTTGTAGTTATCGATCGTATCTTTTAATCCGCCCGTTTCCCGAACGACAGGCACGGCACCGTATTTGAGCGCTATGAGTTGTCCCAGTCCGCACGGTTCGTATTTTGACGGCATCATAAAGAAATCGCTTGCCGCATATATCTTATGTGCAAGCGTGTTGTCGAATTTTATCAACGCTTTCAGCTTGTCAGGGTAAAGAGCTGAAAGTTCTGTCAGCGCATCTTCCAACGCTTTTTCTCCTGTCCCCAAGATAACGACTTTTACGTCTTCTTTCAGAAAGTCTTTCAATGCGTCCGTCAGTATGTCAACGCCTTTCTGCCCTGCAAGCCTGCTTACCATGCCGAAAAGCGGCTTGTCCGAAATTTCAAATTTTAGTTCTTCCGCAAGTTTTTCTTTGTTTATCTTCTTTTTCGTTATTTCGCTGAGCGTGTAGTTCTGATAGATCATTCCGTCCGTTGAAGGATTCCATGCCGAATAGTCGATTCCGTTCAAAATGCCGATAAGCCTGTCTTTGCGCTTTCTTAAAATGCCGTCCATTCCCACTCCGTATTCCGGTGTCTGTATCTCTTTTGCATAAGTGGGGCTTACCGTGCTGATGTAGTCCGAATAGACAATTCCGGATTTTAAAAAGCTCACGTTTCCGTAAAATTCGCATCCTTCCATTGTGAAATATTTTCTGTTTATGTGGAGCAGATCCAGAATGCCCTGCTCGAAATTTCCCTGATACCCCAAATTGTGAATCGTAAACAGCGTGCCGATTTTCATACCGCTATCTTTTATAAAAAGAGGAATCAGGCCGCTTTGCCAATCGTTGAGGTGCAAAACGTCGAGATTGAGGTTAAGTTTTTCTATCGCTTTGAGCACCGCAATGTCGAAAAATCCGAACCGCTCCGCATTGTCCGGGTAATCTCCTTCTTTTGTCCCGTAAAGATTGTCCCTGTTAAAATAGTAGTCCTGCTCGATGAAAATTACAGCTCCGTTTTCTTCGTCCTGAACGATAATATTTCCTTCCATATCCTGAGAGCCTATCTTCACGCTTATTGTGCCTGCATTGCGTGTGTTTCCGACATTTTTAACGGTTTTGTAGAACGGGAGGAACAAATACGTTTCGTTGCCCATTTCCCTGAAAACTTTAAAGAGCGTTCCTGCTACGTCCGCAAGCCCGCCTGTTTTTGCGAAAGGCACCGCTTCGCTTGCAACTATCCCTATTCTCATTTTTCAAGCTCCTTTCCCGCTTCTCTTAAAAATTCAGCCGCACGTTCCGGCGGCATCGGATTTATGTATAGCCCCGTGCCCCATTCGAATCCTGCTGTATGTGTGAGTCTCGGCACTATTTCTATGTGCCAGTGGTAGTGCGGAAGGTGCAGGTTGTTGAGAGGTGCCGAATGGAAGTAAAAATTGTAAGGCACGTTGGGAACAGCCTTTCCGAGCATTTTCAGCGAACGTTGAAGTGCATCGGCAAGGTAAGGAATTTGGCTTCTCTTTATATCGGCATAGTCAGAGCTGTGCTGTTTTGGCAGTATCCACATTTCGAACGGGACGATTGCTGCAAAAGGCACGAATACGACAAACTCGTCGTTTTCAAGAACGAGCCTTTTTTTGTCTCCTACTTCCTGCGCAATCATGTCGCAGTAAACGCATCTTTCCTTGTAATCGTAATATCTCTGCGCGCCGGCAAGTTCCTCTTTTGCCGTTTTCGGGAGTACCGGTGTCGCTATGAGCTGCGAGTGTGGGTGCGAAAGCGATGCTCCCGCTTTTTTACCTTTGTTTTTAAATATGATGATGTATTTGAAACGAATGTCCTTTCTCAGATCAAGGCATCTGTCTCTGAACGCCCACAAAATGTCTTCCACGTGTTTTAAGGGAAGTGTTTCAAGAGAGTCGAAATGGCTCGGAGATTCTATGATTACTTCGTGTGCTCCGATACCGTTCATCATATCGTACATACCCACGCCTCTCCTGTTTAAATCGCCTTCCACTTTGAGAGCCGGGAATTTGTTAGGGATTACCCTTACCCACCAGCCAGGCGTGTTGGGCTGCGTGCCCGGTTTTCTGTATGCTAAAATCTCGGGCGGAGTTTTTGCCTCGTGCCCTTCGCAAAACGGGCATTTCTCAACTACGTCTTTACTTTCCGCTTCTTCGTTTTCTTTGAAATCACTCGGGCGCATCGCCCTTTCCACTGCAATTATCACCCATCTCCCCGTTACGGGGTCTTTTCTTAGTTCTGGCATTTAAACCTCCTAATCAAATTTCAATTTTACGCCAATTCTTTTTTCTCTTATTATACCTTTTTTGCTGAAAATGAAAGTGAGGCCCTGAAACGTCTTTTCAAAGCCGCTTTCCGATTGCGATACCGTGTATATAGGGAACGTCCAGAGCGTTAATTTTTCGGAAAACTCAATATTTATCTTTATTTGCTGTATGAAGTCCTCTATCAGGAATGTGTCTCCGCTTGTTTCCGTAAAGGCGGTATAAGGTTTGTCGTTTATCTTCATTCCGTCTTTAAACAGCATAAAATTCATTTCCACTCCGAAGAAAAGAAACATCTCCCTTTCCGCTTTAAGTGTGTATAAAGCTTCAAGCACTCTTTCGTTTTTCGGAATGGTAAACTTTTTACTGAGAGTGATTTCTTCCCAATCTTCACCGTGCCAGACGTGTCCGTCTCTTTTCATTCGTATGTATAGGTTTTCTTCGTCTTTGTCCGTGCTTCCTTCGAACGGCTCGGATACGAAATCTCCCTGCTCTCCGAAATTCATTTGGTAAACCCTCTTGGCTGTTGTGTCTTCCCTGAAGAAATGATCAACGAAAGACGCCCTTCTGTACCAATCGTATATGAGGAATTTGTCGAGATCATTCTCCTTTGCTCTGACGATTTCGTGAATCGTTTTTACTCCGTTCGTATCCTGATTTTTTCCGCTGAGTTCCCTGATTTTTTTATGATAGGGCTCCTCTCTTCTTGTCAGCACGTTCAACAGATTTATGTTTTTTACTTTATCGTCCAATTCGTAGATTGCCCCGCCTGTTTTTTGAAAATACGCATTCAGCAGAGGCGTTTCGGCGATGATTTCGCTTTCACCGTCAAGATTAATGTCCGTCTCTTTTACGTCGAACGGATTTTTTTCTATCTTTTTTTCCGCTTTTATCGCATTTTCATATACGCTTATCCTGAGGTGCGGAAGATAGAGCCCGCCGAAAACACCGTGCCAATAGGCATCGTTTGCTTCGCTTTTCAGCAGTTCGTCGGGAACAATATCCGCTTTTCCGCTCAAATAAATGCACTTTTTATTCATGTCATTTGCTTCGGGGTATTTCAAAAGGAAGTTTCTGAAATTTCCGTTCGACCACTCCATCATTTCTTCATACGAACATTCTTTAAGGTATGTTCTGCCAGCGGGCGCATGATTTTTGACGTATTCCATAGGGAGAACCATTTTTATACGGCTGATTTCCTTTTCTATCCTTTCCGTAAATTCCTTGAGCCACCCTTCTTCGTAAACGTATTTGAACGTTCCTGGCCATACGCCGAACTTTTCGCCGTCGTCTCCGAGCAGTTCCATAGAGATACCGTTTTTGTCCTGTTCCAAAAGGTATTCGAACACTTTGTTTACGCTTTTGAACGGTATGAGGTAGCGGAGTTTTTTGCTGATCGGGAAAATCTTGAGCGGTTTCCCTTCCGTTTCGGTGATAAAATAACCGTTTAAATTTTTCTCGTTTATTCCGGAATTTTTGAAGTGCGTATCGTCCAAAAACGTATACCTTATGCCGGAGTCCGAAAGTGTTTTTGCAATTTGCTGCTCCCACACCCTTTCTGCAAGCCAGTAACCTCGAGGCCTTACTTTGAATAATTTTTCGATGTAGTCGTTCATTCTGTTTATCTGCTCTTTCCTGTCCCTTTCCGTTAAGAGAGGAAGCACCGGCTCGTACAGCCCGCCCGAGATAATTTCGCACCTCTTCTGCCCTACGAGGTATCTCAATTTTTCTATGAATTCCGGATGTTTCCTTTCGATATACTGCATCAAGTATCCGGAAAAATGTATGCCGAACCTGAAATCCTTTGCATCTATTACTGCGTCTATAAAAGGCTTGTAAGATTTTTTATACGCTTCTTCTATTACGTAGTCGAAATTTCCCACGGGTTGGTGGTTGTGTATTACAAATATTAAGTTCATTTTGCCTCCTTAATAGGGTAGTTTAAATACGGCGGAACTTTTTCGTTTTGCAACTTGTATGCGCTAATGAGGTGCATTCTGAAAAGATAATCGAAACTGAAGTCCACTTCTTTTTTATGAAAATCGCTGAACCACCAGAACGTATCACTTCCTTCCGCTATGTAAAGTTCTTTCAATGCGTCTTCGCTGCCAAGTTTCTCGCGGGCGTTTATCAGGTAATCCCATGCGATATTGCTCTCTTTGTGGCCTATCCACGTGTCAAAATATCCGTTTATCCATGAGCCGGGATGAATGCTTTCCATTTCTCCTTCCGCCTCTGCCTCCGAGCCCGAAACGGTAATTTCCTCTATTTTTGAAAACCATGCTTTCAGGAAGTCGATACCGCTGTTCGGATAGAATTCCCACGGGTTTTCTCCGTCCAAAATAACGACTTTTGTTTTTTCGGCGCTTTGCACGGCGTTGTAAAAATCGTCTGCCGCATTAGCGGGCTGCATTTTGTTGTAAACAAAACCGATTTTATCCGATAAAGCATGATCTCTGAAAAGTATTTTCATTCCGTGTGCATTCCATACGCTTGAATCGGGCGGCCCGTTTGTTTTGCTCATTCTGAGAACCGCTTCGTCCGTGCCGATCCATTCTATTCCGTTCTCCTTTATTAGCTCTACCGCTTCGTTCGAGATGCTTCCTTCAGCAGGCCACATCCCTTGAGGCTTTTTTCCGAATGTTTTTTCGAATATTTCGATAGCCGTTTTAATTTGTTTCGACGCATCTTCAGGGTGCATGAAACGCCCGTAAGGAAGAATCGAATCCTCTTTGCTCTCCTTTGCACTGTTCGAATCAATGAGGAGCGGTAAAATCGGGTGGTAAAAAGGTGTAATCGTAAGTTCTATTTGTCCGCTTTCATAGAGATTTTTGTACATACCGATAAGAGAGCCGATAATTTTGTTTTCCGTCTGTTTTATGAGCTGCTTGTCCTGCTCCGTAAAATTCCTCTCTTTTGCTTTCAATGCTTTTACGTCTTCTATGAGCGGAGAAAAAGCGGAAAGGCTGAACAATACTTGGGCGTCCCTTATCTCGTCAGTTGAAAATTTTTCTCTTCTTTCTTTTTTGGAAAGCAGTTCTTTGAACCTTGCCGAATTTGCATTGGGAAGCGGAACGAGAAAGTGTAGAATGATAAAATTGATTTCGCTTTCCGTAAGGCTTTTTGCATCTTTTTCTTCAAGCGCTTTGTAATATTCGTTTACGTTATTTTCCGCATAGTCCGAGATTTGTTTTATCAAAATTCCGGAAAAGTTTATGTTTATTCGGGCGGGGTACGTGCTTAGCAATTTTGCAACCGTGTAGTATCCGCTCAACGCGTGCCTTCTTACCCATGGGAGATACTGTGTTTTGCTGACGGGGTCGAAATAATCCGGTTGATGCATATGAAGCCACACGACAACGTTATTTTTTTTCATTCTTCAAACTCCTTTGCATTTTTTAAAACTTGACTATATTTTATATAAAACTATAATTTTAGAAAATTGCGGTAAAAAGGCAAAAATGGGTAAAGGAGAGTGAGATGGCAGACGTAATCTTAAAAGATGTTACGAAAAAGTTTGGAAATGTTGTTGCTGTAAATAAGTCGAATCTTCACGTTGAAGACGGTGAGTTTTTGGTATTGCTCGGGCCTTCCGGGTGCGGTAAAACGACTACTCTGAGGCTTATTGCGGGGTTGGAAGAGCCGACAAGCGGAGAGATATACATCGGTGACAAACTTGTGAACGATGTCCCGCCAAAAGACAGGAACATTGCGATGGTCTTCCAGAACTATGCTCTTTATCCGCATATGAACGTTTATCAGAATATCTCCTTCGGGCTCCGTTTGAGAAAGATGCCGAAAGACGAAATTGACAGGCGTGTAAAAGAAGCTGCTGCAATGCTGGGGCTTGAAAACCTTCTTGACAGAAAACCGAGAGAACTCTCCGGCGGGCAGAGGCAGAGGGTTGCGCTTGCAAGGGCGATAGTGAGGAATCCGCAGGTTTACCTTATGGACGAACCTCTGTCAAACCTCGATGCAAAGCTCAGGGTGCAGACAAGGGGAGAACTCATAAAACTCCACAAAAGGCTTGGTGTTACGACTATTTACGTGACGCACGATCAGGTTGAAGCAATGACTCTCGGAGACAGGGTTGTTGTAATGAATAAAGGCGTCATACAGCAGGTAGGCAGTCCAAAAGAAGTCTATGACAAACCTGTTAACAAGTTTGTTGCGGGGTTTGTCGGCACTCCGCCAATGAACTTTATCGACGTAAAAATTACAAAAGAAGGTAATGATTACTATGCAACATCGGAGCATTTCAAAATAAAACTCCTTAAAGAGCAGGGCAAAACGCTTGAGGAGAAGGGCTACATCGGCAAAGACATGATTATGGGTATAAGGCCCAAAGATTTCTATGACGAACCCGAAATAGGCGAGGGCAGTAAACATACGATGGAGCCTGTAAAAATCACTGTCGATTTTATTGAGATGATGGGTTCGGAGACATTCATACATTTTAAGCTCGGTGATATCGTTGCCGTTGCACGTGTCAGTGCGGCACGCGACTATTCGATCGGTGATACGGTTGAACTCTACATAGACGTGGAATACGTGCATCTTTTTGATAAGGAGACTGAAAAGACAGTTCTTTAATGCAAATAGGAATTTGCACGATGAGGCTTGCCATACCGGGCACGTTTTCTCTTAAGGATAAGCGTCAGGTGTGTGCAAGCCTTTTTTCGAAAATAAGGCAAAACTTTAACGTGTCTGTTGCCGAAACGGATAGTCAGGATACTTTTCGCCGTGCGACGGTTGCCGTTGTTGCGGTAAACACGGACAGGGCGCACCTTCACAGCACTCTGTCAAAAGTCATTTCTTTTGTGGAAAAGGATTACAGGGTTGTTATAGAAAACTATACCATTGAGATTGTTTGAAATACCGTTTTTCTTTATGCATTCGCTTTCTTCGAAAGTTTTCCGTATTTTATTGAGCCTCAAATAGTGTTTTCCGCTAATTTCAATAAAATTTTTTCCTATGGTTTAAAAATGACAAGTTGAATTTCTGCAAGCGTATTTGTTGTTTTGAAATGATAAAAATGGCATCAAAAACTTTTACCTGTTCTCTAACGGTTGCGAATAGCGAAGCGGAAATAAAATTTTTACACGTTCTATTATAATCGGCAAATTTCGAAAACATATCAAAACCTCCACAAAATTTTATTACTTCAAAATAGCAAAACACAATTGAATTTTGCGAGCGTCTTTCAATCGCTTGAAACCTCAAAAACGAAAAATAAAATTTATATCTGCTCTAATACTCATCGTAAAATATCAAAGCATGATCAAAGTTTCCGCATGTTCGTTTATTGTTTTTGAAAAACGAAAATGTAAATATGATTTATGCAAAATTGCCTATTGTTTCAAAAGATTAGATAACTATTGAAGCCTATCTTTTCGAATAAAGGAAATATGACTAAAATTTCCGCACGTATTTTAATCGTTTCAAAATATTAAAGAACCGTTCAAAATTTCCGCAAGTGCTTCTATTATCTTTAAATATCAAAGACGTAAATAAAATCTCGGCACGTATCTCTACGGTTTTAATACTGTAAAAATCCGATCCGTATTTCTGCAAGCCTTTTTATTGTTTTCAAATAACAAAGACGCAAGCAAAATTTTTGCACGTGCCTTACTGTCAATTTTTTGGAAAAAAGTTATGCCCGTAAAACCCTTATAAACAGACTCTTAATTCGAATTTGCTCTTTAAACACCCCTAAAAATTCCGATTTGGAGTTAGGAGGTATAATTAGGGGTACCTATCGCTTAAAATGCGTTTAAATGGCATCTTAAAACCCCGATTTTATCTGCATTTCTTAAAATTACCTTTTAATTTAACCCTACCTCAAAAGTAATATATCAATAAATCCTCTGTTTATCTGCATTCTTAAATATGCAATTTCGATAAAAATCCGCCAGATTTTATCGTCTCAGAAACCTATTATTTATAAGTGGAAAACCCTTCTTTTCACAGCATACTCGCTATTTTGACAAATCGATTTGTATGGAGATACGTAAACAAATTATTGAAAGGCATCTCCACTCTCATTTGCAAATATTCGAAAACAAAATAAAATTTATAATATAATAGCGATAAATAAAAAGAAAAATCGTTTCGAAGGCTTTGATACTTCGCAGTATAAGTTTTATGTTAAATACGATTATGGGAGGTGGGCATGGGATTATTAGGCACGTCTACGTATTACCTCAGAAAAGCCTTTAAAGTATTTGCGTTGTTTGTTCTGTCAGTTCTTCTCGTTTATCTTTCCCTTTCCGTTCCGCACGTTATAAGATCACCGGAGCAGAAA
>Ga0256833_1003329_pt1 | contig 11016 bp, 9 predicted proteins | sample 356284metaG_FD_190535 | JGI IMG/M metagenome (GOLD analysis project Ga0256833, IMG submission 190535) | Hydrothermal vent microbial communities from Mid Atlantic Ridge, Atlantic Ocean - 356-284 | ecosystem: Environmental > Aquatic > Marine > Hydrothermal vents | place: Atlantic Ocean: Mid...
GGATATCGTCAGAACCAATGAGAAGCTCAGGGAAAGCATAGCGTCCGGGGCACCTGAAGTCATAGTCGAGGATCTCTGGGAACTCCTCCAGTACCACATAACCACGTACATAGACAATGAAGTGCCTGGCGTGCCTCCTGCAAGGAGGCGATCTGGGATGCCGCTAAGAACCCTGGCGCAGAGGCTGAAGGGTAAGGAGGGCAGGTTCAGAGGGAACCTATCGGGTAAGAGGGTTGACTTCTCTGCCAGAACAGTGATCAGCCCAGACCCATACATAAGCATAAATGAGGTAGGCGTCCCCATAGAGATCGCTAAGACTGTAACGGTCCCTGTTAGGGTAACGCCATGGAACATTGACGAGATAAGGAAGTACGTCCTCAACGGCCCCAACAAGTACCCCGGCGCAAACTACGTCATAGACCCCACAGGAAGAAGGATAGACTTAAGGTTCATCAAGGACCTGAAGGCAGTTGCCGAAAGTCTCAAGCCCGGCTACGTGGTTGAGAGGCACTTGATTAACGGCGACATAGTGCTATTCAACAGGCAACCATCACTCCATAGAATGTCCATAATGGGTCACATAGTTAGGGTTCTGCCAGGCAGAACCTTCAGACTACACCTAGCCGTGTGCCCGCCATATAACGCGGACTTCGATGGAGACGAGATGAACCTCCACGTACCCCAGAACATTGAGGCTAGGGCGGAGGCTAAGACGCTACTCCTAGTGCAGGAGCACATCCTGAGCCCCAGGTACGGAGGCCCAATAATAGGGGGTATCCAGGACTACATCAGTGGTGCTTATCTGCTCTCATCCAAGGTTACGTTGCTGACGCAGGATCAGGTCTCAGACCTGTTAGCAAGCATTAACTACGATGGTGAGATCCCGGAACCCGCTGTTCTTTCCCCGAAGCGGGTGTGGACCGGTAAGCAGATAATAAGCTTGCTCCTACCGGAGAACTTCAACTTCTCGAAGGAAGCCAAGATCTCAAGTGGCGTACTCAAGTGTACGGATGAGGAGTGCTTCTGGGACTCATACTTAGTCGTCAAGAAGGGCAAACTACTCTTGGGAGTCCTCGACAAAGCGGCGATAGGTGCGCAGCAGCCCGAATCAATGCTCCACTTCCTAGTTAGGGAGTACGGGAACACCTTCGGCAAGGAGTTCATGGACAAGGCGTTCAGGCTATTCCTGAGATTCATTGAGATGCGAGGCTTCACAATGGCGCTCGCCGACATAATGATACCTGAGCAGGCCTACGATGAGATCAAGGAGGTCGTTGAGGAGGCCAAGAAGGAGATCGAGGAATTAATAAAGATGTATAGGGAAGGGAAGCTCGAACCCATGCCGGGAAGAACGCTTGAGGAAACCCTAGAGATTAAGATCCTCGATGTCCTATCGAAAGCGAGGGACAAGGCGGGTGAAAGGGCTGTTAAGTACCTAGACCCCTTCAACAATGTCTTCATAATGGCTAAGACCGGTGCTAGGGGGAGCGCGTTAAACATAACCCAAATGACCGCCATGCTGGGCCAGCAGTCAGTACGTGGTCAGAGAATCTCCAGAGGCTACAGAGGGAGGACATTACCGCACTTCAAGCGCGGCGACATAGGTCCTGAAGCAAGGGGCTTCGTAGCGAGCTCATTCGTCAAAGGGTTAAACCCCATAGAGATGTTCTTCCACGCAGCCGGAGGTAGGGAAGGATTAGTAGACACCGCCGTTAGAACATCGCAGAGTGGCTACATGCAGCGCCGACTCATAAACTCACTCATAGACTTGGTCGTCGAGTACGATGGAACCGTGAGGAGCGCGTACGGTGAGCTAGTGCAGTTCAAGTACGGCGAGGACGGCGTTGATCCGAAGAACACGTCCTTCGGCAAGGCAGTCAACGTAGAGAGAATCATTGAAAAGCATGTGGGGTGGAAGAAATGACGGGTAAGAAAACAGGCAAGAAGAGGAGGAAGGGTGGTGCTGAAGCTAAGAGGATCAAGGCAGAGAAGGTTCTAGAGGAGATAACACGGCCGGACAGGCTAGTAGAGCATGTAATGAAGTCGACGAGAAGGAAAATACCGGAGGAACTTAGGGAGGAGGTGCGTAAGGCCCTCCTGAGGGAGGTCTTGGACTTCGGTGTCGAGGATGAGGATGCGTTAAGGAAGAAACTTAACGAGCTCATTGATAGGGCTAGGAAAGTCATCGCGATCTCAGAGGTAGCTAAGGAAGTACTCCCGGAAGGCATCTACCTTGAACTAGTGACATCTTTATTCAGAATCAGCACGAGGATAGAGCTAAGCGACGATGAATTAAGAACGATCCGTGATGATGTGGTAAGGACGTACTTAAGATCCATAGTCGATCCTGGCGAACCCGTAGGAACCGTTGCTGCCCAGTCCATAGGTGAGCCCGGCACGCAGATGACGCTGAGAACCTTCCACTACGCAGGTGTTAAGGAGTTAAACGTAACCCTAGGTCTCCCTAGGCTGATAGAGTTAGTTGACGCAAGGAAAACGCCTGAAACACCGATGATGGAGATACACCTGGATGAGGAGCATAAGTACGACAGAGAGAAGGCGATAGAGGTTGCTAGAAGGATAGAGATGACCCGCATAGAGAACGTGGTGGACGTCGTTGACATATCCATCGCCACCAAGCAACTAGTGATTAAGCTGGATCCCGTCATGCTCCAAGATAAGGGCCTTACGAGGGACGACATAATACGGGTGCTTTCCAAGAGCAAGTCCCTAGCAGGTAAAGTGAATCCCGATCCGGACGATCCGTACACCATAATAATCGACATGCCTACTAAGGACCCTATAAAGGCGCAGAAATTCAGGGACAGAATACTCAGGATAAAGCTCAAGGGAATAAAGGACATTAAGAAGGTCATACCGCAAAAGCGTAAAGACCCGGGGACAGGGAAGGAATATTACGTCCTAATAACTGACGGAACCAACCTAGCGGCCGTAATGAAGGTGGAGGGTGTTGACCCAACCCGCACGAAGTCCAACAGCATTCACGAAATAGAAAACGTCCTCGGGATCGAGGCGGCAAGGGAGGCCCTCGTCAGGGAGATAAAGAACACGCTGGATGAGCAGGGCCTTGACGTGGACATACGTCACATAATGTTGCTGGCGGACATGATGACCAGGACGGGAGTCGTTAGGCAGATAGGTAGGCACGGAGTTGCTGGCGAGAAGCCCAGCGTCCTAGCTAGAGCTGCCTTCGAGGTCACGGTGAAGCACCTATTCGATGCCAGCGCATACAGCGAGGTGGACTTAATTCGCGGCGTGACCGAGAACGTAATCATAGGTCAGCTAGCTCCCATCGGAACCGCGAAGGTACAGCTTAAAATGGACCCAACTAAAATAAAACCCTTGAGTAAGAGGTAGGGGGAGGTGAGGAGGAACGCCTAGGACGTCCTCTCTGGATAACGAGTTGAGGCGTCTCCTAAAGACCGGGAAGGTCGTGATAGGTGCTAAGAGGTCTTTAGACGCAATAAGGTTAGGTAAGGCTAAAGGAGTAGTTTTAGCAACGAAGTTACCGAAGCACATTGAGGACGACGTCCTTTACTACGCTAAGCTCAGTGGCATTAAAGTCATTAGGTTCCCGGGCAGTAGCTATGAGTTGGGGACAGCGGTAGGTAAGCCATTCCCAATAACAACCATAGCGATAATAGATCCGGGCGACTCAAACCTGCTGGAAGAGGGTGAGTGAGGGCTTGCCAGTAAAGTTAACAGCAGAGGAACTAAGGTACATTGCGTTGCTGAGCGACATCACGGGAGTATCCGCTAAGGACTGCATAATCGATGACGACACCGGGACTATAGTATTCGTTGTCCCGCCGGGTCAGGCAGGCTTAGCTGTCGGTGCCAAGGGTAGGAACGTGAAGAGGTTATCTAAGATCCTAGGGAGGAGGGTGGAGATAGTTGAATGGGCCGACACGCTGGAGGACTTCGTCAAGAACATATTCCTGCCGGCCAGGGTTCTTGGTATAAGACTGAACAAGATGCCCGACGGGAGGAAGGTGCTGTACGTTAGGGTAGCGCCTGAGGACAGGGGGATAGCGATAGGTAGGGGAGGGAGGAACGTCGCTAAAGCGAAGCTAATACTGAAGAGGTACTACGACATAGACGTTGTTTCGGTCGCGTGAATGACACGAGTAAACGCTTATAAGGAAATGAAAGGTAACCCCTACTAGGCAAGGAGGTGTCGGTATGCCTGGTAAGAAATCACCCTACGGCCTTTATGCGGCGAGGAAGTTAAGGCAGAAGAGGCTGAAGTTTAGGTGGAGTCAGAAGGAGTTCAGGATAAGGATGCTTAGGCTTAAGGAGAAGCACGACCCACTCGGCGGCGCCCCCATGGCTAGGGGGATAGTGCTCGAGAAGGTCGGTGTTGAGGCTAGGCAACCTAACTCGGCTCTCAGGAAGTGTGTTAGGGTGCAGTTAGTAAAGAATGGGAAAGTGGTTACCGCATTCGTCCCCTACGATGGCGGCGTGACGTTCATTGATGAGCACGACGAAGTAATAATAGCGGGCATAGGCGGTAGTCAGGGTAAGTCCCTCGGCGACCTACCCGGGGTTAGGTACAAGGTGATAATGGTCAACGGCGTTTCACTGGACGCCCTAATTAAGGGTAAGAAGCAGAAGCCTGTGCGCTAACAGCGACCCACATCCTTTAGCCTCCGCAATAAACTTAGGTCAAGGTTGCCCCTACAGGAACTCCTGCAACATTCACGCTAGAATTCATCTTCGAACTCATCGTAGAACTCGTCTTCCTCACCTACGCCCTCGAGTTCCTGTGAAATCCTAACGATTTCCTCTGTGACGTATATGGGCTTATTGAAGAGCATCGCAAGGAATATTGCGTGGCTAGGGATTAACGTGTACTTAACCTTGATTCCGTCAGCGTTTAGGTAGAGACTGGCGCTGTATGTTGCGCTCTTCTCGTTATACCCATCTATTACAACCATCTCTATGGATTCTCCGAGACCACGGAGTTTTGGCGCCATCATTATCAGTAACTCGTAGATGCTGTCCCTAAAGTCTTGGGCAGCCTCAATTACCTCCTCCATCGCTTTAAGCCTAGCTATAGCCCTAGCCACCTCCAGCGGCACGTAGTACAGGACAACGCTGCCTCCTCGTTCCAAGTAACACGTAAGTGCCCCACTCATGAAGTCGTCTGCCTCAGTAACGAAGGGTTCCACGTCCGTTACCCTTACGAGGTTATCTCCTGCTTCATCAGCCCACATGACGACTGCACGCTCCCGCAGAATCCGATAGCCTCTCTCTGCTTCGTGTCACACTTAAAATCTTTTAAAGCTCTGCAGAGGAATTGCCTAGGGTTGAGTGGTAAACATGAGCGCGGGTGAGTACACGACAAGAACCATCGAGATAAAGCTCTTCGGTAAGTGGAATTTCGAGGGCGTGGTGGTTAGGGATCCTAGCCTCAAGAAGTACATATCGTTAAGGCCAGTGTACCTGCCCCACACTGGCGGAAGGCATGAGCACAGAAGGTTCGGGAAGGCTGAAGTACCCATAGTTGAGCGCTTGATAAACAACCTCATGCGCCACGGAAGGAACGCTGGTAAGAAGCACCTAGCCTACAATATAGTGAAGCACGCCTTCGAAATAATCCACATTAAGACAGGAGAGAACCCCATACAAGTGCTGGTTAGGGCTATAGAGAACGCTGCCCCAAGGGAGGAAACCACGAGGATAATGTATGGTGGCATAATCTACCACGTCGCCGTGGACGTTGCACCCTTAAGGCGTGTTGACCTAGCCCTCAGACACCTCACTGAGGGGGCTAGGAATGCGGCCTTCAGGTCTCCGAAGAGCATCGCTGAGTGCTTAGCTGATGAGATCATAAACGCCGCGAACAACGACCCGAGGAGCTATGCCATCGCGAGGAAAGAGGAGATAGAGAGGATAGCCCTAAGCTCCAGGTAAGGCAGTTTTCGCCCCTCATTAAAAAACTTTTATAAGGTACTCACCATAACTACTTGATGCCGTGTAGGGGTGATGTGTAATGAGTAAGCCAAAGAAGGAACACCTAAACCTGGTCGTCATCGGGCACGTCGACCACGGTAAGAGTACCTTAGTGGGCCACATGCTACTGAAGTTAGGTGCGTTAGACCCTAAGATAGTTAAGGAAGTGGAGGAGGAAGCCAAGAAGAGAGGTAAGGAATCAGAGAAGTACGCATGGTTCCTTGACAGGTTAAAGGAGGAGCGTGAGAGGGGCGTAACCATCGCGCTAACCTTCATGAAGTTCGAGACGCCAAAGTACTACTGGACCATCATCGACGCCCCCGGCCACAGGGACTTCATCAAGAACATGATCACCGGAACCAGCCAAGCTGACGTAGCGTTACTCGTGGTCTCCGCAAAGACCGGCGAGTTCGAGGCCGGCATGAGCAGGGAAGGTCAGACTATGGAGCACATCGTACTGGCTAGGACCATGGGCATCGACCAGGTGATCGTCGCCGTCACGAAGATGGACATTACTGACCCGCCGTGGAGTCAGGAGAGGTTCAACAAAATAGTGACCACGTTGAAGAACTTCATGAAGAGGCTCGGCTACAAGGTTGACAAGATACCTTTCGTGCCAGTATCCGGATGGACTGGCGACAACATTATCGAGAAGTCGCCGAACATGCCTTGGTACAAGGGCCCGACACTCGTGGAGGCCCTTGACTCAGTAACTCCGCCGCCGAAGCCCATAGACAAGCCGCTCAGGATCCCGATACAGGAGGTTTACAGCATCTCCGGCGTTGGCACTGTCCCAGTCGGCAGGGTGGAGACCGGCAAGCTGAAAGTCGGCGACAAGGTAGTGTTCATGCCTCCAGGCGTCGTCGGTGAAGTCAGGTCAATCGAGATGCACCACGAGAAGCTTCAGGAGGCAATACCTGGTGACAACATAGGCTTCAACGTCAGAGGCGTCGCCAAGAACCAGATCAGGAGAGGTGACGTGGCGGGCCACCTAGACAACCCGCCAACCGTGGTGGACGAGTTCACCGCTAGGGTCTACGTCGTATGGCACCCAACGGCGATCCACGTAGGCTACAGCCCGGTGATCCACGCCCACACAGCCTCAATAGCGTCCAGGATCATTGAGATACCCGGCAAGCTAGACCCGAAGACCGGCAAGATAGCTGAGAAGAACCCGCAGTTCGTGAGGCCCGGTGAGTCAGCGATCATGAAGTTCAAGCCAATAAAGCCGATGGTGCTAGAGAAGTACTCAGAGTTCCCGCAGCTCGGCAGGTTCGCCATGAGGGACATGGGTAAGACCATCGGCATCGGTGTCGTGATGGACGTTAAGCCAAAGGCCGTGGAGATCAGGAAGAAGTAAAAGCCTTTTAACTAACCAACCCCACAAACCTTAAGGGTATGCCGCCATGACAAGCAAAGTAAGGATCAGGCTGTGGAGCACCAACGTCCAGCACCTAACGGCCGTAGCGGAGCAGCTAGTGAGCATAGCGAAGAAAGCCGGCGTTGAGGTAAAGGGGCCAGTCCCCCTACCGGTTAAGAGGCTAGTAGTCCCGGTGCTGAGGCTACCGCACGGCGAAGGCACCAAGGTCTACGAGAAGTGGGAGATGAGGATACACAAGCGCCTCATAGACATAGCGGCCGACGAGAAAGTGATGAGACAAATAATGAGGGTAAGGGTACCGGACGACGTATACATAGAATTAGAACTTTTAAGGTAAGGGAAACCCCAAGTTATTTCTGGTAAGTAGGGCAACCACCCCCTTAATGAACCCCATGCTTTAAAACCACGCAACAAACAACTTACTTGGAGCCGGGGTGCCCGAGCGGCCTAAGGGGCCGGCCTGGAGAGCCGGTGGGCTACGCGCCCACGCGGGTTCAAATCCCGCCCCCGGCGCCAAAACCTCCATTTTTACACGCGTACCTAATTGAACTATTCTCGTGTGTTGATGTAATTAGTTCCCTTTGCGGAAGCTCGACGGATTATCGTTGCCTACCTTTACGAAGGTAAATTGTTCCCTGATTACAGCACTTTGTGAGTTAATTTTAACTACTATTCTCTCTTTGATTCCCTCATTTGCCAGTATAATGACGGTGTTTAAGGGTATGGGATCCTAAGAAAACGGCTTATGTTAAATCATTTTATTACCCTCCTGTTTCACCTTCATATGCGGTTGAATGAAATTACAGATAATGTCATTTGTCTCTGTCAATCCGTAGCTAGGGAAAGAAGCATAGTTATGTCTTAGCTTTCTGACGACTGGTGACAAGATGCGTAGAGGGCTTCTCCATCTACGATCACACCTATGCAGGTGTTCCTTAGGTCTGAGGGTTCAACCCACATCGCTTTAAGGTACATGGGCGTGTATTCCCACCGTAACGCCGTTATTGTCCAGATGTCTTTGTAGTGCCATCCTTTAGGTAATACGCCAGCGATACTATAGTCGTTTCTGGGGTTGTAGTATAGTATTGCAACTTCTTTTACTGGCTCTTTAAAGTGGATTTCTATTTGAACATACCCGTTACGTCTTTCAAGCCTAACTTCAGGTGCGGGAGTGTATGCATATGCTACTACAAACTTTCCTTTTGTGAATGAGACATAGGCGTATATTCGGCTAGCGTTGAGTTGGCTCAGAAATTCCACCAAGTATTCCGCATAATATAGGGCGTATACGTGCTTTAATGCAGGACTATAAAAATTAATTGTGTTAACATACTCCAAGCCAGCAAGTCCTATGCGTGGAGACAGCTGGATGGCGGAATAGTTACATGCGATGAGGGATTTTAGTCCCGCGTCAGGAATGATCCTCTTATTCGACAACGTCTCAGCTGCCCGTAGGACGTCATAAGCTAATGACTCAGGCGTGTAGTCCTCAGGATAACTGTCACGTAACCATGATTGAGGAATTCTAACTTCCCTAAGTGCTAATTTCCCGTCCTTCCTTACTACGTGGTAGAGTGTACTGTCTCTAACTAAACTCAAGCTTCCGAGCATATACTCATAATAATCTTGGAATTCTATAGGCGGAGGGTGTTGTTCAAGCACGAAAGGCGTGTTATCCACCACGGCAACTGCAGCAGCGTGTCTAAGGGTTGAAGAGTCAATTACTAATATGTAGGAGTCTATTCCTGCGTAAACTAGTAGTGAGGAGATCAGGATTGCATAGTCGGCGCATATCCCAGTGCCTTTATTAATTGTTCGAAGAGGGCTTTGGTACTTAGGTACTTCTTCACTATCAGGGTTATAAATTACTATCGATGCTGACGCCTTTGAGTAATCATACCTAATATGTTTGTCAACCCACGAGAGTATCTTCCAGATAGCGACTTCCTTATTAATTGGTGGTGACCCACCAAAGACTATATCGCCTGCCTTATTTACTTCCTTGAGAGTAATTAAAGGGTACATTAACGCGAAGCCTGTGAGTGGAGGGCTTGGCGGCGACGACCGCGGTGGAAGTTGAGAGTGAGAGCTGGAGCTTTGTGTGCCTCGCTCCACGCTTGAATGTGGGGGCACCGTGAGTGAAGTAGGTATTGTTGAGGTTGATGTGCGGGCAACTCCAGCTACTGAGGATGGTAGTAGCTTAGGCCACCAAGAAGGTACGAGGTTGCTGGGGAGCACGTACGGGGCAAGAACAGTAAGGAGTATTAAGAACGAGAACAGGGTTAGTATGGCGATCTTCTTAATACTTCTCCTCGATTTCTCTTCATAGTAACGACTAACGGGATGGGCCTCCTCCCTACAGCCTTTACTGGTGAGGTTAGTGGCGCGGCACGTCTTACTCACCTTCCTAGAAGGTTCTTTCCATCGGATGTCAATGAGGTGTGGTTCACCATAATCCTCATGCCTAAGCGCATCAGGTGCGGGTCTATTAAATCCTAGGGGGAGGTCAGGGGCTTTAATTCCTTTCTCTTTATATACCTCAGAAGCTTCCTCGATGATACTAAGGTACTCATTAATAATGTTGAAGCGAGGTCTCTGAGACCGTATAAAGTCGGCATACTCACCCATTAAAACCACATATGGGGCGAAGTCCTGGCCGAGTATATTAATGAGCATGCGGACACTGCACTCGTTGAGGACGTTCATATCCCGTAGTTTAAATAATACAGAGTCAAAGCACCTAACGACATGGTCGACAGACCTAAAAATATTCATTTCTAGGCGTAATGGTTCAGCTGCTTCCTCAATAATAGCTCGAAGGAACTCATCCTCGCCAAAACGTTTATGCAAGAGAGGGAACCCTCCATGTAAGTTTCTATGGTGAGACTTATATTTCTATCCTAAGTGAAGATTCAGGAAAGTTAAAAGGAATCATTTAAGTAATTGCTTGGTTTCGCCTCTTGATTACATAGATTGTCTTTCCTGTGAGAAATCCACACTACTTCAACAGATCTTTCCAAATTTCTTGTTTAAGGAAAATAATGGTGGAGTAAAGTAATTAAGTAATTAGTGGCTTCTGGACTAAAAGATTTTTATGAACCTAACGATGATATGCCCCTAGGTGTGGGCACATACTGCTTGCCTCGAATAGTGCTCCGTGATCTCCCACGTGCTTAGAGGCTTAAACTCGCCTTGACAGAACCTATAATGAATCAGGGTGTGGACAGTTTATCTTGGGGCGTTGCCGATGATGAGCCCGTAGAGTGGTGACGAATGATCGCGGAGTTTTCGGCTGAGAATTCCTTAAGTGATTCATTAATTAACTCCCTGCGCTACACGATTAACTTGGCTAATCATGTTCTGGCCAGACAGTGTAGTCTCGGACGATTAACTAAAAAGGTGTGTCATAGTATTCGTAACTAGTGATGTGGGGTGGTTAGGGATGATACGAGTGCTGTGCATGGGTGGAGGTGGGGTGAGGAGCAGTTCGGTTCGGTAGTCACGCCATTGTATCTAAGTACTGTTTACAGGTACCTGGATGAGGAGCATGCTACGGTGAGTGATAGGGGTAAGGTGATCAAGTATGCTCGGGAGGAGACGCCGACCGTACGTGCTCTGGAACGCGTGATCGCGTCGTTAGAGGGTTATGAGGACGCCTT
>Ga0256833_1003330_pt1 | contig 11016 bp, 5 predicted proteins | sample 356284metaG_FD_190535 | JGI IMG/M metagenome (GOLD analysis project Ga0256833, IMG submission 190535) | Hydrothermal vent microbial communities from Mid Atlantic Ridge, Atlantic Ocean - 356-284 | ecosystem: Environmental > Aquatic > Marine > Hydrothermal vents | place: Atlantic Ocean: Mid...
AGGAACATGGTTACATTGCTTGATGGTAACTATACGGAAACACCAAAAAGTTTTTATATCCATGCTGGTTTTTCAGATAAACCGGCATGGCTGGGCCAGATTTTTTAACGTCACAGCCACAACAGATAAGCAAAGACTTCGAAGAATGAAAAAATGAAAATAGCCCGGATCGGCATCACTTCGTGGGCAATTTTCGGATAAATACGTATTTCAGCAGGTGATATCCCGTGCAACTTTATCGACCGCGTTCTTTTTTCGCCCTGTTATTGACCGGCTTTCTTTTTGTTGTTCTGCCGTTGTTGACGGCTCTGTTCAGTTCCGTACAGATTCTCGATGGCCTGCTTAAACAAGGAGCTCTTGCCGTCTACAGTTCGGTGGACAGGACCAGCAGTGTCCGTCGCATTGCTGATCTTCTCCGGGATCAGGAACGTAAGGCCCGGCTTTATAATGTACTGGGGGAGCAATCTCAACTGGAGGCGGTGAATAAAATCCACGAGGATCTGGCCGAAGCCTTTGAGCATCTTCTTGTGACAGGCGCTGACAAGGATCTGACGCAGCTTTTGCTCAAGGTGCAGGCTGAGGATAATTATATCATTGCCGTGCTGAACAATCTAACCGGCAGCCCGGTGCAAAGAAAAAAGGAAATGACCCAGGCGCTGGACCGTTACCAGGATGTTGATGCCCTGACGACAAAATTGACGGCTGTCAGTAACCAGGTGATAAGCGATGAAGTTGCCCTGCTGAGGGAAAAGGTCAGCCAGGGAAAAAAAACGCTTGCCTGGCAGACCTCAGGATTAATCGGGTTCAGTATTCTTTTTCTCGTTCTTTTTATTACGCTGATTTTACGTCCCATACGTCAAATGGACAGAGGTATTGAAAGTCTTGGTAACGGAGATTTCTCCACGCCTGTACGGGTATCCGGCCCCCGGGATCTCGAAGCTCTTGGTGAGCGCCTGGACTGGCTGCGCAGGCGACTGGCAGAGCTTGACAGGGAAAAAATAAAAATGATTGCCCATATTTCCCATGAATTAAAGACCCCCCTCTCTTCCATCAAGGAAGGCGCCGGACTGTTGCGCGACGAGATTGTCGGACCGATGAATCCTTCCCAGAAAGATGTGGTTGCCATTCTGGACAAGAACAGCGACAAGCTTCAGAAACTTATAGAAAATATATTGGATTTCAATATGTCTCAGGCCAGAAAAGCCCCGGCTAAGATGCAGGAGCTGCGTCTTGATGAGATAATCAGGGCTGTGGTTGCGGACCACAAGAATTCCATGCTTGCCCGACGGGTGACCCTGTATTTAAAACTTGCCGACATAACCTTGAAGGGGGATGTTGACCAGCTTAAAACAGTTATTGATAATCTGTTGTCCAATGCGGTAAAGTTTACCCCGGATGAGGGTGCTATCCGAATTCAACTGAAAAAAGCTGAACAAAAGGCATTCTTTACAATTGAAGATACGGGGGTTGGTATAGACAGAGAGGACAGGTCCCGTATTTTTTCACCTTTTTTTCAAGGAAAAGAGGCAAAAAAAACTGTTGTTAAGGGATCGGGCCTCGGTCTTGCAATAGCAAAAGAATACGTGCAGAATCACGGTGGAACTATTCGCCTGCTTTCCAGTGATGCAGGCGCCCGTTTTTCCATAATTCTGCCAATACTATCATGAGCGATCCAATGAGAACGATTTTTTTATTATTCTGCTGTTTAGTTGTTTTAGGCGGATGTGTTGCCGTTCAAAGACAAACCGGTGGGCTTGACGACCTGCTGGAACCGACTGTTGTCTTTCATGCAACAGACGGCAGCTATATTTTATCCTGTTTAAATGGTACCGGAACACTTCGCAGTAAAGAGTTCAACAGGTATTTTCAGGAAGCTGAAACCAGGATTGAAGGCGGTAGCGATGATGATAAACTTCGCTTTATATGCCTCAGCCTCAATAACAAGGCAAATTACAAGCAGTTTAAGCAAGGAGTTACCCTGTTGCAGCAGTATATTAAGGAGCATCCTGATTCCAGGAACGAGATGAATGGATTGATGACCCTGGTCGACCGCCTTGATAAGGCCAAAATATCCCGTTGGTCCAGTCGAAAAAAAATGCTTGACGAGAAAGAAGAACTTGAAGCGGAAGTTGCTTCTCTACAGGCCAGGGTAGAGAAGCTTTTGCGGGAACATGAGCAGGATGTGGTAAAGATTCAAGAGCTGCGCAATCAGATAGAACAGCTTAAAAATATAGAAAATATAATAAAAAACAGGGAGCACGGTTCATGAAAACTGCTGGATACAGAGTACTGCTGGTGGACGATGAGGAGGATCTCCTCAGTCTCTGGAAGGTACGGCTGGCAAGTAATGGGTATGAGGTGGTTACAGCTCTCAGCGGTGAGGAGGCATTAACAAAGTTTTCCGTCAGTAACCCGCACCTGGTGTTGACTGATTTGCGGATGCCGGGCATCGACGGCATGGCGTTGTTTGAAGCGATACGGGAACGCAACAAGGCCGTACCGGTCATTATTATTACAGCTCATGGTTCTATCCCTGAGGCGGTTGAGGCAACCCGCCAGGGTGTTTTTTCTTTTTTGACAAAGCCGGTTGACGGTAAAGATCTGCTGGAAGAGGTGGAAAAGGCTCTGCAGTTTTCCACCGGTGGTGTCGAGGTTTCTGCGGAGGATGAGGCGGAATGGCGGCGTGATATTATTTCTAAAAGTGCGCGCATGGAGGAGTTGCTGTCCCGGGCCAAGCTGGTGGCCGATACCGATACTACCGTGCTGATACGGGGAGCCAGCGGCACGGGCAAGGAGTTGCTTGCCATTGCCATTCATCGTGCCAGTTCCCGTCGGGACGGACCGTTTATTCCCGTCAACTGCACTGCCATTCCCGAATCGTTACTGGAGTCGGAACTGTTTGGTCATGCCAAAGGATCGTTTACCGGCGCTTCCCGGAGTTATGCCGGTCTTTTTCAATCGGCGCATGGCGGCACCATGTTTCTCGATGAGATTGGCGACATGCCACTTCATCTGCAGGTTAAGCTGTTGCGGGTGCTACAGGAACGAGTGATTCGGCCGGTGGGCAGCACCGAGCCGGTCCCCGTGGATGTGCGCATTATTTCGGCAACCCATAGAAATCTTGAAGAGGCCATAGAGGAAAAAAAGTTTCGAGAAGATCTTTTTTATCGATTAAATGTCGTCAGTCTGGAGTTGCCGCCGTTAAATGAACGGAAAGAAGATATTCCCCTGCTGGTCGATTATTTTATCAACAACCTTGTCGATGATGATGATCGCCAGGTGAAAAAATTCTCGCCTGAGGCCATGCAGCTTTTGCTGGACGCCGCCTGGCCCGGCAATGTCAGGCAGCTGTACAATGTTGTCGAACATGCTGTAGCCCTGTCGACTTCACCTATTATTGCAGAAGATCTTCTGCACGATGCCATCAAGCAGCATCAAAGTAAAATCCTTCCCCTTGCCGAGGCAAGAAGGCAGTTTGAACAACAATATTTGATCCAGTTGCTGCAGACAACCCGTGGGAATGTATCTCAGGCGGCAAGAATGGCACATCGCAATCGGACGGATTTTTATAAACTCCTCAATCGTCACCATATAGTCCCCGCGCTTTTTAAGACTTGATTGTACTGTCTTTCTTTTGAGACAGCAAGTCTTGTGTCTTCAAATTTGTTCGGTAATACAGGCTGATGGCATGTCGCCAATCGGCGACTTTCTTTGAATTGTCCTGACCGGCAGCGGCAGTAGCTTCTACATTTGCCTGTGACTTTGCCGGTATTGTCGTTTGTGCGTTTCCCTTCTCAAGTCTGTACTTTCGGCAGCATCAAAAATGTTCGCTTGTTGTCGTGTAATAACACCGCATTATTGCATGTGGGGTTTTCAAGGTAGGCCGGTGCATGGAATAAAAAATGACTTTTATTTTTTGTATCCTCTGGGCATTGTGGCATGAAATGTGCTTTAAGAAAACAAGCTGCACATTGAATATTTTTTTGCTGGGAAGAGTTGAACGTTATGGATAGTCTGCCATCTTCGACAGGCCCCCGGATTCCCGGGGGCGTCGTTCTTTTTTTTATCCTTTTCTTGTTCTGTGGGACGGGAGCAGGTGTTTCTGCTGCGTTCGCCTCCAAACCGGCAACTTTTTCCTGGCGAGCCAATCCTCAGGATGATAATGTCATTGGCTACCGGCTTTATTATGGTTCCAGTTCACGCTTTACTGATGGGGGCCAGTTAAAGTCAGGATTTTCGTACACCTATTATCTTGATTTTGCCAATTCCCAGCGTTGTCGGACAACTAAATCCGGCCCTGTCTGTGAACCGTACAGTGCAAATGAGGTTCAATGTGAGGGGCTGAATACAGACAAACCCAAATGTACCCTCTATGGACTGGGAGGATTTCAATACTTCACCATGACCGCCTATAATGCGCAGGCTGAATCCACGTATACCAGGGAGTTGAAATCCTATCTCGGTGTGGGCACCCCTGAAGTTGTGGGTACCCTGCACGCTGTCTATACCCTTCTTTTGCCCTAGTACTCTTCACAAATTTCCTTTTTCAGCCTTATTTTACGTTTTTTTTCTTTCTTTTCCCCTCTTCTCTGTCCGCCCAAAGGCGTGTTTTTTGTTTAACCTGTCTCCGGCGTTTTTATTTTTGAAAAAGAGAAACACCTCCTTCTTGACTGTATCCTCCAGGTTCATTTTTCATACCCATCGTGAAGCTGGCTGACAGCTGGCTCGCCACAAAACGGAGTTCCGGGATGGCGAGCTGGTTTTGCTGGTTAAAATTTTTCCTTAACAGGCTGGAGTTGTGCAGGTCCTGCAACCTGTTTTAATATACCACCTTTTATCTATACCGGGTTACGGTGTGGTATAGAAATAATTGTTATTATCAGTAGTGATTGTTATTCTAAAGTAGATAGATTGAAATCGCTAATATTTTTCAAATGTTAACCGTTGTCAATGTAAAGATGTCTCAAAAAAGGTACAGATAGCCCTTTCAAAATTCCCTAGAAGTGTTACTGTAACAGTGTAGTACAGTGGGAAAGGGTCTTTCTATGCCGCTGCTGATTATCAGCCAGAGCTTTTTTCAGGCCTGGCCGTGGTATTTTTTGGCAGGGTATAACCTGAAGAGTGCAAGGGGGAGTGATATGAAAAAGAGGTATCTGTTTTTTTTTCTGCTGACCGTGAGTGTCACAACCTGGACGCTGCCTGTATCGGTCAGCGCGGAAGAATCGACCCGGCAGCAACGACAGACAGTCTTAAATATTATCAACGAGCTTCTCCTCTTTCACCCCGGAGCCCTTACCGTTGATCCTTCCTCTTCCTCCTCCAGTAATGATCCTGCCTCCGGTGCGCAGGGAAATAATCCCGGTTCCCAGGGGCTGGGCGGTTCTGCCGGTGGTATTCAAATAACAATTGCCGGTCCGGGCGGGAGGCAGATCCTGGTTCAGACATCTGCAGGCCTTCTGTTTAATTTGACCAAGGTCAGCGCTTCCGGATCCGAGCTGAGTGCTGATTCCCGTGAATGGGCATGCCTGAAAGACAATATTACGGGATTGATCTGGGAGAAAAAGACAAGCGACGGCGGTATGCATGATCAGCGGGACTCCTTTGCCTGGTATAATACCGATCCGGCATCCAATGGAGGGGCTGAGGGTTTTGCTGATAACAGTGGCGCAACCTGTGATGGATATGTTGCCGGAGACCCGTCAACCTATTGTAACACCCAGGCATTTGTCCGGCGGGTGAATACCACCGGCTATTGCGGTTATAAGGATTGGCGCATGCCGACGGTTGAGGAGCTCGAGGGAATTGTTTCGTTAAACAGGGTTGCACCTGCCATTTATCGTGGGTTTTTTCCCCGCGGCACAGCTCAGGCTGTTTGGACGGCATCTGTCATTCCACGGTATCCGGGTTTTGCCTGGCATGTTTACCTTAATGACGGCTATGCCCATGGAATTGATCGAAGCGGTAATCTGCCGGTTCTTCTGGTCCATAACGGCCAAAACTAAGTCTCCATTATTTGACGTAAACCAGTCGCTTCGTTAACGAAAGCCCAACGATGCCTACGGAGGGAACACGATGGACGGACACTTTACCCGTATAGAAAACAGGCAGGCACGACCTTTCTGCTTTTTTTACCTTATTTTCAGCTTAAGCATACTTGTTGCAACCCTTCTGCTTGCCGACATTTCCATGGCCGCCGGCCTTCGGGTACTTGGGGTGCAGAAAAGCGGGACAATCAGCCGCCTTGCTGAATACCGCTGGGTAATAGAAGAAGACGCGACCTATCATGTCGTCCCCGGCGACCGGGTTGCCACCCCCCTTGCCGTTCAGTTTCATCGCAGCTACATGCCGGTTGTAGCCCAGGGTGACAACAGCACACCTCTGCCCACTCTTGATCCGGCAAAGAGGTACTATGTTTCGGTCATTCCCAAGGCGGCGGGGACCTACAGTGTCGGCGGAGCCTCCCTGGTTGGTGATGGCAGAGTGACGGTGTATCTTAATCAGTTACCCCTGCCGACAGCCCAGATTACGGTATTTATCTTTCAGGATATCAATCCTATTAATAATGCCTTTGACGGGGGTGAATTAGGTCTCGCCGGCTTCAGGATTAAACTGGAAGATGCCGGGGGCCGCTATGGTATTTCAGCCGGAGAACAGATGGCTGATGCCTTTGGCAATCCTTTGGGTACGCAATACCTTAAGACTTGTGATGAATTCGGTCAGAACCCGGGTTCGGGAACCTCTGGCTGTCTGGATGCCGACGGCGCACCGATAATTGCCACCGATGCCGGGGGCAATCCCATTGTGGAGCCGCTGATTACCGGTCCGGATGGACGGTTGACCATTAAAAATCTGGCGCCGGGTAAATATGGGATTATTGCTATTGCACCCAATGCCGTGGAGAACCCGCCCGGTTCCGGTAACTTTGTCGGCACCAACTGGGTGCAGACCTCAACCATTGAGGGAACCAAGGTTATTGATGTCTGGGCCAAGGCCAATGAACCACCGTTTTTTCAGGAATTCGGCGCGCCCGGTCCGCACGCTTCCATCGGTTTTGTGCCGGCTGGTCCCAATAAACCTTTTGTTGATACAACCGTACTTGCCGGAAGCGCTACCATCACTGGTCAGGTCGTCAATCTGCATCTTTCCAGACCGCCGGCCACGGCCTTTTTCAACGGCGCCCCATTTGTCCATACAACACCCTGGGTCGGTTTAAATCAGGGTGGCGCCGGTATTGGTCGGGGAATTTATGCCGCCCGGGCAAACAGCGACGGCACCTTCACCATCCCCAACGTACCCGATGGCAGTTACCAGCTGGTGATCTGGGACGATTCCCTAGATGTTATTTTTGCTTTCCATGGCGTGACCGTCACCGGCGGGGCCGCAGTTGATCTTGGAGAAGTTCCTGTTTTTCAGTGGTTTGCCCGTGTGGAAAACCATATCTATAATGATGTCAATGAAAATGGTTTCCGGGATGCCGGCGAAGAGGGCATCCTTGGGCAGGCAGTGAATTTACGCTGGCGCGACGGTTCCTTGTATCAATCTTCTCCGACAGACAGTGAAGGGTTCGTTCCCTTTGATCAGGTATTTCCGTTTTTTGCCTGGTTGGTTGCCGAGGTTGATTTTGCCCGTTTCAAGGCCACCGGCCTGACGGTTACCATTGATGATGGCGGTCCCATTGACAGTGGTGATCCCTGGTCCTGGGAGGGGATATTGAATCCCCAGCCGCAGGGTGTACCTCTTGACCCCGACAGTGCCGTTGTGACGGCCAAATATCGAACAGAACTTGGTCCGGTATTGACCCAGGGTTTTCAGGCTTTTCTTGGCCAGACCCATGTCTTTGAATGGGGCAAGAAACCCTATGGGCCTGGCGAAAACGGAGGTATTTCAGGGATCGTCTACTATGCCGTGACCAGGGCCGAGGATAATCCGGAACTGGCAGCCGCTGAACCCTGGGAACCAGGTATTCCTTCGGTACAGGTGAATTTGTATGCCTATGACCAGAGTCAGCCGGGGTTTAAGGGTGCGCTTTTAAACTCCACCCTTACCGACAGCTGGGACAACGATTCGCCGCAAAATTGCCAGTATGGGGCCAATGCGGGCAGCGGTAGCGATGATCCCTTTGTTTTACGAGGGGTACCCACGGACTGCTATGATGGCTTAAGAAACTGGAACCAGGTACGGCCGGGTGTCTTTGACGGTGGCTATGCCTTTGATTCCATTATTGACCCGCAGACGTCGGCGCTGGTCAGTCCCATTCCACCGGGACGCTATATTGTCGAGGTCGTGCCTCCACCGGGGTACCGGGTGATGCGTTCCCAGGATAAAAATGTCGATTTCGGTGATACCTATGTTCCCGGCACGCAACTGCTGCCCCCGGAATGCGTGGGTGATACCTATACGGTCCCGGCCGAACTGAATCTTTTTCCCGGAGTTCCGGCAGCCTTTGCCGGCCAGAGTCTGCCTGGCTGTGAGCGCAGACTGGTGTCGCTTGTTGGCGGAGCCAATGCTGCTGCTGATTTTATGCTCCTGACAGATGCCCCTGTGGCCGGTCATATTATCGGGTTTATTCTTGATGACACGGCCAATGAGTTTGATCCCAATTCACCGCAGTTTGGTGAAAAATTTGCTCCCCCCTGGCTGCCTATTTCCATCCGGGACTGGACCGGCCGCATGATTGGTTCAACCTATTCCGGTGAGTACGGGGTCTATAATGCCCTGGTGCCTTCAACGTACTCGGCAAATCTTCCCAAACCAAGCGGCATGTCGCCCAACATGCTCACCACCTGCATGAATGATCCCGAAGCCGATACCGTTGGCGGTTTTTATAATCCGCAGTATTCAACTTTTTGTTACACCCTGCAGTATATGCCGGGAACAACAACCTATCTTGATACTCCTGTGGTTCCGGTTTCCGCCTTTGCCGGTGCGGATCAGTTCCCGCTTGACTGCGAGTTTCCTGAGCACACGCCAAGGATACGGACGGTGAGTTCCAGTGATGCTCCCGGTCCATATCTGGCAAGTGACAGCGGTACACTGACCATCACCTCGATGGGCAGTGTTTCTGTCCCCAACCCAATATATGACGGTTCCGGCGGTACGGAGCCGAAAACAATTATCCGTGATTATGGATTCGGGGCAACTCAGGGGACGGTAACTCTTGGCGGAACCCCTCTTGCTGTATCTTCCTGGAACAACACTACCATCCAGGTAATGGTCCCTGCCGGAGTAACCACCGGGCAGCTGGTTGTAACAAGAGGTGATAACAATACCTCTTCCATCACCGGTATCACGGTTCAGGTCGGCCTGCGTTTTCGGGCGACCCTGCGCACTGTCAGTGCCGGTGAATCCATCCAGGCAGCCATTGATGCGGCCAGACCCAATGATTTGATTCTGGTTGGTCCTGGTACTTATAATGAGATGGTTATCATGTGGAAGCCCGTGCAACTGCAGGGTTCCGGAGAGGGGACGGTTATCAGGGCCACCAAGGTACCTGCGGAGAAGGTCGTTGCCTGGCGTGAAAAGGCCGTCCAGTTCAGTGCTTTTTACGATCTGGTCCCCGGGCAGGGAGCTGCTGTCGGTGGTATTGAGCCCGGTCCGTTTTTCAGTGAAGAAGGCGCCGGCGTTCTGGTGCTGGCAACAGCCGATCCCGCCAGTCTCTACAGCTTTGCAAATGCACGAAACCAGGGCGCCCGGATTGATGGTTTTACCATTACCGGAGCGGATGTAGGCGGTGGAATAGTGGTCAATGGTTTTGCTGATTTTCTTGATATCTCCAACAACAGAATAATCGGTAACAATGGCTTTTTCGGTGGCGGTATCCGGGTCGGGCATCCTGAACTCACCCATGATGTCGGCGGGGTGACGGTCTTTTCCGATGCCGATAACGACAATGTTGATATCAGAAATAACTATATCAGCCGTAACGCCGGGTTCAGCGGCGCCGGCGGTGGTGTCTCTCTCTGTAACGGTTCGGACAACTATCTGGTTACCGGCAATTATATCTGCGGTAATTTCAGCCAGCAGGATGGTGCCGGTCTGGCCCATCTTGGCCTCAGCAACAGCGGTGAGATCTCAGATAATATCATTATTTTCAATGAAAATTTCAACCAAGGCGTCACCGTCAATGGCGGCGGCATTTCTATTGCCGGTAATCCAGCGCCCGGATGTCCCATTGATCCCAATACCGGCCTGGCTGATCCGGCCTGTCTTGCCGATCCCGCCCGGGCCTTAACGCCCGGTTCCGGATCTGTTCAGATCCTGCGCAACCTGATCCAGGGTAACTCGGCAGGAGTCGGTGATGGCGCCGGCATCAGGCTGAACCGGATCAACGGTCAGGAAATGGCCGCATCGCCAAATGATGATACCGCATGGTTTACGGTAGATATCATCAACAACATGATATTTAACAATGTTGCGGCGCTTGCCGGTGGAGGCATTTCGGTGCAGGATGGTCTGCGTACCAGGGTTTTGTATAACTCCATTGCCAACAACGACAGTACCGGTACCGGCGCCGAGGCATTTACGCCCGGTAATCCAAGTGAGTCCAATCCTCTGCCGGGCGCCGGTGTTGTCTCGCGGGTGCACACTGCGGAACTGGCCGCTTTCCTGCCCGCTGGTGAGGCCGCTTTCTCCGACCTTACACTACAGAATAACATCATATGGCATAACCGTCAGTTTCATTTTCTGGTTGATTCCACCGATCCGACAAACGTCCTGAGCGGTCTCTGTCCGGATATCAACGGTTCAGCCGGGCTGGCCTGTGCCGGTGGGAATACGCCGGTTTACAGTGATTTTTCCGTGCTGCCGGCAACAGGCGGCAGTCTGACCTCCACCAATGATATCGTCAGCGGTGGACCGGATCCCGGCTTTGTCTTTGAATACGTTAACGGCAACCGGGCGCCGACGATCAATCTGCCGGAGAACACCACGGCCATCGCAGCCCCGCCCGCCTTTGATGAGGGCGGCAATTTTATTCGACTCCGTTTTGGACCTTTGACCCGGATCAGAAGTTCTGCC
>Ga0256833_1003331_pt1 | contig 11015 bp, 9 predicted proteins | sample 356284metaG_FD_190535 | JGI IMG/M metagenome (GOLD analysis project Ga0256833, IMG submission 190535) | Hydrothermal vent microbial communities from Mid Atlantic Ridge, Atlantic Ocean - 356-284 | ecosystem: Environmental > Aquatic > Marine > Hydrothermal vents | place: Atlantic Ocean: Mid...
CCGAGGAAAAAGAAAAGAATGATAACAGCAAGAATACCTCCGTAAAAAATAGACTGCTTAACATTTGCAATTGAATTTTGAATAAACTTCGATTGGTCCGTAACTACAGTTAAATTATATTCAGGATATTCTTTTCTTAATGTAATTAAAGTTTCTTTTACGTTTTTCGCAACGGTCACTGTATTTGCGTCCGGCTCTTTGAAAATTAAAAGTCCTACGGTTTCCTTGCCGTTTAAGCGTGTTAAACCTTTACGGTCTTTAAAATTTTCTTTTACATCGGCAATATCATTAAGATAAATAACATTGCCGGATTTATTTGTTTTAACAATTGTATTTTTAATATCGTCAATATTTCCAAATTCACCTATTGTTCTAAGCGAATACCGGAAAAGCCCTTTCATTATTGAGCCTGAAGGCATATTTATATTAGCCGCTTTTAATGCATTTTCAATTTCTTTGAATGAAATATTATAAGCAATTAACTTTTCAGGTTTTACGGTTACCAATATTTCCCTTTCAAGACCGCCGGTAACCACAGCTTGCGCCACGCCGTCCAATTGTTCAAGTCTTCTTCTGAATAAAACTCTTCCAGCTTCTTTCAAATCGATTAAACGCTTAATTACATGATAAGGAGAATCATGTGTTACAAACCGGTTATGAATTTCCTCAAAATTATTGGTTCGTTGTTTGTTGCTCTTGGTTCTTCGTTCGCTTGTTCTGAGTTCTGAGTTCTTTGTTCGTTGTTCATTTGTTCTGAGTTCTTTGCTCTCCCTTCTAAGTTCTAAATTCTGAGTTCTAAGTTCTGAATTCTGAGTTCTAAGTTCTGAATTCTGAGTCCTATAAGCCAAAACCAGACTCATAATAGGAGAAGCCGAAGGATCGGATTTTACAATTGTGGGGCGACCGACTTCCCTTGGCAATACGAAGCGGATATTATCCAGCTTTTCCCGCATTGCAAGCATTGCCATATTCATATCTGTGCCCCAAATAAAATCGACCGAAATAACGGAAATGCCTTCTTTTGAAACCGAAGTAATTTTCTTCACTCCGGTAACCGTTCCAACTGCAGATTCCAACGGCTCGGTTACTAGTTTTTCCACTTCTTCGGGACTTGCATTCGGATAAGTTGTTTGAACCAAAAGATGCGGTAAGTTAACATTTGGAAGTAAATCCACACCAATACGACTGAATGCATAAATACCGAGAAACGCAATGCCCAAATAGAACATTGTTATTGTAACCGGGCGTTTTATTGAGGTTGATGATATGGACATGATAGTTTGCTATGTGTTTAATTTTAATTTATAAGTATTTAATATTGCACTTAAACTTATCAAATATAGTTACTTTTTTCATAATTATTAGAGCTTTATTTTTTTTACCTCTGTAAAAATCAATACTTTTTGGATAAAAATTAAAACTTACTATAATAATTTTCTTATTATCAAAAATATCTTTATCAATACCTAATATTGTACATTTAACTATTCTTGCCTTAGACATTGATAAACTTGGTAATTTTAATAATATAGTTTGACCGATTTTAAATGTAACCGGTACTTTTACGGGTGATTTAATTAACGCATAAATTTTATGATTCTCGATTTTTTGTTTCTGTAATAATTTGCCGAAATAAGTTTTTGTCTCTATTGAATTTTCTATAATAGTTTTTTTATCATCACTATCATAAATGACAAATTGAATATTGATATTATTTTGTATTTTAATTAAAGTACTAACAAATAATAGTACGCCGATTAAAATAAACAGCAAAAGAGTTCCATAACTAATAAACCATCCCGGTTTTCCGTTTAGAATATCTATTACACGCGGGCTATATTCTTTTGTATCAAAATTGTTTAACATATTATTACTAAATACTATTCCCCTAATTCCAGTTGGTCTTTAACTAAATTATAATATCTATCTTTTATATTCAACAGTTCAATATGAGTTCCTTGTTCAATAATTTTACCTTTTTCAATTACAATTATTTTATCAGCATTCTTTACCGTGCTTAGTCTGTGAGCTATAATGATTTTGGTTTTGTCTTCGAAAAATTCATTGAGATTTTTAAGAATTATTTTTTCATTTTCAGCATCCAAAGAATTAGTAGCTTCATCCAAAAAAATAATTTCCGGGTTCTTATACACTACACGAGCTATTAGTATTCTTTGCTTTTGACCTTGGCTAATACTTTGACCATCAACACCAATTTTTGTATTTATTCCATTTGGTAAGCTTTCGATAAAATTTGATAAATTGGCTATTTTAATGGCATTAGTAATTCTTTTTATATCCTTATTCTCATCATACATTGAAATGTTATTTCCTATCGTGTCGGAAAAAATATAACCATCCTGCATTACTACACCGCATTTTTTCCGCAAATCATCATAATTAAATTCTAACAAATTCTTTTTGCCTATCATAATACTTCCGCTTGTAGGTTTGTAGAACGCAAGTAAAAGTTTAATCAATGTTGTTTTACCGCTGCCGCTCGAACCAACTATTGCTATGGTTTCACCTTTTTTAATTGTAACATTTATGTTGCTAAGTACATAGTTATCGGAATTATTATAGCTAAAGAATAGGTTGTTTATTATTATCTTGTCAATATTTTCTACATTACCATTTTTCAAGATGTTTTTCTTGGGTATTTCATCTACTGTATCATGTATTTCGTTTATTCTTTCAAAGCTGATTTTAGCATCTTGCCAAAGCCAAATAAAACTTAATATTTGTTCAAGCGGTCTATTCAGATAACCGAGAATAAATTGTATTGCCAACATAGCACCAAGCGTAAATTCATTTTCAATAACGGCTTTTGCTGCTAAAAATGTTATGAATATGTTTTTTGTTTCATTAATGAATATTGAGCCTGCTTGTTGATATTGTTCAAGACGAAGACTTGAAATGTTTATTTTAAAAAGGTTAGCATTCAATTCTTCCCATTCCCATCTTTTTTGCTTTTCGCAACTATTCAATTTAATTTCCTGAATACCTTTTACTATTTGTATAAGTACGTTTTGATTTTCCGATAGCTTACTAAATTTTTTATAGTCTAACTCTTTTCTTTTTCTTAAAAATATTATTATCCATAAAACATACAGAATACTACCCAATAGAAAAATTGTAAATATTTTGTTACTATAAATCAATAATACAGCACCATAGATTAGAAGATTTAGAAACGAGTAAAATACATTTAGAAAGGCTGATGTTAGAAATGCTTCAATTCTTCTATGATCTGCTATTCGCTGTAAAATATCCCCAATTGATCTTGTATCAAAAAAACGAATTGGCAATTTCATTAGTTTAAATAAAAATGCCGCAACAAAGCCAATATTAAATCTTGTACTTATATGGAGTAAAATCCAGCTTCTAAAAAACTCAACTAACGTTCTACTTATTATTAGTACAATTTGAGCCAATAAAATGAGATAAATAAATTCTATCGACTGATTTTTGATACCGTAATCAACAAGTGCCTGTGTTAAAAACGGAAAAACCAACTGAATAATACTTGCTAATAAAATACTTAGAAATAATTGGACGAAAAAAAGTTTATACTGTTTTGTAAAAGAAAGCAGCGATCCAAAATTAGCCTTTGGTTTATTTTCTTCTTTTAATTGATAAAATTTTTCGGTGGGTTCCAATAGCAGACAAATACCTTTTTTATCTTCTTGATTATACCAACCTTTTAAGAATTCTTTTTTATTATATTTTATCTTGCCAATTGCAGGATCCGCTACATATATTTGATTTTTCTTGATTTTATATACAACTACAAAATGATTTTGATTCCAGTATACAATAGCAGGTAAAACTGTTACTTTTATTAATTGTCCAAAATTAATTTTAACTGAGATTGTTCTAAAATGGATCGACTCAGCCGCATCACTAATCCCTAATAAACTGACACCACTATTAGTTACTGAACATTTTTTTCTTAAATTTTGTATTGAATAATGTTTGCCATAATATTTTGCAATCATACTAAGACAAGCAGGTCCACAATCCATTTGATCATGTTGTTTGTAAAGTGGAAAGTTATAATTATTAACTACCATGTTATTAAGAGTGTTAATAAATACTGAAGAAAATTTTGGTCATAGTATTTCCCCTTTTCAGATACAGTCATACATTTGTTTAATTCAATTTTTCACTTAATTACATAGTATTTGTATAATACCGGTTGTTTGAAAAACATCCCCTTATTAAAACTAATTAGAGTGTTTCCATATAGACGAACTTGATTGTAAAATATCTTGCTTTTTTCATAAAATGTATTTATAGTATTTTTTTCATAATTTATGCTAAAGAATTTTAATTCTTTACCTTTTTCTCTAAATGTTTGAATAATTACTTTATTACCATATTTATAAATTGAATTAAAGTATGGTAAATATTTAATATTTCTCAGCGTCTCAGTTAGTACATCTTCATTAAACTTATGCTGAGAACCGTCTCCAAAATCAATTTCATCAGAATAATAATGCTTAAGTGCCTTAATTGTTATTTTTTCATTAGTAAAAGTAGGTTTAATTACTTTAAGTAAATTACCATCATGATTTATCAAATTGATATTTTTTTGATTTGTAACACCGGCAACTATATTGCCATTATCCAGTATCTTCCATTCTAATGAAGGAGAAAATCTAAACATGTCTATATCAATTCTATCGCCACGCTTTACAAATATCCTATCTTTTATTTTTACTTCATATATTGTTTTAACAAATGAAAAATTTTTATTATAAATACTTATTTTATGGTCTGTTTTTCCCTCTTGTAAAATTTGAGTTTCCCAGTTTGTTGTTTCAATATAATATTCTCCACTTTTGTTTATCTGAAAATCGTCTACAAAATCAGAAATATTATGTGTAGATAAATATTTGCCATTTAAATTAAAAATTGAAAATCGCTTTAACGCGTGATCATATACACTAATCTTATTATGCGAGTATCTAATAATTGTTGGTAAAATAAATTCACTTGGACCTTTCCCTTGTTTTCCAAATTTGCGAATGAAATTACCATTTATATCAAATTTTTTTACCGAATAATCCTTACTATCCAGTATATATACATTACCACTACTATCGATACATACATCCCAAATAACTGAGATAAAAATAGAATCAGTATTAACTATTTTAGAAGTATATCTCAAAACTATATTTTCCTTGTTTTGAGCAAAAAAAACTTCACCGAAGAAAAGGATATTGATAATTTGTACTAAAAGAAAAATATATCTCATTTTTCACTCTTTATTGTTTCAAATTTTCAATAGTTGGATTATAAGAACATTTTGAAGGTTTTGAAAACTTGTCAGTTTTATCCTCAATAAATACTCTGCAATCTTGACACATATATCTAAATTCACAATTTTTACATACGTTTATATCAGTTTTTTTTATATACCACAATTCTTGAAATTCCTTTTTTGCAACTATGCTACTCAAACTTGTTTCCTTTATATTACCATAATGCTTCGTCATCGAAGGACAATTTTTAATGTACCCACGCCTATCAATACTAATTTTTTTATATAAACAATTATTATAATTAAAACTTTCTAAAAAAAATTGATAATTAATTGTGAAGTAATCTTCATTTACTAAACCACAATCTATGTCAGGCTTTATTTCTTCTTCTAAGAATTCAATATAATAACTTTTAGTTTTATCAGATATTTTCTTACTTTTAGGAGCATTATAAATTATAATAAATTTTACTCTGGGAAATAAATTCTGTATTTTTTTTGTCCCGTTATAAGTAAATGATCTATGATAATTTAAATAAATTATTATAGTCTTTAATCGGGTCTCTAATGTATGTTTTAGTATGGTTTGAAGTTCACTAATTAATATTGGTGTATAAAACCTCAATTCTAATGCTTTACAACCTAGATTATTTAATTCTTTAATTATTTTTGGTATTGGCTGCTCTCTAAAATCGTCAATATCAATTATGGCATTTGTAATCTGACCGGATATTTCAAAACTCATATTTAATTCAGGAAACTGTTCTGGAAATTTAGTAAAAAAGCCCCAACTATCAGCTTTTAATTCCTTAAAAATTAATTCGATTTCATTACCATCCACATTGAGGTATTTATTTTTAATTTCATTTAATGTACTTTTTCTAGCAGTAACTAAAATATCATACAAAAGATTTGGAATAAATCTTGCTCTGCCATATTGTAAATCATATATTAATACTTTTTTTCCCCCTTTTACTAATATACAATTAGCATATAGTAAAAAATATTTCCCTTCATTTTCCATTTTTCTTGATTATTCTGCTAATTGGTTTATAAAAAGCTATACTGTGATATTTTTTATCATTATGTATTGCACTAGTAACAGGCCAAATAAATACTTTACCCTTTAATTTAGTTAGTTTTTTAACTATTAGAGAATGTTCATTATTGTTGATATTCATCTAAATTTTAATTTAATTTTTTTATCAGATATTGAGCTATTTTTTTCTCTAAATTGTAATTACAAGGATATGAAACCATCCCAAATTGACCTACAGGATTAACTTCCAAAAAATAAACCAAATTATCTTTACTTAAAATGAAATCCAAAGAGCCACTTTCCAACTCAAAATATTTCATTAGTTTGACTATTTGTATTTTTACCTTATTAGATAAATTATATGGTACTTGTCTATTTGGTTTATTAAAATTATATCTACGAAAATCCAAATTTGTTTGCTTATCATTTTGTGAAAATATAGCCATAGGATAACATTGACCACCCAAATAAAATACACGGATATCTATTATCTTTTTAATTTCTTGTTGCACGAGTATGGGAAATATTAAATTAGGGTAGTCAACTAAATCACTCTTTTTTAGCTTTACTGTATAAGAAGTAAATACTTTACTTTCTTTTTCATACATAATTGAATAATCAGAAATTGATTTTAATATAACATCCCTAAATTTCTGGATAAATTCTAATACTTGGTTCTTATCATTTGTAACTATAGATCGTGGTATGTTCAATCCTATTTTTTTTGCTCTATCCAAAACAAGTAGTTTGTTAACTTTGTTAGCAGGGGGTAAATTTAATCCTTTTTTACAAAACATTTTATAGAAAAATTCCTTAATTGTTTTTTTTTCAGAATTTTCAAACCATTTAAACATTTTTATAGCATCATTATTGTCAACATTTTTATTCAAACCTGCTTTCCCACCTTTTCTATACCAAAATGCATGAATAAAGGGATTATCCATTTTATCATAGATAAAACTATTCTCAATTTTATTTAAGTCAAATTTGAAACGCCAATTAGTTAAATCAAACTCATTAGTTCTTCTAAAATTATATCCAAAGTCAATAATCCAATCCAATACTTCATTAGTTGAAAAATCACCATTTATACTCTTAATAAAAATTGTTTTATTATTACTCAAAATTTTATAATCCTTTAATCATTAGTATGAATGAATAAAACAAATTAATTTATGAGGGACTGTGAACTATACCAGTCCCCCTTTTTACTACTGATAAATTTAGGTATCATGTTCATCATAATCAGGATCATTATCTGTCCCAGCATACTCATTTCCAACATAGGTTTGTGTTGTTGAATGAGAAACTTGAGTCCAACCTGCTTGTTTTCCACCCCAAAAACCTTTTGGTGAAATTTCAAACTTCTTTAAAGCATTAAAATCCTTAAGAAGTTCATTTTCCTTATTCATTTTCCCTCCATGTGTTATTGATTATATTATTAATTATTGCCGGCCAGCAAAATTAAATTATAAAACTCTATTTACTTTTATTAGTTAAATTTTATTGTAAAAATTCAAAACCATCCACTACACAAAGCAAATCTTTACAGCATTCCAAAAGCAACCGCAATCGGTACCAAATCCGGCAATTGTTCCATATATACTTACAATAAGAAATATTGTAAATAAAAACGCTGCAGCTTTTGTTGTAATTTTTAACTTAATCTTCATCAGCAGTAAAACCCCTAAACCAATCTCCGCAACGGGTAAAAATGTTGTAATTATTATTTGCTTACTTTTATTTTATTTAATCTATATTTAGAGACTATATAGTATCCATTAGTATCATATTTTGTCGTATAAATAAAACCATTATATTCTAATTTTTGATTATTAAAAATGCTAGATAATAAAAATGTAGATGCTACAACATTACCTTTACTATTAATAAAATCATACATTGTATACTTGTTATAATTATAATAACTTTGAATAAAAAATATATTATCAATAATTTTAATTTCTTTTACATACGGTTTAAATTTGGGAAATTTTATCTGTTTAATTATTCTCTCAGGTACCTTAGACGAACCATTGGGAAATATTATTTCTAAATCAGAAAAATAATGTTCTTTGTCTTTGCTATTTATTTTAACTTGATATTTTTTATCTATGACACTATCCTTTATTAGTCTGCCATTTTTATAAAGTTTTAAATTATTAGTAGCAGTCAAAATTGTTAAAAGTGTACCGTTACTTTTTAGTTTCCATAAGAAATCATTTGTATATGGCAAAGGGAATGCCATTCTTACCGGTTCAGTAATAAGTTTTTTCTTTTTGTATTCCACCGTATCAATAAGACTTTTTCTATTCAAAAGAGAATCATATATTGCCAAATCGGATTTATAATAAATATCATTATTATTTCTATCAAATCGCATATGTCTTTGTTCAATATAATAATTGTTATTATGATCGATATCAAATTTATAAAGCTTACCATTAAAATTAGTACTTCCTAAAAATTCCCCTCCTTTAGAAAACTTAGTAAACTTATGAAGCCCTATATCAAAAACAATAATATTTTGTTTATTATTAAAATGCATTTCTGAAGGGACAGCCAACTCTCCAGGTCCTTTCCCTTCAGTACTTATTGTACGCTTAAATATACCTTCCGAATTATATACTCTTATATTTTTATCTGTGGCATCAAGGATATAGAGATTAAAATCTGAATCAACCAATAAAGAAATGGGGACAATAAAATAATTATTGCTATCAAGTGGTTCTCCAATAATTACTCGCTTGTCCATAGTTTTGTAAATTATTTTATGATTATCTTCTTTTTTATTACATGCATATATGCCGATTAATAATAAAAGAAATATTATCCCTCGAACTCTCTCCATAGCAACTCCTTGTTTTTTAACCAATATTACAAAGATTATTTTTATTAAAAATATATTCAAAATTAGAAATTGGGGGACAAAACAAATTATAAACACAATTATTACAAGGTTTTACATCCTTTCGTATTTTAAACCAACTTTCACCTAATTTATACTCATTGAAAACACTGTTTATTATTTTATCGTTACATATATTTCCAAGACTTTTGTTGTTAACATTAGCAAAAACGTCTCCATTACTTTTTATAATTAACTTACCAAATTCTAACGAGTTTAATTCATAATTAGCAAAAATTTCATTTTTTTTAATACCCATATTAAAAATATCGTTCCTGTCCCAAAAGATTTCGTCTGCCCAGAATTGGTAATTACCTTTTTCAACAATAGGTTTAATTTTATATATTAAATTATTAAAATTTTTTTCTTCTATTTCTTTAGCTATTAAATTATACTCTTCTAAATTTGATATGTAAAAATTTATTACAAAACCATCTAATTTTTTTTTTGATATTTTGTATATGTCTTTAATTGTATGTAACTTAATCGGATATACATGAATAATAAGTTTATTAATAGAATAATTAGTAATAATATGTTCAATCGTTTGGCGATTGTTTATAAATTGACTATAAATAAAATGCAAATTTGTTTTTATTTTTTTTTCTGATAAGTAATTTAAAAGTTTACTTAGGGATGGATATTTTAAAATATTTCCACCTAAAATATTCAATAAACTTAAGGAACTATTTTTACACTCCTCAAGTAATTTAACTATTATTTCAAATTTCAAAATATTGTTGCTTTTTTCATTGCCACTATTTAATAAATACTGGTTGCTTAATTTATTAATTTTTATTTCATTTTTTGTAAGTTTATTATTAATATATATTGAAATAGTAGTTAAGTATTTTAATATATCCTTTTTACTTCTTAGGTACTCATTACTACCATTATTATTCTCGCTAAGAATTTTTGGGACAGGTTTTATCTGTATTGGTGGTATATAATTATTATTAATTTGTACCAAATCCCCCATATAATTAGCCTTTAATTTTAATACAAAGTCTTTAAATTCAGCATCTAATTGCTCCTTCATGTTTATTTTAATGAAGTACATATTATTATAAGAAATAATTTTTTTTACAATTTTTGATAATTTTATTGAATTTTTAATTTCTAAGAATTTTTTTGTATATAAGTTATAAAGTAATAAATTTGTACCTTTAGCATTAGCAATTACAAAGGGTTCTAAATATAAATATGTGTTGTACTTAGAAGTCAAGTTGTATATCCATTAGTTTTTTATTGTAAATTGATAATTCTCTTTCTAGCAAAGTAAATGATTCTGAAAGTATGGAAGAAAACTCGTTGTAATCACAAAAATCAGGACAAATATCATTACCCTTTTCATCCAAAAGGTTATAAATGCATTTTTTACAAAAGTAATTTCTATAGCAGTTAGCACAATTATTTTTAACTTTTGATAAATAAGAATTAATTTTTTTTGCAATTTTTTCTGTATCTAGATTTACTCCTTGGTCGTTTACATTTCCTAAAATATACTTAAAACTAATTCTTTCACATGGCAATATCCCCCCCCTAGCAGTTATAAATATTTTTTTTTCAAATGGACTACAAGTACCTGTAGGAATTAAATTTTCATTTTGTTTTATTTTGAAAATATCCTTATAGTCCCAAAATGAAGTACTTGTAATTGATGTCATTAACTTTAAACAATCATTTAATGTCATAACATTTTTATTCGTTTTAAGATAATTTATTTTTTGAAATTTTATTTCTTTATCCTTTTTTACATTAGTACTGTCTAGTAAAGAAAAATCAATTTTCTCTTTCTT
>Ga0256833_1003332_pt1 | contig 11009 bp, 6 predicted proteins | sample 356284metaG_FD_190535 | JGI IMG/M metagenome (GOLD analysis project Ga0256833, IMG submission 190535) | Hydrothermal vent microbial communities from Mid Atlantic Ridge, Atlantic Ocean - 356-284 | ecosystem: Environmental > Aquatic > Marine > Hydrothermal vents | place: Atlantic Ocean: Mid...
CCGGTCAGCTCTTGCTGCCGGGCTGTGGCCAGCAGGTCTGCCACCTCGTCCAGTGCCGACTGCTCAACCTGCGGTGCATTTTCCTCTTCCGTATAAAGATAATTCAATAAATCGGTTGTATACTGGTCAAATGATGATGCCATTATTTTCTCCGAATAAGTTTCATCTTAATTAAATTCAGATGTTAAATCGGCTCAACAGTAGCCGCAATATATTCCCTGGCCAGCTCCAGGGTTGCTGCAACCGCTGGTGAGCCCGAGCCAACGGCCACTGTCCGGGCAAGAAAGGTTCCCGGCAGCACGAGTCGATTTTCTCCCACGTGTTCCAGCAGGACAAAACCCTGGTGCAGACTGCCGGCAGCGGCCCGGACAAACAGTTCCTGCTCGTGGCGGTGCTGGGGTAATCTGCTCCTGGTCCGTACCTGATTGCTGGTTTTATAATTATAGGTTCCCCAGCAAAAGTCGGGACGATGACCGGCATCCGGCTCCACGCTGTTATCGGGAAATCTGCTTTCCCGTACGGCAAAATATTCAAGTTCAGGCAGCGACGGACTGCCCGCCGGCAGAATCTGAGCCAGGGCATGACAAAATTCCAGGGTAGTTCCCTGTTTGCGGGCATTAATTTCAATAAAATATATCCGGCCTTTTTTATCGATAACATAATCGCAACCGAAAATTCCCCGATAGCCCAACCTGCCGATTACCCTGCCCACCTTGCGGGTATAATGACAGAGCTTTTTCTGCTGCTCCTGCGGCAGTCGGCTGGGCCAGGTGGAACCGACAAAACGGTTTCCCCCTTCTATACATTGATCGGCAACGCCGGCGATATAGACATCATCCTGATTGGCCACCACGGCCAGCACTGTTGGGTCATGGTCGTGTACCAGGTAGCGGGTAAGCAGAAAAGCGGAATCCGGGCCGGAAAAATATTTTTCAATATCACGCCGATCACGGGTTACGGCACTGGCTGCTCCAGCTGCGCTGTAAGGCCGGGAAACAAAAATACCATCCGTCCATTTCTCCCGCAGGCAGGTACTTACTTTAATGAGTTCGGCGTACGAAGAACAGAGACGGAAATCAACCACCGGAATTTTATCCTGCAACAGTTCAAACTGAAATACCTTGTTATTCAGCTTCCTTGCCAGTTCCTTTTCCGGACCAAGCAGGAACACATTGGGCAGTCGGTCAAGGGTCATTTCAGGTAATGATTCAAACATGAAAATAAAGAGCTCGGACTGCTGCCCTGAAATCCGCTCTACAATCTCTATTATTTTCGGGTGACGGGACACATGTTCGGCAAAGAGACGAAGGGGAGTGCGAAAACTGATCCGTCGGCCATGCTGCTCCTGGTTGCGTGCGAGCAGCGGAGACAGGGCAATGATATTTTTATAATTATAACTGCTCAGGATATCCGGAACAACGGACAGGCAGGATACAGGTCTGTTGCTGCGGCGGGCCAGTGTTCGGCCGAGATACCTGGTAAGGCCATGGGCCTTGATTTCCCCGATATAAAGAAAATAATAATGATCCGGTGTCAGGGAAAAATTGGAGAAATAGATATCATCGTCCATGGTGCCTGGACCCGCTGTGCTGTAGCTTTCCATTATCCTGCCGCTATAGCGCTTACCGGGATGGGAGGCAAGTTTTTTCTTAACTGCCCCCTCGTTCGTAACAGAAGTCAGAAATCAGAGGACAGTCTGTCCGGTTTATCCACATCTTTTATCCACCGGAGAAAAATCATACTTCTTCCCCTTGACATAACCGGCTGTTGCCCTGTACAATACCTTTACATTTATTTTGACAGATCTCAACTCAAATAAACCAGCATGGCAGGGCCTGGTTCCAGAAAGATTTTCAGATAAACAGCCATGCTTTGGCAGCACAACAAACCATGAAAATCAGCAGGTTATGCCATTTTGCATTACAAAAAGATTTTCAGATAAAAAAAGTGAAACTATTATGCAGGTACCGTTAACCCAAAAACAGCAGCGACTTTTCGACTACCTTAAAACAAAAATGGGCGGGACAAGACCGGCGCCGAGTCTCAGGCAGGCAGCAGCTGATCTCGGCGTCAGTCATACTGCCGTGGCCGAGATGATCCGCGTCCTTGAACATAAGGGTTGGCTGCAACGTGGCGGCCGCTACAGCCGCACCATCCGGCTCGTGGAAGAAGACGGAACCGGCCAGGATACCGATACCACGGGAAAAAGCATTCCCATTGTCGGCCGGGTCGCAGCCGGTCTGCCGTTGTATGCCCAGCAGGAATGGGCGGGAACCATTGTCGTTGATGGAACAGTCTACCGGGGTAACAATCTCTTTGCCCTGCGGGTAATGGGTGATTCCATGCAGGATGCCGGTATCCTGCATGATGATCTTGCCATTTGCAGGCCCCGCCAGTTTGCCGAAAACGGAGAGATTGTGGTTGCTCTGATTGACGGGGACGAGGCCACGGTGAAACGTTTTTTCTACCGGGGAGATCACATTGAACTGCGGCCGGAAAACCAAAAATATTCGCCCATGCGCTATGGCCTGGGCCAGGTATTGATCCAGGGCCGGGTAATCGGTATCCAGCGCGGCCCGGAACAGATGGCCAGGCTGTGATGACCGGTACCAGACAACCGACGGCAATGCAGGTAAAGGGTTGTGAACTGGCCATCGGCACCAGCGGTTTTTCCTATCCGGAATGGATCGACAGCGGTTTTTATCCTGAAAAAACCAAATCCGGCCACATGCTGAAGCTCTACAGCCAGGCTTTCAGCGTGGTTGAGCTGAACTATACCTGGTACCAGATGGCCCGGCCGGAAATCATGGAACGGATGTTACTGCAGGTGGAAAACACGGAAAATTTCATGTTCACTGCCAAGCTGACTCGAACCATGACCCATGAGATCGGCAACAACTGGCCTGAACTTGCCCGTACTTATATCCAGGGCATAACACCACTGCTGACAGCCGGACGATTACTGGCCGTGCTGATCCAGTTCCCGTTTTCCTTTCATCGAACCGGAAATAACCGGCAATACCTGGCCCGTCTGCTGGACAGCCTGCATCCCCTGCCCCTGGCCGTGGAGTTTCGCCATCGCTCCTGGGCGGTACAATCGGTAGTTACCGGCCTGCGGGAACGCGGAATCACCCTGGTGACGGTTGACGGTCCATCAGTGGCTGATTTTTTTCCTGTTCTGGAAACAGTGACCTCGTCAACGCTTTTTTATCTGCGCCTGCATGGCCGCAACTCCGCCGGCTGGTTTTCCGGCAACATGCACAGGCAGTTTGATTATTCCTACAGCGAGCAGGAACTGCGTGCCTGGACGGATAAAAAAATACCGGCCATGGCAGAACAATGCCGCCGGGGCGTTATTTTTTTCAACAATCATGTTGCCGGTCAGGCCGTAAGCAACGCCCTGACCATGAACGGCCTGTTACAACAAGCTGCCTGATCCCTTTTCCATGTCTTTTTTTCTCCTGATTTTCGGAATCCAGACGGTAAACATCTTTACAGTTTCTGTACATTTATGAGGGCAAGAACAATTATCCACCTGAACATTGCCGATTTCAGCGTGGCGGTGGAACGGCTGATAGACCGCAGTCTGCGGGACAAACCTTTGATTATAGCGCCGCAGGCTGCCCGGGCCACGGTCTATGATATGAGTGAAGAGGCCTTTCAGGACGGCGTGCGCAAAGGCATGGGCCTCATTGTTGCCCGCCGTCGATGTCGCCGGGCAACTGTGCTGCCGCCCCGGCCGCAACATTATGAAAAGGCCGTTCAATGCTGCCTGCGCAGGGTAATGCCCTTCAGTCCACTGGTGGAACGTGCCGACGGTCAGGGCCATATTTACCTGGATGTGACCGGCAGCCACAGGCTTTTTGGTCCTCCGCCCGATATCGGCTGGCGTATCCGCAAAATCATGCGTAAAGATTTAGGGTTTGATCCCATCTGGTCCATTGCTCCCAATAAACTCCTTGCCAAGGTGGCCAGCCGTATCGTCAAGCCGACCGGAGAATATATCGTTGCCCAGGGGGAAGAACGCCGGTTCCTTTCTCCCCTCCCCCTTGCCCTGCTGCCGACCCTGCCGGCAAAACAGTACCGTCGCCTGCACGCGGCCGGTCTGGTCAGTATCGGACAGGCAGCCTCTCTGTCCCGGCAGGAATTATGTGTCCTGTGCGGCAGCCGGGTCGATCACCTTTATGATGCCCTCCGGGGTATTGATTATACGCCGGTCCGTCACCGGGAAAGCGACATAAGAAATACAAAAAATACAAGAAATACAAGAAATACAAAAAACTTTTGTTTTCACTGCTGCCTGCCGGAAGATACGAATATGACACAAATCATGCGCAGTATTGTGATTTCCCTGGCACAACAGGCAGGAACTGCCCTGCGCCGACAACAGCTTGCCTGCCGCACCATCAAAATCAGCCTGCGCTACAGTGATAATATCTCCTGCACACGCCGGATCTCCACCAAGATACCGATATATCTGGATCGGGAACTGGAACAACAGGCAATCACCTGCTTATACCGCTGCCTGCGCCGACGGGTGCGTATCCGGTCGATAACCCTTGCTTGCGGCAATATCCACCAGCAGGTACGTCAACTTTCCCTGTTCAGCAAGATAAATGAAAAAAATCGGAAATATCATGAGCTAAACAAAGCAATTGATAAAATACATGAACAATTCGGGCGGGAAAAACTCTGCAGGGGCACAGTTCAATGATTCCCCTGGGAACACACTCCCATTATTCCCTGCTGCGCTCACCCACATCCTGTGAGGCCTTGTGCAGACAGGCAAAAAAATCAGGCTATGCCGCCATTGCCCTTACAGATATCAACAACCTTTACGGGATGTGGGATTTCATCAATACCTGTTACCGGCATGATCTTCGGCCAATCATCGGGGCTGAAATCCGCACAGCAGACGAACGGGTTTTCTGCCTGGTGAAAAATAATGTGGGCTACGCCAACCTCTGCCGCCTGCTTACCGATATCAACCTGGATAAAAAACAAAAGCAAAAGCAAAAACAAAAACAAAAACAAAAAAAACTTCAGAAAGTTCCGGAACACAAATTACGCGAAATTTTCCTGCTTACCGACAGCAGGAAAATGCTGGATCAATGGAAGGAAATGGAACTGGATATCGGTGCTGCCGTGACAGGGCGACCAACCAGGAAAACCGGCAGCCTGCGTGCCCATGCCGACCGATTAGGCATTCCGGCCGTAGCAGTGGCCGACAGTTATGTCCTTACCGACGATGAGAGAAAAACACAACATCTCCTGCGGGCCATTGCCGCTAACAGCTCTCTTTCCTGTCCGCCGGGGGAAGAACAGGCAGGCGTTGAAAATTTTTTTCTTTTTTCCCCGCAACAGTATAAGGACAGGTTTGGAATCTGGCCGGAAATTATCAAAAATACCCATGCCGTGGCTGAACGTTGTGCATTTCGCAGACCTGAGTTTGGCCTGGTTCTGCCGCCGTACAACAACCTGTCCCCGGAAAAAGCCGATGAACAACTGCGGCAGGCAGCCCTGCAGGGCGCAGGCAACCGCTATGGAACCCCCCTGCCGCAAAAGGTAATAAAAAGGTTGAACTATGAGCTGCAAGTTATTGCCGACATGGGATTTTCCAGCTATTTTCTTGTAGCGCGCGATATTGTCAAACCCGTGTCGCGGACCTGTGGCCGCGGCTCGGGTGCGGCCTCTTTGGTCAGCTATTGCCTGCGTATCACCAATGTCTGTCCCATTCGGCATAACCTTTATTTTGAACGTTTTCTCAATCCGGGCCGTAAAGACGTCCCGGATATTGATATCGACTTTGCCTGGGACGAACGGGACCGGGTACTGGACTCATTGTTCAGTAAATATGGGCGTCATTGCGCCATGGTCAGCAATCTGATTACCATGCAGCCGCGCAAGGCCATCCGTGAAACCGCCAAGGTCTTTGGTATCCCGGCTGGTGAAATCAACAGGCTTACCCGGCGCCTGTCCGGATTTAACTTTAACGCAAACTCCGGAGAAACTCTTCTCCGGCAACTGCTGCATACCCCCAGCCTGCGCCGCTGCTCATTTATCAGCACTCCTCCCTGGCCGGAAATACTGCACCATGCCCAGGGACTCATTTCCACCCCGGCAGCTCTGTCCGTCCATTCGGGCGGAATTATCATCACCCCGCGTCCGGTCAGTGATTATGTGCCGGTGCAGCGGGCTAACAAGGGGGTGCCGGTTATTCAGTGGGACAAGGATGGTGCCCGACAGGCAGGACTGGTCAAGATTGATCTGCTCGGTAATCGCAGTCTGGGGGTCATCCGGGACGCCCTGAGCGAGGTGCGGGCAGGCGGCGGCCGGCTTGATGAACACAGGTGGCGGCCGGAAGAGGACGGCAAGACCAGGGACCTGGTAAAAGCCGGTAAAACCATGGGCTGTTTTTATATTGAAAGTCCGGCCATGCGGTTGCTGCAGCAAAAGGCGGGACGCGGCGACTTTAAACACCTGGTCATCCACTCTTCCATCATCAGGCCTGCTGCCAATGACTGCATTCGTGAATATTTACGCCGACTGCACGGCGGCTGCCGGCAACCGCTGCATCCATTGGTTGATACCGTCCTCAAGGAAACCTATGGCATTATGGTCTATCAGGAGGATGTTTCCCGGGTTGCGGTTAAACTTGGTTTTTCCCCGGAAGAGGCTGACCGCCTGCGCAAGATTATGGCCAAAAATGATAAACCGGCAAAGCCGGACCAGGTTGGCCGGCCACAACAAACACATGAAACAGAGAAGATAGGCTTTCAGCAACGTTTTTTCCAGGCGGCTGCCGAAAAAAACATTGCGGCCGGGGCTGCCGCGGACATCTGGCGGATGATGCAGAGCTTTGCCGGATATTCTTTCTGCAAACCCCATTCGGCAAGCTATGCCCGGGTATCGTTTCAGGCGGCATATCTCAAGGCCCATTACCCGGCGGAATTCATGGCCGCCGTTATCTCCAATCAGGGCGGTTTTTATTCAACCTTTGCCTATGTTTCCGAGGCCCGGCGCATGGGGCTGCGGATATTGCCGCCCCATGTCAACGCAAGCGAAATTGCCTGGCGCGGCAGAAAAAAAGAAGTACGGGTCGGCCTGACGGCAATTGCCGGGCTCAGTGATGAAACCTGCAACCGCATTGTACAACAGCAAAAAGAAAAAAGATTCACATCAATACTCGACTTCCTGCAAAGGGTACGACCGGCGGAAAACGAGGCAAAAGCACTCATCCATGCAGGTGGGCTGGACGGGCTGGAAAAAAACAAAACAGCCGGCAGAAACGAAATGCTCTACCGGCTGGCCCATTGGCAGCAGAACCGATCATCAGGGATCAGCCGGTTGTTTGCCCCCTGTTGCCGCCCCCCTGCCCTGCCGGAACAGGACCGGATAACACAACTGCGCAACGAGTACCGGGTGCTGGGATTTCTCTGCCGTATGCACCCGATACAACTCTTTGACCGGCAACGGCAGCGCCTACGTTCCATTTTGGCATGTGACCTTAAAAAAATGATCGATACGCAACAAACCGTACGCTTTGCAGGCTGGCCCGTTACCGGCAAGATTGTGGGCACTAAAAGTGGCAAGCCGATGGAATTTTTAACCTTTGAAGATGAAACCGGGCTGGTGGAATGTACGATTTTTCCCCATACCTATCAAAAATACTGCCATCTGCTGCACAAAGAGTCTCCTCTGCTGTTGACAGGTGTTGTTGAACAGGATTTCGGCGCCTTGAGCCTGACCGTCAGCCGGGTCAAGGCCCTCAATGTCCCCGACCGTACGGAGCAGGCATCTTTGTCCACTCTACAGGTTTAAATCATCCTCGTTGATATTTTCTTCCCGATCGAGAATGGCCTTATCAAAAATATCAGTTGCCCTTTGCTGCAGGCGTTCGGCCTCTTCATTTTTTTTCTGCCGGGTGCAGAGTTTGGCCAGCTCCTGCAGCACAGCCGCCACTGCCGGGTGATTTTTACCGTGATTTTCTTCCATGATGGCAAGGGCCCTGGTATAACTTTCCTCAGAAAGATCGTACTGCCCCTGCAGTCGATAGCATTCTGCCAGATTCTGCAGAGACATGGCAAGTTTTGGATGCGTCGCGCCCAGAGATTTTTCACGTATGACACAAAGACGCTGATATAAGGCAGCAGCTTTATTATCCTCTTCAAGCTCAGCATTAAGTCCGGCAAGTTTTTCCAGGATGTGATCAAGGGCCGGATGTTCCGGTCCAAGTTCTTTTTCCATTATCTTCAGGGCCTTGCTGTAGGTTGGTTCAGCCTGTTCATACTGGCCCTTGGCCTCCTGCAGTTCGGCAATCTGTCCCCAGCTGAGTCCCATTTCAAGATGATCAGCCCCTAATTGTTCCGTTATGGTTTTCATGGCCTGTTTGTACAGGGGGCCGGCCTGTTTCAATCCGCCGCTCAAGGCATAGGTATAGCCGAGCTCCCTGCGGGCAAGGGCAAGCTCGACACTGTTTTCTCCCTGTTTTTCCAAAAGTTGTACAAGTTTTTCAAGAAGAGGCTTTGCATCCCGGTATCGGTATAATTTGCGGGCCATGACACCGGCGGCTTTCAGATAATCGCAATTATCACCGGCCAGTTCAACGGCTTTGCGGTATCGCTCCAGGGCCGGATACAGATCAATTCTTGCCTCGGCAAGATGTCCGGCTAAAAATGCGGCAAGAGCAGCATTGGCTCCCTGCTTATCAACAATCTCGGTGAAAAAACGTTCAGCTTCCTCAGTTTTTCCGGAAAGCAGGCTTTCCCTGACTTCCTGTATAAGAGACGCATCAGATTCATCGGCCAGCCGGTCTAATGCGGCCAGGGCTTGCCCGCGCCATTTCATCTCCAGGTTATAACTGTCGTCGAAAAGCGCTATTTTATCCGTAACGGCTACAAGTTCAATCTGCAGGTGGTCACGCTTGATGTCATCGCCATTCTTGATTGCCAGGGCCAGGGCCTCCTGCTGCTCCTGTTCCCGCTCACGAAGATAGGTCTCATAAATTTCTCTTGTCAGCGTAGGAATCGTGGATTTATCGGCAGTTGTTACCTCTTCCTCTTCAACCGGCTCCGATTCCTGTTCCTCTGGAATATCACTTTCAAGCTCGTCGGTGATTAGTTCATCTATAAGTTCTTCATTGTCAGCAAGCCGGTCCTGCTCGTCAACAGCATCTTCTTCCCGTTTTTCATCCTCAAGAAAGATACGTTCCTCTTCCTGATCGATCTCAAGCGATTCCGTATCCGCTGCTGTTTTCCCGGATTCGGGCTGAAGAATTTCCTCAAAATCCTCTTCATCAACGGCATCAACCAGGCCCTGATCATCTGTGGAGGATTTTGATAATTCCTTCTCCTGTTCCGATTCACCCTCAGCAGAAACCTCATCCTGTCTGCTTTTCTGCTCGGGACTCTCAGGCTCCAAATCGGCTTGCAACGATTCTGCAACGTCTTCTTTTTCGGCCTCTGGCGCTTCCGTTACCGGCGTTGGTCTGTCTTCAGGTGTGGAATCCATTGCTTTTTTTGATGACTTTCGCAATAGAAATAAAAAGACGAGAAGAACGGCCACGGCAATGGCTGCAAGGAGGGAGGTATTCATAGATATTTTCCAGTGTTCATATTGATAATCATACAACCAGATTAGCTGGACCAGATAAACAAAGATTTCGACCATATCGGCCACGACAACCCAACCCAGATTTCAGCATGGCTGGACCGGCATGCCGCAAAGAAGAAAAGATTCACCTCTTTCCTCCTTTATATTGGTATATCAAACCAATATGCCATCAACAAGAAATTATTTATTTTTTATAAATAATTTTCAGAATCACAGAAGAACAAAAAGATAGTTGGGTTCGACAAGGCAAGGGGTACCTAAAACACGTTACCGGCAAAAACGTTGTCCGACAAGGAGGATCAGAAAAAAGTAGCCGATGGAATGCAGGACTGGTTGTTCTTTTGCCGGTGCGCTATGACTTTGATGTATCCGGAACAAGGCTTCGGTTTACTATCTCACCGACATCATCCGACAAGGTCGCAACCTTGCTGATTCGCTCCAACTGTGCAAGCATTTGCTGCTGCCTGATTTCGTCATATCTGCGCCACTGGGTCAGCGGCGTCAGCATACGGGCGGCAATCTGCGGATTCATCGGATCAAGGGCAAGGATCTGATCTGCAAGGAATCGGTAACCGGAACCGTCTTTGGCGTGAAACTGCCAGTGATTATTTGAACAAAATGCACCAATAAGAGCGCGGACCTTATTGGGATTTTTCAACGAAAAGGCCTCATGGCCGGTCAACTTCATTACCCTGGTCAGAGTTCCTGGTAAGCTGCATGTTGCCTGCATTATCAGCCATTTATCAACAACAAGGGGATCGTGCCGCCATTTTTTATAAAAATCGGCCAGCAGCTCATCTCCCCGGCGCCGGTCGCTGTTAACAACCGCCCTGAGTGCTGCCAGCACATCGGTCATGTTGTCTGCCTGCCGGTATTGTTCCACACCTGTGGCAAGTACCTCCTGTTCAATTTCATCGTCTCCGGGAGCGGCAAGCAGATAGGCAAGAATTACATTGCGCAGACTTCTGCGGCCTGCTTCTTCAGCGCAATAGCGGTACGGGTCTTCCGAGCCGTATTGATGATAACATTCCCAGAGGAGGTCGCGATGTTCCAGGGACAGTTGCCTGCGCATCTGCTGACGGGTAAAAAAAACGGCTTCCGGATCGATAACGGACATCTGTTCACCTATCCAGTTTTCACCGGGCAGGGTCAGGGCCAGGGCAAGAAAGGCTGGATCGGCCTGCTCATCAGCCAACAGGAGGTCAAATGCCTGATGAAAATAATCAGGAATGACAACCTGTTTTCCCTGCTGAAAATCTTTAATGCCCGCCAGCAGTACCTGCATCGCTAATTGCTGTCCTGCATCCCACCGGTTGAAAGGATCCGTGTCATGGGCCATGAGAAAGGCAAGCTCCTGGACACTGCGTGCAAAATTTAGTTTTACCGGTGCGGAAAAA
>Ga0256833_1003333_pt1 | contig 11009 bp, 7 predicted proteins | sample 356284metaG_FD_190535 | JGI IMG/M metagenome (GOLD analysis project Ga0256833, IMG submission 190535) | Hydrothermal vent microbial communities from Mid Atlantic Ridge, Atlantic Ocean - 356-284 | ecosystem: Environmental > Aquatic > Marine > Hydrothermal vents | place: Atlantic Ocean: Mid...
AAAATTAAAGGATAATGCATATTTGATGGGACTGACATTGCAAAATGTAATGTCGCAAATAAGAAGTGGTTTTTTTGGACGAGCAGTACAACGATTTCAGAGAGGACAGGACGAAATAAGAGTTTGGGTAAGATATGATAAAGAGGAAAGAGAATCTATCAAAAATCTTGATGACATGAGAATACTTACACCCTCTAAAAGTAGAGTCCCATTCTCTGAGATAGCTAATTATACTATTTCTAGAGGAGAAGTAACAATAAATCACCTTAACGGAAGGAGGCAAATAACGGTTAGTGCATCTCTCAAAAGCCACAAGACAAGTGCTAGTGATATGATTCAGGAGATACGAGACACCAAAATGAAGGAAATAAAAGCAAAATACCCTTCGGTTTCAGCAATGTATGAAGGGCAAAATAGAGAGGCGATGAAGTCTGCAGCATCTGCCAAAAAAGTAGTCCCGGTAATCTTATTTTTAATATTTGCTATCATTGCATTTACTTTCAGGTCATTTAGTCAGCCATTGTTGCTGATGTTGATGATTCCTTTTGGGTTTGTGGGTGTAGCCTGGGGACATTGGATTCATGGGTTTGCTGTAAATATATTATCTATTTTAGGGATTGTAGCCCTCATAGGTATCATGGTCAATGACGGACTGGTCTTGATAGGCAAACTCAATTCATATTTAAAGCAGGGAATGACATATGATGAAGCATTGATAGAAGCGGGAAGGTCAAGGTTTAGGGCGATAGTACTGACTTCTATCACTACTATTGCAGGGCTGGGGCCCTTGCTTTTTGAGACCAGTAGACAAGCCCAATTTTTAAAACCAATGGCGATATCTATCGGTTATGGCATTGCAATATCTACATTTTTGACCCTGCTAATGCTACCGATATTACTCGCCTATTCCAATAGTATAAAAGTTTATTTACAATGGCTATTTACAGGCAAAAAGCCAACAAAAGAACAAGTAGAAAGAGCAATTAAAGAACAAAATTTTAAAACAGATGACTTACACTAAATATAAATTATTAGCAATACTATTGTTACTTGGTGCAGCGCTACAAGCTCAAGTATTGACTGAACAAGAGGCTGCAAAAATAACTCTTGAGAATAATTATGGTATTAAAATAGCTAAAAACAACCTCGAAATTGCACGTAATAATACAAGTAAATACAACACAGGTGAATTGCCAACTATTTTTGTAAATTCAGGGTTAAATTATGGATTAAAAGCGTCTGATATCAACTATCATAGCGATAATATACCGTCAAGTTCATTTTTTGGAGCAAGTTCGGCCACATACAGTGGTTCGATTGGTGTTAATTATACTCTATTTGATTGGAAAAAAATCAGCTACACCAAAGAAAAACTCAAGGAAAGTTTCAATATAGCCGATTTAGAACTCCGTAAATCAATGGAAAATTCACTTATGCAATTATTTACCGCCTATTACGGTATCGCAAATATCCAAGAAGTTATAGGCATACAAAAGGAGATTATAGCGATATCAAAACAAAGATTAAAAAGGTCAAAGTTGAAAAATGAGTACGGAAAATCCAACAGACTACAGATCCTCAATGCTGAAGTAGATTTAAACAGAGATAGCGTAAATCAATTGAACTTAATTCAACAATTGACTACTGCTAAAAGAAATTTGAATCTAGTAATGGGACGGGACTTGGAAAGTGATTTTGATATCGATACTTTGGTCATATTCAATGACATTGAAATAGAGCAATTGATTGCAAACATTGGCAAAAAAAATACAGACCTCTTGATTTTGGATAAAAATCTTGCATTATCCGAATTGAATATAAAATTGAATAAATCAAGACTAAAACCAACTATTAGTGCAGTAGGTAATTATGGCTTAAATGGAGGATTCAATGATACAAACTACAATGTGAAAAATCAATTCGGTACGGGGTTGACCGCAGGATTTAGCCTTACTTGGAATCTTTTTGACGGAGGTGCAACAAAGATTAGAAACCAAAATACTTTGAAGCAAATAGATAATATAAACGTGCAAAAAGAGCTGTTCAGGCAACAAATAATAAGCGAAATGCGAAACTACTATCAAACATATCAAACACAAAAGTATGTAATGCAAGTGGAACTTGAGAATATCAAAACCACAAAAGTGAATTTTGAAAGAACAAAGGATTTATTTAATATAGGTAGAGTATCTTCAGTAGAATTCAGACAAGCACAATTGAATATGCTCAATAGCCAATTGAATTACAAAAAAGCAAAGTACAACGCAAAGCTAGCAGAATTGAATATCATGGAGTTGAGTGGTAATATTTTGGATGTAATGAAATAATAATGATAATTCACTAAACCTGAAGAAATGAACACATAGTTTTGAGGAAAATTATAATATCAAACCTCAGAAATATACCACATCAATTGACCAAAGGAAATATTCTCATCATTTGGTGAAAGTTCTTTGTGAAAATACAAATCAAATTCTTCATTCATTATGCTAATAACCAAATCTACAAGCAATTGATTTTGGAATACTCCCCCACTAAAGGCAACGGCTTTAATATTTTTCTTCTTTGCAATAAGGTAAATATAATGTGCTAAGCTAACGTGAAATTTTGCTGCAATTTTCTCATGATTCATGTTTAGGCTAAGATCAACAAGTATGGACTTAAGCAGCAATTTGATAAGATTGGTAGGCAAAAGATCATTTTCTATATAAGATAAACTCAATTTAATTCTATTTTTTTTAAAATATCTATTGGCAATATTTTCCAACTGCATTGCAGCTTCACCTTCAAATGATTGCTTATCAATACTCAGGACAATAGATGCAACGGCATCAAAAAATCTACCTATACTCGTACTTTTTAGCAGATTGTCATTCCCCAAAAGTTTATTGTAAATTTGCCATTCTGTTTTTGTAAATTTATCCTTTACAATACTTCCTTTGTTAATATTGTAAGTCATCACCAAAGCAGAAATTCTCGGTTCTTTTGGCATTTTATCTCCGAGAATAAACGGAAATTCATCCAAATGACCGACCCTGTTTACAGAACCGGAATTGTATTCAAAAAACTCACCACCCCATACATTGCCATCATCGCCCAGTCCTGTACCATCCCAAATTACTCCAAGAACTCTTCTTTTTGCATTCAATAGATTATTCTCGGCCATTACTGCATAAAAATGAGCTTTATGATGCTGTATTTCATAATACCCTATCTCTCTTTGCTCAGCTATCTCCTTACCCAGAGCACTCGTAAAATATCCCTGATGCTTGTCCGCTATAACTGCTTCAAGCCTTGGGTTAAACAATTTCTCAAAATGATCTAGAGTGAATTTATAATTAATTTGAGCTTCATAATTATCAGTATTTCCAAGATACTGACTTACGTAAATATTTTGTTGATTCATTAAGGTGAAAGTACTTTTCATCATTGCTCCCATGGACAAAACAGCCTTATTAGGCAATTTTAATTCCGGATTGATATAAGATGGAGCAAGTCCTCTCGAACGTCTAATTATCACCCTTGATTTTTGATTTTTACTAAACCTCATCACACTATCATCTTGAGGAATCACAATTTCTCTGTTATTTAAAAGAATAATATCTGCCATTTTGGCCAATTCATCCTTCGCCTTGCTATTTTCGTAAACAATAGTAGAATTGGAAATATTTCCGCTAGTAGCGATGATGGGTTTTTGAAACTTGTCCAATAGCAATTTGTACAAGGGAGTATAAGGCAGCATTACCCCCAATACATCCAAATTCGGTGCGATTTGTTCCAATGCCAAATTAGTTTTAGGTTTTTCGTTGATAGAAAGCAATAATATAGGTGCAGAATAATGATTAAACTGTTCTTTTTCTACCTCTCTCAACTCAATATCTTGCTCCAAAGATTCAAGACTCTGATACATCAATGCAAAGGGTTTTGTAGGACGATGTTTAAGGTTTCTTAATCTTGAGACCACTTCTGCATTTGTAGCATCACAAGTCAGAATAAATCCACCTATACCTTTTATTGCAACTATTTTACCTTTATTCCATTGAGAAACTACATAATCCAAATCCCTGAAATTATCAACAATTACTCCTTTCTCATATAACGATAAATCCACAGGGCAATCAAGACAAGAATTTGTTTGCGAATAGTATCTTCTATCCAATGGATTATTGTATTCCTCCTTGCAAATATCACACATATCAAATTTATCCATCGTTGTTGTTTCTCTATCGTATGGCAATGATTTTATGATTGAGTATCGTGGGCCACAATTGGTACAAGTGATAAAAGGATAATGAAAACGACTATTTTCCCTGCTGTACAATTCCCTTTTACAATCATCACACATCGCAAAATCAGGAGTCAAAAGCAGTTTGGCATCCTCCTTTGATGAACTGTGAATAATCTCAAAATTGTCATACTCAACATAAACCACTTCCTCTATTTTTGTCGATGTAATAACAGACAATTGAGGTGCTTTTTCTACCAATTCCCGCATCACTTGCTCTGCCATTATCTCATCAGAATTGATATGAATATGCACTCCGTCATTGGTATTGTTTACCCAACCTTTTAGTTTGTGAGATAGACACAATTTATATACAAAAGGTCTGAACCCTACTCCTTGCACTATCCCCTCAATATGTATATGAAATGTTTTCACTGACAGGCTCGGTTACGATTGAAAAAATATCCAATAAATACCGATTACAATAGCAAATACACCTCCTATAATTTGGATGAAAGTGACAGCAGATTTATTCTTAACCGATTGTGATATTTTGCCCAATACTAATGTATATAAAATCATAGCCAATATAGTACCAATACCAAATCCGATTATATATTGAATACTCTGAATCATCGAATTAAAGCCTAAAACAGGTAGTAATAGAAGGAAATGAGCAACGCCTGCCAATCCGTGTATAATGCCAATACCAAATGATGTAATATTATCGTGTTTTACTGTTTTGTTATGAGTATGTGTGTGATTGTGAGTATGGTCGTGACCGTGTTTATGAATATGAACAAACTGTTGTTCTTCGTTGTGAATATGAGGATGTTTATGGATTTTTTTAGCATTAAATGTCCTGTAAAAAGACCAAATGCCAATACCTATCAACACAAAACCTACTAAGTATTCGCTATGTGCTGATACTTTTTCAACAGGAATACTATCTTTCATCAATACGAATAAAACGCCAATTAACAACATCCCTCCAAGATGTCCCAAACCCCAAAATAAACCGATTTTCCAAGCACTTCTTTCCTTTTCAAATACCAAAGGAGTCACAGCAGCTAAATGATCAGGACCTGATATTACGTGCAACATCGAAGCAAAAATACCAGCGATTATTGGAAAAGATTGTAGCATTTGCAACTTTTAGAATTAAAAATAAGTAAAAGTAAAAAAATATTGTATATTTACCAAACAATAGTATATTATGAGCAAGTTACTTAATGTTTTTAGTTCATCTTTTAAGATGCGTCTGTATTTTTTTAAAAAACTCCCGAGTTTGTTTTTTTGGGGTGTAGGAGTGGAAAAAATAGATAGGACCATGGCTAAAATATCCATTAAGTATGGGTGGAAAACTCAAAATCCATTTGGCTCAATTTATTTCTCGGCATTAGCTGGTACTGCGGAATTATCAACGGGATTATTGGCTATGTTGGCTATTGAAAAAGAAGATGTGTCAATGCTTGTTGTGGGGATGCAAGCAAGATTTATGAAAAAAGCTAAAGGCAAAATTGTTTTTACTTGTGAAGATGGAATTAAAATATCAAAAGCTGTGCAAAATGCTATTTTGACAGGAGAAGGGCAAGAAGTATTGGCCATATCCAAAGGGTATAATGAAGAAGGTGATATTGTTGCAGAGTTTGATATTCTATGGTCTTTTAAAAAACGCAATAGGGATTGATATTTACTACGAGTTCAGTATATTTGCATTTTATATAAAATAAACACAAGATTTGACAACAGATATAAACATAACTATAATAGGTGCCGGCGTTGTAGGATTGGCAATAGCATCTAAGCTATCAGAAACCCAAAACAGTATATTTGTATTGGAAAAAAATAGTAAATTTGGTCAAGAGACTAGCAGCAGAAATAGTGAAGTAATTCATTCAGGAATATATTATCCAGTTGATTCTCTCAAAACCAAACTCTGTGTCCGAGGAAACCACATGCTTTACGACATTTGTGATAAAAATGATATTCCATACAAACGATGTGGAAAACTTATTGTTGCAACAGATGACCAAGAGCTAGTTGAACTACAAAATATTTATAAGAGGGCAATTTCAAATAGAGTTAACGATTTGAGCTTTTTGAATACCAAAGAAATACATGAGCTCGAACCAAATATCTACGGTAAAAAGGCCTTGTTTTCACCATCTACAGGTATTATTGATTCTCATCAATTGATGAAATTTTTTGTTGCTAGTAGTATAAATAATAATGTTGATTTTGCTTTTAATAGTAAAGTATCATCGATAAGAAAAATAAATAATTATTACCAAATTGAAGTTATTGATCATGAAGGTAAGCCATTTTTGTTTACATCCAAAACAATAATTAATGCCGCCGGTTTGGAAGCAGAAAAAATATCCAAAATGGTAGGTATCAACAATAATAAGTACAAAACCTACTTCTGCAAAGGTGAATATTTTTCAATAAAACCACCTAAAAACAAGCTTGTATCAAGACTTGTGTATCCTGTACCTTTTAAAAATCTTACCGGTCTTGGGATTCATGCTACAGTTGATTTGGGAGGCGGGTTAAAGCTTGGTCCTAACGTGGAATACCTTGACAAAAACATATATGATTATAAAATCAATGATTCCCACAAAGATGATTTTTTTAATTCAGCAAAAAATATATTTCCTTTTCTGACATTGGACGATTTACAAGCAGAAATGGTAGGAATCAGACCGAAAATCCAAAAAAAGGGAGAAGCTATTCAAGATTTTATTATTGTTGAAGAAAAAAAATCCGGTTTCCCCAATTTCATCAATCTTATAGGAATTGAGTCCCCGGGGCTAACCGCATCACCTGCAATTGCAGAGTACGTAAACAAACTTATTTTAAATTCATTAAATAACTAATTTATATTTAATTGAGGTTATTCCTTTCTTTAAGATACTTTCCCGTATAAGAATCTTTACATTCAATTAAGTCTTCTACCCGACCTTGAAAAACAAGATTTCCTCCGTTATTTCCACCATCAGGGCCCAGGTCTATGACCCAATCAGCTGCACGTACTACGTCCAAATTATGCTCAATTACCAAAACAGTATGACCTCTTTCTACCAGTGCATTGAGTGAATCGAGTAGTCTAGCGACATCGTGATAATGTAATCCTGTAGTAGGTTCGTCAAAAATAAAGAAGATATTGTTACCATCATCTCTTTTAGATAAAAATGATGCTAATTTTATTCTCTGTGCTTCTCCACCTGATAAGGTATTGGAGGATTGTCCAAGTTTGACATAGCCCAATCCGACATCATCCAAAGCTTTTATCCTCTTTGTTATTTCTTTGTGGTCATTAAAAAACACCAAGGCTTCCTCAATCGTCATGCTCAACACATCAAAAATGTTCTTTCCTCTGTATTCCACCTCCAATATTTCTTTTTTGAATCTCTTTCCTCCACATTCTTCACACACCAGTTTGATATCAGCCAAAAACTGCATTTCGACATTAATCTCCCCTTCGCCTTTACATGTCTCACATCTACCTCCATCCGTATTAAATGAAAAATAGCCAGGTTTATATCCTCTTATTTTTGATAATTGCTGATTGGAGAAAATCTTTCTTATATGATCATAAGCTTTCACATAGGTTACAGGATTTGATCTTGAAGATTTACCAATGGGTTTTTGACTTACATATTCGATTTGTCTTATCATGTCAATATCTCCACTAACTATATTGTTTGTACCAATACCATGTTGCAATACCTCTGCCAATGATGGCTCTAAGACCTCTCTTACCAAAGTAGATTTTCCGCTTCCGGACACTCCTGTCACAACAGTTAAAGCATTGATAGGTATTTTTACATCTATACCTTTAAGATTGTGCATACGAGCATTTTTTATGTTGATATTTGCGATCAACTTCCGTTTGAAAGCCGTAATTTCTATCTCTTTATCTCCCGTAAAGTATGCTGCTGTAAGATTGGTATCGACTTGCTTCAAAAACTCATCAAATTTACCCGAAAAAACAACATTTCCTCCATGAATTCCGGCAAAAGGACCGATGTCCACTATATAATCTGCATTTTTGATAATATTTTCCTCGTGTTCAACAACGATTACGGTATTGTCAAGATCTCTTAGTTTTATCAATACCTTGACCAATTTATTTATATCTCTAGGATGTAATCCAATACTTGGTTCATCTAAAATATAAAGAGAATTGGTAAGATTGCTTCCCAATATTCTAGTCAAATTGATACGTTGTGTTTCGCCACCACTAAGAGTATTGCTCAATCTGTTCATAGTCAAATATCCTAAACCTACATCTAGCATCACACCCAATCTAGTATTTATTTCAATCAAAAGTCTTTTGGCAATTTTTTCATCAGAGTCAGACAAATTAATATTCTTAAAAAATATTGCTAAGTCTTCGATAGACATATCTACCAACTCCATGATACTCTTACCGGCTATCTTTACATAGCTTGCTTCTTCTCTTAATCTACCTCCTTCACATATATCGCAGATAGTGCGACCTCTAAATCTAGATAGTAAGACCCTGTTTTGGATTTTATAAGACTTAGCTTTTACTTCTTCAAAAAATCCTAAAATACCTTTGAAATTATCATTGCCTTTCCATAAAATATCCTTTTCTTCTTGAGTCAAGTCCATATAAGCTCGGTGAATAGGAAACTTTAAAAAATCTGAATGCATTATCAATTCCTCTTTCCACTTTCCATATTTAACACCATTCCAGCAGGCAACAGCTCCTTCAAAAACCGATTTTGTCACATCGGGTATTACTTTACCGGGATCTATGCCAATAATTCGACCATAACCTTCACATTTTTTACATGCTCCCAATGAATTATTAAAATTAAATAATTGTGGATTGGGTTGAATAAAAGTCATCCCATCCAATTCGAATTTATTATTGAATTCTACCCTTTCACCTCCCATTACTTTCACAATACACTTACCCATACCTTCATTTAAAGCTACCTGAGTAGAATCTGCTATCCTTTCTAAGTTCTCTTTACTTTTGCCTGACACTATCCTATCAATCAATATATATATATCAGTAGCAGATTTAGAACTTAATAATTCAGCACTATCTACAATACCCTCATTTAAAAAATCTTCTATGTTGTAAGTATCACCCTTATACAACAAACGAGGAAAACCCTTTTCCATCATGTACTTCAATTCATCTACAATAGTGCGCATTTGATTTTCATGTAATGGTACATACATAAGTATTTTCAGGCCATCTTCCAAGGATTTGATATAATCAACAATATCAGAAACAGTATGTCTTTTGACTATTTCACCGGAAATCGGGGATATAGTTTTTCCTATTCTGGCATACAACATTCTAAAATAATCATAAACCTCAGTCATTGTACCAACAGTTGAACGGGCGTTTCCACCTACGGTCTTTTGTTCTATGGCAATAGCAGGGCTCAAACCTGATATCATTTCAACTTCCGGTTTTTTCATTCTTGATAAAAATTGCCTCGCATATGATGAAAGACTCTCAACATATCGCCGTTGACCCTCTGCGTACAAAACATCCATAACAAGAGATGATTTTCCTGACCCTGACACACCGGTTACTACCACCAATTGGTTTTTGGGAATCACCAAATCGACATTATTCAAATTGTTTGTGGCAGCACCTTTTATAATAATTTGCTCTAAAATTTGTAACTTTTTTCCTTTCGCCATCGTTCATATTATATTAAGAGTGCAATTTTAATGAAATCAACTCACAAAAAGGTTAATTTTCTGTTAAAACAAGAAAAAAATAAAAATAAATTCCTTTTAGGCTTGATTTTTGAAATAAAAGTTGTACATTTGCAACGCTAATGAGATAATTTCATCTATTAACCTAAAAAAATTGTTGCCTATAGAATTCAAACATCTACACTTAATTAAATTAAAATAGTGATTTTATGAATAAGGATGTTATGAGTTTAACTGATCAGGAGTTAATTGATTTGTATATCAATGGTGATGAAAAAGCTTTCGAACTTTTATTAAATAGACACAGGGATAAGATATTTACCTCTATATATCTATTCGTTAAAGATCAAGAGTTGGCGGAAGATATCTTTCAAGATGTATTTATTAAAATAATCAAATCTCTTAATAAAGGAAAATACAATCATCAAGGTAAATTCTTACAGTGGGCAATGCGTATATCGTACAATATGTGCGTAGATCATTTCCGTAAATCTAAGAGAAGAACAAAAATTTCGCCAACTGAAACTTTTGATATATTCGATATCCTCCAAACAAAAGAGGAAAATATGGAACAAAAAATAATCAAAAGCCAAGTTCATAAGAAACTTCGTAAAGTTGTTGACAGATTGCCGGACGAGCAAAGAGAAGTGGTAATATTAAGGCATTACGCAGACATGAGCTTCAAAGAAATATCTGAACTCACCAAAGTAAGTATAAATACTGCTCTGGGAAGAATGAGATATGCCTTGATAAATATGCGCAAAACCATAGAAGAAGAAAATATCCAATTGGTGTGAGTTAGTCCCATATCAGCAAAAAAGGTTCAAGAGCTTCATACTTTTGAACCTTTTTTCTGCTAATTCTCATTTATTTGTGCCACCTGAATATGAGATTAATGTAATGGCAGACAACATTGTTGCTAATAATGAAAGAGATGGAAGTTTCGGTGCTACATAATGTTTGTCCATGAAGTCATTACAATTTAGAAGTAATATTTTAACCAAATTATTACCTGCATTTCAACATTTATTTATATTTTACACGGTTATTCAAAAAAACAACAACAAAA
>Ga0256833_1003334_pt1 | contig 11008 bp, 11 predicted proteins | sample 356284metaG_FD_190535 | JGI IMG/M metagenome (GOLD analysis project Ga0256833, IMG submission 190535) | Hydrothermal vent microbial communities from Mid Atlantic Ridge, Atlantic Ocean - 356-284 | ecosystem: Environmental > Aquatic > Marine > Hydrothermal vents | place: Atlantic Ocean: Mid...
CTTAATAACCTCCACCATTGCTACTATTCTAATATATTTTCTCAGGCCCATGGATTTTCTTGACTATTTTTTTATCTTTCTTCTCCAGGGACCCATATGGTTTGTTTATTCAGTTATTTTTGATATGATTTCCGGAAAAACACTGGGAAAATATCTTTTCAGGATAAAATCTGTTGCTTTTATCGGAAATCTATCCTGGACGCAGGCAATATTAAGGAATTTAACTAAATTAAATGTCCTTCTGGCAATTGCAGACACAATAACGGGGCTGAGCACGGAGGGTGATCCCAGGCAGAGATACATTGAAAGATTCATTGATTCTCTGGTTATCTCTGAAAAGAGGGTCAAAAGGATGAGACGTTTTGTACCTCCAGTTGAGGATAAAGAGGATCTCGTACTTCCCTGATGTTTTGGCAAGAAAAATAATATAGTTGGCTACCTATATACCCTCTGGTGATGGTTGTGGTAAAGGGCTCGCTAATTCGTAACATGCTTGATTTCGTAGCAAAGAAAAAAGGTGTTGAGGGACTTAATAGGGCTATAGAGAAAGCCAATGAAAGGGAAATTCTATTTACCAAGCCAGAAGATATCAAAAATGACGGTGATTACCCGGTAAAATTTTACCTAAGGGTTTTGAATGCGGCAATACATGTGCTTCAGGATGATTCTCTAGTGCGGGAAATGGGGAGGTATATTGGTGAAAATGCCAGAATATCTTTTCGTGGGATTACTGGACGATATCCTCCCAGAAAAAGTGTACAGCAGATGGTTATTTACTCAAGAAAGTATTTTCCCGTGTTTCATACAGGTTACAGGACTATAAGCGAAGGGTCGTACTGGATAAAGGTTTCCAAAATAAATCCAAAGCTATACCCCTTTGTGGATGGATTTCTAACATATTTGTTTGAGGTACATGGTGGTGTGGTTGATGTAAAAAAGACCATGGGCGACAACTTTGTAAAATACACCTTGAGATTTTAGACCCTTTATTTTAAAATTTTTCTGACATTATTCTGATAACGCTATTGTGTATTATCGTTGATGCGAGTGATTTATCTATTTCGTCAAAATCTACTTTATCTACGCAGGATATATTTACTATTTTGTCCTCCTCTCCAGCTATCCAATGTATTACAATGGATCTCTCCATGGTTATCTCCAGGTATCCTTCAGGCGTTGCAGGTGACCAGTGATTGAAAGAATGACCTGATATCTTTTTTGAGAAGAATTCTTCAAGTCTCGTGGGTCCCATTCTTGTTGTTATATCAACCCATATCCATGGACATTCGGTGTTATTGTAAAAATCAAGAATTTTTTTTATATCTTCATCAGAAATCATTCATAATACACCTTCAAACTCCTGCTGAAGTTCAATCATCACCTGATCCAGAACCTCATCAAATGAAGCACTTCTGTACTCCCTATATCCTCCAAGCGGGCTCTGAAGCTTTGCCACGAATATTCCTTCCTCTTCTACGAATTCAATGGTGCAAAGGAGCTCCTCCATATCTCACACCCGTGAAGCGAAATATCATTTTGTATAAAAAGATTGTGGCATTTAAAGTAGAAAATATATGAGGAGGGTTGAACCCACTACGAAAATCACTGCAGGAATTATTCTTAAAATCACCCTATATAGATTTGCTTTGAAATGCTCTGAGGACAGTACCAGACACAGATGCACTGGTGATGTCAGATGTCCTGCATATCCTGAAGCATATGCCAGTGCCACTGCTGCAAAGCTCAGAGGATCTCCCACATATGGGAGAAGAAGCGGGAATGTTGCAGCCACATATGCAACGGTAACACCAGTCATTAACCCTGCTAAGAATGGTAAAAGCATTATTACAACAAACGGAGGCACTCCGTACGTGCTAAAGAAAGTGTATGTGTAATGCATTGAATTGGTTTCAAGTACCGCAATTTTCATAAACATTGCTGCGAAGGTCACACCGAGGAATGTGGGTTTTAAAGAGAATTTTAGGCTATGTTTAATTGCATCTTTATCCCTATTCTTCATGAGGATAAAGGCCAACCCAGAGTCAACAAGTAGCAGGGAGAAGAATAGATCAATCTTAATGAAGTACATATGCCCATTATCAACCCATGGCACGCCGAGAAGGGTGAGTATCATCACCACTATTATTGGCCATGCAGCGTGAATAAGCTTTTTGAGTCCATTTCTGATGCATCCACCCCTTGCTCTTATGTTTTTATCTTTCATTATGGGATAATATAAAAAAATAAAACCTCCTAGGATGGCAAGGACAGGCAGAAAAGACATGTGTATTACAAAATCGGAAATGGACACTGAAAATATTGAAGCAGCCACGATTACCCCGGTGTATAGTGGCCATGCGTATTCCCAAAGATGACGAAACCAGTAGTTAAGTGTGGTTGCTTCGTGGGGTGTGAGTTTCATTTCCCTTGCAAGTGGATCTACCAATCTGGCAGATACATATGCTCCTCCGGGCATTGGTAAAAGCCCTATAAATGCTGAAATTGATACCATGGATGCTCCGATTGAGGGGGAAATTTCCTTTACAGCATCTACCATCATATTCAGATATCCTGCTTTTTCCATAAGTGCCACAATTAATAGCGATAGGAAAACAATGAATATTATCCTCCAGAACTGCCATGATGTGAGATCGTTTAGTATCATTCCGTAATTCGCTCCCAGGGCTAAAATAAGAAATATGGCTCCGACCATTATAGAAATTGCAATATTGACTTTAAATCTTGGCAATGCAATTATCAACCCAATGGATGTCAGTATCAGCATAAACGCAATGTTCGTATCCATGCGATATGGTAATCCTTAACATTATTTATATTTTGCATCCGTATGCAAATAAGTAGGGCCGAATTCTCTACTGATCTGTGCAGGATGCCTGAATAAAAAAAGAAAGAGGTATGCCAGAAGGGATGGGATGCCTTTTGCATGTTTACTATTACAAAAACCATATTTAAATGTTTCCCGAAAATTTTAAATATGATAACCACTATTGTTTAATAACAACAAAAAGTTGATAACTGGAGGTGATAAAAATGGTGGTTAGAAGAAGGAAGGACAGAAGCAGAGATCGCGATGAGAACTGGAGAGATCCGTTCTTTGATCCGTGGGATAGTTTCTTTGATATGGATATTGAGAGAGAGTTCAGAAGAATGGAGGAGTGGATAAACAGAATAATGCGCGAGTTTGGCAGAGGGGAAATTCGCGGTCCATACGTATATGGATTCAGCATGCGTATAGGTCCTGACGGCAAGCCCCACATAGAGGAGTTTGGAAATGTTCCCAGGAAGATTCCCGGAGTATCTGAAGAGATGGGTGAATATAGAGAGCCCTTGGTTGATGTGATGGAGGACGATAAAACTATCAGTGTGACTGCAGAGCTTCCTGGCGTTAGCAAGGAGGACATTGATTTGAACCTGAGTGATGACAATCAGACCCTTGTAATAAAGGTTGATACGCCTGAGAGAAAATACTACAAGGAGGTGGAACTACCGGCGCCAGTAAAGCCAAACAAGGTCAAGGCCACCTACAAGAATGGAATACTTGATGTGGTATTTGAGAGGGAGAAACCGAAGGAGAAAAAAGGAAAGAGAATCAAAATTGAATGAGGCCTATGAGCAGGGAGGATATTGATGCCATACTTCGTGCGATTGAGAATCATACAAGAAGGGAAATACTTCGGATGCTAGTTGAGGGCAGGCAATATGCCCTCAGAATGGCCAAGGAACTGAAAACATCTCAACAGGCAGTGATGAAGCATCTTGATGTCCTTGAGGAAAAGAGGATAATAAGAAGAGCAGGAGAAGAGCGCAGTGAGAGAGGTGCACCAAGAAAACTTTATGAAATCTCAAAGACCTTCTCCCTTTTTATTGATTTCGCTCCGGGCATTTTTGATATTCGCGAGTATGACATAGAAAGTGTGGATATAGATGATCTCCGCAAGGAATTTGAGGGTCTGGATGCGGGTGAGATATTAAGCAGAATTGAAGAGGAAATAAGAGAAATGGAGAAAAGACGTGTAAAGTTACTGAAGCTGAAAGAAGAAATAATACGTGATATGCTCAGGAAATAAAATAATTTGTTGCACCTATAAAGTTTGCCTTTTTAAAGTATTTGATGCCCTTTATCCGATATTCATCTTTCCCAGTTTCCCTCCACAGGTGCAGATACGCTATTCCCTTAATCAATGGGTCACTTTGGGTGGATGCAAGATTTTTAAGAGAATCAAGATCGTTTGAAATCCTTAGCGATATGATTTTGCACCATATCACATAATTTTCTATACCTAACCTATTTGCCAGACTTTCTGCCTCTTGAAGAAGATCTCTGATCTCTCTGTTTTTAGAGTATTCTGTATCAAGTAATGCTGATATCATGTAAAGCAGAGATTCCATTTTCCCCATGGCGTTATCAATTTCCCTGAATATTTCAAGAGCTTTCTTTAAATATTCTGTTGATTCCTCACTTTTCTTCAGGTAGTATTTTATCATTCCAATGTCTGCAAGGGCGGTGGCATAGGCATCTCTTCTTCCCATAAGCCGCGCGTATTTACCTGCTATTTTAAAGTATTTTTCACTTTCGTGGGCGTTTCCTATACTCCAGTATATAAGTCCAAGCAAGTTGGCAGCTTTGAGATACCCATCCATATCCCCAATGCTTTCTCGTATCTCCATTACCTGTAATACCTTTTCAAGGGCCTGGCTGTTGTTTCCCGTAAGATAATGGACTACTCCCATATTATGCATTATATCAGCTGTTTCTTTTTTCATTCCAAGTGCTTTGGCAGTGGAAAGTGCTTTCTGGAGATACTTCATAGCCTTATCCAGTTTTGATTCAGTGCTGTAAAGGATGCTCAATGTTTTATATGCGTTAACAAGCTTTTTTGGATCGTCTTTGGCCCATTCTATGTATTCCATCAACTCACTTTCTGCTTTTGAAAATTCTCCAGTTCTTATATTCACATTTGCATGGTGAATCAGCACTTCTCTCGGGTCGTCACATAGCACTTCAGCCTTCCTAAACTCCTTTTTTGCATTTTCATAGGATCCCATATTTAAAAGCGAGTTTCCCAGTTTTATGTGAGCAATATATATGTCTCTGATCTTTAAGCTCTTTCTATACCACTCAGCAGCTCTTTCGTATTCACCTCTTGTATAATGAATATCACCTATTTTCACACACATTTCAGCCATTGTTTTTTCATCATCTATTTTATTTGCGCATTCATAGCATATCTTGGCGAAGTGCATTGCCTCTCCCCATGCCCCATCTCTTACTGCAATATCCAATGCTTTTTTAGAAAATTCAATTGCTTTTATCCAGAGACCAGCGTTATAGTAATGCTCAGCCATTATAGTTTCTTTTAGATCCGCGGGAAAGCTACTTTTCTCAAGGCACTCAGCTATAATGCTGTGGTATTCTTTCAGAGTCTCCCTATCAATTGATAAGTATATGGCATCACGGATGTAATCGTGGTAAAATGAAAACCCGCTGGATTTTCTGCTTATCAACCCGGTTTTAGCCATTTTACGAAGGGATTTAATAATCCTTATCTTTTTTATGCCGGTGGCGCAGGAAAGAAGATCAATATTTATCCACGTTCCCAAAACTGCGGCAATTTCAATTATTTCTCTTGAATCTTCATCAAGGTTTCTCACCCTTCTTTTTATTATACTGTTCATTTTCTCTGGAAGCTCGGTGGGCGTTTTTTTAAGGGTATATTTCTCTCCTTCCTTATGAAATAATCCTTCTTCCGTTAGGTATCGTGTCACTTCTATTATGTTAAGGGGTATACCCTCAGAGACATCGTATATGTAGTTAAGTACATCCATACCCACTTCAAATCCAGTTATCTCTTCAATAACTTTCAGGGTGTTATCCATATCCAGAGGGCCAAGATCAATGATCTCTCCGATTCCCTCTCTTATGATAGCCTCTTCAAGTTCCAAAATCACATTATTTATTTCCTCAGATCGGTATGTTGCTGTAATCATTATCCTGTCTTCATTACTTCTGGCGAGGTAGTGAAGAAGAGAAACTGTGGTCTCATCTGCCCATTGTATATCGTCTATAAATACACATACAACTCTCTTTTCAGATAATCTTCCCAATCCAAGTCGCACATTTTCAAAACTCCAGTCTTTAATACCATCTATTGGTTGTCCATCGTATTTTCCTGAGCGGAGAAATTTATAAAGAAGAATTTCTATGTCCTTTACACTATCTGTATTTCCATCCCAGCGCTCTAAAATTGATTTATAGTTTTCCTCTATTTTAGTTAGCAGACCTTCCATATCCCCATGCAGGAACTCATTGCTTCGTCCTTCCAGAATTGCAACAAGGGTTGTTTTCACTCCCTTTTTCATTACAAGATTGTATTTGCCATACCTTAACTCTTCAAGGTACTCATCTCTTTTGCCCATATCTCCGAAGGAGTCTTTGACAAACATTGATACTGCTGTTAGCATGGATGTAAAAATATCTGGGTCCACACTGAACTCTTCCCTTTCTGCCTTTGCCATAAGTATACCACTTTCATGAACCAGATAGAGAATCATCACTCTCGGATTCACGGGCATTCCCAGAAGATGCCCAAGCCCAACTTCGCTTAGAGCCTCTTTTATCGGATGAAGTGGAGGTGTTAATATGGGGGAGCATCTTCCCCTGATTACTGTGCAGTCCTCCCTTTTTAGAAATTCCTCAACTAGGGTAGTTTTGCCTATTCCAGCCTCTCCCTTTACAAGTACAAACCTTCCAGTCCCTTCCTTAGCCAGCGATAAGTTTTTTTTAAGGAGATCTACTTCTTTCTCTCTTCCAAGAAGCATAAATAAGCACCGCTATAATGGCTTCGGTTATTCCAATATACGCAAATTCAGGTATTATGTCCTGGGGAGCTGCTCTCAGGGTACATCCTTCCCATACACCCCTCTGCTTGTTGTTATCCTCAATCCAGTGCATCCACGCTATGTATATGTCCTGATTTTCTCCAAGATATAGGGAAGGCATGATATTGTTTGTGCTCTCTGCGGTGAGTCTAAGATCGGAATTTTCAGAGGTCCAGTTTCCACCGGTGCTGTTTCCAAACATAACCTGTCTGTATCCCGATATTTCATCGTACTCATCCCACATAACGAATATACCATTCTGATTGATGCCTCCTCTGGGATGTGTTGCATTGTGACCGTCAGGATAACTTATAGTTAGGTTTCCTCCGAATGTATTTGCCCATTTTCCACCCAAAAAATTCTTTGCAGCTATTTCCTTAACCTTTTTTCCCTGTTCATTTACCTCCTGCTCCCAGAATAGAAAGAGGTTTCCGTTGTATATAATTGCACTTACATTGTATGCGTTCATCCCGTAAGTTGAGCTCACAATGGTGGTGTTCCATTTTCCGTAGGGTGCAGTGGAGTTTGCTGCAAATACCGCATATGCGTCGTCAGAAACAACATATTCTGTCCAGAATATCCAAACTCTGGGGGTACTTGCAGAATTGTCTGCAACTATATCAACGCTCTGGGCGGAGCTTGAATCCTCAACGGAGACTGAATTATCTTTCCTTTCAGAGCTCCAGGTACCATCACCGTATCCAGATCCGTAGTATACCTCCCATGTTCCTGTGGTGGAGTTGAATCCAAGCCATACGGCATGCTGATATCCGTCTGAAGTTACTGCAATGTGAGGATGCGTGCAGTTGCTTACCTTTCCATCGTATATGTTTGATATCACTGTATTTTTGACTGTTGAATTCCAAGTAATTCCATCTGTGCTGGTGCCCAGGTATATCTCTTTGAATCCTGAAGTCCTGTTAACCTCACTCCAAACAACGAAGATTTTTCCGCTTGAAGGGTCGTAGGTGCCAGAGGGTGAGGAAGAATTTGCGCCATCTTCTTTGCTTATCACAATATCTCTCCTATTTCCGCTCCAGTTAACAAAATCGGACGAGGTTGAAATCATAATCTCCCCCACGAGAACCTCTCTTCCGTTCAAAGTGTAATTCTCTTTTTCATCCCAAAGAAGAATGTATTTATTCGTGATGAGTGGATCGTATATCATGGCAAGGTTCCCGATGGAATGGCCATCTGGGTATGTGGCATTTGAAAATGTTTTTAATTTCAAACCAGGTATGGTGTCTGTGGCCATGGTATCCGGCCCCATCGCAGAGACGCCCCCAAGTATTACAAAGAAAGTACTCAGCAGAACAAACCATTTCATACATCTACATACAAACCAGAATATTTAATACTTTTGTATGGGAAGTTTTTAATCTATCCGTGATATACCCCATTATGCGTGCTTTCATCGCGATTGATGTTCCATACTTCAAAGAGATTGAAAATCTTCAAAAGAGTATATCTGGAAGGTTCAAAGCGGTGGAGCCTCATAATCTTCATCTGACTTTGAAATTTCTGGGTGATGTGGAGGAGAGAGAGGTTGAGAGTATTGTAAAGGCCATGGAGTCATGCCGCAGGGAATCCTTTTCGGTAAGGTTGAAGGGAATTGGATTTTTCCCCAATGAAAACTATGTTCGTGTATTGTGGATCGGCATTGAAGATCCAGATCCCTTAGTATCATTGATGAAATGCCTTGATACTCATCTTTCCAGGATGGGTTTTGAGAAAGAGAAAAAATACATACCTCATTTAACCATCGCAAGGGTCAAGAGCCGCATATCTATTGAGAATAGAGATAGGTTCACATACATGAATTTTGGTATTTTCCAGGTTACCGAAATAAAACTTAAAAAAAGCACCCTCACAGAGAAGGGTCCCATATATGAGGATATTGCGGTGGTATCACTTTATCCGTAGTAGTGAGTATCTTCGTAGTGCTCCTCGTTCTCCTCTATCTCCGCAGCTTCTATTATATCAATTGCTGCTATCATATTTGTGGGTATAAGCCTTGTCTTTCCTGCAAGCTCTCCGTGTGTTTCATCAAGCACAATGCAGAGTGAGCTTTCCTCCCCTACGGGCACAAATCCCTGGAAGGTACCATGAGTTTTTGCAATCTCCTCGTGTGATGTTGCCAGGTATATTATGCATTTTGATCCTGGAGTAAGACCCTCCATATTCACACCTCCTTTGAAAGCCTTGCAATATGTTCAACTGCGCGTCTGTAATTATCCATGGCGATCTTGACATTTGCCTCAACAAAGCTCCATGCTTTTGTGAGATCACCGTATCTGAGACGGTATCTTTTTGATATTCCCCTGTGCTCCTCTTCAAGAAGATCGTATGATTTCAGTTTATTTAGGTATCTGTAGAGTGTAGGTCTTGATGTATTCAGATAGGCAAGCAATTCCTCAACGCTCCACATCTTTTCTGGATGCATAAGAAAGCACTCTTTGAATAGTTTATAACCCACAGAGTTCAGAGCGTTGCCGAAATCTTTCTCATCGCCATATTTTATGTAGCCTATTGATGAAAGAAAATGTACAAGCACCCGATCAAGATCATTCTCATGCAACATTGGAGAAATTTTCTTTATCTGAATCTCAAACATAGGTGGCACATAGCAAAATATGTTATATATTTTTCCACTTTTTCATTTTTCCTCATCTGTCACCATTTCTGATGCTCCGCTTATACCCCCTGACATCCGATAATGCTGCAATGATCATTATGAGCATAGTGATGAAAATCCCCAGGTGAGGGGTAATTTCTGGGATTTTAGTATAATACTCCGTTCCCTTATCACCTGGTTTGCCATTGTTTGCACTGTTAACAATATTTTTCCCTCCTTTTCCCGCGGATACATTTATGTTTCCGTTTATTTCCAGTTTCTCGGTGTAAAATATTTTTATTCTTCCACCAGCCCCTCCACCGCCTCCGCCGCCAAGAATAGATGAACCGCCATTACCGCCACTTGCGCTCAGAGTTCCATTAACGAATATCCTTTTCCCGTATATCAATATACCTCCTCCAGATCCCCCTCCACCTCCTCCTCCGAGGGATAATACCGCATTCTCCCCATTTGCATATATCCCGCCTTCTATTATGATTTTTCTCCCGTATACCTTTATGCATCCGCCTCCAGATGCTCCGTTTCCGCCGTCGTAGTATCTGCTTCCCAGCTTGCCCACAGCGCCGCCACCACCACCTGATCCCATTTCAATGTCCTCTTCAGATGGTGTACCGTAAGGTTTGCCTCCTTCTCCTCCTTTGGATGTTCCTCCATCTCCACCGTATCCTCCGTACCCACCGCCCCCTCCGCCACCCCCTGTAGCCATACCTCCCTTTCCACCGCCGATGCCAGAGCCATCTTTACCATCTGGATTTCCCTTGGCGCTTCCACCCTTTCCGCCTTCATATCCTGTACCATTTGCCGTAATGATGGTTTTTTTGTCCATGTAAAAATTTCCGTAGACGGTGAGTTCTAATGTTCCATTAACCCTCACAGTGCAGTTGATCAGTGTTAAGTTTCCGAATTCCATACTCCCGTTCCAGTATAGGGTCATGTTAACGTAGGTTGCATCCCCGGCTCTGGTGATCAGTTTAGGTATTGAATCCACCTTTAGAACAGTAAATGTGCCGTAAGCGGGGCTATTAACGAGATCTCTGTTTTCCATCCAGTCTGTGCTAAGAACGAAGATTCCACCATGTATAACGGAATCTCCTTCTAACTGGTTTCTGTTGAATGCAATTTTTACCTTCCTTATTTTTATCCATTTATTTCCCCTGTACTCTTTGAGCCATGCGGATCCGTTACCACCTCTACCCGTGATAACCACCATGTGTGATGTTCCAAATGGAAGGAATGGCGCGTGGTATGTGCCATTGTCGTCAATGAACACATAGAAGGTGTCATTGCCATCAATTTTCCTGAACGGGATTGGGCCGATGTACCTATGCACCTCTTTTCCTCCATATGGCGCAGGGAAATTTGAGGGTATTGTGGTGTTAAGCCACATATCCTCTCCATAGGGGTAATCGGGAATTCCATCTCCATCCACATCGGGAACAGTCTCGTTTTCGGAGACAACTGTGCTATTTGGAT
>Ga0256833_1003335_pt1 | contig 11002 bp, 10 predicted proteins | sample 356284metaG_FD_190535 | JGI IMG/M metagenome (GOLD analysis project Ga0256833, IMG submission 190535) | Hydrothermal vent microbial communities from Mid Atlantic Ridge, Atlantic Ocean - 356-284 | ecosystem: Environmental > Aquatic > Marine > Hydrothermal vents | place: Atlantic Ocean: Mid...
CCCGTGGGCTACCTCTTCATCCTGTTGGCGGCGGCGTCCTGGGCGCTCATCGGCCCGGTGGCCAAGTTCGCCTTTCGGGCCGGGCTGAGCCCCCTCGAGGTGGCCTTTTTTCGGGCGCTGATCGGAGGGTTTTTCTTTTTTCTTCACGCGCTGTTCCGGCGGCGGCTCCATCTTGGGCACACAGCCCTCCTCCCCACGCTGCTTTTCGGGGTCGTGGGGGTGGCGGGGTTTTACGGCAGTTACCAACTCGCGGTGGCCTACGGCGGCGCCGCGCTGGCCTCGGTCTTGCTCTACACCGCCCCGGCTTGGGTAGCCTTGATGGGCGCGCTGTGGCTGGGCGAGCGGCTCGATCCCGCTAAGGTACTCGCGGTTTTGCTGACCTTGCTCGGGGTCGGGTTCCTTGCTTTGGGAAGCGGAGGAGGGCTCGATCTCAGTTTAAAAGGGTTCTTCTTTGGCCTGCTCTCGGGGCTTGGATACGCGCTTTATTACCTTTTCGGCAAGCGCTACTTTGCGCATACGCCGGCGGAGGCGATCTACGCGGTGGCGCTCCCCGTGGGAGCGCTTTTTCTCCTCCCCGCCGTGCAGAGCTGGCCTACCAGCCCGAGTGTTTGGGGGCTTTTGCTGGTGATCGGTTTTGTCTCCACTTACCTCGCGTACGCCTTTTACGCCGCGGGGCTCGTTCGCCTAGAGGCCACCCGAGCAAGCGTGGTCGCTACCTTGGAGCCGGTTCTCGCTACCCTTTTCGCCTATCTATGGTGGGGCGAGCGTTTCACGCCCCTTGGGTATCTCGGGGCGGGGCTGATCCTGGCAGCGGTGTTTTTGGTGGTGCTCGGGTCTAGACCGCGATGAAATCCCGCCACTCCTCAGGGAGTTCGCGGGACTCGAGGCCGAGCACGATCACTTCGAAGTAGAGTGGAGCCCGCGGGCGCTTGAGGAGGCGCATACCCGCTTCTTCCGGGGTGCGGTTGCCCTTTTTGGTATTGCAGGCCTTGCAGGCGGTGACCAGGTTCTCCCAAGTGGTTTTTCCCCCGCGGCTTTTCGGGATCACGTGGTCGAGGGTGAGCTCGACCCCCTTGGCCCCGCAGTACTGGCAGGTGTATCGGTCCCGGCGGAAGACGTTCTTGCGGGAAAGGGCGAGCCGCCCAGGCGGGCGGCGGACCATGCGGTATAGGCGCACAACGCTTGGGATGGGGTAGGGACGCCCTGGCGTTCTTAGGTACCGGCCCGAGGGACTCACCACCTCGGCGCGCCCGCTTTGGACGAGCACCACCCCCCGGCGCACGCTGGTGAGGCCAAGGGGCTCGTAGCCCGCGTTCAACACCAGTACTCTTGGGGCGTCGAGGTTCACCGCGGGTCATTATAGCGGAGCTAGTGATAGCATTCCCGTAGCGATGGCGTTGATCGTCCAAAAGTACGGTGGGACCAGCGTAGGGGACCTGGACAAGATCAAGAAGGTGGCGCTCAGGATCGCCCACTACCGCGAAAAAGGCCACGACCTGATCGTGGTGGTGAGCGCGATGGGGAAGACCACCGACGAGCTCATCGCCCTGGCGAAGCGGGTGAACCCGAGGCCGAGCCCCCGCGAGCTCGACATGCTCACCACCACCGGCGAGCAGCAGTCGGCCGCGCTGCTCGCGCTGCAGCTCCAGGCCCTGGGGATCCCGGCGAAGAGCTTCATCCAGCACCAGATCGGAATCATCACCGACGGCCGCTATACCAACGCCCGCATCGTCGAGGTGAACCCCCACCGCATTTTGGAGGCGGTGCGCGAGGGAATGGTGGCGGTGGTCGGGGGGTTTATGGGAACGACCCCGGAGGGGGAGATCACCACGCTCGGCCGGGGCGGGTCCGATACCACCGCGGTGGCGATCGCGGCGGCGGTGGGGGCGAGGGAGGCCGAGATCTTCACCGATACCGAGGGGGTGTACACCACCGACCCCCACCTGATCCCCGAGGCCCAAAAGCTTCCTTACATCGGGTACGACCAGATGCTGGAGATGGCCGCGCTGGGGGCCAAGGTGCTGCACCCCCGGGCGGTCTGGTACGCCAAGCGCTACGGGGTGCGCTTGCACGTGCGCTCGAGCTTTTCCTATAACCCCGGAACCATCGTCGCGGAGGAGGGAAGCATGAAGCTATCCAGGCCGGTGACCGGCGCCGCCCTCGACATGGGGCAGGCAGAGATCGGACTCGTGGGCATTCCCGACCAACCTGGGATTGCAGCCAGGGTCTTTGAGGCCCTGGCCGACGCCGGAGTGGCGGTGGACATGATCATCCAAGGGGTGCCCGGGCACGAGGCGAGCCGGACCCAGATGGCCTTCACCGTTCCCAAGGACTACGTGGACGACGCCGTGGACGCGTTGAAGCCCGTGCTCGCCGAGCTCGGCGGCGAGCTCACCGTGAACCCGAAGATCGCAAAGCTCTCCATCGTCGGCGTGCAGCTCGCGAGTACCCCGGGAATCCCGGCCAAGATGTTCCAGGCGGTTTCCTCGGTGGGTGCGAACATCCACATGATCGCCACCAGCGAGGTCCGGGTAAGCGTGATCATCGACGAAGCGTTCGCCGAGCCCGCGCTCCGGGCGGTGCACTCCGCCTTCGAGCTCGACAAGCCCCTGCCCGAGGAGGCTCGGGAATGAAGAAGGTCTACTACGCCTGGGACGACATCCTCGAGCACGCCCGCATGCTCCTAAAGCGCCTCGAGGACCACCACTACGACGCGCTCCTCGCGGTCACTCGCGGGGGCATGGTTCCCGGAGCGTTGCTTGCCGAGGCGCTCGGGATCCGCAACGTGCTTACCGCGGCGGTGATGCTCTACGACGACACCGAGCGCGCTCACGAGGAGCCCCATTTCCTGCAGTTCCCAGTGGACGCCCTGATTCTCGACAAGAAGGTGCTGATCGTGGACGACGTCTGGGACTCGGGGCGGACCGCGGTGGCGGTGCGCGAGCGGGTGAAAGCGGCGGGGGGGATCCCCGAGGTGGCCGTGCTCCACTTCAAGCCCAAGAACAATGCCTTCCCGGGGGACGGGCCCGACCACTACGCGATCGAGACCGAGGACTGGATCGTTTATCCTTGGGACCCCGAGAGTTGGGTCCACTAGGGCGGTGCTATACTCTCCCCCGTGTACGGGATTTTGGCCTGGCCGCCGGACGCCCTTCGCGAATGGATGGAAGAGCTTCAAAAAGAGCACGGCGTCCGGGGCTATGGTCCCCCGCACTTGAACCTGCGCCAGCCCTTTCGCTGGCGGTTTAGCCAGGAGGCCTTAAAGCGCGGGGTCGAAGGCATCCTGCGGGGTCACGACCCTTTCCGGGTCAAGCTCGGGGACTGGCGCACTTTCAACTCGGGGGTGGTCTACCTCCGGGCCTACGGGGGTTCGGCTTTCGACCGGTTGCACCGGGCGCTCGAGCCCCTCGCGCCACCCGAGGCCGAGATCGAAGGTCCTTCCTACATCCCCCACTTCACCCTGGCCCTGGGGCTCGATCCCGAGGAGGCGGAGGCGCTCGCGAAAAAGCTCCCGCCCCCGCCGATCGGCTCCTTTACCGTGAAGGAAGTGGCCCTGGTTCAGGACGTGGACGACGGCGAGCTCGTCGAGCTTGCCCGTTTTCCCTTAGGCCTTCCCAAGAACGAGTAGCGGGGCGCCCTCTGGGCGCCCCGCTACCCACTACGCACTTCGTTTACGCCTTCTTGTACCGCAGGTACCACCGCTTGAACTCGACGTACTCGTCCTTCTTGGCCTCGTCCTTCTTGACGTCCTCGATGGTGGCGGGCGGCGGGACGATCGCCGGCTCCCCGGGCTGCCAGTTCGCCGGCGTGGCCAGGCCGGTCTTGTCGGTGAACTGCAGGGCGTCGATGAAGCGGAGGATCTCGTCGATGTTGCGGCCGGTGGAGAGCGGGTAGTAGAGGATGCCGCGCACGATCTGCTCGGGGTCGATGATGAAGACCGCCCGCACCGCCGCGGTCTCGGACTGGGCCGGGTGGATCATCCCGTACTTCGAAGCGACCTTCATGTCCAGGTCGGCGATGACCGGGAAGTCGATGGTCACGCCGCTCATCTCCTCAAGGTCCTTCACCCAGGCCAGGTGGCTGTAGATCGAGTCGATGGAGAGGCCGATCAGCTGGACGTTGCGGGCCTCGAAGTCTTTCTGGCGGCTCGCGAAGGCCATGAACTCGGTCGAGCAGACCGGGGTGAAGTCGGCGGGGTGGGAGAAAAGCACCACCCATTTGCCCTTGAAGTCCGAGAGCTTGATGATGCCCTTGGTGGTCTTGGCCTCGAACTCCGGAGCCGGTTCGCCGATCTTCGGCAGGGTGGGTGCGGTTGGGGTTTCCTTAACTTCCATAATCATTACACCTCCGAGGAGTATGGTAATCCCAGGGCCGATGCTTGTCAAGGGTAGGATGCGGGCGATGCGGGGGTATCGCGATCCAGGGCTCGCCGGCGGGGTGCTCGCGCTGCTCTCCGAAGCCCGGGATCGCGCCCGGGCGGGAGAGCGCGTCGTTTGGCTCACCCTTCCCTCCCTGCGCGACTACTTCCTCGAGCGCCTGGCCGAGCGGGGGCCCTTGCTCGGGGTCGAGGTCTTGCACTTTCAGGCGCTCTATCAACGGGTGGCGACCGCCTGGGACCCGCCGCCGGGGATGATCGGCACCGGCGAGCGGGTCGCCCGGGTGGCCGAGATCCTCTACCAAAGGGGTTGGTTGAAGTCGCCCGGGGAGGCGAGGCTCTTTGCCCGGGCGATCGCCGAGCTGAAGCGCTTTGGCGTGTCCCCCGAGGCGGTGCCGCGGGTGGATCGAGAAACCCGCCGGCTCGCCGAGGTCTACCGCGCTTACGAGGAGGATCGCGGCGGGCTTTTTGACCCCGACGACCTGGCCTGGGAGGCGGTGCGCCGGGTCGAGGCCGGGTCGGCGGTGCCCGGAGCGGACGCGCTCTTTGCCGGGGGGTTTCTCGAGCTCGCTCCCCGGGAGGTGCGTTTTTTGCGGGCGGTTGGCCGGACGCAGCCGGTGGCGGTGGCGCTTCCTGAGGACCCCGGGCTCGGGCTTAAGCCCCTTCCCCCCCTCCCCGCCCGGCGTACCCACTGGGTGGCGGAGAACCCGGTTCACGAGCTTCGGTTTGTACTGGCCGAGATCAAGGCCGATCTCCTCGAGCGGGGCTACTCCCCCAGGGAGCTCGCGGTGGTGGCGCCCGAGGGTCGGATCCCGGAGCTCCTCTTGCTCGCCCGAGAGTATGGGGTGCCCCTTGCCAACGAGGCCTATCGGGCCCTGGCCGAAACCGAGGACGGCCGGCGGCTCTTCGAGCTTCTCGCGTTCGCCGAACGGCCCACCGGTGAGCGCCTTTTCCTCTTTCCTGGGTTTGAGGAGCTCGCCCGGCGGGCTGTGGCGCTTGGGCTCGCCGGGCGGGAGGCGATCCTTCGCCTGGCCGAGGAGCTCGGGCAGGCCGAAGCCCTGCGTGCGCTCTTCGATCGCTTTCAGCCGGGGGAGGACCCGCTCGCCTGGGCCGAGGCCTTTCTCGAAAGCGACCCCGTGCTCCGGAATAGCCCTTTGCGCCCCGCTTTCGAGGAGCGCGCCCGCGAGGCCTATCGGGCCGGGGGCGGGCGCGACTTCGTGAAGTGGTGGGCGAGCCTTCTGGAGCGCGTGCGGGCAAAGGAGCGGGAGCCCGCAGGAGTGGCGCTTTTGACACCGGACGCGGCGGCCGGCCGGCGCTACCGAAAGGCTTACCTGGTCTACGCCGCGAGCGGGGCCTATGGGGTAGGGGAGCGGGAAGGGTATTTCTTCCCCGAGGAGCTAAGGCTCACCTGGCCCGCGCTCTTTGGGGAGGCACGCGCGGGGCTTCCGCGGAGGATCCGCGGCCGCGACGCCCGGCTTTTTGCCGTGCTCGGTTCGCTAGCGGAGGCGCTCGTGGTGAGCTATCCGGCCACCGAAGGAGGGCAGCCGGTGCGCCCCGAGCCCGGTCTCGTGACCGAGGAGCCAAGGCCGATGCCGCCCCCACGGCGGGCCTCGGCCTTCGGTTACAGGCCCCGGCCCCCGAGGATCGAAACGTATCCGCCGCTGCCTGCGCCGCGGAGCCTCGGAGAGCTGGAACGATGGGCCCAGTTTGGCCGCTGTGGCTTTAAGGCCTACCTGGATCGGTTGGGCATCCACCCGCCCCATGGCCCCTGGGAGGACGAGGGCTGGCGCCGCCTTTGGCGCTTGCTCGCCCGGGCCAAGCGCGAGGGCGCGCCGTTGCCCGAGGAAGCCCGCGCTACCCTGCAGATGCGAGAGGAGGAATGGTCCCGGATGGGCTTTGGCAACCGGGTCGCGATCCCGGGCTTCCCGGTGGCGGCGGTGGTACACGCGATGGAAAAGCGCGGCCGGGTCTTCCGCGTCTATCGTTTCGACGACGAGCCGGCGGAAAAGCCCGCCGAGGCCCGGAAGCGTTTTTCCGGCCACTTGAGCGAGGTCCTGGCGGCGGCGGCGCTCGCCGAGAAGGGGGCGAGCGAGGTTTGGCTCTGGGGACTTGGAGGGCGGCCGGTGCGGGCCTGGCAGCTTGATCTCTCACACCCCCGGATCCAGACCCTGGTGGCAAGCCGCCGCGCGCGGGCCGAGGAGCTCCTTGCTGCCTGGCAGGAGGCCGATGCCTCCCCCCGCCCGGGCTGGCACTGCCGGACCTGCCCTTACGCCGATCTCTGCCGGAGGGCGTGATGGAGGTCTACCTCGCTTCCGCCGGTACCGGAAAGACCCACGCGCTGGTCGAGCGCTACCTCGAGGCCCTCCGCCTTCACCCGCCCTATCGCCTGGCGGCGGTGACCTTCACCCGGGCGGCGGCGGCGGAGCTCGCCCTTCGGATCCGGGAGCGGCTTCTTGGGCTCGAGAAAACCGACGATCCCCTTGCCCCTCGCGCCCGGGCCTACGCCGAGGCGATATCGGCTGCGCCCATCGGCACGATCCACGCCTTCTTTGCTGAGCTTCTCCGGCTCGCTGCCCCCTGGCTTGGGCTCGACCCCGAGTTCCTTCGCATCGAGGCCGACGAGGCCGCGCTGCTTTTCGACGAGGAGGCCCGGAGCCACCTCTTTGAAACCCTCGGCCACCCCGATCCCGACGCCCTTTTGGATCTGGTCGCGCTTTATGCCCGGCGCTCCTTGGCGGAGGAGCTTTTGCCGGCGGATGCGTTCGGAAGGGAGCGGGGGCGGCTCTTTGAGGCAGTCTGGCGGCGCTACTGGGCGCGGCTTGGGGGCGAGGCGCTCGGTCCCACCGAGATCGAGCTCGCCGCCGATCGGCTCCTCGCTTGGGCGGAGCGGGACGCCGAGCTCGCCGGACGCATTCGCGCGCGGCTCGCCTGGGTCTTCGTGGACGAGTACCAGGACACGAGCCCTCTTCAAGGGCGGGTTTTCGAACGGCTCGAGGGCTTGGGCGTGAGGCTTTTGGTGGTGGGGGATCCTAAGCAAGCGATCTACGCCTTCCGGAACGCCGACGTCGAGGTCTTTCGCCGGGCCCAGCGCCGGGCCGAACGGGTCCATTACTTGGGCACCAGCTACCGCCACGCCCGGGCGCTGGTCGCCTTTTTGAACCGGTTCACCCAGGAGCTTGCTGCCCGCGGGCTCGGGTTCACCCCGGCCGAGGCGCCCAAGGTCCGGGCTCGGCCCGGGGCTCCGGAGGGGCGGGTGGAGGCCCTCAAGGTGGAAGGGTCCCAGCCGCTTGCCGCTTTGCGCCAGGCCGAGGCCCGCGAGGTGGCCCGCTGGCTTCGGGAGCGCCACGAGGCCGGACGTAAGTGGTCGGAGATGGCGGTTTTGGTGCGGAGCCGGACGAGCTATGAAGCCTTAAAGCCGGCGCTCCTCGCCGAGGGCGTGCCCCACGTCTTCGTGGGGGCGCGGGGCTTTTTCCGGCTTCGCGAGGTGCGGGACCTGGTCCAGGCGGCCCGTGCCGCCCTCGATCCGGGGGATCGCCTCGCGCTTGGCGCCTTCCTTCGGGGTCCGTTTGGCGGGCTTTCGCTCAACGCGGTGGCGGCGGTGCTCCGAGCCGAGGACCCCATGGCCGCCCTTTCCGCTTGGCCGGAGGTGAAGGCGCGCCTGCTTGCGCTTGCCGAGCGGGCTCGGGCGCTCGATCCGGTGCGGTTTTTTGAGGAACTGGCCCGGACGCGATTGATCGAGGGCTCGAGTTACCTCGAGCTCCTCGAACCCCGAGCCCGGGCGAACGTGGACCGGCTGCTTTTCTTGCTCGCATCCAAGCGCTTTTCCCGGCTTGAGTTGCTTCTAAGGGAGCTTGAGGAGCTCCGCGCCCTGGATGCGGAGGCCGAGGTCGCCGAGGGGGGGTTCGAAGCCGTTCGGGTCTACACCTTTCACGGGGCCAAGGGGCTCGAGTGGCCGGTGGTGGCGGTCTTTGACCTCGCCCGGGGGGAGCACCGGGGGAGGGAGCGGGTTTATGTCGCCCCCAACGAGGGTCGCTACGCCTTTCTCGGTGACCCTTCCTACCGCGACTTCGAGGCTGCCTGGAAGGCCCGGGAGGAGGACGAGCTCCACCGGTTGCTCTATGTTGCCCTATCCCGGCCCCGGGAGGCGCTGCTTTTTAGCTATAGCGTCTCGATGCGAAGAACCGGGGAGGGCCCCAGGCCCCAGCCCCGCGGTCTGGCCCGGGTCTTGGAGGCGCTTAGGGTGATGGACTGGCCGGAGGTCGCGGCGCGGAGGATCCACCTCAAGGAGGCGCCCGCCGTCGTTGCCGCAGAGGCCGATCCCGCCCCCGCCGATCCCGATCCGGTGCTTTCCAAACCGATCGAGCCTGGCCCTTGGCCCCCCGTCACGAGCCCCACTGCTTTGAAGGCCGAGCGGCTCGATCCCGCCTACACCGACCTGGACGCAATCTACGCGGAACCCGATCCCTTGGGGCGGGGGCTTGGGCGGGTGGTCGGGACCCTGGTGCACGCGGCGATCGCGGCTAACTGGGGCAGCGATCGGGTGGACTGGCTTTTGCGTCAGGAGGTGGCCCAGGGCCTTTCTGAGGAGGAGCGGGCCCAGGTGCGAGAGGCGGTCCTGGTCCTTCTTAAGGCTTACGAAGCGCTTCTTGGCGAGCGGCTTCCCGAACCCAAAGCGCGGCTTAAGGACCACGCCGAGCTCCCCTTCGTCTTACCCTTTAGGAAAACCGTCGTCCACGGGGTGATTGACCGGCTCTACCGGGTCGGCGACGGTTGGTTCCTCGAGGATTACAAGACCGACCGGGTCGAGGGCGATCTCCTGGCCTACGCGAAGGCCCAGGGCTACGACTTCCAGCTCGCCGTCTACCGCCAGGCGGTGGAGGCGGCGTTAGGCGTCCGGCCCCGGGTCCGCCTCGTCTTCCTCGCCCGAAAGGAGGTGCTCGAGCTCAGCGAGGACCTCCTCGAGGCCGCCCTCACCCGCTTCGAGCTCGGCTAGGGCGGCCTCGATCTCCTGACTGCCCTCGACCTCCTTGCCTGCCGCCACCAGCAGCCGGCCGTATAGGTAGCGGAGCCGCGGGTCCTCTTCTTCGAGGAGCCACGCCCGCAAGCGCGCGATCGCCGCGAGCTCGTCGCCCGCGGCGAGCAGGCGCCTTAGCTCTGCGAGTCTTCCTCCCAGGGCTCGACCACCACCTCGAGGAGCACCTCGGCGTTTAGGTTTGCGGTCACCGAGCAGAACTTCTTGTGCGAGAGCTCGGCCGCGTGCCGGAGGGCTTTCTCGGTGACCCCGGGTCCGCTCCCGATGTGCCGGACCACGATCTTGGTGTAGCGCTTGGGGTGGGTTTCGGCCCGCTCGCCCTCGACCTCGACCCGGTAGCGGGCGAGGGGGGTGCGCTTTTTCTTCATGATGCTGACCACGTCGTAGGCGGTGCAGGAGCCCAGCGAGGCGAGGAGAAGCTCCATGGGCCGAAGACCCACGGGGGGGCTTTCGCCGTCAATGACGATTCGCACCTGGGATTCGTTCTCGGCGGAGAAGCGAAAGCCGCAAAGGTGTTCCACGACGATCTTCTTCCGGCTCATACGAGGCTCCATTAAAGCAGACCGCGCACGTACCCGCCGTCCACGATCAGGGTCTGGCCGGTGATGTAGCCCGCCGGAACGCCCATCAAAAAGACCGCCGCCGCTGCGATCTCCTCGGGGCGGCCGAGCCGCTTCATGGGGATGGTGGCCTCGAGCCGGCGCTCGGCCTCCTCCGGGCGGATCCCCTCGCGCTCGGCCTGGTGGGCGAGCAGCGCCTCCACCCGCTCGGTCTTGGTGTAGCCCGGCCCGACCGCATTCACCGTGATCCCGTGGGGGGCGAGCTCGCGGGAGAGGGTCTTCAGGTAGCCGGTAAGCCCCGCCCGGATGCCGTTGGAGAGCGCCAGGTTCTCGACCGGCTCCTTGACCGAGATCGAGGTGATGAAAACGAGCCGGCCAAAACCCCGCGCCTGCATGCCGGGTACGAGCCCCTGCACCAGCCGGACCATGGGCAAAAAGAGCGCCTCGAAAGCCCGGCTCCAGGCCTCGGGGGCGAGCTCGAAGGCGCTTCCCGGCGGGGGGCCGCCGGTGTTGCCCAAAAAGAGCTCGGCTTCGCCGAAGCCCTTGAGCTTTTCCAGGATCCGCTCCGCCGCGTCCTCGCGGGAGAGGTCCACCGCCAGGTAGTCGGCCTCCGCGCCCCTTTCCCGGATCTCCCGGGCGAGCTCGGCGAGCCGCTCCCGGCTCCGGGCGACCAGGAAGACCCGCACGCCTTCATCCGCGAGAGCGCGCGCCACCGCCCGGCCGATCCCTTTGGAGGCGCCGGTGACCAGCGCCGTCTTGCCCCGAATCCCTAGCTCCATGCCCGGATTATAGTGGCGGTATGGAGATCAAGGACCTCGCCGCACTCGTGCGGTTTTCCGAGGAGAAGATGCAAAAGATCGAGGTCTTCCCCTCGAAGCGCATGCGCTACGACCTTTACACCCTGCTCCCCGGGCAGGGCCAGCGGGTGCACACCCACGCGGACGCCGACAAGATTTACTACGCCCTTCAAGGCGAGGTGATGCTCCGGGTCGGCGAGGAAGAGGCCCTCTTGCCCGAGGGGTCGGCGGGGTTCGC
>Ga0256833_1003336_pt1 | contig 11002 bp, 12 predicted proteins | sample 356284metaG_FD_190535 | JGI IMG/M metagenome (GOLD analysis project Ga0256833, IMG submission 190535) | Hydrothermal vent microbial communities from Mid Atlantic Ridge, Atlantic Ocean - 356-284 | ecosystem: Environmental > Aquatic > Marine > Hydrothermal vents | place: Atlantic Ocean: Mid...
CCCTCGCCTATTTAAGCATCGGGGAGGCAGAGGATTACAGATTTTACTGGGACACGACATGGTACGAGTCCCCTCCCCCGTGGCTGGGTCCGGAGAATCCCCGGTGGCCGGGAAATTATGCTGTCCGCTACTGGGATGAGGGATGGAGGAACATCGTATTCGAATATCTGGACAGGATTATTGAGCAGGGTTTTGCCGGCATTTATCTGGATAAGGTGGATGAATTCGAATACTGGGCCGATTCCCTGGGGGAGGAGGAGACTGCCGGCCGCATGCTCGCACTTATAAGGGAGATATCGGAATATGTGCGCCAGAGGGCAGGTGATTCCTTCATCATACTGCTTCAAAATGGGGAAAGAATCGTGGAGTGGGACGATGGCACCCTCGGGGACTTTATATCCGGATGGGCTGTGGAGGATCTTTTCTACGATGGCACTGCTCCCATCGATTCGCAGTGGGTGGAGGAGAGGATGAAGTATCTGAGGCCTTTCGTACAGAAGGGAGCGATGGTCCTGGTCGTGGATTATGTGGATGACGGAAGCGGCCACGATGGGGAGAATCTCGACAGGATAAGGGACTTTACGGAGAGGTCCATGGATGCGGGTCTGATTCCCTATGCGGCCATGAGCGACAGGGAGCTCGATGAAATCAACATAGTGGAGGGAATCCAGCCCAGGTAGGGGGTAATTATGGCCTACTTCAGGAGGAATGCAGAGAAGGTTCCTGCAGAGCTTGTAGAGAGGTACAAACAGGAGCAGAGAAAGCTGGCCCGAAAAGTCATCCTCGAGCCCGTAGATTTCGACCATGTGGAGCTGGTGGCGGGGGCTGACTCGGCTTTTATTGGAGAGAAACTCATACTCTCCGTTATCGTGGTCCTGGAATTTGCCACGATGAGGGAGGTGGAGGTGGAGTATGCGGTTTCGGAGGTGGAATTTCCTTATATTCCCGGTCTCCTTGCTTTCCGGGAGGCTCCCAATGTGCTGAAGGCCTACGAAAAACTCAACAACAGGCCGGATCTCATAATGGTGGATGGGCACGGCATATCCCATTTCAGGCGGCTGGGCATTGCGAGCCATATAGGGGTTCTCCTGGATGTACCCACCATGGGGGTTGCCAAGAAGCTCCTGACGGGGAGGTATCGGGAGCCCTGCTCTCGAAGGGGTTGCAGAAGTCCCATAGTGCACGATGGGGAAGTGGTCGGGTATGCTCTGAGGACGAGGGATAATGTCCGGCCGGTTTTCGTCTCGCCGGGCCACAGAACGGACCTGGAGAGCGTCGTCAGGGCTACCCTTATGACAACGAGGGGATTTCGACTTCCAGAGCCAATTCGCATTGCCGACAGGTATTCCAGGGATTTGAAGGGGCAGGTGAGGCCCTGAAGGGGACTTTCGAAATCCCTTTCCGGACGATGGGAGGATTGCTGGGTGGACTTAAGTCTCCATCCCTGTAAAATTTCCTATATGCCCGTGGAAAAGAAACCGGAGTGGCTCCGGATCAAGCTGTCCACCAATGGCACTTATGGTCAGGTGAAGAATGCCCTCAGATCCCGCAGGCTATTTACCGTTTGCGAGGAGGCGAGGTGTCCCAATATCGGGGAGTGCTGGTCACATGGAACCGCCACCATAATGATTATGGGTGATACATGTACCCGGGGATGTAGATTCTGTGCGGTTAAGACGGGAAATCCCGGAGGATGGCTGGATCCCCTGGAGCCCCTTCATGTTGTGGAGACCATAAGGCAGCTCAATCTCAGATATGTGGTTCTCACGAGCGTTGACAGGGACGACCTCCCCGATGGGGGAGCCTTTCACTTTGCCCGCGTCATAAAATACATTAAAAAGGTGATGCCCGATGTGATAGTGGAGGCCCTCACCCCCGATTTCCAGGGGAATGTGAATTCCATAAAGGTCGTCGTGGAGTCCGGTCTTGAGGTTTATGCCCACAATATAGAAACTGTGAGGCGCCTCACTCCCAGAGTCAGGGACCCGAGGGCCAGCTATGAGCAATCCCTCTTCGTTCTCAAGAGTGCAAAGGAAATCAAGCCCGACATCCTCACGAAGAGCTCCATCATGCTCGGACTGGGAGAGACGGAGGAGGAAGTTCTGGAGGCGATGAGGGACCTCAGGGCCGTGGGGGTGGACATCCTGACGCTGGGGCAGTACCTGAGACCCAGCCCGAAGCACCTTCCCGTTGTGGAATATGTTCCGCCCCGGAAATTCCAGTGGTACAGGGACAGGGCTCTGGAACTCGGATTCAGGGAAGTGTTCTCCGGTCCTCTCGTGAGGAGCTCGTACAGGGCGGAGATGGTGTTCCATGGTAAAGTTTGAATCGGAGGCAAAACTGCCGACCCGATACGGGGAATTCCGGATAAGGGTTTACAGGGAAGGAGATAAGGAGCATGCTGTCCTGATCCGGGAACCCCTCGAGGAGCCCGTACTCGTCCGGGTCCACTCCGAGTGCCTGACGGGGGATGTGTTCGGTTCCCTCAGGTGCGACTGCGGAGAGCAACTGGAGTACGCTCTGCAGAAGATTGGCCAGGAGGGAGGGGTGCTCATATACCTGCGTCAGGAGGGGAGGGGAATTGGCCTTGCGAACAAGATAAGGGCCTATTACCTTCAGGATATGGGAATGGATACGGTGGAAGCCAATCACCAGCTGGGATTCGAAGCAGATTTGAGAAATTACGAGCCCGCTTTCGAGATCCTGAGGGATCTGGGAATCAGTCGGATTCGCCTTATGACCAACAATCCCAGTAAGATAGTGGACCTGACCAGATACGGGATAGAGGTGGTGGAGCGCATTCCCGTTCAGATGAAGCCCAATCCCCACAACGAAAAGTACCTGAGGACGAAAAAGGAGAAGCTGGGTCATCTTCTGAATATAATATGATTTGGCTTTTGACTTTCTTCGATTCCACCCTTGCCGGGGTTCCCCGCCCGGTGGATATCTATGTGGATAGTGATGGAAGGATTTTTGTGCTCAGCCTCAATGGAAAGATATGGCTTTACAAGGACCTGAACGATACCCCCCTCGTCTTTATGAAGGGTCTGGGCCAGCCGGCGATGGAGATGGAATTCCTGGGGGATACCGTGTTCGTCATGCATGGGAAATATCTGGATGCCATCTTTCCATCGGGAAGACTCAGGATAGTTGACTTCGTTCCCGTGACTGGAAATAACAACACATTTACTCTGGATACTGCCGGCGGGTACATATACATGGCCCTCGAGGGTGTATGGCAGTTTCGGTTCGGCGGGAGGATTTTCAGGCTCGATATAGATGGACGCAATCTTTACGCATATTCCACGGGTTTTAAGAGCCCCATCGCCATAGATGTGGACAGCTCCGGCGTCCCCTGGATTTTAAGCGGCGTAAGGGACAGCGTCTATGGCCTTTATCCGGTCTATGAGGGCCTCAATTATATGAACCTCGAGCCCCTCATCTATTTTTCTTCCCGCCCCACCGATTTGAAGATCATGGGGGATGGGTTCCTTATTTCTTTCGACAGCGGTGAAATCATCCTGTACCGCCGATTCAAACAGGAGATATACGAAAGGGAGGTTCTCCTGAGGACCCCCTATGAAATATCCAGCATATTCCTCAGGGGCGATACCATATACTTCAGCGATTATGTTTCCGGAAGGATATATGTGGGCAGGTTGAGGTTTCTGGAGGCCAATAGATGAATCTGCTTCTCGAAGAATTGAGGAAGCAGGTGGAAGATTGCACCAGGTGCCCCCTCCATACCTCCCGCACCAGAGCGGTTTTTGGGGAAGGGGATGGCCCTTTTATGATGGTGGGGGAAGCCCCGGGAAGGCAGGAAGACATTCAGGGGAGGCCCTTCGTGGGTCAGGCGGGTCGTCTTCTGAATGAGATTCTTGCGGAGGCCGGCATGGAGAGAAATCACTTCTTCATTACCAATGTTGTCAAGTGCAGACCTCCGAACAACCGGAACCCCCGTCCGGAGGAAATCGAAGCGTGCAGGCCCTATCTCGACAGACAGGTGGAGATTATCAGGCCGCCGGCTATCCTGTCTCTGGGCAGATTCTCCGGCACGGTGCTCCTCGGCAGGAAGAGAATCATAACCCTCCGGGATTACAGGAGGAGGGTGCTGAAATCCATTTACGGCATCCCCCTCATCATCACCTATCATCCGGCAAGCGTATTCAGGAATCCCCGTCTCCGTGAGCACATTGTGGAGGATTTCCGCCTCTTTTACAGGCAGTTCTATTCTTCATTCCTGGATGGTCCTGTACCAGGGAGCTCTGGATAGATAGGTCTCCCCAATCCTGGAGTAGATGCTGGCCGGGTATTTGTTCCTGAGAATTTGCAGGTAGTACCGGGCGGAGTCCTCCATTCCCATATCCCTCGCAAAGATGTAGGTCATGAACAGGAGGGTCTTCTTCTCCAGCCAGGGGGGAGGGCTGTTCTGGAGCACTTTTCTGAGCATGTCCAGGGTTATGGCTGGCTTATTCATGTTCAGGTACATGATCTCCGCCACCCTGTATATCTTCACGGGGTCGGTTTCATTCTCCACGGATTTGATTCTAACCAGGGCCTCCTTCCGCTCCTGTGCTATCCTGAGACCCATTTTGGAAGCATCTTCGTAATAGCTCAGGGCCCCCTCGAAGTTGCCCCTGTTCTCCTCAATCAGTCCCAGATAATAATAGCTGTAGAACTTCGCTGTATCCTTCGAAACCTCGGAAATGTACTGGAATACATCTTCTGCCCCCTGCGTGTCCCCCTTCATGAGAAGAAGCTTCCCCATTTCGAGCCGGACAGCGAAATACTGGGGAGTGCTGTCCCTCACCACCATGCTCTCCAGGGTATTGTAGGCTTCGTCGTAATTGCCCTCTTTAATGTAGGCAAGGGCAAGGAGCCTGAGGGCGCTGTTCTTCAGGGAGTCCGAAATGCGGGGGTCGCTTATGTACTCCTGCACGAGCTCCTTTGCTCTCTGTGTATTGCCCAGCTTGAGGTACACATCCGCGGCAGTGAGCAGGAGTTCCCGATTCTCTGCCCTTTCCCGAAGGAGTTCTTCCAGAATCCTTATAGCCGATTCGTACTCCTTTCTGTTTATCAGGATTTTGGCAAGGTATAGTCTGGACCGGTATTTTATCCTTCTGTCTTCGCTCTCGAGGGCCTGCCTGAGGTATCTCTCTGCCTCATCGTACCGCTTCATATCGTAGAGCATAATTCCGTATTCCAGATATACCTTCCAGCGCAGGGGGCTCCCGGGGAAGTATGTGAAGAATTCCCGGAATTTCTTCTCTGCTTTGGTATAGGATTTCAGCCTCGAATACGAAACCGCCATCATATAAATCGCATCGTCCACGAACCTGGAATCCCTGTGCAGCTGGAGAATTCTTGACCCTTTGGCCTCCACTTTCATGTAATGGGATTTGGCCTTTATGTACTGTCCGAGGTGGTAATAGTATTCTCCCCTGTTGAATTCGCTCTGCAGGTTATAGAATGTGTTGAAGTAGGCGCGTGCATCCACTATTACCTGCTCGAAAGACGAGCATCCAGCCAGAAGGACGGCTGTCCAGATCCACCTCTTCATACGCTCACTCGACCACCCTGATATCTATACCTCCGTACCTGTAGATGCTTTCTTCCCCATCGATTCCCAGCTCTATCCAAAGTTTACGGTAAATCTTTCCCTTCAGGTTCACATTTACGAAGGCGGAGTCCTCCGGGTCGAATCTATCGCTGATGGAGTTTATGGTGCTGAGGAGGGAATCCCGGAACTCCTGCACACTTACATCCTTTCTTATTACGAGAGGATGCCTCATGCTTACCACTGTAAAGGCACCGGCCTTCCTCAGCTCTACATTGTCCAGCCCTATGGCCACCACCTTACTGCCTGCCACTTCCCTCACCAGTTTGACGAAATTCTCTGCAGGAATGAATCTGTCCAGAGTTCTGGCCAGATAGAAGCGGATATAGAGGGAGTCCCTCATTATTCGGGCGCTTCCCTCCTGCAGTATGTGATCATGCCACAGCCCTGAAAATTTGAGGTATGTGAATTTCCCTATGGTAATGGGTTTTGCGAACATTCTGTGCTCTTTTATAAGGTAGTTTTGGAATCTCCTGAGGTGGGATTCGTTGAAGCCGCCCCCGGGGGGCGGCAGATATAGGTTCACGATGTAGTAATATGGCCTTTCCTCTATGGAGACCCGTACCCGCTTCCTGCTGACTTTGACCTTCAATGCTTCCGCCGCTTCCACCGTCAGGCTGTCCACTATGGCAGAGGTGTCTATTGCCAATACGAGGGCCGCAATCATAGTTTTTCCAGTGCCTGCTTCAGGTCCTCTATGAGGTCCTCCACATTCTCGATTCCAACCGATATCCGGATGAGATTGTCCCTGAACCCTATTGCCTCTTTTATGAAGTCGGGGATTTCGGGGTGGGTGGTGGTGGAGGGGCTCGTTATCAGGCTTTCCACACCACCGAGGGAGACGGCCAGAGTGAATACCCTGGTGGACTGGACGAACTTAACCGGGTCCCCGTCTATCTCGAAGGAAATCATACCGCCGAAGTCCTTCATCTGTCTCTTTGCCACTTCGTGTCCCGGATGTTCCGGAAGTCCGGGGTAGTTCACCTTAAGAACTTTCGGATGCTCTCTGAGGAAGCGGGCTATCTCCATTGCGTTGCTCGAATGCCTCTCCATTCTGATGGGGAGGGTCCTCAGGCCCCTGAGAGCCAGGTAGGATTCGAGCGGCGAGAGGATGGCCCCTGTCATCTTCTGAAATGCCTTGATCTGCTCGGCATATTCGGGGTTGCTCGTGATTACTGCTCCCCCTATGATGTCGGAATGTCCCCCTATGTACTTGGTCAGGCTGTGCACCACGATATCGGCTCCCTCCAGGAGGGGATTCTGCAGGTAGGGGGAGGCGAAGGTGTTGTCCACAACGGATATGATCCCGTACTGATGGGCTATTTCGGAAATTTCCTTTATGGGAATTATGCGGAGCATGGGATTGGTGGGGGTTTCGAAGAATACCATCTTTACATTGTCATTTTCTTCCAGCGCCTTCTTCAGATTTTCGGGATTTCTCAGGTCCGTGTATATGGGCTTTATGCCCAGCTGTTGCCAGACTTTGTATATCTGCTTGAATGTCCCTCCATAGTGGTCATAGTCCAGTACGATGGCATCTCCGGGCTTCAGAAATGTCAGGAGGGCGTGAATGGCGGCCAGTCCGCTGGAGAATGCGTATCCGTACTTTCCCCCCTCCACCCGGGCGAGGGCCTTTTCAAGGGCCATCCGGGTGGGGTTATCGTGCCTGCTGTATATAAGGGAATCCTGCCAGTTTACGGGATCCTTGAGTTTGAATGTGCTGGAGAGGTTTATGGGAAGAGCAGAGGAGCCATGTTCATCCGAAAAATTGAAGCCTGCGTGTACAAATAGGGTTTCCCTTTTAAGTTTCTCATACATATCTCCTTCCATAGCATGCAAATTATAAAGGGGGAGGAATCCCCCTTCATCGGGCCAGTTTTTCCGCGGCTATCTTCAGAGCAATGGCAAGGAGCACATACGCGCTCAGCACTGCGGCGGTCATAATCAGGTATGTTATGAGGGCTGAAATCATGGTTTTCACCTCCCCTTGAATTCGGGTTTTCTCTTCTCCAGGAAGGCACTTATACCCTCATCCTTGTCCCGGGTGGAAAAGAGGAAGTAGAACATCTTCCTCTCGTAGTCGAGCCCCTCCCTGAGATTCAATTCGTACGCTTTATTGACAGTATCCTTTGCGACTGCAAGGGCTATTGGGGGCCCATCCACCAGGTCCCTGATGAACCTCTTCGTTTCCTTTAGGTAGTTTTCCACGGGAACGACCCTGTTGACCACTCCCATGCGGTAGGCCTGCCATACATCCATGAACTTCCCGGTCAGTATGTATTCCATTGCCCTGTGCTTTTCGATTAGGCGGGTCAGTCTCTGGGTTCCGCCCGCCCCCGGGATTATGCCCAGTTTGATTTCGGGCTGACCGAAGACTGCGTTGTCGGCTGCCACTATCATATCGCACATCATGGCCAGCTCGAATCCTCCTCCCAGGGCATATCCTGCGACCGATGCCACCAGGGGCTTCAGGAATGTGGCCACCCTCTCCCATTCGAAGAATCGGTAGTTGAAGAGCATATCCGGTCCCTTCGGGTCCCTGAATTCGGAGACATCGGCCCCTGCCGCGAAGGCCCTTTCGTTGCCGGTCAGAATCACGACCCTTATATTCTCATCCTTCTCCATGTCGTCTAAGGCCATGGATACTTCCCTCATCAATTGTCTGTTCAGGGCGTTGAGGACCCGGGGTCTGTTAAGCCTGATTACACCGATTGGACCGTCCTTCTCCACCAGAATATTTTCGAACATGACTTAATTTTACAGGGATTTTGCACCCCTCCGCTCCCTGTTTATTCCTGCATTTCCTCCAGTATCGCTTCTATCTCTTTCCCGAGAGACCGGGCATCCTCGGGGTGGAGCAGACTTTCGATTATGGGCATAATTTTGAATTCCACTACTTCCGGCAGTTCATGGGGCGGTACCATGAAGAGGGTGTGCCCCACCATGAGCTCATCTCCCGCTTTCTGCTTCAGTCTTTCGTTTATAAGGCGAAAGAGCCTTATAACCGTCTTCAGGTGCGGGAAGTTCCTCTGTCTATAGAAGGATTCGATGGCTCTATCATCGGGCATTACCCTGTAGAATGCAAATCTGCGCTTGAGGGCCATATCGAGCCTGTCTATGCTCCTGTCGGTCGTATTCATGGTGGCGATTATATACAGGTTCTCCGGAACCACCAGTTTGTCGCCGGAGTAGGGGAGGGTGATGGGGCTTCCCCTGTATTCGAGGGCGTAGAGCAGTTCGCCCAGAATCTGGACGACATTTCCCCTGTTGAATTCGTCCAGGATTACCGCATAGTTGCGGGATGGATTTTCGTAAGCCTCCATGGCTATGCGCTTGAATATTCCGTCCCTTACGGTGAATTTTCCTTCCCTGTCCGGCCTTATCCCCTCCATGAATTCTTCGTAGGAATAGGAGGGGTGAATCTGCAGCATGGTGAAGTTGTTTCCTGCTATCTCCCGTGCCGCCTGCAGAGCAAGGTGGGTCTTTCCCGTTCCGATGGGGCCGAATATGATCACCTGCCTGTATTTTCTGAGCAGATTTATCACCGGATGCTCTTGCCTCCCGGCGGGGATGAAAACCGTTTCCGTGGATGGTTTGAGGGCTTTCTCTATGAGGTTTGCCACATCATCAGCTCTGTTCCTGTCTATCCTGGCCACCTTGAAGGACCAGGAGGGGAGCAGGGGGTCGTTGTCTATATCGCTGATTGTGCCGTCCGCATAGGGGGAATTGGCCGCCTGTATGTTCCACAGGAGGGGTTCCCTCTCGTAATACTTCTGCCTCTCTTTCATCGGGGGTGACAGGTGCAGGAGGTATGAATCGGAGTGGGTTTCTCTCGAAAAGATGATTCTGCCGAAGGATACCCGTGCCTCCAGCCGGTCCATTCCCATCGTGGGCTCCAGCTTTATGTTCAGGCTCCTCTCCGCGTGCCGCCTTATCACTTCCATAGATGCGGCCAGTTCGGTTGCTTCCAGGCGGAGGAAATCGATGAGCTTTTCCCTTACCATTTCGAAGAGGTCCCGGGAGGGCTCGAAGCCCCTCCACAGCTCCATAATGAGAATTTTGTTCTCGAAGAGTTCGTGGGAAAACAGGGTCTCCTCGAAGAAATCCTTTACCGGCTCCCCCTCTTCCAGATTCCGGCTGTGCAGGTAATAGATGCGCAAGTGGTTCTTCAGGCCTTCCATGATGTTCAGAAAGCGGAATTTGTTCTTGCGATACACATACTTGAGGAAGGGCTTGAAGGGGACCGGGGCGTTCCTCATATCGGCAAACTTCACATAGGCCCTGGATGCATAGGTTTCGTAAATTTCCACCACTATATGGGGAATCTGATAGGGGAACTGCCTGTCCACCAGGTGGGCGATGAGCACCCCTTCCTTCCTCCTCAGATGCATGTCGAATTCGCCGATGGAGATTTTTGCCTTATTATCTTTCCACTCCAGTTGGGGAATGGGTATATCCAGAAGCTCCCTGAGAAAATCTACCATTTTCCAAAGTTTACAGTCAGATGCGCTTTTCCTTTGATACCACTATAACGAATTCCCCCTTCGGCTTTATCCCCTGTATGACTTCCGAGAGCCATCCGAAGATATATTCCTCGTGCACCTTGGTCATCTCCCGCCCGATGAAGACCCGTCTGTCCCCCATGATTTCCAGCATCTCCTTCAGCGTTTTCTCTATGCGGTGGGGAGACTCATACAGCACTATGCTCCCTTCGAATCCGGCCAGTTCTTCGAGTCTCCTTCTGCGTCTGCCCTCTTTTCTGGGCAGAAAGCCCTCGAATATGAATCTGTCGGTGGGAAGCCCGGAGGCGCTCAGGGCTGTAGTTATGGCGGAGGGTCCCGGAATGGGTATGACCTCCAGCCCCTCCTCCCTTGCCATTCTGATTACCCTGTAGCCGGGATCCGAAATCGTGGGGGTTCCCGCATCCGAAATCAGGGCCAGATTCTTTCCCTCCCTGAGCATCTGAATGATGTGGGGAGCCCTTCTGATTTCGTTCCCTTCGAAGTAGGATATGAGGGGTTTGTCTATCCCGTAGTGCTGGAGGAACTTCTTTGCATGCCGTGTGTCCTCGCATACAATAGCATCCACGCTCCTGAGGACCTCTATCGCCCGGAGGGTCACATCCTTCAGATTTCCTATGGGGGTGGATACCACATACAGTTTTCCCGCCATCCGTTTCACAATTTTAATATGGAGCTCTGGCCATCAGAAATTGGCCATGAGCAGTAGGGGAGGACTCCAGCACCCTGACAGCGGGGGGACATATCCTCAGGAGTGTGTAAGAAACTTTACTCTCTTAAGCGGCTGGAGTTCACAGGGGGCATCGTTAAAGGCTTGCAGGGCTTTGAGCCAGCGGGAAGAGAGGGACATAATCTCCTGCCTTCT
>Ga0256833_1003337_pt1 | contig 11002 bp, 10 predicted proteins | sample 356284metaG_FD_190535 | JGI IMG/M metagenome (GOLD analysis project Ga0256833, IMG submission 190535) | Hydrothermal vent microbial communities from Mid Atlantic Ridge, Atlantic Ocean - 356-284 | ecosystem: Environmental > Aquatic > Marine > Hydrothermal vents | place: Atlantic Ocean: Mid...
CACATTCAAAGGTAAAACCACAAATATCCTTTCTGGCATCAGGGCCAGAAATATGGAAGTCACAGGAGTGGTAGATTTTGGAATATACGATTTTAACACAAGTGTGGTGCTCACGGATCTTGCCGGTGCTCGAAACGTCTCCGGTATCACAAACGGTGTTTCAGGCGTAGAAGTTGAATTGAAAAATCCTTATAAAGCCCGTGAATTCGCAAAGAAAGTCTCGAAAATTTTACCGATTGGCTACAGGATCGTTACCTGGATTGAGATGAATAGGAGCCTTTTCTCGGCTCTAAAACTTGAAAAGCTCGCCATGTTCGTGATACTGATTTTGATCATTGTCGTTGCCTCTTTTTCAATCGTGGCAATGCTTATGCTGCTTGTGGTACAAAAAACAAGAGATATTGGCATCTTGAGAACACTTGGAGTTACGTCCAGGGGGATAAAAAGAATATTTATGATGGTTGGGGGATTTGTTGGTCTATTTGGAGCTGTCGGTGGTGGGATTTTCGGTGTGATTGTAAATTTCCTGATCGGTAAATATCGACTGATTTCCCTTCCCCCAGATGTTTACTTTGTGGATCATCTGCCTGTCCAGACGAGGTTCTCTGATGTCTTCACAATAATCCTGGCAACCTTCCTCATAATCTTCATTGCAACACTCTATCCAGCACATCGAGCGGCATCGTTGAGTCCACAGGAGGCGATAAGAAATGAATAGTCCAATCCTGACACTTAGAAACATCCAAAAAAGCTACCCCTCTGGAGATTCTATCATTCACGTCTTGCGAGGAATAGACCTTGAAGTCAACAGAGGAGATTTTATTGGAATCACTGGACCTTCAGGCTCTGGAAAATCAACCTTGCTGAGCATAATGGGAACCCTTGAACATCCAGATGAGGGCGAAATCTTCTACGGTGACATAGCAGTAAAAAGCCTGTCCGATGAAGAGATTTCAGAGCTCCGCAACCGGAAGGTTGGATTTATCTTTCAGTTTTACAATCTGCTGCCAGAATTTAATGCACTTGAGAATGTAATGCTCCCGTTGATTTTGAGAGGAGAAAATTCGACCAAAGCCCGGGGCCTGGCAGAGGAACTACTCGATCAGCTCGGCCTTAAGGACAGGTTCCACCATTTTCCTTCTGAGTTGTCCGGTGGTGAAAGGCAGAGAATCGCTGTGGCGAGAGCACTTGTAACCGATCCCGATGTAATTCTTGCCGACGAGCCGACCGGTAACCTTGACAGAGATAATGCAGACTTACTGATGGATCTCCTTAAATCACTGAATGATAAGGGAGTTACCATTGTACTTGTTACCCACAATGAGGAATTGAGGGAGTTTTTCAAAAGATCCTATAGATTGCTCAACGGGAAACTGATTCCAGACTAACCCGGGCTCAATAAAAATTTTACCTCATCGATACAAGTGCTTCTTGCGGAGAGGAGAATATCACGACTTTTTCCTTACTCCTCTATTTAGATGGCAAACAGCTACACTTCAGTTTACGAATGTACCTTTCTGACACAAAATAATCATAGGTGAAGCTAAATAAGGGGAGGACAGATCATTATCAAAGGGGTTAGAAAAATTTTGGATTGTTAAAATAAATTGCATATAATCAAGCGGATTTTGATATCCAATTTGTTCCTCTTCTCACGAAGGGGAATTTTTTCAGAAAGTCCCCTTTGGCAAAGGGGGAACTTCTACTTGCTCATATTTTTTGAATAGCTTCAATAATTATCTCAGCAACTGCTATCTCATCCTCATCGATTATTCAAACTTTAATAAAAGTGGCGTTACCTAAAGTTGATTTTCAGGTTTTTATTTCTTCTTCAGATACTCCTGTAGCTTGTCGGCAAAGTCTTCTCCGTGACCTGCATAATCATGGCATTCAAGGCAATTCGGGTACTTATTCTCCTGAAATGCTTCTTTATGTGCCTCTTTGGCATCATCACTAAGGCCAGGAGCATCTGTCAGATTTGTGTGGCAATGAAGGCAACTCTTTACATAAACGTATTTCTCAGGTTCGTCGAGCTTCTTTACCCAATCAACACGGCCGGGACCTGTTATGTGAACCACGAAATCCTTGGTGCCGCTGATTCCCTTTGCGATAAGATAATTGACAACGTTTGTACCGTGGGGGAGATGGCAGTCCACGCACCTTGCCCTTTCCACACCTCTGCCATTTTCGTATTTGGGACCATGTGGCCCGGTTAGCCATGTTTCATACATGGGTTTCATTTCATGGCAGGATGCACAGAATTCAGGTGTTGATGTGGATTGAACAATCTGTGCAGCTATGAGTGAGATAACAAAAGCAACTACCGCACCGATGATAATACCAAGTGTTAATGACTTTTTTACGTTATTCATCTACAACCTCCCGAAATTTTATGGGAATGATAAAATTTTTGAACAGAATATGTCAATAATCCATTTTAACTATTTCCAGATCTATCAATAATTCAATAATTCACGATTTTAAGAATTTATGATTTTTAGGTGGTCTCAAACCCCTAATCCTTTTTTCAGTTTCATTCCCAATATTTTAGAAAAGTTTTTTGAGCGGAATCCTGGTTATATAGAAGAACAACAGGATAATAAGCGACCAGGCGATGGTATATACAACACTTACCCATATAGCTGTCCAGAAATTTAAGTGATCAAGAAAAATGTTGATAATCATCCAGACCGCTATTCCTATAACAAAGATGTCGTAATGAATTAGCAAGTATTTGACGAATGGTATTCTTCTAACCGTTTTCATAAATTTACAGAGCCTCCGATTTAACCTCTTGTATCATTCTATCGGGAATTATAAGGATTCTGAAGGTGAAATTTTAGGAGTTAAAAGGGGGCGTCGGGAACCTTCGGTTCCCGACGCCCCCTCAAAAAATTTAAAATTACTTCATTCCTACTGATCAGATCCTGTATTTCCTTCCCTGAAATTCGACTCAGGCCTCCTGTTTTTTCAAGTGAATATCCATCTGAGGATACGGGATAGAGATACCTTTCTCGTCGAATCTCGTTTTAATCTTTTCGAGCAAGTCAAAATACACACCCCAGTAATCTTCAGCCCTGACCCATGGCCTTACAACAAAGTTCACACTACTGTCTGCAAGTTCTGATACAGCTACCGTAGGAGCTGGATCATCGAGTATCCTCTCATCTTCCTTCAATATACTCCATAATTCCTCTTTTACCTTCTTCAAGTCATCCTCGTAGCCGACTCCTATCACAAGATCCACTCTTCTAATTTCCTTCTCGGAATAATTGACTATATTTGAACCTATTACGTTAGAATTAGGCACAATTACAACCCTATTGTCGAATGTCTTAAGCTTAAGATGGAATATACCAATATCTTCAACAATACCAGTAGTCCCACCTGCTTCAACCACATCGCCCAATTTAAAAGGTCTCAGCAGAAGAATCATTACACCTGCACCGAAATTCGAAAGATTACTCTGTAAGGCAAGGCCAACAGCCAGGGTTGCGGCACCAATTACAGCTACAAAAGACGTTGTTTGGAAACCAAGGGTTCCAAGCGCCACAATTATTACCAGGATTAGGAGGAGTACGTAGATGACCTTACTCAGGAAAACTCGAAGTGTTTCATCAACCTTACTCTTTTTTAGGATACTATCACTCAGTTTGGCCAACTTTCTGGAGAGCCACTTGCCGATGATGAAAATGGCCAGTGCTCCCAGAATTTTGAGTCCATAGCTGATTACGAGACCACTCAGCACTTGCAACTTATCAGCCATACTTAACCTCCTGATTTTAGCTGGTGAGTATAAACGAATGAGTCAAAATTTGCAATCAATAGTGATTTTTGATAGTTCAAAATTTTGAGGAATTAGTGACGCCCGAACTTCCTTTCGAGTTCGTCGAGGCCTATTTTTATGATAGTGGGACGACCGTGGGGGCAAAAGTATGGGTTTTTACAGTGAAAAAGTTGATTTATTAGTGATAACATCTCTTCATTGGTCAGTGGATCTCCTGCCTTTATGGCGGCCTTGCAGGCTATGGTCTTCACTGAATACTGGAATCGGTCGGGTAGTGATTTTTTAACTTCAAGTTCACCAAGAATTTCTTTAAATTCATCCTTGGTAATGGCAGAGAAAATGTTGGGAATCCCCTCTATTACAACGGTTGTCTGGGAAAACTTTCTTATCCTGAATCCAAAATTTTCTAAGATTTCCTTGTACTCATTGAAGACCTGCATCTCTTGAGGGGTAAGGTGCACAGTGACCGGGAAAAGTAAGCTCTGAGTCCCCACCTTCCTGCTCAACAGTTGCTCATAGATTACACGCTCATGGGCTGCGTGCTGGTCAATGATTATTATCCCTGTTTTAACCTCAGCGATGATGTAACTATTATGTGCCTGCCAGACGGCACTCGGAATAATCTGTTCCTCTCCCTCACTCTCCTCCTGTTGGGCCTGGAAAGTCATTTCTCCCAGTTCGAGCTGTCTCGCGTTTTTGGTCTCTTCTCTTGTAATCGGTACCTTCTCCTGGGTGAGTTTCAAAAAGGGACCTGATGACGGTTGGACGCTCAAGTATGAGGTTTTTGTTGTCTCCAGCACTTCTCTGATACTTCTGTAAAATCTCTCAAATATCCTGAGAGACTTGGAAAATCTCACATCTTTCTTCTGCGGATGAATATTGAAGTCTATCAGATGGGGATCCACTTTAACAAAAATTATGTATTCCGGGTAATTCTTAACCTCCATCAGTGCTTTGTAAATAGCTGCTCTGATCTGGTCACTCTTTACACTTCTACCATTGACGAGTGTAAGCTGAATGACGGGTCTTATTTTCATCTTCTCAGGCCTCGTGATTCTTCCAGTTATCTCAAGGGACTCGCCAAATTTACTATGAATCTCTATGGTTTCGTCAATGAAATCCTCACCGTAAATATCCTCTATTCTCTCATCGTAAGAGGTTGCAGGTTGAAGGTTGTAAACCTCATTTCCATTAATAACGAGCTCAAAGCCAATATCATAGTTCCATAGAGCGTAAGTTGTTACAACCTCGATGATTCTTCTGCCTTCGTAAAGGTCACCGCTCAGGAATTTTCTCCTCACCGGAAAATTGTAGAATAGATCTCTGACGATAACGGTCGTACCTTTCCTGTAGGGGGCAGGTCTTACAGTTTCTGGTATTGTCTCATTGAATATTACTTCCCAGCTGTTTTCCGTATTTTCTTCGGTGCCTGATCTAATGGTTAGCTTTGATACTGTTGCAATAGAATGTAGTGCCTCCCCTCTGAATCCAAGGGTTGAGATTGCATCGAGGTCTTCCTCTGAGCTTATTTTACTTGTTGTGAATCTCTCGACTGCCGCCGGAATCTCATCTTTAGACATCCCTATCCCATCATCTTCAACAAGTATCATTCTTTTACCACTCTCCTCGGCTACGATTCGAATATTTTTTGCACCAGCATCTATAGCATTCTCTACGAGCTCCCGGACAACCGACGCCGGACTTTCAATAACCTCACCAGCGGCAATTTTTCTTATAACTTCGTCAGGAAGTTTCTTTATCATCTTTTCCTTTTAGTCTATCGATAAAAATTTCCTCTATCAGTTTTTCAGGGCGTGAGCCCATTCTCCTGATAAGGTACTTGAGTGCCAGTGACTCAACAACCGTGGATATATTCTTGCCAGGAATAACCGGTAATCTCACGTACGGAATCTCAACTCCGAGTAACTCGGTTTTTTCAAACTCGAATCCCAGCCTATCAAATGGCCTATCTTCCACACTTTTGAGCTCCACCACCATGTCAACAAATTTTGTTTCCTCAACCGAGGCCACACCGTAGGATTTCAGAATATCAATGAATCCAACTCCTCTCAACTCCATCAGAAATCTTGTTTCAGAAGATGGGGCTCCTGATCTACCAAGTATTTTGCCCTCTGGATACGCTATTATTTCGATGAAATCGTCCCCTACAAGTCTGTGCCCTTTTCTCACAAGATCGAGCGCACACTCTGACTTTCCAACTCCGCTCTCTCCCTTGAAAAGTATTCCCACCCCGAATACATCAACGAGAGTGCCGTGTATCTTCTGGCGTCTCGCAAGAATAAATCTCAAGTAATCTCCGAGCAAAAGGGTGATTCTGGTTGAATTATGGCTTGTAATAAGTACAGGAATATCCATCTCGTCCGCAACCTTTTTAAACCTTTCCGGGGGTGAACAGTCATCGGAGAATATAAACACCGGTATATGTCTATCCTTTAGTTTACCGAGGAGCTTCCTTTGGGACCTCATCTTTCCTATAAACCTGCACTCAATGGGCGTAAAAAGCAGGATAACATTATCCGGGACATTATTAATTTTTCCTGAGAGAAAGAGACCCGGGATGTAAATTTCAGTTGTAAAAATTATTTTATCATCCCGCCCTGTAAGTAATCTTAGCTTTAAGAAGTCTTTCTCTATTAAATCTTTAACTCTTAGTGGATCCAATCAGACCCTTCTATCCTTTAATTTCTCTTCGTATTTCTTTAACTGAGACTTAATTTTGTCTTTTAATTCATCAATGGCATTAAACGCATCTTTACCAACGGAAGAAACTTTCAAGGTGCTCCCTTTCACTTTTACAATCATTTCTCCTTTAACCCTTCCTTTTTCCTCTTCAAGGACCAATTCACTGTCAATAATATTCTTTGAGTACCTATCAAGTGTGCTGAGTCGTTTTTCTGCGTACTGCCTTAATCCGTTGGTTATTTCCAGGTTTTTCCCCTGAATGCTGATCTTCATAAGCAACCTCCTTTAATGTTTAAATTCCACTTATATTAATTAAGCCACTCGATAAAAAAGTCAACAAGATATTAGCCATGATGCCTGCAACAATGTCATCTGCCATTATACCTATGCCAGAGGGGAGTTTTTCAAAGTATTTGATGGGCCATGGCTTCACTATATCTAAGAATCTGAAGAGGAAAAATCCAGAAAGAAGTATGGGGACCGTAAAGCTGTGGAATAGTATCGTAAATCCCACTCCTACAACCTCATCAATAACAACCTGTGACGGGTCATCGCCCCATTTTCCCTCAAGATAACTCGAAACCCATACTCCCACAATGGTAGCAGTTAAAGTAAATAAAACTACAAACTGGTTTGTGAAATTTAAAAAGTAGACTATAAGGATAAAAACAAAGCTCGCTATAGTGCCAGGTCCAATCGGTATCTTTCCAATAAAACCAAACGTTCCAACAAGTTCAATATTAACATCACCGATCAATCGATAAGAAATATAACCACAGACAGCACCAGATGCATCGGCGAGAAAATCGTAAAGGCTAAACGTTCTGTAAGGAATACCGGCCTGCACAATTTCAACAAAGAATCCAATAGCAAGAGAGATTAGAAGCATTTTGAGCCAGCTCTTATTTCGGTAACCCTGAAGGAAAAAGACCATCAGAAAATAGAATCCTGAGAAGTGTAAAACTTTATCGAAGTTAGAGGTTCCTCCAAGCTTTCCGACGGGTAAGACTGCAGCGATAAAAAATACGGCGGCAAATATCCATGCAATGTAACGGAAATCTCTCAGTGTTCTGGCCATTTCTGGTAAATTACTCCTGTAAACCAGTTGCTCCTATCAAGTGCTCTATATTGTATGGCCTCAGCCACGTGATGTGACTTTATTTCAGAACTATCTTCAAGATCAGCAATGGTCCGTGCAACTTTAAGAATCCTGTGATATGCACGAGAGGAAAATCCAAATTTCTCAATAGCCATTCTTAGAAGCTGCTCCGACTCCCTATCAATCCTGCAGTACTTTTTAATCTCTTTTGGACCGATCTGGGAATTACTGTGTATCCCCTTCAATTTTTTGTATCTCTCTCGTTGTATCCCACGCGCCTTTTCCACACGTTCTCGAATTTTAGATGACAGCTCACCCTCACTTTCCTTTCTCAACTCATCAAATCTCAGAGCTGGTACCTCAATATGGATATCTATCCTATCGAGCAGAGGACCTGAAACCTTAGAATGGTACCTCTGTATCATAGAAGGTGTACACGTGCACTCGTGGTAGGGATCGGTTAAATATCCACAGGGACAGGGATTCATTGCTGCTACCAGCATAAACCTTGCTGGATAAGTAACTGACATCCTTGCTCTTGAAATTGTAACAATACCGTCTTCCAGAGGCTGTCTTAGTACCTCAAGTACATTTCTGTTAAACTCCGGTAGTTCATCAAGAAATAGAACTCCATTATGAGCAAGACTTACCTCACCCGGCCTTGGGTTTGCACCTCCACCTATGAGACCAGCATCTGAAATCGTGTGATGAGGAGCTCTAAAAGGTCTTGTGGCAACAATGGTTCCCCTAAGGTTACCAGCAACTGAATGGATTTTTGTGGTCTCAAGTGCTTCTTCAACGGTCATACGTGGAAGAATAGTTGGTACCCTCCTTGCGAGCATCGTTTTTCCTGATCCAGGCGGGCCTATCATTAAAATGTTGTGTCCACCTGCTGCAGCGACCTCCAGTGCCCTTTTGACCTGCTCCTGTCCCTTAACTTCAGAAAAGTCCACATCGTAGTTGGAATGGGTAGAAAATATTTCATCCATCTTCACCTGTGCAGGCTTAATATAGAGCTCTCCCCGAAGGAACCGAACAACTTCAAAGAGTGTCTTTACCGGGTAGACATTAATTCCTTCTACAATTGCCCCTTCAATCATGTTTTCCTCGGGTAGAATAACACCCTCTATGCCATTGGACTTAGCTGAGAGTACCATAGGTAAGACACCTTTAACCCTTCTTATGGATCCATCGAGAGAGAGCTCCCCTACGAAGATATTTCTTGCGAAGAAGTCTGAATCGGGAATGTCACCAGTGGCTTTGAGTATCCCTATAGCGATTGGTAAATCAAAAGATGAGCCTTCTTTTCTGACATCCGCAGGAGCAAGGTTTATCCTTACACGTTTTACGGGCAGGCTGAAACCAGAATTTTTAAGTGCAGACTGAACCCGCTCTTTTGATTCTTTTACAGCCCCTTCCGGGAGTCCCACTGTAACAAAAGCTGGCAGTCCGGGTGAAAGGTCAACCTCTACTTCGACAATGTAACCCTCCACCCCCAGCACTGCTGACGACAAAACCCTTGAAAACAACTAAGACCCCTCCTACTCATCCTTTATTTTTCTTCTTTTGACTTTCTGTATGAATCGTAGAATGCCTGGAACATTTCAAGTGGCAATGGGAAAATTATCGTGGATGTATTTTCAGATGATATCTCTCTCACTGTTTGAAGGAAACGAAGTTGAAGGGTTATCGGATTCCTTGCAAGAATATCTGCCGCAGAGGAGAGCTTTTCCGCCGCTTGATACTCTCCCTCAGCATTAATAATTTTTGCCCTTCTCTCTCTTTCTGCTTCTGCCTGGCGAGCCATGGCCCTCTGCATTTCCTGAGGAAGGTCTACATGTTTAATCTCAACTGCCGAAACCTTTACACCCCAGGGATCGGTTTGCTCGTCGATGATCCTCTGGAGCCTCTGATTCAGCTTCTCCCTCTGGGAGAGCAATTCATCAAGTTCCACTTCACCAAGTACACTTCTAAGCGTAGTTTGTGCGATCTGTGAGGTAGCATAGTAATAATCCTCTACCTCTACCACACTCTTAGCAGGGTCAAGCACCCTGAAGTAAACCACGGCGTTAACTTTGACAGAAACGTTATCCTTTGTGATAACATCCTGTGGTGGAACATCGAGTACTATGGTCCTTAATGAAACCTTAACCATTTTATCAACGAAAGGAATTAGGAGGATCAAACCAGGGCCTTTGACACCGATCAACCTACCGAGTCTGAAAATTACTCCTCTCTCATACTCACGCAGAATCCTGATCATAGAGGAGAATAAGATCAGGATAATAATTAAAAGGGTTAAATAGAACATAACCAACCTCCTTGTTTATGTAAGGTAAATGATAGTCCAGAGAGGAATGAATTGCAATTTTGGTGGAGGCGGCGGGAATCGAACCCGCGTCCGGGGGTAATGACCCAGAAGGTCCTACATGCTTAGCCTGCCTTTTGAATTGGATCCTCCAACTCCCTGGCAGGCGAGGGAGATGATGGAGGTCCCTCCGGTTTGAGATGTCGCCCTGATCCAACCGGAGCGAGAATCAGGGCCGAGCTCCCTGTCTATGACACCCTTGTGGCGAGTCGGGAGCCAACCTCACCACAGGGCGGGCTGCCGATCAATTAGGCAGCCATTGCATAGTTGTACTCGGGAATTGTTTCTTGCCGCCTGTTTTACGAGGTGACGGCACCTCGGCATGCACCTTCTGGACCACGTTACCCCCGTCGAATCCTTACGCCCCCACTTTTCAAAGAACGCAATTTATTAATAACGCCTCCTCATCTTTTGTCAAGTGGCCTTGTCATACTAAAAAATTTCCATAAAATAATCCACTTATGCCAGCAGAAAAAATTATCGTACGAGGCGCAAGAGTCCATAACCTGAAAAATATCAACATCGAGATACCGCGGGATAAGTTTGTCGTAATCACTGGACTGTCAGGCTCCGGAAAGTCCTCCCTCGCATTTGATACCCTGTACGCTGAGGGTCAGAGAAGATATGTCGAATCACTCTCGGCCTATGCCAGACAGTTTCTCGGTCTCATGGAAAAACCCGACGTGGACTTCATTGAAGGACTCTCACCTGCTATTGCCATTGAGCCCAGAAAAGCATCTAAAAATCCACGCTCAACCGTCTCAACAGTCACAGAAATTTATGACTATCTGAGATTGCTTTTTGCAAGAATCGGGATTCCACACTGTCCTGAACACAATATACCGCTTAAATCCCAGACAATAGATGAAATTGTTGATGTGATTCTAAAACACCGGGAGGGTGAAAAGGTTCAGATACTCGCCCCTATGGTAAGGGGAAGGAAAGGAGAATTTAGAGACCTCTTTGAGAGAATTCGAAAGCTCGGTTTTGTAAGAGTAAGAGTGGATGCAAGGATTTACCGTATAGAAGATGTTCCTGAGTTGGA
>Ga0256833_1003338_pt1 | contig 10999 bp, 9 predicted proteins | sample 356284metaG_FD_190535 | JGI IMG/M metagenome (GOLD analysis project Ga0256833, IMG submission 190535) | Hydrothermal vent microbial communities from Mid Atlantic Ridge, Atlantic Ocean - 356-284 | ecosystem: Environmental > Aquatic > Marine > Hydrothermal vents | place: Atlantic Ocean: Mid...
CTTACTATTGGAACACTATATACTCAAAGTTATGTAGATTTTAATTTAGTAAATCCTCCTGAGACTAGAAATTTAATAGGAAACTATATTACTATAGGAAATAGTGTAGAGTGTATAACAGAAAAAAGAGGTTTATTAGTTGAACATAACTCTTTTAATGGAACTTGTAGTAATGATAAAAATTTAACTAATAATAAATATGTGGTTAAATATATTGATGTAGATGGTAGTTCTACACCTTTAGGAAAACAGACTTGGAACTCTAGTTCAGCAAATTTCACTTTACCAGATAGTTTACTAGATAGTAATGAGTCTATTGCTTGGGCTGGACTATTTTGGCAAGGTAGTGTAAATAATAGATTTGGATTTCAACAAAGAAGAGCAGATATAGAGTATGGCTCTCCTTATGGATATAAAAATATAACGACAGATGAACCAATAAATTTATCATCTACAAATGCCAATAAAGTATTAATTAGAGTAGATAATAGTGATAATTATCAAGAAGTTCAAGCAGATACATTTTATAATGATTTAGCACATGGAAGTTATGGAGGATACTATGCAGCTTATGCAAATATAACATCTTTATTACAAGCAAAAAACTTAAAAAGGGGAAAACATACTATTACAGTTGCTAATATTTTAACTAATGAAGGTAGAGAAGCAGATATAGGTAATTATGCTGGTTGGTCATTAGTAATAATTTATAAAGAGGGGCTTGGAGGTAAAGCTAGAAATATATCTGTTTATAATGGATATCAAGCCATAGGAAAAGGAGGAAGCACAAATATACCAAGTAAAGAGGTTGAAATATCAGGCTTTAGACTTCCAAAGTATGGAGAAGTAGATGCTAAAATAAGTGCTTTTGTTGGTGAAGGTGAAAAGGTATATGGAGGAAAGGATATTGTATATGATAAAATGTATATAAAAGATAAAAATACAAATAATATTTATAATATGCCTTCAAGCAATCCTAATAATATTTTTGATGCTTCAATAGAGAATATAGAGAGAAGTAGTGGAAACTTTAATAATATAGAAAATACTAATGGTATAGATGTGGATACATATGATGTATCTAAAATAATGAAAAAAATCAGAGATAATAAAATAGATACAGACTCTATAAAAATAGGGATTGTATCTAAAGATGATAATTTAGATGATGGTGATCAAAGTGATTATATAACTGCTAGTATGATAGCATTTAGTACAGAGCTTTATGCACCAAAAGTTTGTTATGATTATAATATTAAATTAGGCGAATATATAGATATAGAGAGTAGTGATAGAAACTTTAGTATAAATAATTTTGCCAATAAACCTTTACAACTTAAAGTTTTAATACGAAGTCAAGAGGCTGATTTTGATTTAATAGAGTCTAAATTAAAAGCTAAATTTATACCAAATGATGTATTTAAATATATTCCTAATCACTCTAAAACTTCTACTCCTAATAGTAGAAATTACCACTATGCAATAGATACAAATGTAAATGAAGGAGAAATTGCAATAGGTAGTAATGAAGATATAAATGGAGGAACTATAGGAGCAAAAGAGCTTATATATTCAAAACTCTATTATAACTTTTTAAAATCCAATTTTCAAGGTAAATTTGATGTTGTTTTAAGTGCAAAAATATCATTTGATGGTATTAATAAAGTTCCATATCAATTAAGCACAAATGCACCAAAAGATTCTATCTTTTATATAGGTAGATGTGATATTAATCCAATATATGACCCTATATATGGAATGTTTAATATAGAAAGAGGAGATAGCACATTTAGTCAAAAAGAGGATTTAAGATACTCTTTACCAACTCAAGTAGTAGGAGTACCTTACCAAGTTTCTATAGCTGCATATAAAAAAGATGAGAATAATAAATTTAATAAAGAGGCAACAAGTAATGCTACAGTTGAGTTAGAGTTAATAGATGGAAGTAACTTTGACAATAATAGCTCTGCTGGTTTTGATTCGGTATGTAGTGACCCAGATAGTTATAGTAAAGGTGCATTTGTTAAATTTAATAATGAATCAAGAGTTAAAGTTACAATACCTAAAGACTATCCAACATATCCTAGTAATTTAGCGTTAAAAAGTGCAGCCTTTAGGATTTGGATATTAACTAAAGAGAATTCTAATGGAGATAGAGTTATTATTAATCATAATTGTAATAATCAAGAAGATAGTAGTTGTTTTGATAACTTATATCAAAAATATTATAGTAGTTTAGAAGATAATGGAACAGCTTTATGTAAAAATAGTTGCACAAACTCTTCTGGAAGTTCTTGCTATGATTGCCTTAGAGAATATTATGCAACTCCAATTTGTTCACGAGATAATTTTGCAATTCGTCCGGAGAGTTACTCTATATCTATTTATGATAATAATGAAAATAAAAATACAAAAGGTCTCTATATTGGATTAAATGATTCTAAGTTAAATAATATATCAGCTGGTTATCTCTATCCACTAGATATTAACTCTACAATCTTTAATAAAAGAGAAAATACTATAGGATACTATTTTAAAAGTGACCCAAATAACTATTTTAAAGAATCTATAGCAAAGTTTATTGGAAATGATAGTTGTGATGATAAAGAGGATATACCATTAAATCTTCTACTGATAAATGGAAAGACACAATTTCATGAAACTTTAAGTAATAATTCCACTATGCCTCAAAATGGTATCATTATTAATAATAGTGGATTATATAATATAGAGATTAAAGATTCATCATGGACTAGAGTTGATCAACAAGGTTATAAATATAAACCTTTCCCAGATATAAGTGATTGTCAAAAAAATTCTGTTGATGTTGATAGTAGTAATTTAAATAGTAGAAGTCGAGGTTGTGATATTCAAAATGGAATTGGAGCTAAATATCCTAGTTTAAATCTATCTTTACATCCATATACTTTTAATATAGATAGTATCTCTTCTGATTCTAACCCAAATAATAGCTCTACTTATGTATATATTAATGATTTAAATCAAACTAAAAGTTCTATAGCTGATAGTAGTGTTATGGCACTTAATGTTTATGGTTCAATTACTGCTTTAGGGAAAAATAAAAGAGTATTAACAAATTATAAAAATGGTTGTAGTGCTTATGATTTAAATATCAAATTAGATTATAATACATCAATAAATCCTCTTAAAGATAGATTTGGTAATAATGTTAAACTAAAATACGCTATATATAATAGCGTAGTAGATAATAGCGTGAATGTTTATAGGGCAAATAGTAACAAAATAGATACAACATTTAGTAAAAAATATTTTTATCAACCATCTATTGCAAGATATAATGAATATATTAATTTTGAAAGAAGCTTTAATGGTGCAATTAATCCATTTAATTTACATTTAGGTATAATGCAAGTAACTAGTCCTAATGAAAAGATAACAGTGAATATGAAGAAAAACTATATACCAAAAGTTACAAGAGATATAAATCAAACAAAAACCTTTTATTATGCAAAAGTTAAATCTAAAATAGACTTTTATGATGATATTTATGATAAAGATATAGAGACACCAATTTTAGTTAATATATTCTGTAATAATAGTTTAGATTATTGTAAAAAATATGGTATTGATGTAAGTAAAAGTTTAACTAGCGAGTATGATTGGTGGTTGGCACTAAATCATGACGCGTCAAAAGGTGATGGTAAAGCTATATTAGATATTGATACATCACAAGATAGCCATGCAAAAGATAAAGTTGAGGTAAAACCAAATATTGTAGAAAATTTTGTTAAAGCAGTAGATAATAATATAAAAGTAGCTAAAAAAGTAGGAGCTAATATTAATTATCCATATATAACATATATAAAACCTGCAACAAATATGGTTACTAAATATCCATATTTATTATTTAATAACTCTAGTAATACTCCACCACCTTATTTATATAAAGTTAGATTTGTAAATAGTAGTGCAGCATGGTCTGGCAAAGGTAAAACTGGTTTTGCAACAGATTTTAATAGCACTGGGAGAAAAAGTAAAAAGGTTGATTGGTAATGAGAAGAGCTATTGCATTAATAGAACTTATATTTGCTATGGTAGTAATTGCTATTACTTTAATCTCTGTTCCAAATTTAATATCTAAAACTACTAAAGCATCAAATGAAGCAATTAATCAAGAGGCAATATCTAATGCTGCCTCTTTTTTAGATATGGCAATGTCAAGTTATTGGGATGAAGAGTGTGTTCCACCTAATAGAAAAAATCCAATATTAATTGTGGAAAAAGAGGATAATGCTTTAAAAGAGTTTAATATGACATTTCCAACTATATTTATAAAATTAGCTAGAAGAGTTGGTTCCCCTATCACAACTAGCAGAAAATTTATAGATGCCAATGGAACGAGATATAAAGCAACCAGTCCTAATAACCTTGGAATGGAATTAGGAGAGAGTGAACCAGATGATATAGATGACTTTAATGGTAGGGCAACACAATTAATAAAAACTAATGAAAATACAACAGCCCAAGAGGGAGACTATAAAGATAAAAAGATTACTCTATCTACAGTTGTAAATTATATTGATGATACTCCAAATCCAAGTGGATACAATATGCCTATCATAAATTTTGATAATCCTTTTTCTAACATTGAAAATATAAAATCTACAAATATTAAAGCAATTACGGTAACTTTAACTAGTCAAAATGATAATAAAAAGAGTGTTGTTTTAAGAGCTTTCTCTTGTAATATAGGTTCTAGTAAACTTAAGGAGAAGCAGTTTTGAAAAGGGCATTTACTCTGATAGAAGTTATATTAACAATGGTTATTTTATCTATTGTCTCTTATGTTGCCTCTTCTCTTATTGCAAAAACCTATATAGGGTATAACCGTGTTAATACTTTACATAAGGCTAACTTAAAAGTTGAATTAGCACTTAATAATATAGCAAATAGATTAAGTTATGCAATAGCTGGAACTATTGTAAAAAGAAGAAGTGCTACTGATTCATCAATTGCTTCAATCTCTACTGCACCTTTTAATTATGAAGTATTAGAGTGGATTGGGTATGATATAGATGGATTTGAAGCTCAAGATAGAAGCAATACAATAAACTTTATACCTAAACAGACACCAGCTTGGAGTGGATTTTGTAATATAGATAAAAGTTCTGCATATAGCATAGCTACACCGGGGTCTGATTTAAATTTTGAAGCAGATATTATTAAAAGATTATCTAACGGTAGTATTGTTAATTTAGAAGGTATGGCTATATTTTTCCCTGATAATTATAGTTATAGAGATATTGGATATAGTGGAACAACTGGTGGAACTTTTGGTATAGGTATAGTTAAAAGTTTTACTCCTAGTTTAACATTGCCAAAGTTAAATTTAGATAATACAAAAAATTGGAAAAAAAGAGTTACAGAACACTATAAATTAGCTTGGAGTGCTTACTCAATTGTTCCTATTAATAATTCAAATGATGGATTTGATTTAGAGTTAAGATATAACTATAGACCATGGATGGGGGAACAATATAATACTACTAGAAATAGAGCTTTACTTGCTACCAATGTTACAGTATTTAAAACATATGCTACTGAAAATAGAATTCATATAAAATTATGTGTAAAAGAGAGATTAGGCTTTGGTAATAATAATACAACATCTATTTGTAAAGAGAAGGTGGTATTTAAATGAAAAAGCTTAGAAGTGGTTTTTCTATGTTAGTAGCTATCTTTACGATTGTTGTAATCTCTTTAGTTGCAAGTTATATATTTTATGCAAGTGCTTCTATAAATAAAGAGGGAGAGATACAATACCAAAAAGAACAAGCTATGTTACTAGCAAGAAGTTATACAGAGTATGCAGTTATGGCTGTTTCTGCAAATAATAGAAATATTAATTGTATAAATAATATTAATGCAACAATAGGAACTAACCCAGCAATAGGACAAGGTTACAAAGTTGAAGTAAAAATAACATATATAGGTAATCAAAAGTATATATATAAATGTTTAAGAAAAGCAGCAACTCTTAGTAATAGTGACATAGATACTCTATCTGTTATTATAGATGTATATGTAAGATATAGAGACAGAAGTAATGCTAGTTTATATAACAGATATAGTTCTTTTGTTCCTTGGTTTACCTATCATAAGAGGAGTTTACAAAAAATATGAGACTCAAAAAAGCATTTACAATGGTAGAACTCTTAATTGTTATTGTTATTTTAGCAATATTAGCTAGTTACTCTATTCCTAGATTTAAAAGAGATACAAGAAGTGAAGCAATTAATCATATACTATCTATGATTAGATATACACAAAATTTAGCTCTACACGATACAAAACACTCAATTGATGATACAAAATGGCAACGCTCTTTTTGGAGATTCCAGATATATAATTGTGCTGGAGGCAGTGGAATATACTACATGATTGGAACAGATAAAAATTTAAATAGGGGAATAGGCAGAGCAGAAACTGCAATTGATCCAGCAAATAGTAAATTTACCTTTTGGGATAGAAGAAAAGCTTGTCCGAAAAGTAGTGACGATGCCTTAATGCAACAAGTCTCTCCAAATATATTTTTAACACAAAAGTATGGTATAAACAGTGTTACTTTTAATTGTAGAGTTAGAACAAATAGAGTATATAACTCTAGAGCAAAATATATAGGGTTTGATAATTTTGGAAGACCTATACACTCTTGGTCAACAACGAGACCAAACTATTGGGGGCATATTGTTGGACAGTGTAGAATCAGATTTAATTTTATAGATAACTCTATCGATCCATTTACTATAATAGTTGAACCAGAAAGTGGATATGCTTATTTAGAAGAGAATAATAAACTGTAACTAACTTTATCTATGTTCGTAACAGTTATAAATTTTTCTCTTCTTTTTTTTCTTTATTTACTAAATCTAGTCTCTCTCCATCTTCATTAAATTTACTTTGAAAATTTCTAAGGATAATAATAAATGTCATATAAGCAAAGAGTATAGCTGCTATAATATAAAGATAATCAAAAAAACTCAATACTCTTCCCCCCTACTCTTTAAATTCAATTAAAATTTTATTAAAATCTATTTTATCATAATTTTGTCTTAGGGCTTCATAAGTTACTATACCTGTACTTGTTGCTAAATTTAGGCTTCTTCCCTTTGCTCCCATGGGTATTGTGATACATTTATCTAAATGCTCTTTTAATAACCACTCTGGAAGACCTTTTGTTTCAGAACCAAATAGTATATAATCTCCAATTTCAAACTTTGCATTCCAATATAAATTATCAGTTTTTGTTGTTGCAAAATACATTTTATCTATTGGATTATTTGCTAAAAATTCACCTAAACTTTTCCAAACTTTTAATTCTAATTGATTCCAATAATCTAACCCTGCTCTTTTAACTGCACTTTCAGATATATCAAAACCTAAAGGTTCAATTAAATGCAAAGTTGCATCTAAATTTACACACATTCTTCCAATACTACCAGTATTTGGTGGAATTTGAGGTTCTACTAAAACTATATTAAACATTTAAAATACAACCGTTTTATTTTTATATACAAATACTCTATCTTCTAACACCATCTTTAAAGCACGAGATAAAACTATTTTTTCTACATCTCTACCAGCTTGTTGCATATCTCTCCAAGTATATCTATGATTTACTGGCACTACATCTTGGGCAATTATAGGACCTTCATCTAAATCGTTAGTTACAAAATGAGCAGTTGCTCCAATAATTTTAACACCTCTCTCATATGCTTGTTTATATGGATTTGCACCAATAAATGCCGGTAAAAATGAATGGTGTATATTTATTATTTTACCTTCATATCTAGATACAAATTTTGGAGTTAAAATACGCATATATTTAGCTAAAACAATATAGTCAAAATCAAACTCTTTTAATTTCTTTAATACTAAATCTTCATGAGCCTCTCTTGAAATATTATCAGCACTAATATAGATAAATGGTATATTAAACTGTTCTACTAACCCTTTTAAATTATCTCTATTAGCAATTACAGCTAAAATATTTGCTTCTAACTCTCCAGCTTGGTGTCTAATTAATATATCTCCAAGAGCATGAGACTCTTTTGTTGCCATAAGTATAATATTTTTTTTTCTAGGGGGAGTAACTTTAATATTTACACTTTTATCTAATTTCTCTTTTAAAGTATCTTCTAACTCTTGTGGTTCAAACTCTCCTCTTACAACACTTCTCATAAAGAAATATCTATTTTCTGGCTCTACAAATTCTCTGTTACTATCTATATTTAAATTCATTTCATAAAATATCTTAGATACTTTATACACGAGCCCCTTACTATCTGGACAATCTATTAAAACTCTAGCTCTTTTTTCCATTATTTAACTCTTAGAGATACTATTTGCAATAATACTACCCATTTCAGAACAAGATACAATCTCTTTTGCATCAAATGCTCCAATATCTCCTGTTCTATAACCTTGTGCTAAAACTTTTTTAATAGCACTATCTATTGCATTTGCCGCATCTTCTTCTCCAAGCTCATATTTTAATAGCATAGCAGCACTAGCAATTGTAGCAATTGGATTTGCAATACCCTGTCCTGCAATATCTGGAGCAGAACCATGTATTGGTTCATAGAGTCCAGCTTTACCACCAACACTAGCACTTGGAAGTAAACCAATAGAACCACTTAACATACTAGCTGCATCAGATAATATGTCTCCAAAGATATTACCAGTTACTATAACATCAAATTGTCTTGGTTCTTTAATAAGTTGCATTGCAGCATTATCGACATACATATGAGTTAATTCCACTTCTGGATACTCTTGTGAAATTTCTTCTACAACTTCACGCCATAGTTGGCTAACTTCTAATACATTTGCTTTATCTACAGAGCAAACTCTTTTATCTCTTTTCATTGCAATATCAAATGCAACTCTTGCAATTCTCTCTATCTCTTCTCGAGTATATACCATTGTATTAAATGCTTTATCTTTACTATACTCTCTTGGGTCTCCAAAGTATATTCCACCAGTTAACTCACGAACCACCATAATATCTACACCTTTAACAACATCTGCCTTTAGTGTAGATGCATTAATCAACTCATCATAAACTGTTGCAGGACGCAAATTCGCAAAAGTTCCCATCTCTTTACGAAGTGCTAAAAGACCACTCTCTGGGCGTAAATGTCTATCTAAATTATCCCATTTAGGACCACCAATTGCTCCAAATAAAACAGCATCTACTCTTTTTACACCAGCTATTGTCTCTGGTGGTAAAGGAACACCTGTTTCATCAATTGCAGCACCACCTAGTAAAAACTCTTCATATTTTAAATCAAAACCAAATTTAGAAGCAGTTGCATCTAAAACATTAATAGCTTCATCAATAATTTCTGGTCCAATACCATCACCTTTAATAATACCTATTTTATATACTTTTCCCATCTTTAATTATCCTTAATTTTGTGCTATCTCTTTTTTGGCAAACTCTATTAATCCACCAGCATCTACTAACTCTTGCATAAAAGAAGGAATAGGAGTAAATTTATAGCTTTTAGCAGTAGTCTCATTTATAACTTCACCTTTATCCATATCTATCTTAATAATATCACCCTCATTTATCTCATCTATCTCTTTAACTTCAAAAATAGGAAGTCCCATATTAAATGCATTTCTATAGAAAATTCTTGCAAAAGTAGGTGCAATTACAGCAGAAACTCCTGCCTCTTTTAAAGCAATTGGAGCATGCTCTCTACTACTTCCACATCCAAAATTTTCATCTGCAACGATTATATCACCCTTTTGCATTTTTTGTGTAAATTTTGGATCTGCATCTTCCATAATATGTTTTGCTAACTCTTTAGGATCACTTGTATTCAAGTATCTTGCTGCAATAATAATATCTGTATCAATATTTTTTCCAAATTTCCAAACTTTGCCTCTCACAAAATATCCTTAATAATTTTTTTGTGATTATACCCAAATTTTATTATTTATAAAAATATTTAAAAAAAAATCTCTTTTTTGTTAAAAATAGAAAAAATTTCGGTATAATATATATCTTAAAAATTTAAATGATTTTACTACTTGATTTATAATTTTCACTACCCACAGGAGTTACTACATATGGCTACAAAAAAAACAAAAGACCCACTAGAGATAATTGAAAAAGAGTTTTCTAAATTAAAAAAGAATTCATTTGCAACTTATGAGAATATAGCAAAACATTTTGAAAAAGCACCAACAGTAGCACAAGCTAAAAAAGTCAAATCTTTAGCTAAAAAAAATAGAGTTAATATAATATCAGCTTCTGAAGCTGCAAAACTTTTACACGATAAAAGAAGCGAAGAGTTAAAAGTTGCAAGAGAAGCCGCATATGAAGCTGAAGTTGAAGATGAGTTTGATATTACAAAGGATAAAGAGCTTTTAGAGTGGAGTAGAAGTGATTCTCCTGTTCGTATGTATTTAAGAGAGATGGGTAAAATTCCTCTACTTACGAAAGAAGAGGAGATAGAATTAAGTCAAAGAATTGAAGAGGGTGAAGATATTATAATTGATGCTATATGCTCTGTTCCATACTTAATTGATTATATTTTAAATTATAAAGAACCATTATTAAATAGAGAAAGAAGAGTAAAAGAGTTATTTAAAAGTTTTGATGATGCAGACAATACAGAAGAGAATGAAAATGAAGAAGATATTGAAGAAAACGAAGATGAAAAATCACCAAAACAAGATAAAAGAAGCTTACAAGTTATCGAAAAATTTAAGGCATTAGAAAAAGCCAAAAAAGATTGGATGAAAGAGAAAGATAAATACGATAAACTTATTGAAGAGAATAAAGCAACTGAAGATGCAATTTTTCATCAAAGTTTAAAAGTTGCTCAAAAAAAACATATATTAAAAGAGGCACTTTTAAACCTTGGACCAACAAGTAAGCTTATAAATGAGCTTGTAAAAGCAATCGAAACTGCACTTAAAAGTGATGACTCTTTCGATAGAG
>Ga0256833_1003339_pt1 | contig 10998 bp, 15 predicted proteins | sample 356284metaG_FD_190535 | JGI IMG/M metagenome (GOLD analysis project Ga0256833, IMG submission 190535) | Hydrothermal vent microbial communities from Mid Atlantic Ridge, Atlantic Ocean - 356-284 | ecosystem: Environmental > Aquatic > Marine > Hydrothermal vents | place: Atlantic Ocean: Mid...
AATACCGATTGCTTTTAGTGAAGGAAGTCTTCTATCGCGATATTTTTTTTCAAGATAAGCTACTTCATCAATTAAACCACTTTTAAACATTTTTTGTGTTCTTAATTTAATTCTCTCTTTTAATTTAGCTCTATCAATTTCAATTTCAAAGATAGGAATATCTGGAATAATAGGAATTGGTGGGTTTTTTTTAAAATATTTAGTTGGTGGAAGATTAGTTGCAAGATATATTTCAATTCCTCTTTGAATTCTATATGTATCATTAGAGGATATTTTGCTTGCATAAATGGGATCGATTTTTTTTAGAAATTCATAATCTAATCTTTTAGCTTCTTTTTTTATATCTTCACTAATAGGAGGCATTTTTGAAATACCTTCGATCATTGTTTTTAAATAAAAACTGCTTCCTCCTACTATTATTATGTTTTTATGAGGTATTTTTTTGTAAATTTCTATAAATTTCATTACATCAAATTTTTCATTTGGATATATTTCATCTATTCCATAATGTTTAACTTCACTTAATTCTTTTTTGCTTGGTTTTGCTGAAGCAATGTCAATTTCTTTATAAATACTTAAACTATCAAGTGAGAGTATTTCATAATTAAGTTTTTTTGCTAAATTTATTGCTAAATCACTTTTACCGCTTGCTGTAGGACCAATTAGGGCAAACAAAACTATCCTTTTTTGTTACAATTATACAAATTAATCTTTCTTTAAGGAAGTAAATGAAAAAATATTTAGAATTAGTAAAGTTTTCTCATACTATTTTTAGTATACCTTTTATATTAATAGGAATGATTGTAGCATCTAATGGTTGGTTTGGCTTTAAATTATTGATTCTTGGCATTTTAGCTGCTGTGACTGCAAGAAATTTTGCAATGGCTGTTAATAGATATTTAGATAGAGAATTTGATGCGAAAAATCCAAGAACTGCTAATAGGCCTTCAGTGACAGGGGAAGTTAGCGAAGATGAAATGTTGTTTTTTATTATTTTAAATGCAGTTTTATTTATTTTTATTGCATATTTAATAAATGATTTGGCTTTTAAACTATCAATTCCTATTTTAATTATATTAGGCGGTTATAGCTATTTTAAAAGATTTAGCGAATTTGCACATTTAATATTAGGTCTTTCTCTTGGACTTGCTCCAATTGCTGGAGTAATTGCTGTTAGTGAAAGTATTCCTTGTTGGAGTGTTTTTTTAGCATTTGGAGTTATGTTTTGGGTAGCTGGGTTTGATATTTTATATTCATTGCAAGATATAGAATTTGATAAAAAAGAAGGTTTATATTCAATTCCATCAAGATTAGGAGAAAAAGGTGCATTATTTATTTCAAAATTATTTCATATATTAGCTGTAATTTTTTGGTTTTTATTTGTAGTGTATGCAAAACTTGGATTTTTGTCATATTTAGCTGTTATAATATCAGCAGGTATGCTTTATTATGAGCACAAATTAATAGAAAAAGACTATAAAAATATTCCTAAAGCATTTTTTGATGTAAATGGTATTTTAGGAATAATTTTTTTAATTTTAATTATTTTAGATAAGGTTTAAAAATGCGATTTGTAGATGCTGTAGTTGATTTTGAATTTGATGAATATAAAGATGAATTTAAGAGTGAGTATGATAAATTTTCTGCAGAAAGTGATGACCCTATTGGTCAATATATTAAACTTGCAAAAGCAAGGGGAGAGACTAAAGATACTGACCCTTTGCTTTTGGAGTTATTAGTAGCATTACATAGAAAAGTAGATGAGTTAACAGCTATTGTGAAAAATGAAAAAAAAGAGTTAGTCCCTTTAAGATATAAAACACAAATAATTGGTGTTGGTTTTGATTATTTTAAAATTAAAGATAATTTGTTTAAAAAAGGAACTAAATACTATGGAAGAATGCATCTTCCTGTTTTTCCCAAAAGAGAAGTACCTGTTATTTTTGAAGGATTTAGTGAGAATATAGGTAAGATAATTAATATGCACGAAAGAGATGAGAAAGATTATAATGCATTTATTACAGCAAGAGAAAGAGCAATAATAAGGGAGATGAAATCAAAAAATGAATAGTTTAGTTATTATAATATTTATTGGACTTAGTTTTTTTATGTTATTTTTATTTTATTATATGCTTAAAAGAGAAAAAATCATTGAAAATAAATTTGCTGCAATGGAATTATCAATAGAAGAGTTAAATAAAGAGCTGTATTTGTTAAAAAAAGAAATAAAAAATATCGATAATATTGAGGCAATTTCTAAAATAGAGAAGATAATAGAAGAGATTGTTGATGATATAAAAATTTTAGAAGATAGAAATAAAGAATTTTATGAAAAAGTTGAAGAAGAGATTTCAAAAATAGAAAATAATATTAAAAAATCGCATTTAACTACTTCATTAAATAGTATAAATAAACATGAAGAATCTAAAATTTTAAATTTATATAAAAATGGATATTCAATTGAAGAAATAAGCAGAGAACTAAGAATTCCTGCAGGAGAAATTGAATTAGTTTTAAAATTTTCAAACCTCCACTAAACTTAAAGTTTACTTAATTTAAGTTTTTTTTAAGTTTTCTAATCTACAATTCCATACCTAAAAACTTGCAAAAGGTGAGATAATGAAATTTACAAAATCAATTAGACCTGAAGATGTTAAAAGAGATTGGATTTTAATAGATGCAAAAGATAAAATTTTTGGTAGAGTAATTACTGAAATTGCTACAATTTTAAGAGGAAAACATAAACCTTATTATACACCTCATGTAGATTGTGGTGATTATGTAGTAGTTATTAATGCTGATAAAGTAAAATTTTCTACATCTAAAAAATTAGAAGACAAATATTATAAACACACAGGATATTTTGGACATGTTAAGGAAGAGACAGTTGAAAAATTATTAAAAAATAATCCAGAAAAATTATTTAAATTAGCAACAAGAGGAATGCTTCCAAAAACAAAACTTGGTAGAAAAATGCTTAAAAAATTAAAAGTATATGCAGGTGAAAATCATCCTCATACAGCACAAGTAAAGGGTAACTAATGAAAATGCATGGTAGAATTTACGCAACTGGAAAAAGAAAAGAAGCTGTAGCAAAAGTATGGTTAAAAAATGGTAGCGGGAATATAGTGGTAAATGGAAAACCACTTGATGAATTTCTTGGAGGAAGAGAAGCTTTAAAACTTAGAGTTAGATGGCCGTTAATGTTAGTAAAACAAGAAGGTAACTTTGATATTGAAGTAAAAGTATTAGGCGGTGGATTCGCAGCTCAAGCAGATGCTATTAAACATGGTATTTCAAAAGCATTAGTAGAATATGCTCCTGAATTTAGAAGCATCTTAAAACCTGCAGGGTTATTAACAAGAGATGCAAGAGTAGTAGAAAGAAAAAAATACGGAAAGAAAAAAGCAAGAAAATCTCCTCAATTCTCAAAAAGATAATTTCTTTTTTCCCTTTTTATTATTTAAAATTATTGATTTTTTTATATAAAAAACATTACAATTACTATTAAAAATAGTAATTCAAGGAATTTTTATGTATAAAAAAATATTTGCTTTATCATTAATAAGTGTAATTTTTTTTACAGGCTGTAGTTTTACTAAAACTTCAAATAATGTAAAAAATTTTACAAAATGTTATATTCATAAAATTCCAGCACCATTTTGGGTATGTTATCAATCTCCGTTTCAATCGGTAGGTAAAGTTGTTGCTAAAAAAATTAGTAGATTAAAGCAAGAAGAGGCTTTTTCTCTTGGAGTTAGTGATTTAGTTAATAAACTTCAAGCAAAAACTAAACTTTTTTTAAGAAGAATTGGTGTATCTGATGAAAAAAAGATAAAAACAATATTAGATGAGGTAAAAAATTTTGTAATAGTAAATGCATATCAAGGTGAAAGTTGGTATTCAAATAAAGAAAAAATGCTTTATGTAAGGGTTTTTGTAAATAAAGATGAATTTGAAAAATTTTTATTAAGTAATTTCAAAAACAAAGATAAAAAGCTACTCGAAGATTCATTTAATGAAATCTTTTGATTTTATTATTATTGGTGGTGGAATTGCAGGTGTAATTACATATTTTTTCTTAAGGGAAAAAACAAAAAACATTTTAATCATTGATAAAAAAGGAATTATTGAAGGGGCAAGTAAAGCAGCTGGTGCTTTTTTATTTCCTAAAATAGGATTTGATGATTTATATACTCGTTTTATTAACTCTTCTATAATTGAATCAATAAATTTTTATAAATCAATTGGTATTAATACTCATACAAAAGGTGTTTTATTACTTCCAAGGGATGAGAGGGATACTGAAAAATTTAAAAAATATGAAAAAGAGATAACTTTACCTTTTCTAAAAAAAGATGCAGGATTTTATTTTGATTTTGGAAGTGTAATAAATCCGGATGATTTAAAAAATTTTGATTTTAATTTTGAAAAAGTTGAGGTAAAATCAATTGAAAAAAAGGAAGAGTGGATTATTAATAATCATTTTAAAACTAAAAATATAATTTTGGCTACAGGTTATGAGAATGTAATTGATATCCCATATATTAAAATTAGACCTATTTGGGGCGAGAGAATAGAAATAAAAGCTGAATATGAAGATAATAAAGTTTGCAAATTAGATGATTGTTATTTTCATAAAAATTGTTCAGTAGGTAAAATAGATAATGTAATCAAGATAGGTGCTACTCATAAAAGAAATTGTATGAATTGTGAGGAGAATATAAAAGAAGTAGAAGAATTAATTAATAAAGCAAATGAAATTATAAAAATAAAAAATTATAATATTATTTCGATAAAAGGCGGATTTAGAGCTGCAAGTATTGATTATTTTCCTGTGGTTGGTAAAATTATAGATATAGATAAAACTTTAAATGAAGATAGGCATATAATAAAAGGCGATTTACCTAAAAAATTATATTATAAAGATGGACTTTATTTAATCAATGGTATGGGTGGAAGAGGATTTTCCAATGCAGTTAGCTGTGCTAAAAGATTAATTGAACATATTTTTGAGAATAAAGATTTAGCCTTTTTAGATACTAAAAGACAGTTTATAAAATGGGCAAGGAAAGAGGGAGAAAAATATTTAAGGATGGATAAACAATGTTAAAAGTAGATAAAGTTACAAAACAATTTGGTGGAGTTGTTGCAATAAAAGATGTTAGTTTTCATGTAAAACCTCTTGAAATATTTGGACTTATAGGTCCTAATGGGGCAGGAAAAACTACTCTTTTTAATATTATTACAGGAGTAATTAAACCAACAAGTGGTCATGTTTATTTTAAAGATGAAGAAATTACAGGTTTAACTCCTATAGAGATAGTAAAAAGAGGAATAGCAAGAACATTTCAAAATATTAGATTATTTAGTTCTTTAAGTGTTTTAGAAAATGTACTTATTGGTTTTCATAATCATTATAATTATAATTTTTTTGAAGCAATGTTTAGATTTCCAAGATTTTTTAAAGAAGAAAAAATCTATAAAGAAAAAGCATATGAAATTTTAGAATTTTTAAAAATAGAAGAGTATGCTTCTTCTCCTGCTAAGGCTCTAAGCTATGGGAATCAAAGAAAAGTTGAAATTGCGAGGGCATTAGCTACTGAGCCTGATTTATTGCTTCTTGATGAGCCAGCTGCAGGAATGAATCCAAAAGAGACAGAAGAACTTGCTGATACTATTTTTAGTTTAAGAGAAGAGATGGAAAAAACAATTCTTTTTATAGAACATGATATGAAATTTGTTCAGAAAATTGCAGATAGAGTAATGGTACTTGATTATGGTAAGACAATATTTGAAGGAAAACCAAAAGATATGATGAAAGATGAAAAGGTTATAAAAGCATATTTAGGAGATATCGATGTTGAAAGTTAAGAATCTCAAAGTAAAATATGGTGTTATTGAAGCTGTTAGGGGAATTGATTTTAATGTAAAAGCAAAGGAGATTGTAACAATCATTGGAGCAAATGGAGCAGGTAAAACTTCAACTCTAAATGCTATTTTTAATTTAGTAAAAAAAGAAGGGTATGTTGAGTTTGTCGAAGCAGATATTTCTAAACTTCCAACTCATTTAATAGTTAAAAGAGGCTTATCTCTTGTGCCTGAGGGTAGAAAAATTTTTATAAATTTAACAGTAGAAGAGAATTTAAGAATAGGGGCATATTTAAATGATGAAAATTATGAAAGATTAAAAGAAGAGATGTATTCACTTTTTCCAAGACTTAAAGAAAAAAGAAATCAATTTGGAGGAAGTTTAAGTGGGGGTGAACAGCAAATGCTTGCTATTGCAAGAGCTTTAATGAATGAACCAAAAATGCTTGTACTTGATGAACCGTCTTTAGGTCTTGCTCCAAAAATTGTAAAAGAAGTATTTGAAATTTTGATTAAATTAAATCAAGAGAGTGATATGACTATTTTACTTGTAGAACAAAATGCAGCAGCAGCTTTAAAAATTGCTAATAGAGGCTATGTAATGGAAAATGGTAAAATAGTATTAGAAGATGATGCTAAAGTTCTTTTAGCTTCTGATGAAATTAAGAAAAAATATCTTGGAGGTTAATATTTATTTAAAATTTCTCCAATTTTAGCTCTCATCCATTTTCCCATTTTCATATTATGATAAGCCCAAGATAGATACTGCATATCAATCTCAGCTACATCTTCTACTAACATTCCTTTATATTTACCAAAATTAAATCTAAATTGCATAGGTTCATCTAAATTTTGCAGATGATATTCTATTGAGTGTTTTAAATCTTCATCTAAATCTTTTTGATTTAGCATAAATTCTATATAATCAGGATCTTGAATAATAATGTCTTTGATTTTTTGGAATTTATATTTGCCTTGATAAAATTTATCATAAATTATAGGTTTTTTTGTCAGTTCAATTAATTCATCTAAAGTCAAATTATGATTTTTTATTAAATAAGTAAATAATAGATATAAAACAATAACATCTCCTAATGCATCATGAGCATTGATTTTAATATTATGCTTTTTACAAATTAAATCTTCTTGTTTATAAAGACCAAGAGCGTATCTATTGTATTGAAGTCCAAATTTACCTTCAGGTAATATATGTTTTAAGATTCTAAAAGTATCGATTAATTTAAAAAATGGATTAAATCCTTCTTTTTTTAACATTTCTAAATCAAATTCCGCATTATGAATTACAATAATATTATCAGGTGAATTTAGCTCTTTTAATCTTTTATAAGCGTTAGTATGTTTTAATTTAGGTTTATCTTCAATCATTTCGTTAGTAATGTGATGGACTGCCATTGCTTCATAGCTTATTGGAATAGGTGGGTTTACTAATTCATTATGAATTTCTTCAATTTCTAAATTTTCATTTAACACTAAATAGCTTAGTTGACATATTCTATCTTCTTGTTTATTTCCTGTCGTTTCAGTATCAAGTATTATTATTTTCATTTAATTCCTTGTATTAGTGGTATTCTTATTGATATGAAATTTTCACCTTTTTTAATTTCATAAGTTGATGATTTAATATCTTTTTTATTTGGATTTTCTATTTTAACTTCAATTAGAGGATGTTTTTTATTATTAATAATTATGCTCTCTCCAATAACTATCTTTGTTGAAATTATAGAATCTTTTGAAATATAATTTTTTAATAATCTTATTATTTCATTTTTGTCTCCATAAAATTCAGGAATTGTTGGGTCAAAAAGTTTTTTGATATTAAAATCTTTTTTTAAACTAAAAATATCACATACAAAATCAATTAACATTGAAATATCGATTTTTTCTAAATTAATAAGTGAATAATCTACTGGAGTAGTGTCTATAAAAAATCTTATACTCAAATTTTCATCTACAAAAATTGAATAACCATTAAATTCAATTTTATTAAATTTTACTTTTTCAAATTTTGTTTTTATTCCTTTTTTAGGGGCATTATTTAGAGCAAAATTAAAAATCGTTTTTACATTTTGAGAAGATAAAAAAACTTCTGCTTCTTGATTACAATAGATTATTTCACCTTTTTCATTAAAAACAATTACTGGATTAATATCAAATTCAATTAATTTATCAAACATTTAACTCTTTCATTTTTTTTGTGAGTGTTACTCTATTCATTTTAAGTTTTTCTGAAATTTTAAGTTTTGATTTATAAACATCTTTCATAGCGCTAAAAAGAGTCTTTTCAAAAAGTTTTATCTCTTCATCATAAGTTAAATGACTATCTTTTAAAATATCTTTTAATATCTCATATACTTCTTCTTTTGAAGAGATTAATAATTTTTTATAAATTTGCCTTTTTAAAGAATTTAGGTTTTCTGATATATCAGGTTTAGTTATTTTAATTTTTTTTTCTATTTTTAATTCTTCTTTTGCTTGATTTATAAAATAATCTATAAATTCAGGAATATCTTCTTTTCTTTCTCTTAATGGTTTTAATTCTAAATCAATAACAAAATATTTTTCGAAAATATCTTTATTTATAGGTTTTTTGCCTGTTGCTATTATAAATTCTCCTTTTATAATTTGCATATTTTTATCAAAATCTTCTAAAATTACTGGTTTTATTGAATCTTTTTTAGGATTTATTACTCCATTAGGAGCAATATATTTAGCAAGAAATGTTTTACCAACTCCACTCTCTCCCCATATATAAACATTTAACTTTAAAGCTTTAATTTTATCAGCAATATTTTTAATTTTTTGCATATAAGAAGAATTAGCAATAAACATAAAAGCCTTTTTTATGTAATTATATCAAATAAATTTTTTTTAAAAAGGAGGAAAAAAGGAGGGCTTTTTTTGAGTTTAATTAAAGATTAAAACCTTTTTCTCCATGTTCTGTGCTATCAAGTCCTTCAATTTCTTCTTCTTCATTAACTCTTGCACCGCCTGTTAATAGACTTGCAACTTTTAATACAATTGCTGTCATAATTGCAACAAATACGATTGTTACTGCTACTGATTCAATTTGAACCCAAATTTGACCAAGTCTATCACCATGATCTTTAAGTGGACTTCCATCCCAAGCAAGTTCTTTTAAAGCAAAGAAACCTGTTGCAATTGCACCCCATAAACCTGCAGTAAAATGAACACCAAACGCATCTAAAGAATCGTCAATTTTAAATACTTTTTTAATTAACATAATTCCAAAAAATCCTGCAATTGTTCCACCAATTCCTATAATTAAAGCACCTACAACATTTACAAATCCAGCTGCCGGAGTAATTGCTACAAGTCCAGCCACTGCACCAGATGCTGCACCAAGTAATGTTGGTTTGCCATATTTAATATATTCTAAGATTATCCAAGTTACTGCTGCTGCAGCTGCTGCAAAGTTTGTCATTAAAAATGCACTACCTGCAACTTCATCTGCTGCAAATTCACTACCTGCGTTAAATCCAAACCATCCAAACCATAAAAGAGCTGCACCAAGAGCTGTTAGAATTACACTACTTGGCATCATTTGAGTTTTAGGGAAACCTTTTCTTTTACCAATCATAATAGCTGCAATAAGTCCAGCTAAACCACCATTCATATGAACAACTGTACCACCTGCAAAATCAAGTGCACCTGCATTATATAAAAATCCTCCTCCCCATACCATATGAGCTACCGGAGCGTATACAAATGTTACCCATAAAATTACAAATAATAACCATGTTGAAAATTTTGTTCTCTCAATTATACTACCGCTTGCAATTGCTACTGTAATTGCTGCAAATGTACCTTGGAATGCAATAAATACATAACTTGGATAACCACTTCCTTCAAGATCAGTATAATTAATTCCATTTAGGAAAATATGTTTTAAATTACCAATTACACCTGCTATATCATCACCAAATGTTAAAGAATATGCCCAAAATATCCACACAACTGTTGCTACAGCATAAGCTGAAAATACCATCATATAAGTATTGAGTGTATTTTTTGCTCTTGTCATACCTGCATAAAATAGTGCAAGTCCAGCTGGTGTCATTAGCATAACAAATGCAGTTGCAACCATCATCCATGTTGTATTACCACTATCAAGTTTAGGTGTATCACCTGCAAATGCTAAACTTGCTATTCCAAGTAAAGATAATATTCTAAACAGCATCGCTTCCCCTTTCACCAGTTCTAATTCTTATTGCATCTTCAACTGGTAATACAAAAATTTTTCCATCTCCGATTTTTCCTGTTCTTGCATGTGTTTGAATAATTTCAATTGTTTTTTCAACAAAATCATCATTAACAAATATTTCAAGTTTTACTTTTGGTAAGAAATCAACTACATATTCTGCACCTCTGTATAATTCAGTGTGACCGTGTTGTCTACCATGACCTTTTACTTCAGTAACTGTAATACCTGTGATTTCTGCTTCAATTAGAGCTTCTTTTACTTCATCAAGTTTAAAAGGCTTAATTATAGCTTCTATTTTTTTCATTACATCTCCTTTTTTGGATTTACAAAATTATATGAAATTTTTTTTAAAATGTGTTTTAAAAATTGATTAAGTTTTAATCAAAAAGGAGATTTTTTATCCTCTTTACTTTTTTTTTAGTTTTGATAAAATAAAACAAAAAAGGAGATAAAATGCTACAACCAAAAAGAACGGATGTTGATTTAAATAGTGAAGAGTTTAAAAAAGAAGAAGAGAAAACTAAAAAATTTGTTGAAAAAGTAGTAAAACAATTTGGATGGTGTTTAACACCAAATAAAGAAGTTTATGATGCTATAGTTTTAGGTCTTACGAGAAATAAATTAATGTATGGTAAAAGATATTGTCCATGTTTTATTCCAATGGGAGATAAAGATGATAGAATTTGTCCTTGCAAACCTGCAATTGATCACGAGGTAGCAGAAGGTTGCTGTCATTGCGGAATTTTTTGTAATCCAAATAAATGCGAAGAAATTAAAAAGGAGTTAAATGAAAACAATTGATATTAATTCACCAGAATTTCAACAGGAATTTTTAAAAACTGAAAAATTTGCTCATAAAGTTGTAAAACAATTTAATTGGAAAT
>Ga0256833_1003340_pt1 | contig 10997 bp, 10 predicted proteins | sample 356284metaG_FD_190535 | JGI IMG/M metagenome (GOLD analysis project Ga0256833, IMG submission 190535) | Hydrothermal vent microbial communities from Mid Atlantic Ridge, Atlantic Ocean - 356-284 | ecosystem: Environmental > Aquatic > Marine > Hydrothermal vents | place: Atlantic Ocean: Mid...
GAAATTGAAGCCGATGAACTTATATCGCTGGTGGAATCTTCATTCTCATCACCCACCTATGAAATTCTGAAGAGAAGAGAGGAAGGAGAGCTCGTTCTGAAAGCACATGAAAATCCAAAATTTGTTGAAGATGTGGTTAGGGACATTCTCCTAAAATTAGTACAAAATTACAAAAATTTGCCGGATGATTCACTAATTGTGGTGAGAAGCGAGAGTGAGGAGAGCATTCACAAGCACAACGCGTTTGCAGAGCGTGTCACAACCATGAGGGAGTTGAGAGAATGATTGGCATAATAGGTGGTAGCGGACTTTATTCAGGACTTGCAGAGCTGGGCGGCGAGGAAAAGATTGTGAGAACGAGATTCGGTGATAAAAAAGTGCTGGTGGGCGAGAATTTTGTGTTTTTATCCAGACATGGCAATCCACCTGTGCCACCGCATATGGTGAAGTACCACGCCAATATGGACGTGTTCCACATTTTAAAAATAAAAAAAGTGATAGCAATAAGCTCAGTGGGCTCACTTATCAAAGAACTTGAGCCGGGCACAGTTATGCTTCCTGATGATCTGCTTGACTTCACTGGAAGAGTTTGGACTTATCACAACGAGAAACCGGTGCATGTTAATCTCTATGAGCCCTTCTGCCCCACCCTCAGAGATGAAATTTCCCAAATTTCAGATATGAAAATTGGTGGCACCTATGCGACCACCAAGGGCCCGCAGTTTGAAACACGAGCCGAAGCAAAAATGCTCAGAATGCTGGGCGCAAGCGTGGTGGGAATGACCGTTGCTCCTGAAGCAAGATTGGCGAGAGAGCTGGAACTTTGCTATCAGCCTATATGTCCAATTGTTAACTATGTGGACGAAAAAACCACTCATCAAAACACAATTGATATGGTAAAAGCTATGGAATCACAGATAGCGGAGATTATCAAAGAGCTAATTGAGAGAAACAGTGTAGGAAGTGCTCATTGAATCGCCCATAATTTCCTTTAGATGTATGAACTCAGCATCTTTTATTCTCTTTTTTAAGCCGTTAATATGACCATCTCCAACAAAAGCCACCACATTCTTATCGGAGCTCAATTTAATGAGATTATCTGCCATCACTCGCTCTCTATCATCAAAAAGTGCCTTTGAAAGCCCGGGAAAGCGCTTTTTCAGGTAAGAGATATACACATCTTCATGCTCAATTATGTCTTTAACATCCTTCTCAGAAACCTTTTTTTTGGAAAATGGCGCGAGAAATATGGAGAAGTAAAGCTTGATTTTTTCCCATACGCTCATATTTTTCCTTATTCTCTTAGCTATTTCAGCCGCATCCATATCTATGAAGGCAACATCCTTTCCCAACGCCCGAGCAACCTGCACCGCTGTTAGCATCTCTCTGCCAACTTCAGTGCCAAGCATCTCCGCAAGGCTCTTCTGCATCTCGCTCATCTTTCTGTAGATATAGGGCATCTTTCCTTCAATTTTATGGGTCATTGCATAGTACCTTCCATAATCCAACTCAACTGCCACCACGTCAGGATTCTTGCTTACTATTATGTTTTCAATTTGCCGCTTTAAGTCTATAACATGAGCCACGCCCACTACTGTTATCACGAGCAAGCATGTATGTAGAGCATTTTAACTTTTCATAATTTCCCTTATCTTTGGTGGCAAATTCTGCCATCTCCAAGCTCCGTCCATTATCTCATCATGGCTGAATCCCTGCTTTTTCAGGTACTCGTACCATCTTCTAAACAAAGAAGGGTGCGTTCTCCTCAGTCGGTGAAACTCAGCATTTAACATAGAGGGACACATGTAGCACCCGATTCTCTCATAACCCATATCATAGAGAGGGTTGTAAGGAAGGGACTTCATGAATATGAACATCCAAACTTCCAGTGCAAGCCAGTCACGTATAGGATACACTGCTCTCAGATTTCCAATTCTCTTACCATTTAGATTACTCATACGAGCCAGAGATTCATATTTTCTTGTTCCCTCAACTATCACACCTCTATATCTTTTTAAACTCTCAATTTTTAGGTATTTGGTGCACCATCTACCATCTTTGGTAGGTATCCCATTTTCCACCACCAAGCTCCAGAACTCTCTTTTAGGTTTGAGCTCAATTAGTTCAATTCCCAGATAATCGGCAAAATTATACACAAACCGCTCAGTTTCTGGAAATTCCATGCCCGTATTGGCAAAAAGCGCTCTTTTCACACCTACCTTTGATGCAAGATATAGAGCAACCTCGCTGTCCTTCCCGCCACTGAAAGCCACATAATTAGGATGATTTCTCCTTATCACATCCAATGCGCGCCTTTCCAGATAGGCCAGATGTCCCAAATTCGCAGATATCACATCATACATGTTAGTCCTTTTTTTAATGGACACCTTGCGACAAAACACATCTCTTACCTTCGCTCCATTTGCTGCTGGCACCAAAACCGCCACGCATTCATTTGCCCTCGCAATTTTCCAGTCTTCGTCAATATTCATATTCAGCTTTTTGCCCTTCAAATGCCCGCGCCCAGAGATGTTCAAATCCGCCTCACCAACGAGCGAGAGAAACAATGCAGCACCCTTTCCAGTGGGTGTGAACCTGTATCTCCAACCTCCATCTTTTATGTACTCCATGGTGCCTATTCTGAATCCGTCAACGTATACATCTCTGCGATAATCCAACCCCGGCTGCTTAGAGAGAAGCACAACTCTCCTCTTAATGTAATTTCGCACCTCTTTGAATGGAATTAGAGTTAGGAGAACTCGCATCTCCTCCTTGGATATCGGTCTTATGTCTCCCAAATCGTGAAATCTAAGGGGAAGGGGAGATTTTCCGCACACATCGCATCTTTTGCCAAGAACGGGCACGTTGCATCTGGGGCAGTATCCTATTTGCACATCCCCACATGTGGCTTTTGATTTAAACATTATTCAATCTGAACATCTTTATTTTCAACTGCCGTTATGTTTATATACATTATACCACATTCATTCTCTATGGCAACTCCGAAAGACACTGCGGGTAAAAAGAGTGATGAGGAGCATCATGAAGTTAAAAAGAAAAAGCCCAAAGATATTGGTAAGCGAGTTTTAAAGCCCTGTGAGTATGAAATTGTCACGGAGGGAGATGTTACAAAATTGGTTGTTAAAGAGTGCAAAAGATGCAAATCTTCTGGAGACTTGACAAATCCCACATGCTTTGGAAGGGTTCTTCAAACACTCTCCCACTCATCAAGCGTGGACCTGATAGACCTTGAAAAGTACAACGTTCGCGAGTATTATGGAGATAGCATTCGTGTTTTGAAGAGCATGCTTGAGTACGCCAATTCTCTGGGCAATTTGAGTATGAGAGATCCGCTTCTTGAGTACTTTGCGGATGTACCAGAGAAGGACCGCAAAAAGCTGCGGTGCCCCGTGTGCCCCCTCAATCCTCAGGAAGTCTTCGTGAAGCTCAAAAATGTGTTTCTGAGTGATATTGCTAATTTTCCCACCTACTTCTATTACATAGTAGACCAATTTGGAAAAGAGCCCGTGTACTCGGAAAGATGCAAAAAATGCCGTGCCACATCCTTAAATGATCTCAATTACGCTTTCAAAAAATACATTGATTGGCTCGGGCAACTGGGTATAAACGTTAATGTGCCAATGGAAGAGAAGGTGCGCTCTCCGCTCACTCTTTTAGCGAGAGTACGAAATGTGGGGCTGCAGGTTAGCGGAAAACGCATAAAGGATACTATTGATGAAATCCTAACTAAAGATTCTCGCAGAAGACCCGGATTCTCCCCATCGTGGATTCAATTTGACAGGCCCAAAGGCAGCGTGTTGGTGAAGGAGTATGTTGTGGGTGATATTCCAGTGAAACTCTACAGATTGCCCACAGAGATAGAAGGTTTGTACTATGTGGACCCGCCAGAATACCACATTCCAGAGGAGCACATGCGCCTGATTGACATGGCTAGAAAGGAGCTTTTGGCCGAGTATCCTCGCGGAATGGAAGTGCTTAAACCCGGAGCCTCTGCAAAGTACATTGAGGAAGAGGGTGCAAAGCTGATATTCAAACTTGCGAAATTGTACAACATAAAGCTTGGCACGGACAGAGAAGGGGAGATGAACACCGTGACTCAGCTTGCAAAGTATCTGATGAAATACACCTCGGGCTTTGGAATAATGGAGATTCTGTTTGATGATCCGTACGTTCAGGATATATACCTTGACGCTCCAGTCTCAAACAACAACATATACGTGATTTTGCAGGGCGGTTTGGGCCGCGGAATACCTGAAAAATTCGTCACCAACATAGTGCTAAGCGAGAGGGACGCTAAGAGCATGATATCCCGCTTCAGAATGGAAAGCGGCAGACCCTTCTCTGAAGCGCATCCTCTTTTGGAAATTGACCTGAAGGAGTTTAAAACGAGAGTCACGGCTGTGGGTCCTCCCCTGAGCCCACGAGGCATATCCTTCGCTTTCAGGCGCCATTCTCGCGTGCCATGGACCCTTTTGAGGCACATATACTTTGAGAGTATCACTCCCATGGGTGCGGGACTGTTATCGTTCCTCATTGATGGAAATGCAACAATGCTCGTCACAGGAAGCAGAAGCGCAGGTAAAACCTCGCTTTTGAGCTCAATTCTCTTTGAATTTCCGCAGAGCCAGAGAATAATCGTGATAGAAGATACTCCAGAACTTCCTGCACCATATCTGCAGGGCTTGGGCTACAAAGTGCTTCCTCTGCTGGTGCGTTCCACCTTTGGAGGCACATCGGAAGTGACCATGGATGATACTCTGCGTTTAGCTTTGAGATTGGGCGAGAGCGCCATTGTGATAGGAGAGGTGCGAGGAAAAGAGGCAAAAACGCTGTACGAGGCAATGCGCGCTGGAACCGCCGGAAGTGCCGTGCTGGGCACCATACACGCAAACACACCTCGGGCAGTTTACGAGAGAGTTGTATTTGATATAGGCATACCTTCAATGTCCTTCAATGCAACCGATGTGGTTGTGGTGGCGGGATTCACGAGACCCAGCGGTTTGCACAGGCAGATAAGAAAGGTGGTGCAGATATCAGAGTACATGAAGGGTAGCGATGGCGAGTTCCAAGACCTGATGCTATTTGATATGAGAGAGGGAATATTAAAGGAAACTGATGCTCTATACGAGGGCAGCACTTTAATAGCGAGCATCGCAAAGGCATGGGGTATGGACTATGAGGACGCTGTGGATAACATAAGACTCAGAGCAAAGATTAAAGCGGCTATAGTTAAGAGAGCTGTGGAAACTGGAAACATGGCATACTTAAGTCATTACTGGATAAACGCTGGAAACAACAAGATGTGGGAGCTCATAGCAAGAGAGGCAGAAGAGGAGGGCGTGGTGGACCACGACAGGGTATTTGAAAGGTGGAAAGACTGGTTCTTGGGTCGGTGATGAGCGATGCTGTGGTATGACAAGATATGTCTCAAAGTAAACATGCTTTTTAGGACTCAGTCAGAGGCATTCAGAGTTAAGTGGGAAGAGGACAGAAAGAAGAAAGTGGAAGCTGCAAAGGAAAAGTATCGGAAAGCGGAGGAAGAGTACGAGGCAATAATGAGCATGTACAAGAAGGAAGATGTTCAGTACAAAAAGGCTTACAGCAAGTACATTCAAGCATTCACAAAGTACATGAAAGCCCAAACTGAGTATGATAGAAATGATTTTGCTCAAACTATAAAATTTGCTCGTATGGTTTCAGAGCCGCACCAGATTGTGCTTTTTGGTCAAATTTTTCTCATATTTTCACTGTTGCTATTTGTGTTTATTGACCTGATTGTGTTTTTGCTCTCCCATTCATTGATTGCCACTTTGGTTGCCGTTTTGGGAACTTTGGTGATTCCGTTCATAGGCTATGCGTTCATAGTAAATTACCCGTTTATGAGGGCAAACAGTCTGCGAATAAAGATGCTGGGCTTCATGCCTCAAGCGGTAAGCTACATGGTTATGTCCCTTTATCTCAACCCTTCTCTGGAGCACGCGGTTGCCTTCGCCAGCGAAAACACCGAGGAGCCTCTGGCCACAGACCTCAAGAAGATTCTATGGGGCGTGTATCTTAGGGAGCATGATACCATTGAGGAAGCTTTTGTGCAGTTTGCATACGAATGGGGCCAATGGAACGACGGATTCAAAAGAGCTCTGTACACCCTTAGAGTTTCATCCATGCGCACCACAGAGCAGGAGAGAAAAGAGACTTTGGACAAAGCGGCACAGATAATAATGGAGAGCTCAAAGAGAGATTTGATAGGATACGCTGAGTCTTTGTATGTTCCAACCATGATTCTCTTCTCAATAGGAGTTATGTTACCTCTGATTCTCGCATCATTACTTCCAATCACACCAATAGGCAAGGACATGACATGGCTCATAGTTCTTCTTTTTGACATACTAATCCCGGGAATGTTCTTTGTGTACTCGCGTAAGATAATTAACGAGAAACCTACCTTGACAACACCTCCAGACCTGACGGTGCATTTAACCAAGAACGAAAAGAATCTCGTGATTGTCATATCCATAATTGTCGGAGTGATATTTGCATATCTGGGATTGAGAAGCTTTGATTATGTGACCTCATCATTCCTACTCTGGGCCATGTCCATTCCCATATCCATCTACTTCTTCGTAACTTCATATCCTGTGAAAGCGGAGCACGATATGTTAGTGCAAATGAACGATGATTTTCCAGATGCACTCTTCAACATTGGTAGCAGAGTGGCGGAAGGAGAGCCATTTGAAGTGGCAATGAGAAGAGTGGTTGACCTCATGCACGGAAGCGCCATAGAGATACTGTTCAGACGCATCCTGTACTCTTTGAAGACCACGAGAGACAGTCTTGAGGAGATACTGTTCGGAAAGGATGGCATACTAAAAGACAAGTCCACCCGCGTGATTAACACCACCATGCGCGTAACACTTGATTCTTTGAAAAAAGATAATGTGACCGCTGGAGGCATGATAATCAACATCGCATCTCATCTGAGAGAGCTGAAGGGCATTGAGAGAGATATGCGAGTGAAATTGGGCAGTGCAACCAGCATGATGCAGCTAACAGCCCTTTATTTTGCACCCATCACCATAGCAGTCACAATGGTGCTCTACGCAGTCATATTAGGCAAGCTTGAGCAAGTGTCATCCATACTTCCAGAGAACTCCATGTTCTCCATAGGATTTTTAAAAATGCAGCACATCTCAGCGTACACATTTTCAATAATAATGGTGGTATACGTGTTCTTGACAGTGCTGATCACAGGATACTTCTACACCAATGTGATGTTCGGAGATGATCCCATACAGAATCGCTTTGAGATTGCAAAGATGATGCTGATAGCACCCATCCTCTACACAGTTTCTCTGTACTTCCTGAACAACTTCTTCTCAGGATTTTTGTGATTTTTTATCCTCTCACCACTTTTAGGTCAAAATGATGGCCCATCACAGACACCGTTATTTTATCGCTATTGATTCCTTTAGGAAGGTGCACCTTCTCAATGTTGAAATTTGCGAATCCGTGAGCGTTGGTTTTTGATGTTTCACTGGTGATACCACATCCAGATATAGTTATCCACTCATTTGGGACTGGCTTTCCGTTCTTGAGCACCTGAACTGCCATGTTCTTGTACTGAGATGAATCGTAGTATGCATCACCGCCCACGTACTTTGTGCAGACAATCTCATTGATTTCCTTTCCGCCTATGTAGTATTTCAACTGTATTTTACTGGAAGGTGGTGGCATGGTGAGAAAGAAATTTAATATTACCGCGAGAGCAATCATAGCCACTATTGAGAGAATGATTATGTAAAGTATGATTGTTCCCACACCTCCACTTTCTACTCTAAACATTTTGCCCATATTTTGGAACATAAGTTGATTTTATTTTAATTTTTTGCACATTATCTGAGAAACTGGGGATTTGATGAAAACATTTAAGATTTGGACTACATTCACCAATCCATGTACGAGGTAAGGTTCCATGGAAGAGGAGGCCAGGGCGCCGTGACTGCGGCGAACATACTGGCCATTGCTGCAATGAAACAGGGATTTCACTCGCAGGCGTTTCCATACTTCGGTGTGGAAAGGAGAGGTGCACCGGTTCAGGCGTTCACAAGAATTGACGAGAAGCGGATAGATTTGAGAATGAACGTTTACAATCCAGACGCAGTGGTTGTTCTTGATCCCACGCTCATGGCCGTGGTGGACGTGACTAATGGCCTGAAAGAGGGGGGAATAATAATAATCAACACCGCAAAGAAGCCTGAAGATTTCAACTTCTCCGGATACAAGGTGGCAACGGTGAACGCCACGGAGATTGCAATGGAGCATCATCTTGGCTCTCAGGCTGCGCCAATAGTGAACACAGCAATACTTGGCGCTTATTCAAAGGCCATTGGAAATGTGAAGATTGATTACGTCCTTGAAGCAATAAGGGAGAACGCTCCTGCAAAGAAGGAGGAAAACGCCATGGCTGCAAAGGACGCTTACGAGAAAACCGTTCTGGGGTGGTAAAAAATGGAACTGATAACAAGAGGTGGAGTTATAACCGAGCCGGGAAACTCTGTGGAGAACAAGACCGGTTCGTGGAGAGTGTTCAAGCCCGTGATAAACTACGAAAAGTGCATACGCTGCATGATATGCTGGCAGTACTGTCCAGAGCCGAGCATACTAAAGATAGAGGATGAGGAGACGAAGAAGAGCACCCCGGCACCTAAAGATGCACTCAAAAAATTGCCGGTGGTGAAGATTGATTACGATTACTGCAAGGGCTGTGGAATATGTGCGAACGAATGTCCTGTAAAGGCAATAGATTTCGTGATGGAGGAGAGATAAATGAAGGCGATGATTAGAGGAAACGAATCAATAGCGTACGCGTTCAAGTTGGCAAGGGTGCAGGTTGTTCCTGCGTATCCGATAACGCCATCAACTCTGGTGCCAGAGAAGATAAGCGAGTTCATAGCGAAGGGCGAGATGAAGGCGGAGTTCGTGCCTGTGGAGAGCGAGCACAGCGCAATTTCCGCTGCAATAGGCGCAAGCGCCAAGGGTGTGAGAGTCGGTACCGCCACCGCCTCACAGGGCCTTGCACTGATGCATGAGGTGCTTTTCATAGCCAGTGGAATGCGTCTCCCAATCGTCATGGGCATAGGTAACCGTGCTCTCAGCGCGCCAATCAACATCTGGTGCGACCATCAGGACATGATGTCCCAGAGAGATGCAGGATGGCTTCAGTTCTACGGAGAGAACAATCAGGAGGGCCTTGACCTCGGTATAATGGCCTTCAAGATTGCGGAGGATAACCGCGTGATGCTTCCCGCCATGGTGGGGCTGGATGCCTTCGTTCTAACTCACACCGTAGAGCCTGTGGAGATGCCGGAGCAGAGCGAGGTGGACGAGTTCTTGGGCGAGTTCAAGCCAAACTACGTTACGCTGGACACGAACAAGCCCGCCACCCTCGGGTCCTTTGGATTTCCGGAGCACTACATGGAGTTCAAGTTCGGGCAGTGGGTCGCCATGGAAAGAGCGAAGAAGGTCATAGACGAGGTGTTTGAGGAGTTTGAGAAGAAATTCGGAAGAAAATACAGAAAGGTGAATCCAGAATTCGTTGAGGATGCGGATATAGTGATCGTGACCATGGGCTCAATGAGCGGCACGGCGAGGGAATTTGTGAAGAGAATGAGAGAGAAGGGAAAGAAGGTGGGACTGGTGAAGATAACAACCTTCAGACCGTTCCCCAAGGAAGAGCTCAGAGAGGTTCTGAAGGGAGCAAAGGTGGTGGCAGTGATGGAGAGAAACATATCCTTCGGATTCGGAGGCGCAGTTTACGCAGAGCTCGGAGCTGCATTCGCCAATCTGAGCAACAGGCCGAAGATACTGGACTTCATCGTTGGGCTCGGTGGAAGGGACATAACCTTCAAGACCTTTGAATCAGTGTTGGAACTCGCAGAGAAGGCGATGAATGAGGATGTGGATGAGGTGAACTGGATAGATGTAAATAAAGAGGCGGTTTACAGAGCGGAGGGATTGCAATGAGTGCAAACTACGAGAATGAGGAATTCTTCGCACCGGGCCATGGAATGTGCGCCGGGTGCGCTGCACCCATAATTGTGAAGTGGGTTCTGAAACTGGCAGGGCCGAACACCATAGTGGCCAACGCAACAGGATGCCTTGAGGTGGCAACCACCGCGTATCCACGCACATCGTGGAGGGTACCATGGCTCCATGTGGCATTTGAGAATGCGGCTGCAGCTGCAAGCGGTGTGGAAGCAGCTCTGAGAGCTAAGGGTGAGAAGGCGAACGTGATTGTGTTCGGCGGAGACGGTGGAACGGTGGACATAGGATTTCAGGCGCTGAGCGGCATGGTTGAGAGAGGACATAATATCCTCTACGTTCTCTACGATAACGAGGCGTACATGAACACGGGAATTCAGAGGAGCGGCGCCACGCCGTGGGGTGCATGGACCACAACGAGCAAGGTGGGCTCTGCAAACCCGATTGGAAAGCTCAGGCCCAAGAAGCCCGTTGCAATGATAATCGCCGCGCACAACGCGCCGTATGTGGCCACCGCCAATCCTGCAATATTCCAAGACTTCAAGAAGAAGGTGCAGAAAGCCCTGAGCGTAGAGGGGCCGAGGTTCCTGCATGTGCTTTCCTCATGCACAACTGGATGGAGGCACGACCCCAGCAAGACAATTGAAATCCTGCGCCTCGCCGCAGATACAGGTCTTTTCCCGCTTTACGAGATTGAAAACGGGGACATTGAGAACATGCGCATAACGTACAAGCCAAAGAAATTCAAGCCTGTGGAAGAGTACCTGAAGATGCAGGGCAGGTTCAGGCATCTGCTCAAGAATCCGGAGTACGTGAAGAAACTGCAGGAAGATGTGAACGCGTGGTGGGACAAGTACGGACACCACTACATCAAATAATTTTTTTCAAATCCCCTACAAATTTTTCAATTATATCCTCTGTGGCATGAGCCATCACAA
>Ga0256833_1003341_pt1 | contig 10989 bp, 9 predicted proteins | sample 356284metaG_FD_190535 | JGI IMG/M metagenome (GOLD analysis project Ga0256833, IMG submission 190535) | Hydrothermal vent microbial communities from Mid Atlantic Ridge, Atlantic Ocean - 356-284 | ecosystem: Environmental > Aquatic > Marine > Hydrothermal vents | place: Atlantic Ocean: Mid...
CCCAGAAACTGGCGGGCGTAGGAGGAGAGGCTCTCGACGTAGCGGCGCTGGCCCTCGGCGTAGATGGTGTCGAAGGCGAGGGTGCTCTTGCCCGAACCGGAGACCCCGGTGATCACGATGAACTTGCCCCGGGGGAGCTCGAGATCAATGTTTTTGAGGTTGTGCTCGCGCGCGCCCCGAATGACGATCCGGTCCATCCGAGGAATTTTATCACGGAACGCGGGGTTCCCTAAAGCAAAGCCAGGGGCAGGGATCGTGCCCCTGGTGCCGGGAGCGGGACTCGAACCCGCACGGGGGACTTGCCCCCAACGGATTTTAAGTCCGTTGCGTCTACCGGTTCCGCCATCCCGGCAGGCAAAACCCATTCTAAGCCGCCCAGGGCGTAGAGTGAAGCCATGCTGGAGCTTCAACTTGAGGGGCTTGAAAGCACCCGCGTCGGCAGCGAAAGCGGCCTCGAGCTCGACTCCGAACTCAGGGCCTGGGAACCCAGTCTGCGCGCACACCACCAGGCGCTCCTCGAAAGGGCCAAGGACCCCGCCGCCATGCTCGGCTGGATCGGCGTCCCCGAGGACACCGAGGCCCTTCGAGCGGTGCGCCGCTACGCCGAGGGCGCGGCCTGGGCCCGGGACGTGGTGGTGCTCGGGATCGGGGGCTCGGCCCTCCCCGCCCGGGGGCTCTACGAGGCGCTGGCCCCCACCGCGAAGACCCTCCATTTCCTCGACCACACCGATCCCCTGCCCGTTTGGCGCCTCCTCGGACAGCTAGCGCCCGAAACCACCCTGGTCGTCGCCGTCAGCAAGTCGGGAAGCACCGCCGAGACCGCCGCCCTCCTCCTCGTCTTCCGCCGCTGGCTCGAGGACGCCCTTGGGGAGGACTGGCGGCGGCATTTGGCGGTGGTCACCGACCCGGAAAAGGGGCCGCTTCGGGCCTACGCCGGCAACGAGGGGCTCGCCGCCTTCGCCATTCCGCCCGACGTCGGCGGGCGGTTTTCCGCCCTCACCCCGGTGGGCACCCTGCCCCTCGCGCTCGCCGGTGCCGACGTGGAGAAACTCCTCATGGGCGCCCGCCGGGCCAACCGCCGGGCGCTCGAGACCGCGGCGAAAAGCGCCCTCGTGCTCTACCTGCTCGACCGCTACCGCAAGAAGCCGGTGCACGTCTTCATGCCCTACGGCCGGCGGCTTTTCGGGGTGGCCCAGTGGTTCGCCCAGCTCCACGCCGAGTCCCTGGGTAAGGCGAGAAACCTAGAGGGGAGCCGGGTCCACGCCGGCCCTACGCCCCTCGCCGCCCTCGGCCCCACCGACCAGCACAGCCTGCTCCAGCTCCTCCGCGAGGGGCCCTTCGACAAGGCGGTGGTCTTCTTGCGGATGCGGGAGCCGGGGGAGGACCTTACGCTTCCCGCCATAACTGGGCTCGAGGCCTTTGAATACCTCTTCGGAAAAACCCTCTTTACCCTCCAGGAGGCCGAGGCCGAGGGGACCCGCCGCGCCCTCCTCGAGGCCGGCCGGCCCAGCTTCACCCTCTGGATCGACCGCGCGGACGCGGAGTCGTTGGGCGAGCTCTACCAGTTCCTGATGTGGCAGACCGCCTTCCTCGGCGCGCTCTACGGGGTGAACGCCTTCGACCAGCCGGGGGTCGAGCTCGCCAAGGTCTACGCCTACGCCCTCCTCGGCCGCAAGGGCTACGAGGAAATGGGCAAGCGGCTCAAGGAGGAAGCATGAAGCTCATCCTGCGGGAAGACGGCCCCCTGGTGGTGCCCCTCCCCGAGGGCAGCGAGGTTCGGCTGAACGGCCATCCCGTGCGGCTATCGAAGAAAAACCTCGCGCTTTGCCGCTGCGGGGCTTCGGAGAAAAAGCCCTTTTGCGATAAAAGCCACCGGCGGGTGGGGTTCAAGGCCCCGGGCGGGGTGCTCGAGTGGGACACGCCGCCTACGGAAGCGGATTAGACTTTGGGACGCTTGGAGGAGACATGCGGGAGCTCGAGCCGCTCGGAATCCACCCTAAAAAGCGCGTCCTCTGGGACGCCTCCACCCCGGTCCTGGTCGAGGAGACGCTCGCCAAGGGGCTTGGCCAGCTCGCCCATAAAGGGCCGCTGGTGGTGGACACCACCCCCTACACCGGCCGCAGCCCCAAGGACAAGTTCGTGGTCAAGGAACCCCCCTACGACGATGAGATCTGGTGGGGGGAGGTCAACCAACCCTTTGACCCCGAGGCCTTCGAGGCCCTGCGCACGAGGCTCGCGGAGCACCTCTCGGAGCAGGACCTCTACGTCCAGGACCTCTACGCCGGCTTCGACCCCGAGCACCACCTGGGCGTGCGGGTGGTCACCGAGAGCCCCTGGCACGCGCTCTTTGCCCGAAACCTCTTCATCCTGCCCCGGGTCTTCTTCGCCGGCGACGTGATCGAGCCCTACGAACCCGGCTTCACCGTGCTCCACGCCCCCTCGTTCAAGGCCGTCCCCGAACGCGACGGCACCCGCAGCGAGGTCTTCGTCATCCTCTCCTTCCGCCACCGCCTGATCCTGATCGGGGGCACCGCCTACGCCGGGGAGATCAAGAAGGCGGTCTTCTCGGTCTTGAACTACCTCATGCCCAAATCTGGCGTCCTCTCCATGCACTGCTCGGCGAACGTGGGCAAGCGCGGGGACACCGCGCTCTTCTTCGGTCTCTCCGGCACCGGCAAGACCACCCTCTCGGCCGATCCCGAACGGCGCCTGATCGGCGACGACGAACACGGCTGGGGCCCCCGCGGGGTCTTCAACTTCGAGGGCGGGAGCTACGCCAAGGTCATCCACCTCTCCAAGGAAAAGGAGCCGGTCATCTGGGAGGCCACCAACCAGTTCGAGACCATCCTGGAAAACGTCGTCCTCAACCCCGAGACCCGGCGGGTGGAGTGGGCGGACGCCAGCAAAACCGAGAACACCCGAAGCGCCTACCCGCTCGCCCACGTGAAAAACCGCGAGCCCTCGGGCCGGGGCGGGCACCCGGAGCATATCTTCTTCCTCTCCGCCGATGCCTTCGGCGTCCTGCCCCCGATCGCCCGGCTCACCCCGGAGCAGGCGATGTATTACTTCGTCTCCGGCTACACCGCCAAGGTCGCCGGGACCGAGCGGGGGATCACCGAGCCGGTAGCCACCTTCTCGGCCTGTTTCGGGGCCCCCTTCCTGCCGCTCCCCCCGGCGGTGTACGCCCGGATGTTGGGGGAGAAGATCAAAGCCCACCACCCCAAGGTCTGGCTCATCAACACCGGCTGGACCGGGGGTCCCTACGGCACCGGGGAGCGGATCGCCCTTCCCTACACCCGGGCGATGCTCAAGGCGGCGCTCGAGGGCGCGCTGGAAGACGTGCCCTACCGCACCGACCCCGTTTTCGGCTTCGCCGTGCCCACCCGCGTCCCTGGCGTTCCTGACGAGGTGCTCGATCCCCGCGCCACCTGGCCCGACCCGGCGGCCTACGACGAGGCGGCGAGGAAGCTCGCCCGGATGTTCCAGGAGAACATCCAAAAGTACGCCGACCTCTTGGAGCCCGAAGTCCTCGCCGCCGGTCCCCGGGGCTAGCAAGGGCTATACTTAGGCCAAACGTCCCTTTGGGGCGTCGGGGGACCGATGGGGAAGAAACTCTCGTCCTACGCCAAGTTCGCCTGGGGCGTCCTCGGCTACACGATCCTGGTCATCCTCTGGGGCGCCTACGTGCGGGCCTCCTTCTCCGGCGACGGCTGCGGCCAGCACTGGCCCACCTGCCAAGGCGCGCTGATTCCGGTGCCCGAAAACACCAAGATGCTGGTGGAGTTCACCCACCGGCTCATGAGCGGGCTCGACTTCCTTCTCGTCCTCGCCATGCTGATCTGGGCGCTCCGCGCCTACCCCAGGGGGCACCGGGTGCGGCTCGGGGCGGGGCTCGCGATGACCTTCATGGTGGTCGAGACCCTGGCCGGGGCCGCGCTCGTGCTCTTTCAGTGGGTGGCTTACGACACCTCGGTGGCCCGGGCGGTGGTGATGGCGATCCACCTGCTCATCACCCTGATGCTTCTAGGCGCCCTCACGGTCAACGCCTACTGGGCCTCCGGGGGACCGGTGGCCCGCTTCCGGGGGCAGGGGCCGGTGGGATTCGCCCTCTACCTGGCCCTCGGGGCCGTCGCCCTCCTGGCCGCAAGCGGCGCGGTCACGGCGCTCGGCGACACCCTCTTTAAGGCCCCGAGCCTGATCGAGGGGATCAAGCAGGATTTTTCCCCCACCGCCCACTTTCTCATCCGGCTCCGGGTCTTCCACCCCCTGATCGCCCTCTCCACCGGGATTTACCTCTTGCTCGTCGCGGGGCTCGTGAGCTACCTCCGTCCCCACCCCACGGTCCGCCGCTATGCGAGCCTGCTCGTAGGGCTCTTCGCCCTGCAGCTCGTCCTCGGGTTTTTGAACCTCATCCTGCTGGCCCCGATCGGGATGCAGATCGTCCACCTGCTGGTGGCCGACCTGATCTGGATCACCCTGGTCCTCCTCCTGCTTTCCGCCTTTTCCGAGGGCGTGCCCCGGGTCGAAGCGGGTGAGGGGGCGCGGGCGGCCGAGGCCCACGCCGGCAAGGGCAAGGCCACGCTGATGGACTACGTCGTCCTCACCAAGCCCCGGGTGATCAGCCTTCTACTCTTCACCGCGATCGCGGCTCTCTTTGCCGCCGCCGGGGGCTGGCCGGGGTGGAAGCCCTTCCTCGCGGTGCTCTTTGGCGGCTACTTCGCTGCCGGCGCGGCCAACGCCATCAACATGGTGATCGACCGGGACATCGACGCGCTGATGCCCCGCACCGCCCGGCGCCCCACGGTGACCGAGCGGATCTCCTCGCGCGCGGCGCTCACCTTCGCCCTCTTCCTCGAGCTCGCTTCCTTCTTCCTCCTGCTCTGGGGTGGGGGGCTGCTCTCCGCCATGCTCGCCCTGGCCGGGCTCGTCTTCTACGTCTTCGTCTACACCCTCTGGCTCAAGCGCCGCACCTGGCGCAACATCGTGATCGGCGGGGCCGCCGGCGCCTTCCCGCCGCTCGTGGGCTGGGCGGCGGCCACCGGGGAGCTCGCCCCGCTCGCCTGGGTGCTGTTCCTGCTGATCTTCTTCTGGACCCCGGTGCACTTCTGGGCGCTTGCTCTCTTGATCAAGGACGAGTACGCCCGGGCCGGGGTGCCGATGCTGCCGGTGGTCCACGGAGCCCGGGTGACCGCGGTGCAGATCGCGCTTTACGCCCTGCTTACCGCACTTCTTTCCTTCATCCCCCTCACCCTGGGGGAGGCCGGCCTCCTTTACACCCTGGGGGCGGCGGCCTTGAACGCGATCCTGCTTGCCCGCGCCTTCGCCCTTGCCCTCCACCCTGAGGAACGACCGAGGGCCCGCTCGCTCTACCTCTACTCGCTCGCCTACCTCGCCGCCCTCTTCCTTCTCGTCACCCTGGACCGTACCCTGGTCGTCTGATGCGGCGGCTTTCCCCTGGGCTTTTCCTCTTCCTTCCCGCCCTCGCCCACCAGGCCACCACCTTCGGCGAGGAGGGCGCGGGCGGAAACCTCACCCGGGTTGCGGTTTTTTCGGCGGTCTTCCTCGTTGCCCTCTTTGCCACCGCCTGGATCGGCCTCCGCCAGGCCCGGCGGCGCGGGGGGCGGGAGGTGCTCTGGGCGGTCTTCCCCACCGTGGTGGTGGCGGTGGTGGGAGCGATGGTGGGGGCCGCGATCTGGAGCTATAAGCCGGTGGGGGGGGCGGCGCTCGTGCTCGAGCTCACCGCCCAACGCTACTGGTGGGGCCTTTCTTACCCCGAACTCGGGATGCAAAGCGCCGGCGAGGGCTGGATCCCCGTAGGAACCCGGGTCGAGATCCGCGCGAAAAGCCAAGACCTCTTCTATAGCCTCTCGGTGCCCGGGCTCGAGCTCACCATGGACGCCGTCCCCGGCCAGACCACCCGCGCCTGGGTCCAGGCCAAGAAGCCCGGCGTCTACGGCGGAGTCCAGACCGAGTACGTGGGCCCCGCCACCGACAAGATGCGCCTTAGGCTCCTCGCCCTGCCCGAAGGTCGCTTCCAAGCGCTGGTCACCGCCGCCCAAAACTTCGAGCCCCCCGAACCGCCTCCGGTCTTTCTCGCGCGCTGCGCCGCCTGCCACACCGTTCGCGGCACAAAGGCCCAGGGAACCCTTGGCCCCGATCTCACCCTCTTTGCGCTTCGCACCACCTTCGGGTCCGGGGTCTGGCCGAACCGCGAGGCCTTCCTCCGCCCCTGGATTCAAAACGCCCCCGGGATGAAACCGGGGGTGAAGATGCCCGCCTTCCCCGACCTCACCGAAGAGGAGCTCAAGACCCTCCTCGCCTACCTTAAGCGGCTCGGACCCGAGGGGTTTGACTTCACCGACCTGATCCGGGTGGAGGGGCCATGAGCCCGCGGGGCCGGATGGTCTTCTGGGTGCTCTTGCTCCTGGGCGGTGCCCTCCTCGGCGTCTGGCTCGACCTCCGGCTCTTTCCCGGGCTTTTGAAAAACCCCGTCTGGCACCTCGCGAGCTTCCTTCTCGGCCTTTGGCTGCTCGGGCGCGTGCGCCGGGCGGCGGCGGTCACCGGGCGAACCCTCGCCCGCTACGGCCGCGAGGGCGAGCTTCCCCGCTTCGAAACCAACCGCCTGGTGCGAAAAGGTCCCTACGCCTGCATGCGCCACCCGATGCACCTCGCCCTTCTCTTCTTCCCCCTCGCGCTAGCGCTGATCCTCGGCTCGCCGAGCTTCATCCTCCTCGTCTGGCCGGCCGAAGTCCTGCTGATGCTTTTCTTGATCAAGACCGTAGAGGAGCGCGAGGCGCTTTCAAAGTTCGGAGACGACTACCGCCGCTACATGGAGGAGGTCCCCGCCTTTAACTTAAGGCCCGAGTGTCTCCGGAAGCTCTTCGAGGAAGACACCTGACCGACCGGTCAGTTAGACTGGGAACGGGAGGGTGTCTATGGAGATGCAATACCGCAAGCTCGGCAAGTGGGGGATCCAGGTCTCCGCGATCAGCCTCGGGGCCTGGGTGACCTACGGCAACCAGGTCAAGGACGAGGCCACCATCCGGGAGATCGTGAAGGTCGCCTACGACGCGGGCATCAACTTCTACGACAACGCCGACGTCTACGCCCGGGGGGTCGCGGAGGAGATCATGGGCCGGATCCTAAAGGACTACCCCCGCCACACCCTGGTGCTCTCCTCCAAGGTCTTCTGGCCCATGAGCGAGGACGTAAACGACCGGGGGCTTTCCCGTAAGCACATCCGGGAGTCGATCGAAAAGAGCCTAAAGCGCCTCCAGACCGACTACCTCGATCTCTACTTCGCCCACCGCTACTTCGTCCCCGGCTACGGCCCCGAGGTCCCCATGGAGGAGATCGTGGTCGCCTTTAGCCAGCTCGTCGACGAGGGCAAGATCCTCTACTGGGGCACCTCCGAGTGGCCCCCCGCCCGGATCGCCGAGGCGGTCACCTTCGCCCGGGAAAACGGCCTGCACCCGCCGGTGGTGGAACAACCCCAGTACTCCCTGGTCTACCGCGACCGGGTGGAGAAGGAGATCTTCCCCGAAACCACCCGCTTTGGCATGGGGGTGGTGGTCTGGAGCCCGCTGGGGATGGGCCTCCTCACCGGCAAATACGACGAGGGCCTACCCCAGGGTGCCCGGCTTTCCGAATACGAACCGCTCAGGGAGAAGCTCCTCACCGAGGAAAACCGCGAGAAGGTCAAACGGCTAAAGGCCGTCGCCGATCGGCTCGGGGTCAGCCGGGCGCAGCTCGCCCTCGCCTGGGTGCTCCGGCGGAGCGAGGTCTCCTCGGCGATCACCGGCGCCACCCGGCCGGAACAGCTCAAGGAGAACCTGAAGGCGCTCGAGCTCACCCTCGACGAGGCCACCCTCGCGGAGATCGACGCGATCTTCCCGCCCGGGCCCGACTGCTACGAGCGCTGAAGCCAAAAGTGCAAAAGGGCGTGCTTTAAGAAGGCGGCGGTGGGCACCGCCGCCACCGCCCCCCAAAACCCGGCGAGGTCCGCCCCCAAAAGGAGGGCGAGGAGCACCGTCACCGGGTGGAGCTGGGTAGCCCGGGCCATGATCAGGGGCCCGAGCACGTGCCCCTCGAACTCGCCCGCGACCACGAAGACCGAAAGGGCAAGGAGCGTGGCGAAAGGCCCCTGCCCCAGCGCCGCCAGGGCGGTGAGCGCCATCCCGAGCGCCACCCCGAGGAAGGGCACGAGCTCGAAGACCGCCACCAAAAACCCCACCGCCGCCGGCATGGGAAGCCGCAAGAGGTAGAGCCCGAGCCCGACGAAGAACCCCATGCTGGCCGCGACCAGGGCCTGGCCGCGGAAATAGCCGAGCACCGCGTGCTCGAGCGCCTCGCCGGTCCAAAGGAGGGCGGGGCGCAAGGCGGTGGGGGCAAGGCGAAGGGCGCCGGCGAGGATCCGCTCCCCGTCCCAGAGCAGGTAGAGAAAGAGGAAAAGCCCCACCACCAGATCCACCACCCCGCCCACGAGCGCCGAGAGCGCGGGCAAAAGCCCCGAGCGGAGCCACTCCTCAAGGTAGAAAAGCCCCCCCGCCAGCGCCCGCCGGAACTCGGCCCCGAGCTCCCCGGGGAGCGCAACGAGGGCGGGCTGGGCCCAATCGGGAGCGAGCGAGATTCCCCGCTCCCAGTACCTCGAAAGGGCGCGAAGGCCCCGGGAGAGCTCCTCGGGCAGGTTCCCGGCGTAGCCCACGAGCTGACCCACGACGGCCAAAAGCCCGGCCCAGAAAAGGGCGAGGGCGAGGAAGAGGCCCGCCACCACCAGCCCGTAGGCCACCGCGCGCGGGGCCCCCAGCCGAACGAGACGCGCCTTCAAAGGATGCACCAGCGCGGCCAGCAACCCAGCGACCAGCAAAAGCCGCCAGACCCGCCAGGTCACGAACAGGAAGAGGAGCCCGAGCAAAAACAGCAAAAGCAGAGCCGCGACCCGCACGTAAGGGTTTTGCCACACCGCCCGGAAGGCGTCGGCCACGCCCTTACCTTATCCTTTGGGCATGGAGGAACGCTGGCGGCTTTCGGGGAGGGAGGTCGTCGTCAAGAACCTAAAAAAGCTTTTCTTTCCCGAAAGCGGGCTCAAAAAGGGCGACCTCCTCTCCTACTACCGCGAGGTCGCCCCCTTCATGCTGCCCCACCTCCAAGGCCGGCCCCTCACCCTCTACCAGTGTCCGGACGGGATCCAAGGACATTGCTTCTTCCGCCGCAAGCTGCCCGACTACGCCCCTCCGTGGTTTCCCCGCGTCCTCCACAACCCGAAGACCAAGACCGGCCGGGTGCCGCTCATCCTGGTGGAGGACGAGGCCCAGCTCATCTGGCTCGCCAACCAGGCGGCGATCGAGTTTCACGCCTGGAACGCGCGCCTCCCCGCCCTCGACCGCCCCGACCGGCTGGTGCTCGACCTAGACCCCGGGGAAGTGGGATTTGACCGGGTTCTGGAGGCGGCCCTCGCGGTCCGCGAAACGCTCGAGCAACTCGGGCTTTCCGCCTGGCCCAAGACCTCCGGGGGCCGGGGGCTTCACCTCCTCGTACCCCTGGCGCCGGAGAAGACCCACGCCGAGGTCCGCGCCTGGGCCCGCGCCTTCGCCGAAGAGCTCGAGGCGAAGTACGGCTTCATCCGCCTGCCCAAGGGCCGTTCCCACGAGGGGCCGGGCGTCCAGATCGACTACGCCCAAAACGGCTATGGCCGCAACACCGCCGCCCCCTACACCGTCCGCGCCCGTCCCGGCGCCCCGGTGAGCACGCCGCTTTCCTGGGAAGAGGTGGAGGGGGGAGGGGTCCGGCCGGAGGATTTCACCCCGAAGACCGTGCCCGAACGCCTCAAGTCCACGGGCGACCCGATGGCGGGGATCACGGACCGAGCCTTCCGCTTGCCCGCGCTCGGCTGAGGTAATAGGCGGCGGCGCCCCCGAGCATCAGATAGAAAGCGGAAAGCCAAAGGAGCTCCTCCGGCCGGTGCCCGGCGAGGTAGCCCACCAGGGAAAGCGCCACCGCAAGGACAAGCGCCACCCCGAAGAAGGCCACCCCGGCCGGGATCCCCACCCGCGCCCTCAGACGGTAGCCGGCAACCACTACGAAGAGCACCACCAAGAGGAAGGTGAGGCTTGAGAACTCGGCGATCAGGGAGAGCGTTCCAAGCGTCGCAAAAGCCCCTGCCACCACCGCCAGCGCCACCACCCCGAACCAGGGCACCCCTTTGGCGTCGCGCCGGGCGAAGATCGCGGGAAGCGTGCCCTCCTCCGCCATCTCGGCCATCATCCGGCTGGCTCCAAACAACGTCGAGTTGATCGCCGAGCTGGTGGCGAGAAGCGCCGAGAGCGCGATCAAAAGCCGGCCGGCGTTCCCCAGGATGGGCTCGGCCACCTTGGCCAAGGCGTAGTCGCTCGCCGCCTCGATCTCGGCGAGCGAGAGCGCCCCCACCGCCACCACCGCGAGCAGCACGTAGACGGCACCGGTGACCAGAATCGAGCCGTAGATGCCAAAGGGCAGGTCCCGCTCGGGGTCGCGGGTCTCCTCCACCGCGTTGGCCACGAGCTCAAACCCCTCAAACGCCACGAAGATCACCGCTGCCCCTAGGAAAACCGCCAGAACACCGTGATCGAAGGGGGGCGAGAAGCGGGAGAAGTCGGCGCGAAAGAGCCCGATCAGCCCGAAAAGTCCGAGCACCGCGAGTTTGGTGTAGACCATCAGGTCCTCGGTGGCCCCGCTCGCCCGCACGCCCTCGAGGTTGACGAGAACAAAAAAAGCGAGCACGAGGAGCGCGAGGAAAACCCGGAGAAGACGGAGACCGGGCTCGCCTAAAAGATCGGCGCCGTAAGCGGCAAAGGTGTAGGCGTAGAGCGCGAGCGTACCCACGTACATCGCAAGGAGCCCCCACCCCACCAAGGCGGATAGCTCCGGCCTCTTGGGCCAGGCGCCGCGAACGAAGGTGAAGATGCCGCCGTCGTCGCGGAAGAAAAGCGCGAGGCGGACGAAGAAGTAGCC
>Ga0256833_1003342_pt1 | contig 10988 bp, 8 predicted proteins | sample 356284metaG_FD_190535 | JGI IMG/M metagenome (GOLD analysis project Ga0256833, IMG submission 190535) | Hydrothermal vent microbial communities from Mid Atlantic Ridge, Atlantic Ocean - 356-284 | ecosystem: Environmental > Aquatic > Marine > Hydrothermal vents | place: Atlantic Ocean: Mid...
TCGCAGGGCTATGTGGTGCCGGAGAGCTTCACCCATGGCACATCGGCACAAAGGGTGAAGTGGTTCCGCATCGGGTTCGAGACCGGCAACATGAAAGCGTGCAACACCTTCACCTCGCGCCGCCCGTAAACCCCCTGCCCCATTCACGGCGTGGTGAGATTCAGCGCACGTCGAGCACGGAGGTTGTGGCGCGGCGCGCCACCTCCGAGGCGGTGGAGCCGAAGAAGATGCGGTGCAGGCGCGAGCGGCCCTCGTCGGAGACCACGATGACCATGTATTTCGAGCCGCGCTCGACGATCTTCTCCACCGGATCGCCAATGGCCACCATGGTTTCCTTCACCGGAATGTCGAGCTTCTCCAGCAGGCTGGCGGCAGCATCCACCGCCTTGCGCGCCCGTTTCTGCTCATGGCGGGTGGGAGCGGCGGAAAACAGGGTGATCTCCTCGCCCGCCTCATGGGCCAGAACGGCGGCGCGGCGCACCGCGGTCATGGAGCGCGCCGAGCCGTCGGTGCAGATGAAGAAGCCCTTCCTGTCCAGGCTGTCGCGGGCCACCATGACCGAGCAGGGGGCCAGGGCCAGCACGCGCTCGGCCACCACCTGATGAAACAGCAGCCACAGGCCCGATTTCTTCCAGCGCACCGGCTCGCCCAGGATGATCAGGTTGTAGGGGCCAAGCTCGTATTGATCGAGTATGCCGGTGGTGACATCGGGAGCCACCTTCAGTTTCAGGACGATCTCGCGCCCCTCCGGGCAGGTGAAGGCCACCTTGTTGTCCCCGGCCGGATCGCCCCAGGCATCGATGTGGGTGGTTCGCGTCTCGCACCGCTCGATGGCTAGGCCCAGCTCGTCCTTGAGCACCTCCAGCGCCTTCTTCAGGCGCCGCAGGCCGGGCAGCTCGATGCCCGATTCCAGCATGTTCTGGCGCGCCAGCTTGATCTGGATGGCTCCGCCACGGTCGATGGGGCGCACATAGAGCAGCACGATATCGCACTTTGAGCAGTTGGCCAGGCGCGCCGCCATGCGCACCACATAGAGGCTTTCCTCGTCCTTGATCGAGACCAGCACCCTGAAGCGCTGGCGGCGCCCGGCGCGCTGCTTCTCGATGGATTTGCGCACCGCCTCCTCGTGCCTCTCGTTCAGCGGCGATCCCTTGAGTTTCTCCAGGATGGGCATGGTATCAGGCTCCCAGCATGGGCCAGTAGATGGCCGCCGCCCCCAGCATGATGATGGTGGACATGACGACCATCCGCCAGCCGACCTTGAGAAAATCGGTGGTCTTCAGATAACCGGAGGCATAGACGATGGTGCACGCCGGGGTGCCGACCACCGTCAGGTAGGCAAAGGCGGAGGACACGGCGGTGATGAAGCCGATGATGATGGGGCTTTCCCCGGCCTCCTGGGCCAGGTTGAGCACGATGGGGCCGAGCACCGCCACCGCCGCGCCGTTGCTCATGGTGTTGGTCACCCCGGTGGTCAGCACCGAGACGGCCGCCCACAGGCCCACCCCATCGCCCATGCCGATGGGCTTGAGCAGGGACAGGAAATTGCCGGCGATCCAGGCGGCCGCGCCGGTGTCCTTCATCTGCACGCCCAGAGAGATGGCCGCCGCATAGAGCAGGACCACGCCCCAGTTGACGCCGGAGTTGACATCCTCCCAGCGCACCAGTCCGGCGATCAGGAAGGCCGCCGCCCCGGCCACCGCGATGGTGCCCATGCCATAGCTGGAGGAGAGCACGATCCAGCCATAGAGCACGGCGAAGAACAGCACGATGGCCACCCAGTCGCCAGGCTTCAGCGGCCCTTGCGCCAGCACCTTGCCGCGCAGCCGCGCCACCGCCCGATCGAGCTTGCGGTATTCCGGCCTGAAGGCGGTGAACAGGATCAGGGTGACGAAGGGCAGTTGCAGCAGGAAGATGGGATAGGCATAGGCCATCCACCTGGCGTAATCGATCAGATACTTGTAGGTCTGCGGGTTGCCCGGATCGTAGAAGAACTCCTTCCAGTAGCCGATCATGATGGCGTTGCGCGCCCCGCCGGAGGGCGTGCCGATGCCGGCGATGGAACAGCCATAGGAAATGGCAAACAGCAGCACCGCCGCCAGGTTGCGCACCTTCGTCGGATCCTTCGAGGTCAGGGTGATCAGGGTGATGCCCACCGGCAGCATCATGGCCGCCACCGTGTGCTCGCCGATGAAGGAGGCCAGGATGCCGGAGACGATGGAAATCCCCAGTGCGATGTTGATGGTCCTGGTGCCCGTCACCTTGACGATGAGCCAGGCGATGCGGGTGTCGAGCTTCTGCTTGACGATGGCCACCGCCAGCATCAGCGAGCCCATGATGAAGAGCACCGAATCGGTCATCAGGCTCTTGGCCACCTTGGTGGATTCAAGCTCCAGCAGCACCACCTGGGCGACCATGATCATCAGCGCCACGGTGGGCAGGGGCACCGGCTCGGTGATGAACAGGATGGTGGCCACCACCGACATGACCAGCACGATGTGCCCCTCGCGGCTGAGGCCCTCCGGGCTGGGCAGCATGAACAGAATGGCGCCGAGAATGACGGCGATGAAGAACCAGCGCTTCTCGATGAAGTAATGCAGGTTGATCGAGTCGCGAAACAGGATCCATCGCTGATAGCCGCGCCGCCGCAGATAGAGCAAGGTATCGGGTTCGCGCGCCTGCAGGCTGTCACGGGCCAGATCGAAATGCGGCCTTGCCGCCTTGTCCTGCGTCATGATTCTCCTCTTGCCCGCCAGCGGGCAAAGTGTGATGCTGCCTCCCGAAGCGGACGCCGCCCGGCGCCCGCAGGTTCGAACACATTCAAATTTCGCCATACCTTAGACGGGAGCATTCCGCATGTCGAGACTGGACGCCATATTGCGCACCATTGACGCACAGCTGGAGGATAGCCTGCAACGCCTCTTTGCCCTGTTGCGCATTCCCTCCATCTCCGCCGATCCGGCCCACCGGGAGGATTGCCGCAAGGCGGCGCGATACATGGCGGACCTGCTTGCGGAAATGGGGCTCGATGCCTCGGTGCGCGATACGCCGGGCCATCCCATGGTCATGGCCCATCTGGACGCCGATGAGGCGGATGCGCCGCGGGTGCTCTTCTATGGCCATTACGACGTGCAGCCGGCCGATCCTCTGGAGGAATGGAAGACGCCGCCGTTCGAGCCTGCGCTGATCACCGGCGAGGATGGCAAGCAGCGCATCTTCGCGCGCGGGGCCTGCGACGACAAGGGCCAGCTGATGACCTTCATCGAGGCGCTGCGCGCCCATCTGGCGCATGGGCGCCGGCCGCTCAACCTCACCATCGTGCTGGAGGGCGAGGAGGAGAGCGGCTCGCCTTCCCTGGAGCCCTTCCTGCGCGCCAATGCCGAAGAGCTGCGCGCCGATCTGGCCCTGGTGTGCGACACCGGCCAGTGGGATGCCGATACCCCGGCCATCACCACCCGCCTGCGCGGCATGATGCATGACGAGGCCATCATCACCGGCCCGCGCGCCGATCTGCATTCGGGTCTCTATGGCGGCCCGGCCCACAATCCCAACCACATCGTGGCCAGACTTATCGCCGGATTGTGGGACGAGACGGGCCGGGTGACCCTGGAAGGCTTCTATGACGGCGTGGCCGAACTGCCCGCGGAAACCCGCCGCGCCTGGGAGGCGCTGGGCATGACGGACGAAAGGCTGCTGGCCGAAATCGGCTTGAAGCCGCCCGCCGCCGGGGAGGAAGGCTATTCGGCCCTGGAGAAGATCTGGGCGCGGCCCACCATCGAGGTCAATGGCCTGAGCGGCGGCTATACGGGGCCGGGAACCAAGACGGTCATTCCCTCGCAGGCCTTCTTCAAGATTTCCTGCCGCCTGGTGGACGATCAGGATCCATATGCCATTCGCGAGGCCTTCCGCGCCTATGTGCGCGCCAACCTGCCAAGGGGTGTTTCGGTGCGCTTTTCCGAAGAGGGCGGGGCCTCCCCGGCGGTGCGCGTGGCGGAGGATTCCGCCGCGGTGCGCGCCGCCGCGAAGTGCCTGGAGGAGGAATGGGGCAAGGCCCCGGTGATGATGGGCTCAGGCGGCTCCATCCCGGTGGTGCGCTCCTTCAAGGACATCCTGGGCATGGACTCGCTGCTGGTGGCCTTCGGCCTGGCCGATGACGCCATCCATTCGCCCAACGAGAAATACGATCTGCAATCCTTCCACAAGGGCACGCGCAGCTGGGCGCGCATCATCGAGGCGCTGGCGGAAAGAGCCTGATGAGGATCAAATGGTCTGGTTGTATTCCCCCACCTGCGGATAGCTGGCCAGGTGCTGCTGGATGTCGGCGACGATGGCGCGCATGGCGGCTTCCGAGGTGGGGCTTTCGGCCACAACCACCAGCTCCGGCTTGTTGGAGCTGGCGCGCGCCAGGCCCCAGGTGCCGTCTTCCAGCACGATGCGCACGCCGTTGACGGTGATCAGGCTGGCGATCTTCTGGCCGCCGGCCGTCTTGCCTGCCTCCATGCGGGCCCGGTAATGGGCGATGACCTTGTCGATGAGGGCATATTTCTCCTCGTCCGGGCAATGGGGCGACATGGTGGGCGTGCCCCAGGTCTGCGGCAGGCTGCGGTAGAGAGCGGCCATGGACATCTGCGGGTTGTGATCGAGCATGTGGAGGATGGCGATGGCCGAGACGATGCCATCGTCATAACCCAGGCCGACCGGCGGATTGAAAAAGAAATGACCGGACTTCTCGAACCCGGCGATGGCGGACAATTCGGTGGTGCGCCGCTTGATGTAGGAATGGCCGGTCTTGTAATAGTCGGTCACCGCGCCCAGCTCGCGCAGCACCGGATCGGTATTGAACAGGCCGGTCGATTTCACATCGGCGACGAATTTCGCATCCTTGAACCGCCGCGCCAGGTCGCGGGCGAGCAGCACGCCGATCTTGTCGGCGAAAATCTCGTGGCCCTCGTTGTCCACAACGCCGCAGCGGTCGCCATCGCCATCGAAGCCCAGGGCGATGTCGGCGCCGGATTCGAGCACCTTGCGCGACATGGCCTTGAGCATTTTCATGTCTTCGGGGTTGGGGTTGTAATGGGGGAAGGTCCAGTCCAGCTCGCAGTCGAGCTCGACGACATCGGCGCCCATGGCCTTGAGCACTTCTGGCGCGAAGGCGGAGGCCGTGCCATTGCCGCAGGCGCAGACCACCTTCAGCGGGCGGCCAAGGCGCCCGGCGCGCTTTTTCAGATCGTCCAGATAGGCCTTCCGCAATTGCGGATGATGGATCAGGGCGCCGCCCTCGCGCTCCTCGACGCGGCCATCGAGCACGATGTCGCGCAGCGCGGCCATTTCATCGGGGCCGAAGGTCAAGGGCGGCTCGCAGCCCATCTTGACGCCCGTCCAGCCGTTGTCGTTGTGCGAGGCGGTGACCATGGCCACCGCCGGGGCATCGAGATGGAACTGGGCGAAATAGGCCATGGGCGACAGCGCCAGGCCGATGTCATGCACCCGGCAGCCGGCGGCCATGAGGCCGGTGATCAGGGCGTTCTTGATGGCCGCCGAATAGGCCCGGTAGTCATGGCCCACCACCACATCGGGGCGCACGCCGCGCTGGTGCAGGAAAGTGCCCAGCCCAAGCCCCAGGGCGCGCATGCCCAGAAGGTTGATCTCGCTGGTCACCGAGCCGTCCGTCTCATGGCGGAAATGCAGCCAGCGGGCATCATATTCGCGAAAGCCGGTGGGCTTGACCAGCGGCAGGGTTTCATAGTCCAGGGAGTTGTAGGCCAGGTCATGTCTGGGCTTGGGCAGCATGGGAAGCATGTCCTCGTGTGAAGGAAAGTGTCCGTGAAGGTATGGCATGTCATGCCGCAAGGTCAATCGGGACTGCTTGGGTGCCTATTGCTTGAGCACCAGCTTGCCATGATCCACCTTGAACATCGACAGCCGGGAGAGAAAGCTCATGCCCAGCAAAGTGCCACGCATGGCCCCCCTGGGCATGACCCAGGCCCTGACATTGCGCACCAGGACGCCATCGACCTCCACCCGCCGCAAGGTCACGGGAGCGGCCTTGACCACGCCATTGGCGGTGGAGACAGGCACGGTGTATTTCAGCGCGAAGGTGTGAATGCCGGCCCGTCTGGCGTCCTCGTGGGAGAGGGCCACGGCGGATGCGCCGGTATCGACGAGCACTTTCACCGGCTGGTTGTTGATGCGCGCGGTGACGATGAAATGACCGCGGGCGTTTCCCTTGATCTCGGTCCAGGCGCCCTTGGCCAGGGCATCCAGGTCGGTCAGATCGGAGGGCAATTTTTCGCCGGGGTTGAGCGGATAGAAATATTCATTGCCATCGGCATCGCGCACCAGCACCTTGTGCGGCGAGCCAGGCGGCAGATCGAGGCCGCGGATATCCGGCTCCGGGGGCGCCTGCGGGGGGCTGTCCGGGCGCCGCACCGCATGATGGGTGCGCCGGGGCTTGCGCTGTTTTTCGGCCCCCTTCTCCTGTTGCGGTTTTTCCATGGCCTTGTCCGGCCGGGCCGGAGCGGCCGGATCCGCCTGGACAAGATAGGCGGGCAGCAGGTGCATGTTCATCAGCACGATGGCCAAGGCGGCGAAGGCGGAGGCCCATTCCCCGGCCTGCCTGGAGGAGGACCAGCGGGGGCTCTTGTAGGCGACGAAATAGGACAAGAGTGTCAGAAAGAGCAAGATGGCGGGCATGGCGAAGACATTGCCGCCCAGGGCCTGTCCGGCGAAGCTGCCCTTTTCCGGATGCGAAACGGCAATGCCCAAAATGGTGGCCGCCATGATGACGCTGATCCAACCGGCCATGATCTCGATCCTTCTTCACGTTTTCCCAGGCGGCGCCAGGGGCTGGCAAGTGTTGCGCACCCTTGCATGGGGATGGCAAACATGAGGTAAAGGGATGAAAAGTTTTTCGCCCAGGGTTAACGGCAGGTATATGCCGGCATGTCAGCCCATCATGGCCGCCGCCGCCAGCAGAAAGGCCATGCGCGCGAGCACCTCGGCCGCACCGGCCACATCGCCGGTCTGCCCCCCGAAGGCGGCAAGGGCAAAGCGCGCCCCCATCCAGGCGGCAAGGGCCGCCGCCAGCAGGGGCGCAGCGGCGGCCTTGCCCGCAAAGGGCATGAAAAGGATCGTCCAGACCATGGCCGCCGCCAGGGCCGCTTGAAGCACAACATCCCATCCGGGCCGGCCGGCCTCGGCCCCCCGGCCATCGGCGCGGGCCGCGGGCAGGGCATGGAGCAGCCAGATGGGAGCCAGGCGGGAGACGGCATGGGCGCTCACCAATGCCGCGGCCGCCGCCATGGCTCCGGCATGCTCCACGATGCGCGCCAGGGTGGCGACAGGCAGGGCGATGGCGAAGATCATGCCCAGAACGCCAAAGGCTCCAAGCCGCGAATCGCGCATGATGTCGAGCCTGCGGGCCCTGTCGCGCGCCCCCAGGGCGTCGCAGCAGTCGGCCAGGCCATCCTCGTGCAGCGCGCCGGTGATGGTTACCGAGGCCGCCAGAGCCAGAAGGGCGGCGCTCCAGGCTCCCAGGTTCAGCCACATGGCGGCCACCAGAACCGCGGCCGACAGTGCGCCGATGAGCGCTCCGGCGAGGGGAAAGGCGCGCATCAGGCGCGGCCAGAGGGGCGCGGCGCGCAAACGCACCGGCAGGCGGGTGAGAAACATCACCGCCGCGCGCAGATCGTCCAGCCATGTGGCAAGCGCTTCGTGCATGAATTCCGCCTTTTCCAGGGTCGCGGAATCACGTTATAGGCAGCCAGCATTGAAAATGCCAATCAGGAGCGCCTCCCATGCACGATCACGATCATGACAAGGCCCACGCGCCGCTCGATGACATCCGCGCCGTCCTTGCCGCCATGCCCGGCCCGGACGAGAAGGCCATGGAGGCGGCGCGGGGGCGCGATGCGATGCTGACCAAGCCCGCCGGGGCTCTGGGAAGGCTGGAGGAGATCGCCCTGTGGCTGGCCGCCTGGCAGGGCAAGGCGCAGCCATCGGCGGAGCGCATCGAGGTGGCCGTCTATGCCGCCAACCATGGCGTGGCGGCACAGGGGGTTTCGGCCTTTCCGGCCGAGGTGACGGCCCAGATGGTGGCCAATTTCCGCGCCGGGGGGGCGGCCATCAACCAGATCTGCAAAACCTTCGGGCTGGGGCTGAAAGTCCATGAGCTGGCGCTGGAAAAGCCCACCGGCGACATCACCAGGGAAGCGGCGATGAGCGAGAAGGAATGCGCCGCGACAATCGCCTATGGCATGGAGGCGGTGATGGACAAGCCCGACATCCTGTGCCTGGGCGAAATGGGCATAGCCAACACCACCATAGCCTCGGCCATTCTCCATGCCCTCTATGGCGGGAAGGCGCGCGACTGGGTGGGCCCGGGCACCGGCGTCGATGACGAGGGCGTGGCGCACAAGGCGCGCGTCATCGAAAAGGCGGTGGCCCTGCACAAGGCCCATCTGGACGATCCCCTGGCCATTCTCACCCGCCTGGGGGGGCGCGAGTTCGCGGCCATGGCCGGGGCGATGATCGCGGCGCGCATGGAGCGCATTCCGGTGATCCTGGACGGCTTCATGGTCACCGCCACGGCGGCCATCCTGCACGCGCTGGACGAACATGCCCTGGATCACTGCATCGCCGGGCACACCTCCGCCGAGCCGGCGCACGCAGAGACCCTCCGGCGCATCGGCAAGGAACCGCTTCTGAACCTGAACCTGCGGCTGGGCGAGGGCACCGGCGCGGGGCTGGCGGCGGCCATCGTCAAGGCCGCCGTGGCCACCCATACCGGCATGGCCACTTTCGCAGAAGCCGGAGTGAGCGAGGAATAGCCTTGCAGGCAGGGAATACTCCGTCTTGCCGGGAATCCTCATCTTCCGTGGCCGCGTGTGCCCTGTGGACAACCACCCCGGCCGGGGGTGAAAAATCGGCCATGTGACGATTGTTCCCTTGACTCGTTCTAAAAACCGAGTAAAAAGGTCGGGAATAAACATCTGCCCGGCCTTTTCCACATGGCGATTCGCCGTTCCGGGATATGGCGGGGCGCCGCTCCGGCGCAAGGTGCGCCACATGGGGCGGGACAAGGACAAGGAGCTGCCGTCATGCTGATGGAAAACCACAATCTCACCCCCTGCGGCGTGCGCCGCGAGGATGTGCGGGTGCCCTCCAAGGAGACCTTGCGCTCCTCCGGGCAGGTGCAATCGCTGTCGCGGGCGCTGAAGCTGCTCAATGCGCTTTCCTATCATCCGCAAGGGCTGTCGCTGTCGGAGCTGGCGCGCGAGGTCGGCCTGCCCAACTCCACCGCCCACCGGCTGCTGACCACCTTGCAGAACGAACGCTACGTGCGCTTCGATGGCGCCCATTCCACCTGGATGATCGGCGTGCAGGCCTTCCAGGTGGGCTCTTCCTTCATCCGCTCGCGCGACCTGATCACCATTGCCCGGCCGATCATGCGCCGGCTGATGAACACCACCGGCGAGACGGTGAACCTGGGGATCATGGACCGCTGCGAGATCATCTATCTGGCGCAGGTGGAAACCCGCAAGATGATGCGCGCCATCGCCGGCCCCGGCGGGCGCGCCTATATCCACGCCTCCGGCATGGGCAAGGCGCTTTTGGCCTTCTCCCCCGATGCGGTGGTGGACAAGATCTTCAACTGCTGGGATCCGCGCCCGCTGACCGCCAGGACGATCACTTCGGAAACCGCCTTGCGGCGCGAGATGGCGGCCATTCGCTCGCGCGGCTTCGGCATCGACGATGAGGAAACCTCCATCGGCCTGCGCTGCGTGGCTTCGGTCATCTTCGACGAGCATGCCGAGCCCATCGCCGGCATTTCCGTCTCCGGCCCGGCGGCGCGCATCACCTCGCAAAAACTGGCCCAGCTCGGCGCCCTGGTCACAGAGGCGGCCGCCGACATCACCCACGAGATGGGCGGGCGCTGGCCCATGCGGCTGCAACAGACGGGCTCGTGAGTTTCCGCCCAGCGCGAAAACCGCGCCGGGCGGGGCATACCCCCTTACCCGGCGTGGCCGAAATGTGCTAGCAGGTGGCCATGGTTGCGCCAGCCTTCTGGCGCGAGGGGAACCCCATCACATTGTCAGGTAGAAAAATGTCAGAAATCACCAAGGAAGCAGTCACCGAAGCATTGCGCTCCGTCAAGGCCCCCGGCGGCGAAGTGGACATCGTTTCGGCCGGCATGATCTCGGAAATCGTCATCGCCGGAAACAACGTCATGTTCGCCCTGCAGGTGGATCCCGATCAGGCCTCCACCTTCGAGCCGGTGCGCAAGGCCGCCGAGGAGGCCGTCTCGGCCATGGAGGGCGTGGACAAGGTCATGGTGGCGCTCACCGCCGAGAAGCAGCCCGGCCAGCAGCGCGAGAAGAAACAGCCCCAGCCCACCTCCAGCCAGGCGCCGGGGATTCCGGGCGTCGATCACATCATCGCCGTGGCCTCCGGCAAGGGCGGCGTGGGCAAGTCCACCACCTCCATCAACCTGGCGCTGGCGCTGGCCTCGCTGGGGCTGAAGGTGGGCATTCTCGATGCCGACATCTACGGCCCCTCGCTGCCCAAGCTGCTCGGCCTGCGGCAGGAGCCGGAGCCCGATCCGGAAGACCCCAGCAAGCTCAAGGCCCTGGAGGCCTATGGCCTGAAAGCCATGTCCATCGGCTTCGTGGTGGATGAGGCCACGCCGGTTATCTGGCGCGGGCCCATGGTCATGTCGGCCCTGCAGCAGATGATGCACGAGATCAACTGGGGCGAGCTCGATGTCATGGTGGTGGACATGCCGCCGGGCACCGGTGATGCGCAGCTCACCATGGCCCAGCAGGTGCCGCTGGCCGGGGCGGTCATCGTCTCCACGCCGCAGGATCTGGCGCTCATCGACGCGCGCAAGGGCCTGAACATGTTCAAGCGCGTCTCGGTGCCCATTCTCGGCATCGTCGAGAACATGAGCTATTTCATCTGCCCCAACTGCGAAACCCGCCACGAGATCT
>Ga0256833_1003343_pt1 | contig 10986 bp, 3 predicted proteins | sample 356284metaG_FD_190535 | JGI IMG/M metagenome (GOLD analysis project Ga0256833, IMG submission 190535) | Hydrothermal vent microbial communities from Mid Atlantic Ridge, Atlantic Ocean - 356-284 | ecosystem: Environmental > Aquatic > Marine > Hydrothermal vents | place: Atlantic Ocean: Mid...
GGACTGGCAGGTTTTGTGGTAGTATTTCGTCGCATGGCGTAACCTCGCTGAGTGAGTTTTGGGACCCACTTTTTAGCAGGTTACGCCATCTTTTTCAACCCTTTCGTGTTTTTTCGGATAGGCTCTTGGTGTCGCGCATTCCTGGCCGCCTTCTCCCACACTATACCCCGCCGCGGAAATTTAGTATGCCCTTACCTCTCCCTTTCCCCCCTTTTTGCCCCCACTGCCGGGCGTTGTTGCCGCCCGAAGCGCCTACCTGTCCCCGTTGTGGCTGGCAGCGTCCCCAGAGCAGCCTTTTGCCCGCGCCAGGCGAACCGTTTTGGCGGGTGACACTGGATTTCTCCCCGCGCGGGGCGTTGGCTGTGGGCGATATGGTCATCTTTTGGGGCGGCGAGCGGGGCGGCGCGGGCGCGTTGGCAGCGTTGGAGCAGACCACCGGGGCCTTGCGCTGGCGTTTTGCCGCGCCCCACTTGGTTGCAGGTGGGGTAGCCCATGGGGATGGCCGCCTATATTTTGGCACCGTGGGTCTTGGTGAAGGCGCTCTCTTTTGCCTGGAAGCGGCTACCGGGCAGGTCGTGTGGCACCAGGATGACTTAGCAGGTGGGATTTTGGGGCAACCCGTGCTCTTCGATGCCTGGGGCGTGGCGGGACTCGACAATGGCCTCGTTTGGGCTTTTGGTCTTCAGGACGGTCAGCCGCTTTCGCTCGACCTTCCCCCTTTGCCCAAAGGACGTGTGTGGGCCGTGAAGACCGGGCGAGAGGTGGTGATATTTTCCGAAGAGGGCGAAGTGGTGGCCCTGGACGCCCATTGGCGGCGTTTGCTTTGGCCGCGACCTTATGCTTTGAAGGCCCGGTTGTCTGGGCCCCCTGCCGTCTGGGGCAAACAGATATTCTTCGGTGTCGAAGGAGGAGAGGTCTGGGCGTTGGAGGTGCCGAACCGCAGAGTGCATCCTGTGATGAAGGGCCTGCCCAATGTTCGGGCGGCCCCTGCCCTGGGAGAGGGCATCCTGCTGGTGGGTGGGGTGGGGGCAGATCATCGTCTCTGGGCTTATGATCTGGAGGCCGGGGGAGTGCTCTGGCAAAGCGAACCCTTCGAGCACAGTATGGCCACGACCCCGGCTGTGAGTGCGGGCCTCGTGGCAGTAGCCGCCAACGGGGGGCAAATTGCCCTTCTGGAACTTGCTTCCGGGGAACGCTTGTGGACGTTCAATTTGCCAACCCGGGCCGTCCCCGCTCATCCCCTCTTCCACCGCGGGGTAGTCTATGTGGCTTCGGACCAAGGTGAGGTTGTGGCCCTGCCCTGGCACCTGGGGCAATATGAGCAGGCCGCGGCTTTCCTTGAACAGCAAGGTGATGCGCAAGGTGCGGGGTTGCTCTACGCCTGGGCTGCCCTGGACGCCGATATCGAACGCCGAGCCACACTTCGCGGGAAAGCTTTGAGGCTTTGGGAACGCAGCCCCCATCCCGAATGGGCGGCTTACCTGGCCGCGGAAGATCTGAACGCGGCCCCGGCAGACATCGCCGCGCGTTTCGAACGGGCCGGTGAGTTTCATGCCTCCCGAGATCTTTCCCTGGCCAGCGCCTGCCTGAGTGAAGCGTCGGCCTGGTACGAGGAAGCGGAGGAGGAGGACCGCGCGCTGGCATGCCTGCGCAAAATTAGTCGCCTCAACCGAGGGCCTTACCTGTACATCCGTTCGGTCAACACCCCCCGGCGGTGGCAGGAAGAAGTTACTCATCAGGTGTGGGTCGAAGTCAAAAACCTGGGGCACAGCCCGGCGCATCAGGTTCGGGTGCGTTTTGCCGGTGCCTTGCACCAGCGTGTCTGGATTTCGTTTGATACATTGGCCCCTCGCCAGTCCGTAGAACTGCAGGTGCCTTTGGCTGCCCGCGAACCCGGTGTACTGGAAGTGGAGGCGCGTTACCTGGATGAGCGTCAGCAAGCGTTGGTCAGTCGGAAAACTTTTCGGATTCAAGAGGTGCTCCCGTTCACCGGCCTCCTCATCGAAGGGAGTATGGCAGGGGTCATTGACCTCAAGGATTTGCCTCGCAATGTCAAGATGATCATTCGCGATAGTGAAGCGGGAGTGATACGTTTGAGTGGTGCCCAGGGAGAAGCAACGACGGAAGGTGGGGGGGCGGCGATTGTTTTCCGGAACACCGAAATAGGCACCGTGCGTATCGGCGGCCCAGAGGCCGGATCGTCAGTCAACGAGGCTCGCCGTTTTATGGCCTCGCCGCCTCCCCAGGAACTGGCCGAAGTGATGGCTCAAGAGGAAGTATTGCTCGCGCGTCGGAAGGTCGAAGATGATGCATTTGTGGTGTCGGCGGGTTACCAGGCCATCTTTTTGGCCGATGGGGCGGCTGTGGGGCGTTTCCCACCGGGGCGCTATCGGCGGAAAGATTTGCCCGCACTTCGTGCTCCTTTGGGGCGGCCCAGGCCGCAATGGGAGGTCGTTCTTTTCCGCCAAAGCGCTTTTCGCCTGGCTTTTCCTCACCTGGGCCCTTTCCGCACCAGCGAAGGCGCGCCGGTAGGGGTGCATTGTGGCCTGACCGGTCGCTTTGTTCCTGATCGCCTGACCGGAAAGTGGCACGACCTGATGGGGGCGGCACAGCAGGTCACCACGCGAGACCTGGAAGGTTTCCTGCGGGGGGAGGTGCAAGGCGTTTTGGAACAATGGGTGGCCGCCCGCCCCACGGCAGAGATTTTGCCCGCCTTCGCCCGTCGCGAGGAATTGATGCTTTCCCTGCAAGAGGCTTTGCGGGACACGATGACGTTGTACGGGGTCGAAGTGCTCGACCCGCTCTATTCGCTGCATTTTGTTCCTCTGAAACAGAGTTGAACCCTTCGCGTGGCGTAGCAACCGGGCCGGACGAAGGGAAAGCCGGGCAACGGGATATTTCCTGCTTTCGGGGCTTCCGTCGGGCTGCCTTCGGGTATAATCAAATCTATGACAGCATGCGCCTGTGAGGGGGCGTTTGTGATTTTTCACAGGTGTTGCCATGTCGCTGCTGTAAGCAGTCTGTTGGTGATGGAGGATTCATGAAAGTGCCGTTGGAGACTGGGACTATCCTTTTTGGGAAGTATCGGGTGGAAGAAAAAAAGGGGGAGGGAAGTTTTGGCGTCGTATATCGTGCGGTCCATTTGACCTTGAATACCGAGCACGCCCTCAAAGTGCTGTGGCGGAAGCAGAAGGGGATGAGTGAGGACGAGTTTGCGAAACGGGCCAAATACTTTCGGTTAGAAGCCCAATTAGGCGCTCAGATCAAAAATCCTCATGTGATTACGGTGCATGATTTTTATGAGATCCCGGAGGACGGTCAACCTTCCATGTTCATCCTGGTTATGGACTACGCCGACGGCGGTACGTTGCGAGACACCATTGAGGATGCCCGGCGGGCCAACGCGCCTTTGCCTGTTGGGAAAGTGGTGGATATCGCTCTCCAGTTGGTGGAGGGTTTGAGCGCTTTTCATCGCCACGCTGCCCAGCCCGTGCACCGAGATCTCAAGCCTGGAAATCTGCTTTGGGTGAAGGGGAAACTCGTCATTGCCGACCTGGGGGTAGCGCAGGTGAAACTCGATCTGACCCAACGCCTGGACCTTACGGCCCCGCTTCCCCACCCGGGCACTTTGGCATATATGTCGCCTCAGCAAGCCAACGACCGGCGGCCGGTCAAACCGGCCGATGACCTGTATGCCGTGGGGTGTGTGCTCTTCGAACTGCTGACCCTGAAAAAGTATCAAGGTGAGAAGGACGAATTGCAGCCCCACCCGCGTGTGTACCGTCACGACGTGCCTGCCTGGCTGGATGCCATCGTGGCGCGCTGCTTGGAGCCGGAGCGGGAGCAACGGTTTCAGCGGGCGGAAGACCTGCTGGAATCGCTGCAAACCCGAAGATTGGTCTGGCGAGAAGCGGGAGCAGCGGGTGAGGCAGAACCGGAACCCCCGATGCTGCCGCATAAGATTCAGCCGCCGCTGTATTTGAGCGAAACCGTGCGGCTGGAATGGCCAACGGACTTGGCCTTTGTGCCGCCGGATGCCTGGCCGGCGTTGGTCGAGGCTTTTCGCCGCGGCGAGTTGACTACATGGTTTCGCGAAGCAGTCTTGCCGGTCCTGAAGTTCAATCTCCCGATGAAGTGGAAGGTAGAAAGCCTTTTACAACAGTGGGAGACTTTCCATGCTGAGGAAGCTGATGCAGACCGCCTAGCTGTGAGCCGAAAGTTGGTTACCGTTTTGCGGGAGATCAAGGGCTACCGCCCGCCGGTGCTTGCGATCGCGCCGCTTGGCCTGGGGATGGTAGAAATCGGTGCTACGACGGAGGGGGTATTGCGGGTGAGCAACACCGGCGGGAGTGTGCTGGAAATTCGGGTGCGTTCCTTGCACCCGGCGCTGGAGGTGGAGGGGGGCGAAACGTTGCATGCGCTGCAGGGCGGGGAAACGGTAGAGATTCCGCTGCGGCTGACGCCGGACAAGGCTTTTCTGGCGGAGGAACCACCTGTGATGGCGTTGCAGGTGGAAAGCAATGTGGGAACGGAAGAGGTCACGGCAGTCTATCGCGTGCATCGCCCAGTGTTGCATGTAGAGCGTCTGGACTTCGGCGAAGTGGAAGAAGGGCGAACAGCGAAACGCGTGTTGCGGGTGAGCAACACCGGCGGGAGTGTGCTGGAATTTCGGGCGCGCTCCCTGCACCCGGCGCTGGAGGTAGAAGGGAGCAACGCCCTGCATACGGTGCGGGGCGGGGAGGTGGTGGAAATCCCCTTGCGGTTGACGCCGGACGAGGCGTTTTTGGCAGATGAGCCGCCCGAAATAGCGCTTCAGGTGGAGAGCAATGTGGGGAGCCAAGAAATCAGAGTTGCGTATCACATCTATCGGCCGCCCCGTCTGGAAATCGTGACGAAGGGTGGACTGGATTTCGGGAGAGTACAACCTGGCAAGGGAGCAACGTGCACTTTACAGATACGAAATGCAGGGGATAAAGTCTTGCAAGGGGAAGTGCGGGGCAGCCACCCAACCCTGCGAGTTGTGGATGGAAAAGAGCGTTTTACCTGCGCGGCAGGAGAAACAGCCAGGATTCGCTTGTCCCTCACGCCCACTCAGGCGTTCCGGCCGGGCATAGGGCTTCCTCTCACGGTAAATGTGAGAAGTAACGGTGGTGCGGCCATAGTACCGGTGCGCTACCGCCCTGCGCTCCCGCCGTTGAAGCGCATTACCCCTCCACGGGCAGAAACCTTGGAGGTAGTTGCTCGTTTGGGGAAGGGCACAATGAATGTTATGGCTTGGTCGCCCGATGGGAAACAGTGGGCGGTGGGCTCGTCCATTGGAGTTTACCTCTATGATGCGGCCACTGGCCAGCAAACGGCCTTCTGGGAAACCAATACCTGGGTGACCAGCGTGGCATTCTCACCGACCGGTGTGCAATTGGCTTCTGGGGCGACGGATGGTACGGTGCGTCTGTGGCGGGTCTCGGACGGGTCGTTGGTGCGTACACTGGAGGGACATGAATATGGAGTGAGCAGCGTGGTGTTCTCGCCGGACGGTACGCTGCTAGCCTCAGGGTCTGGTGATCGTACGGTGAAGTTGTGGCGGATCTCGGACGGGGCGTTAGTGCGTACGCTGGAAGGGCATACAGATGGGGTGAGAAGCGTGGCGTTCTCACCGGACGGTGCGTTGCTGGCCTCAGGGTCTGGTGATCGTACGGTGAAGTTGTGGCGGGTCTCGGACGGGGCGTTAGTGCGTACGTTGGAGGGGCATACGGAGAATGTGCATAGGGGGGTGTTGAGCGTAGCGTTCTCGCCGGACGGTACGCTGCTGGCCTCAGGGTCTGAGAATCGTACGGTGAAGTTGTGGCGGGTCTCGGACGGGACGTGGGTGCGCACCCTGAAGGGGCATACGGACAGCGTGACCAGCGTAGCCTTCTCACCGGACGGGCAGCTGGTGGCCTCGCTGGGCGGGCACGGTACGGTGCAGCTGTGGCGGGTCTCGGATGGGACATTGGTGCATACGCTGGAGGGGCACACAGGCTGGGCGAATAGCGTGGTGTTCTCCCCGAATGGGTTGCTACTGGCCTTCGTGGAGGGGGTGTGGGGAAATGGCACGGTAAAGTTGTGGCGGGTCTCGGATGGGACGCTGGTGCGCACCCTGAAAGGGCATACGGCTAGGGTGAGGAGCGTGGTCTTCTCGCCGGACGGGTTGCTGCTGGCCTCCGCGGAGGAGAGGGGGGCGGGAAATGGCGCGGTGAAGTTGTGGCGGGTCTCAGATGGGATGCTGGTACGGGATTTGAGTTGGGCGGGAAGCGTAGCGTTCTCACCGGACGGTGCGTTGCTGGCCTTGGGAGAGACGGGAGTGTTGGGCACGGTGAAGTTATTGCGGGCGTCGGACGGGGCGTTGGTGCGTACGTTGGAGGGGCATACAGGCTGGGCGAATAGCGTGAATAGCGTGGTGTTCTCACCGGACGGTGCGTTGCTGGCCTTGGGAGAGACGGGAGTGTTGGGCACGGTGAAGTTATTGCGGGCGTCGGACGGGGCGTTGGCGCGTACGTTGGAGGGGCATACAGGCTGGGCGAATAGCGTGGTGTTCTCACCGAACGGTGCATTGTTGGCCTCCGGGAAGGGGATGGAGAAAAATGGCACGGTGGAGTTGTGGCGGGTGTCGGACGGGGCATTGGTGCGTACGCTGGAAGGACACACAAGTGGCGTGTGGAGTGTGGCGTTCTCGCCGGATGGTACGCTTTTGGCCTCTGGATCGTTGGATAAGACGGTGCGTCTGTGGCGGGTGTCGGACGGGGCGTTGGTGCGAACGTTGGAGGGGCATACAGGTGAGGTGGGAAGCGTAGCGTTTTCACTGGACGGTGCACTGGTGGTCTCGGGAGCAAATGACGAAACAGTGCGGCTGTGGCGAGTATCGGATGGACAGTTATTGTGTACTCTGGAGGGGCATACGGGCGGCGTGACCAGCGTAGCCTTTTCTCCCGATGGCACCTTGTTGGCTTCAGGTTCTTCTGACGGCACCATCCGCCTGTGGGGCATTCCTGAATGATCTCTAATCTAAGAAGGTGAATTGACCATGCAAAAAAGCGGTCAGTGGACCGGGCAATCAATCGGTGAGTACATCCTGGGGCCTTTGCTGGGCGGCGGCGGCTTTGCCGAAGTTTATCTGGCTCATCGCCGGGGGGATTCCACCTGGAAGGTCGCCATCAAAATCCTGCGCACGGAGGGACGCTCGGAGGAAGAAATCGCCGAATTCCGGAGGCGGTTTGAACTCGAGGCTAGGATTTGTTTCGAACACAATCTCCCCTATGTCATTCACGTCTTGGAAAAGAAGCCCAGGGAATGGGAAGGACGTCCCTGCCAGATCATGGCCTACCTGCCCGGCGGCAGCCTGGCCGATTGGATCAAACGTATCCGTCAGGGAGAAGAGCCGCAGGTGGACATCGAGACGGCGATTCGTGTTGGGCGCGAAATAGCGATGGGGCTACGGGCATTGCATCAAAAAGGGTGGATTCATCGGGACGTCAAGCCGCGCAATATCCTGCTGACCAAAGAGAGGCAGGTGGTCATTGGCGATTTGGGGCTGGTGCAGACCACAGAATCGGCGATGCAACGGTTGAGGAGTGGTTCATTGGCTATACCCTTGGGGGATTCTGCCTATAGACCGCCTGAGCAGGCTGCCGGGAAAGTTTCCATACCGGCTTCGGATGTCTATATGTGGGGAAGCACCTTGTTTGAGTTGCTGACCTTAAAGAAGTATAGCCTTCATAAAAACATACGGCTACGTGAATATCGCCCTGATGCGCCGGGCTGGTTGGATGACGTCGTGGCGACGGCGCTGCGCGAAGTGCCGGAGGAGCGCTTCCAGGGCATGGATGCAGTATTGCGATCGCTCGACAACCAGCGGGTAGTGAACGCGCCCGTCCCGCAACGGCTTTCTTTGCCTTTGGATACGCGCTCGTTGCAATTTCCCCGTGGGCGGTGGGTGCACCGTTTGGAGGATTTCCCGAAACAGGCCGAGGCAGACTGGGGGTCGCTGGTGGACTATTTTCTCCAGGGGCGGGTCAGCCGGTGGTTGAAGTACGTGGTCAAGAAGTTGGAGGAAGACAACCGTTATGCCGATGCGGACATGTGGCGGGAACATGTAGGGCGGGCGCAAACGGCTATGGGTAGCGTGGTGGAAGAAGACCCTCTGAGCCAGCATACGGCGCTGACGGCCTTTTTGGTCGGGACACCCGGTTTCAAGTCGCCTCGTATAGATGCTCCTCCTGCATTGGATCTCGGGGCGCTGGATGTCGGGATGGAAGCGGAGCGCGAAATTGCCATGAAAGTGAGCAACACGGGCGGTGGGGTGCTGGTGTTCCGCTTGCGGTGCGAGCATCCGGCATTGCAAGGCCCCGAGCCAGAGCATTTGTATCATCTGGGTGCCGGGGAATCCGTAGACGTGCTCTTACACCTGTCCCTTGACAAGGCATTGTTGGACGAGCCGCCTTTGGCCGTAACGTTGGAGAGCAACGTTGGTACGCGGCAGGTAGCGCTGACTTATCGGGTGAAGCGTCCTGCTTTGAAAGTTGCACTGTTGGATTTCGGGAAGGTCGACACAGGCACGACGGCAGAAAGCGCCCTGCGGGTAAGCAACACCGGCGGCAGCGTGCTGGAATTTCGGGTGCACAGCCTGCACCCGGCGCTGGAGGTGGAGGGGGGCGACGCCCTGCATACGGTGCGCGGCGGGGAGGTGGTGGAAATTCCCTTGCGGTTGACGCCGGACGAGGCGTTTTTGGCAAAACCACCGCCCACAGTAACGCTGCAGGTGGAAAGCAATGTGGGGACGGAGGAAGTCACGGTAGCCTATCGCGTGCGCCGGCCCGTGTTGCACATCCGGCCTGCCCGACGGCTGGATTTTGGTGTGTTGGAGGTGGATGAGCCGCAGACCCGCACGCTGACCGTGGAGAACAGGGGCGGCAGCGTGCTTCGGGGCAAGGCCAGCAGCAGCCATGCGGTTTTGGACGTTGCTCCGATGGCCTTTGCCTGCGCGGCGGGTGAACGGGCGAAATTGCAGGTGACGTTGCGGCCCAATGCCGAAGCGTTGAGTGCCCGCCCTCAACTGAGCGTGAGCGTAGAAAGCAACGGTGGCAACCAACGGATAGCGGTGCTCTACGACCCCGACCCTCTGCTACGCCTGCACGCCCGGGAAATCTTCAAACAAGCATTAAGCGAAAAGCGTTGGGCGCAAGCCGAAACGGCGTTGGAAGAGTTGGAAGGATCGGGGGATGAAGAGGAATTCGAGCAAGCGCGAACGGAATACCGCCGGGCGCGTCAGCGGGCGGCAGTGAGAGTTTTTGAGGTTGCTCTGGCTGCAGGGCAGCAGGAGCGGGCACGACAGGCCGTCGAGGAGTTGCGCACGTGGAGGAATGAGGATCAGGTTGCAGAAATGGAAAGGCGCTTGCAAAAAGCATCGGCTCAGCTTCAGGACAAAAATGAATCGCCTCGTCCCTCTGCCAAGATGTGGCAAATTGCTGGTGTAGTGATAATTTTGTTAGCAGTTGTATGGGCCATGGGAGAAGCGGAAAGTTCAGGGCGTACACCGCCAGCTATTGGAGAAGTAGTGCCAACAAAAACTGCTACTATCCGGCCCACTTCAACGTTGGTACCGTCTTTACCGCCTGTGGCTGTGGTAGAGGTGCCGACGAAAACGGCTACTGTGTGGCCTACATCGGCACCTACACTGGCGCCTACACCGACCTTAGTACTTCAACCTATTACTGCAGATCGTGCAGTAAGACAAATAGCCTCGTGGAAAGCAACAGATGCCTATCTGCTAGGGGACTGGATTCATGGTCTGGTGGTGGAGAGCGTGGCGTTTTCCTCTGATGGTATGCTCTTGGTTTCAGGGGCTTCGAACATAGAGTGGAATGAAGACTCAGTAGCAATTTGGGGAGCACGGGATGGTAAATTAATCAAAACCTTGGACGGGGCCGGTGCTGCGTTGAGTGTGGTGTTTTCACCAGACGGATCGCTACTGGCTGCAGGATTGGCTGATGGCATGGTGCGACTATGGCGGCCGTTGGATGGGGATTTGACACTAACGCTAGAAGGGTATATGAACTGGGCAGGGGACGTGGCATTTTCTCCAGATGGTAGACTTTTGGCCGCGGGGTCAAGTGGTGGTACGGTGTTTTTGTGGCAGGTAAATGATGGAGCGTTAGTACGGATGTTGCAGGGGCATGGAGGGAGTGTGTGGAGTGTGACTTTTTCGCCGGATGGAAAACTGCTGGCCTCGGGGTCATGGGATAAAGATGTGCGATTGTGGCGGGTCTCGGACGGAGCGCTGCTGAGGACGCTGGAGGGACATACGAAGGGAGTATTGAGTGTGGCATTCTCGCCAGATGGGACTTTGCTGGCCTCGGGGGCTGGTGACAAGACGGTGAAGTTGTGGCGGGTATCAGATGGACAGTTGTTGCGTACTCTGGAGGGGCATATGAGTGCTGTGAACAGCGTAGCCTTCTCGCCAGATGGGGCTTTGCTGGCTTCAGGGTCTGGTGATCACACGGTGCGACTGTGGCGAGTATCGGATGGACAGTTGTTGCGTACTCTGGAGGGGCATACGGGCGGCGTGACCAGCGTAGCCTTTTCTCCCGACGGCACGTTGCTGGCTTCAGGTTCTTCTGATGGCACCATCTGCCTGTGGGGTGTGCCGTGAAACTCCTCGCGTTAGGAGGGGGTAATGGCGAGTAAAGGTGCTTGGAGTGGAAGCGTGGAAATGCAGAGTCAGGAAGGCTACAGGTTGAAGCCAGCCGTGTGGAGTATCTATATGCCAAAGTGGCGCTCTCGCGGTTCCCCTGCTGTGGGGCAATTTTGGGGCTTCAGTCGCCAATGAGGGCAAGTGAGCTTTACCCCACCGCCTGCAACTCGCCGTTGCTTTCCACCTCGGTGAGCGCTACGAAAATCTGCGGGCGGCGGCGGGTTTCGTTGAATAGATACGACTTGAGCATCTGGGTGACA
>Ga0256833_1003344_pt1 | contig 10985 bp, 9 predicted proteins | sample 356284metaG_FD_190535 | JGI IMG/M metagenome (GOLD analysis project Ga0256833, IMG submission 190535) | Hydrothermal vent microbial communities from Mid Atlantic Ridge, Atlantic Ocean - 356-284 | ecosystem: Environmental > Aquatic > Marine > Hydrothermal vents | place: Atlantic Ocean: Mid...
AGTGCAATTAATATTATGAGTGTGTTTAGCCTACATGGCTACGCTTCGCTACGACCATTTCGGTTCCGAAGCTACAAACAACAAGCAGTTGTTGTTTGCTTAACGCTTCTCATCTTATTAAGTGCAAACTTAGTGAGAAAGTAGGAAGTAGGAGGTAGGAGTGAGATCCACCACCAAAACCTATAGCTTATAAGATTGTAATTTTACAGCAGTAAAGAAGTGAGATGGTAAGAAATAGGGTTAACTCCTACTTCCTACCTACTCACTCCTACTTATGTTTAGGCTCTTAACAATAGTAAGTTGAAATTACTTCTATTTATAAGTTAAACTCTTAGCCAAGAGAAGCAAGTCTTTTTAGGAAGCTTTGCTTCTCTTGGTGGTGCTGTTAGAGGAGGGGTCACACCCAGCTCCATTCCGAACCTGGAAGTTAAGCCCTCCATCGCCGATAATACTGCCGGCTACGCTGGTGGGAATGTAGGTCAGTGCCATCTTGAGAGTTTATTGATACTTCTTTTTTAGTTTTCTTTTTATTTTTTTGTTTAAATTAAAATCGCCCATTCAAATCATAAGTGCAATCCAGCTCAAACTAAGCAGCTAATTCCTTAGCAAACTCTTCAAAAAATACTTCCTAATCCAGAACTGTGCAAAACAAGTCGCATCAAGACAATACCGAGCTTTGCGTTGGGATTTTAGCCACATGAAATCTTACTTTAAACTCTGAGATATGTCCATAACTCTATGTATACTTTAGAGTCATACAAATATTTTAAGCTGAAATAAATGAAAATAAGTGTAAGATTCAAAAATAGACAAAAAAGGAATAGATTTGACTATTTTATTGGGTGATATTGCAACGGTTCGTACAGGCTTGGTTGTAGCACGCAAGAAGGCTAAGCTGGACTCCCTGCACCATATAGCGTATGAGCAGATCTCTTTACGTTACTTTAGTAGCGGAATAAAGTTGGATAAACCAGAAAAAGAGAAAGATGTATTTATCGCGTCTGAAGAGATTGCCGGTAAATATATGACGCAGGAGGGGGATGTGGTTGTACGCCTTCGTGCACCCAGTTCCGCAGTCTATATAGAAAAAGAAGATGAAGGTTTACTGATTCATTCTCTCTTGGCTGTGATTCGCGTGCATAGCAACCAAATCGATGCAAAATACCTTGCTTACTATCTCAATGCACAGACAACGCAGCGTATTTTAAAACAAGACGTGAAAGGGACTGCCATTCCTATGTTAAAGACGAAGGATTTGGAACAGTTGCTTATCACACTCCCTCCTATAGAAAAGCAAAAAGAGTTGATTCAATTTTTGGCGCTTGCGGACAAAGAGAGGGCACTGCTTAATCATTTGGCCCAAGAAAAACAACGACTTTCACAAGCTGTTCTCGATACAATTATACAACAACACAAGGAAGACTGACCATGCAAAAAACGACACAAGAGACTATCAACAACATCGTTTGGAGAGCCTGCGATACATTTAGGGGGACGATGGATAGTAATGAGTACAAAGACTATGTATTGACGATGCTGTTCGTGAAGTATCTTTCTGACTTCTACAAAGAGAAGCTGGAGGGGTTGTATGAGAAGTATAAGGGCAACCAAGAACGGATTGCCAAAAGTCTGAAGCGTGAAAAGTTCGTACTCGATGAGCGTTGCACCTTTGACTATTTGCTCAAGCATAAGGAGGCTCCCAATATCGGGGAAATCATCAACAAAGCGTTGGAGCGTATCGAAGAGGACAACAAAGAGAAGCTGGAGGGGATCTTCCGCAATGTGGACTTCAACTCCGAGACCAAGCTGGGCGGTACCAAAGAGCGTAATGCCATCCTCAAACACCTATTGGAGGACTTTTCCAACGAAAAGTTGAACTTGCGACCCTCCATGTTGGAGGATAATGATGTAATCGGGGATGCGTATGAGTATCTCATCGCCCATTTTGCCTCGGATGCGGGGAAGAAAGGGGGAGAGTTCTTTACTCCAAGTACTGTCTCTACACTGCTTGCCAAACTGGTACAAGCCAAAGAGGGAGATCGTATCTATGATCCTACCTGCGGTTCAGGCTCTTTGCTCATCAAAGCGTCCAAAGAAGTAGGCAACGAGAACTTCGCCATCTATGGACAAGAGAAAAACGGACAGACCCATGCTCTGTGTAAGATGAATATGTTCCTTCATGAGATCAATGACGCCAACATCGCCTGGGGTGACACCCTGCGTAATCCACTACACATAGAGAACGACCACCTCATGAAGTTTGATGTGGTGGTTGCCAATCCACCTTTTTCGCTGGACAAATGGGGTGCAGATGATCTGACAGAGGATCGTTACGGGCGTTTCAAGTACGGTCTACCGCCCAAGAGCAAGGGCGACTACGCTTTTGTGCAGCATATGTTAGCCTCTCTCAATGCACAGGGTCGCATGGGTGTGGTGCTGCCGCACGGCGTGCTCTTCAGGGGTGCAAGTGAAGGCAAGATACGCAAAGCCATCATCGATGATAATCTTCTTGATGCCGTCATAGGTCTGCCTGCCAATCTCTTCTTCGGTACCGGCATCCCTGCGACGATACTTATCTTCAAAAAGGGCAGAGAGAACACCGATGTGCTCTTCATCGACGCAAGCCGTGAGTTCGACAAAGACAAAAACCAAAACAGCCTGAACGAAACGCACATCACCAAGATACTCGACACCTACCATCAACGCAAAGAGATAGAGAAGTGCTCCCATGTTGCCACCCTTGAAGAGATACGGGAAAACGACTACAATCTAAACATCCCCCGTTATGTGGATACTTTCGAAGAGGAGGAGCTGGTAGATATCGAAGCCACCAAAGCCCAGATCGCCAAGATCGAAGCGGAGCTTGCAGAGGTGAAGCGGCAGATGCAGGGGTATCTGGAGGAGTTGGGGCTATGAGTGAGATACTGCTCTACAAAACAGACAATGATGAGATAAAGCTTGAAGTACGCATCCAAAACGAGACAATATGGCTTACCCAAAAGCAAATAGCGGAACTTTTTGATGTGAAAGTCCCTGCTATCTCAAAGCATATCAAAAATATTTTTGAGAGCGGTGAGCTTCAAGAAACTTCAACTGTTTCCAAAATGGAAATAGTTCGACAAGAAGGGAAAAGAGAGGTCAGAAGAGAAGTAGACTTTTATAATCTCGATATGACTATCTCTATAGGTTACCGTGTTAATTCCAAACAAGCTACCAACTTTCGTATATGGGCGACACAGGTTCTCCGGGAGTATATCATCAAAGGCTTTGCGATGGATGATGAGAGGCTTAAAAATCCCGACAATCCTTTCGGCAAAGACTACTTTGATGAGCAGTTGGCACGCATACGAGACATACGCAGTAGTGAGCGGAGATTTTACCAGAAGATTACCGATATCTATGCGCAGTGCAGTAGCGACTATGACCCCAACTCATCAGAGACAAAAGAGTTTTATGCCACAGTGCAAAACAAGCTTCACTTTGCTATCACAGGGCAAACAGCTGCTGAAATAGTATCGCAAAGAGCCGATGCAACCAAGCCAAATATGGGATTGACAAACTGGAAAAACTCACCAAAAGGCAAGATCAGAAAAAGCGATATAGCAGTAGCAAAAAATTATCTAAGCGAAGAGGAGCTAGATACCTACAATCGTATCGTAGAGATGTATCTGAACTTTGCAGAGCTACAAGCCAAAAACAAAAAGATAATGAGACAAAAAGATTGGATAGAGAAGCTGGATGCCTTTTTGAGTATCAATGATAGGGAGATATTGCAAAACAGTGGCACTGTCACAGCCAAACTCGCCAACACATTGGCTCTAAAAGAGTTTGAAAAGTTCAAAGAGACCCAAGAGCAAAACTATGTATCGGATTTCGATACATTTGTAGCAAAAATCGAGGCAAAAAGATGAGCAAAGTAAGAGAGGGCTACAAGCAGACCAAGGTTGGGGTGATTCCTGAAGAGTGGGAGGTTGTGAGGTTGGGGGATGTTGGAGAGGTTATTTCTGGTCTTACATATTCTCCAAAAAATATCGACAAGAACGGAGTGCTAGTGTTACGCTCCTCTAATGTACAAAATAGAAAACTTGTTTTTGACGATAACGTATTTGTTAATGTAGATACTTTGAAATTTAATCCTGTTCAAGAAAATGATATTTTAATTTGTGTACGAAATGGTAGCAAATCACTCATTGGAAAGAATGCTTTAGTAGATAAAGAAAATGAGGGAGTAGCTTTTGGAGCTTTTATGAGTGTTTATAGAAGTCAATATAATGTATATATGTTTCAACTGTTTGACACTCGTATCTATAAGCGAGAAGTGCACCGTAATTTAGGAGCCACAATAAATTCTATTAATGGGAGTGATTTAAAAAAGTTTAAAATCCCCCTCCCACCCCTAAAAGAACAACAAAAAATAGCCCAAATCCTTAGTACTTGGGACAATGCCATCAGCAAACAAGAAGCACTCATCAAAGCCAAAGAGCAACTCAAAAAGGGCTTGATGCATAAGTTGCTTAGTGGTGAGGTGAGGTTTGAGGGGTTTGAGGGGGAGTGGGAAGAGGTTCGGTTGGGGGATATTTCCGATATACAAACTGGCAGTTCTAATCGTGAAGACTCAACAGAAGAAGATGGAAAATATACTTTTTTTGATAGGTCAGAAGATATTAGAACAAGTAGTAGATATTTGTTTGAGGGAGAGGCTGTTATTGTTGCAGGAGAGGGGCAAAGATTTCTTCCAAAATATTTTATAGGAAAATTTGATTTACACCAAAGAACATATTCAATAATGAATTTTAAAAAGAGTATAGGGAAATATATTTTTTATTATATTTGGGAAAATAGTAATTATTTTTTAGCTCAAGCAGTTGGTTCTACGGTGAAATCATTAAGATTACCAATGTTTAAAAAGATGAAAATAAAACTTCCACCTCTAAAAGAACAACAAAAAATAGCCCAAGTCCTCAGCACAGCAGACAAAGAGATAGAGCTACTCAAAAATGAGCTTGAAACACTCAAAGAGCAAAAACGAGGGTTGATGCAGAGGTTGTTGAGTGGGGATGTGAGAACAGATAACATTAAGGAGAAAGTATAATGGCATCACTATTTAATTATGAGAATTTACGAAAGAACACATTTTTAACAGAGAGTTATGATTATATCGCAAAATATGAGTCTAAAAGTGCTAACACTATTTATGTAAGTAGCTATGATAGATTTGATATATTTTTATCACATAGCTACAAAGATAAAGATATTATCCCTGCTCTTAAAAAAGAACTTGAAAGTATGGGGTATACAGTTTATGTAGATTGGATTACAGATAAATTACTAAGCAGAGAAGAGGTGACAAAAGAAACAGCAAAAGTTTTACAAAAAAGAATGCAACAATCTGAGTGTTTGTTTTTTGCAACTTCTGAAAATTCACCAAATTCAAAATGGATGCCGTGGGAACTTGGGTATTTTGATGGAATAAAAAATAAAAGAGTTGCAATCTTGCCTATATCAAAAAATAATAATAATTTTAGTGAATATTTCCAAGGTCAGGAATATTTAGGTCTTTACTGTTGGATTGTGAAAGATAAAAAAGATTATGCAAGAGATGACCTTTTTATCAGGTGTGAAACATATGGAAGTAAGACTTATATAAAAGAATGGTTAAGGAGTACAAACTAATGAATGATATATCAAAAAATGAAAAACTATTAATTGATGAAATTAAAATTATACAAGATGTAATAAAAAGAATGGCAGATAATTCTTTTAAAATTAAGGGTTGGACGGTTACCTTAATTGTAATAACACTTATTTTTAGGGGACAAACAAAATATAATCATTTGTTAGCATTTTTGCCATTGGTATCATTTTGGATTTTAGATACATATTATCTGAGAATAGAAAGAATATATAGGAAGCTTTATGCTTGGGTGATTGAAAATAGACCTCAAAGTAATGAATATCTATTTGATTTAAATCCAAAGAGGTTTGAGAATGATGTAGATAGTTATTTGAAAACTATGTTTTCTATTTCTTTGCGAATGTTTTATGGCGGGTTGTTAGTATTGTTGCTATTTATTGGCTGTTTAGATTTATTAGGAGGTGTATAATGGCAAAGAGACAAGTCTTTTATAGTTTTCATTTTAAAAATGATGTAATGAGAGTTCAGCAAGTTAGAAATATGGGTGTTATTGAAGGCAACACACCAGTTGCACCTAATACTTGGGAGGAAGTTAAAAGAAAAGGAGATGCATCGATTCAAAAATGGATTGATGAGAATATGAAGTATCGCTCTTGTGTTGTTGTGCTTGTTGGATCAGATACAGCTAATAGGAAATGGGTTAGATATGAAATTGAGAAGGCATGGAAAGATGGGAAGGGAGTTGTAGGGATCTATATTCATAATTTAAAATGTCCTCATAATGGATATGGGACAAAAGGACAAAATCCTTTTGAAAGATTTGATTTTGGCAATCGTAAATTTTCCGAAATTGTTAAATGTTATAACCCAAGTTCATATGATGCATATAATGATATTAAAAATAATATTGATGGGTGGATTGAAGAAGCTATTGATATACGGAATAGATATTAAAATGACCATATCCCGACCAGCATCGTTGAGAGGCAAGCCCTACTTAAATCTTCGGGTGATATCGGGATCTGTTGAGAAGATTATAGCACAAAACAATACATTAAGTGTTGAAGGAAATATATGACCCCAAATACCCACGAAACCCAAATCCAGACCAACACCATCGACCTCCTAAAAAATATGGGATACACCTACATCTCTCCGGAAGAGATGACAGAACATAGAAGCAGTAGCCGACAAGTGGTACTCAAGGACATACTACTCAAACAACTCCAAAAGCTCAACGGTTTTGAATACAAAGGAACTCAGTACCCATTTTCTGCAAAAAATATTGCTAAAGCCATAGAGGATTTGGATGTTTCGCTCAATGAAGGTCTGATGACCGCCAATCAGAAGATCAGCGATCAGCTGTTGCTGGGGAATTCTTACAGCGAAGAGCTGAGCGATGGAGTGAAGAAGAGTTTCTCTCTGCACTACATAGACTACAAAAACCCTGAAAACAATGTGTTTCATGTCACAGAGGAGTTCGTAGTAGACAGGGTCAATCAGCAGGAGCAGACCAAGACCAGACGACCCGACCTTGTGCTGTTTGTCAATGGCATACCCTTTGGGGTCATAGAGCTCAAGAGTGCCGTGCGTGAGACAGCCGAGGGGATTTCGCAGATGATCCGTAATCAGGGACAAGATGAGATACCCAATCTTTTCAAATACATACAGATCACACTGGCAGGGAACAACCACTCGCCACAGTACGGGACAACCGGTACACCCAAGAAGTTTTATGCAGTGTGGAAAGAGAAAGAGATAGATCTAAGCGGGGTCGTAAAAGAGCGTACCCCATCGCCACTGGATAAAACAGTGTATGCCCTCTTCTCCAAAGAGCGGGTTATTGCGCTGTTGCACTCCTTTATCATCTTTGATGGCAAAGTTAAAAAGATCGCCCGTTATCAGCAGTTTTTTGCGATAGAGAAGATCATGGATCGTATCGGAAGGCTCGATGCCACAGGCAGACGACGCGGAGGGCTCATCTGGCATACGCAGGGGTCTGGGAAGTCACTGACCATGGTGATGCTCGCCAAGGTGATCAAGCGCAGCATAGCCGGCTCGAAGGTTATTGTGGTGACAGACAGAAAAGACCTTGACAAGCAGATACACGATACTTTCAACAACTCAGAAGTCAAAGCGGCACGGGCACGATCCGGCAGAAACCTGGTAGAGCTGTTGCAGTCGGGGAAATCGGTTATCACCACACTCATCCACAAGTTTGAGAAGGTGAAAAACGAAAATGTTACCTTTGATGACCCAAATACCTTCATCCTCGTCGATGAGTCACACCGTACACAGGGCGGCGACATGCACAAGGCGATGAAAAAGGTCTTTCCTGAAGCATGCTACCTTGGCTTTACCGGAACACCGTTGATGCGAAGAGAAAAGAACTCTTTTGCGAAGTTTGGCGGAGAGATACACCGCTATACCATCAATCAAGCGGTAGAAGATAAAGCGGTGTTACCGTTGCTCTATGAAGGACGGTTGGTTGACCAGTGGGTCAACGATGAAAAAGGACTGGACAGACGCTTTGAGCAAATCGCCCGACACTTGAACGAAGAGCAGCGACTTGACCTCAAGAAGAAGTGGGCACGCTTTCAGAAAGTGGCATCAAGTGAGCGGCGGCTTGAGATGATCATGTTTGACATCAATGAAGATATCAAAAAACGGCTTCAGGGTACAGGGTTTAAAGCGATGCTGGCGACCAGTTCTAAGTATGAAGCCATCAAGTACCATAAACTCTTTGAGGAGATGGGCGATGTCCGGACGGCATATGTCATCTCGGCACCCGACAGCAGAGAGGGGCACTCTGAAGTGGACGAGGAGAACAAAGCCTTTATTTTGGAGGAGTGGAACAGACTGCTTAAAAAGTATGGTGATGAAGAGAAGTATCTGGACAAGGTCAAAGATGAGTTCATCAACGGAGAGGAGATAGAGCTGCTCATTGTGGTGGAGAAACTGCTCACCGGGTTTGACGCACCCAGAGCGTCGGTGCTCTACATAGACAAACTGCTCAAAGAGCATAATCTCCTGCAAGCCATCGCACGGGTGAACCGTCTCTATGAGGGAAAAGACTTTGGGTTCATTGTCGATTACCGTGGGTTGCTGGGAGATCTGGATAAGGCACTCAATGACTACTCCGGACTGGCGGACTTTGATGAAGAAGATATAGAAGGGGCGGTCTTTGACATCAAAGAGGAGATCGCCAAGGTCAAGACCTACTACAGTTACCTTGAAGAGCTCTTTGATGAGGTAGAAAACAAGCAAGACCAAGAGAGCTATGAAGTCTTTTTGGCAGATGAAGAGAAACGGAAGCTCTTTTACGACTACCTTTCACACTATGCCAGAGCATTGAAGCTGGCACTCTCCAGCGACAAGATAGAAGAGGTCTTTGATGCTGCGCAGATCGCTGAATATAAAGAGAAAATGAAGTTTTATGCACAGCTTCGTAAAGCAGTACGCATACGCTACTATGAGCAGGTGGACTTCGGGAAGTATGAGAAGCAGATGCAAAAACTGCTCGATACATTTATCTCTTCAGATGAAGTCAATCAGCTTACCAAACTGGTCAATATCTTCGATGAGGAGTTTGAAGCGGAGCTGAAGAGGGTCGTAGGAGATAACGCTAGAGCCGATGCCATCCTCAGTGCCACGACAGCGGTCATTACCGAAAAACGAGAAAGCAATCCCGCCTACTATGACAAACTCTCCAAACGAATACAAGAGATCATCAAGGAGTATAAAGAGAAACGCCTCACCGAAGAGGAGAAACTCAAACATGCCAAAGAGATACGCCGGATGTTGATTGAAGGGGAAGGGGAGGAGACAGGCAGTTACCCCAAAAGCATTCGGCACAATGCTCCTGCCCGTGCGTTTTATGACAACCTTAAAGCAAAGTTTTCCGAAGCGATGAACCGTGTGGACGAACGCATTTTGGTAGCGGAAGCACCATTAACGTACGGTAGTAAACCGCAAGATGACCTTTTGACACAAACGGTACTGAAGATCGCGGATATTTTCAAAGAGGCATCCAGAAAACCAGACTGGAAAAACAACAGAGATATGCGTAACAAAATAGAAGGGGCGATCGAAGATCTGTTCTGGGAGATGGAGGATACCTATGGGTTGAAGTTTGATGACAGTAATGCTTTGTTGGCAACCATACAGCAGATAGGAATCAGCAACTATGAGTAATAACATTACGATCATTCGTAAAGATATCAAACACATTAACCTCAAAGTCAAACCAAGTGGTGAAGTGATCTTAACCGTTCCCAGACATAGTGATGAGAGAGATATTGCATATGTATTGAAAAAAAGAGCGGCGTGGATTGATAAGAAGATCGCTTTTTTTGAAGCACACAGAGATAAGGGTGAAAAAGAGTATGTGAGTGGCGAGAATGTACGTTATCTGGGGCGAAACTACCGCTTGAAGATCATAGAGAGTCAAGAGGAGGATGTCAAGCTCCAAAGAGGGTATGTGCAGATTTTTGTCAGGCATAAAGATGATTTTGTGCGTAAAAAGAGACTGTTAAAGCAGTGGTACTTGCAAAAAGCCGATTACCATTTTCATAAAGCGATGGAGAAGTATCAACCCCTTGTACAAAAAGAGATAGACCGCATCTCTATTCGTGAGATGAAAACCCGATGGGGAAGCTGTAACTCATCAAAGGGGTATATCAATCTCAATCTAAAACTGATAGAGAAGCCTACGGAGTGCATAGAGTATGTGGTATTTCATGAACTGGTACATTTGGTACATGCCGACCACAGTCGCCGTTTTTATGCCTACCTAGATCTGTTTATGCCGGACTGGAAAAAGAGAAAGGAGAGACTAGAGTCTACCATGTAACGAGAGACTTTCCCACCCTTTGCGTGAATATCCAGACTTGGTATCTTGCAGCTCACCCATAGGTAGTCAGGGATACTATAATTCACCGTTGACAGTATGGTGTGGGTGCTGTTAGAATTATTATTTGTAAATGAGGTGGATGTATAGGTGGCTTTACTTTTTGATTAAATTATAGTAAAATATATTTAACGATTTAATTTAAAAGTAGTAAAATGAAAGATATATTAGATTTAGCACAACGATTATACCGACTCAAGAGAAATCAAAAACTACCAAAATATAAAAGGTTTCTCTATAAAGATTTATTAAACTCAAAGGCAAAAATAACAGGTCTTTATGGGAGTAGAGGGGTTGGTAAAACTACACTTTTGTTGCAAGTGTTAGAAGAGTTGGATTATGAAGAGAAACTTTATATCTCTTGTGATCATCCTATCTTTTATGAAGTCTCATTGTTTGATTTTATCGATCATTACTCCAAATATGGTGGCGAAGTAATTG
>Ga0256833_1003345_pt1 | contig 10983 bp, 9 predicted proteins | sample 356284metaG_FD_190535 | JGI IMG/M metagenome (GOLD analysis project Ga0256833, IMG submission 190535) | Hydrothermal vent microbial communities from Mid Atlantic Ridge, Atlantic Ocean - 356-284 | ecosystem: Environmental > Aquatic > Marine > Hydrothermal vents | place: Atlantic Ocean: Mid...
GAGCCAGTAGACCACACTCGCGAGTTTATCATGACTCATCAGAAACTTGAGCAGCGAGGTTAGTGCGGAGAAGAATGCATTGACTATTATACCGGCGAGAATGAGTGAGACGGGGCTTATTCTGCCCCCTATTTTAGCAAGAGACGTTGTCAAAAACACGGCGAGCAGGGCAAAAGCAAACGCTAAGGGAGTAACGCCCAGACCGAGGGAGAATCCTATTGCCAGGGCAGCTCCAAAGGCGGCCCCGGAGGAAATCCCTAAAATATAGCTGTTGACGAGGGGGTTCCTGAATATTGCCTGGAGAACAGCTCCAGAGACTGCTAAAGCCGAGCCCACCATCATGGCTAAAAGGACCCGGGGAAGTCTTATCTCAAACAGAATTACACGATAAACGCCAGGATAATGATTTTGAATATCAAGATTTAATCTTCCGAGGGTTATCTTGGTCAGGGCCGTGGAGGCAAGCTGTGCGGTTTTTATCAGGAGCATGTTGATAATTGCGGGAAGCGGGATGTGATAAGACCCTATACACAGGCTTATGAGCAGGGAAAAGACGGGGGAAATTAAAAGAAAAAGGAAGAGGAGCCTTTTCATCTTCATGTTCATTGATTAACCCTCCATGCCGTAGAATCTCTTGATGAGCTCCTGATATATTGGCTTCCAGTCCGGGTAGTACCCGGGATAGATCGCATGGCCGAAGGCATAGATTCCGGTAACAAATCTGGGTCCGTAGAGAGCCGCTGCATTCTTTGACCATGAGCTCACCAGTATTCCAACGACATGGCCGTCTTTAACGGCTTTGATCTGCTGCCATCTTGGATCGCTCTTTATCTTTTCCACAGCTTCACTGAGCCTCTCTGCATCCCAATCAACCACTATTAAAATGTCTGTCTTGTTCCCGAAGTATGCTATGAGCTTTTCAAGGTCAAACTTTGGATACTGGGTTGAGAAGTTGTAGTCGAACGCAACGTTGTGCGCTCCCACAAGCTCCGCGGTTTGGGCATATGCCGAGCCCCTGTATGCTATGCTTATTTCTCCCGTTGCGTATTTCCCTGTTATGGATGATCCATAGACTACGAGAACGTTCTTCTTTTTATCGGCGGGTATCCTGCTCGCTATGTCCAAGGCTTCGTTGTAGTACTTCTCCAGGAAGCTCGCCAGTTCTTCAGCCCTCTTCTCTTTATCAAAGACTTTTCCAAGCACTCTTATGATTCTGATGTTCTCGTAGGGCATTTCTGTTCCGGTTGCATTGGAGTCTGGGATTCCAAATGCAAGAACCTTGATCCCAAGTTCTTTAGATCTCTCAATAACATCCTGCTCACCCTTGGTAAAGCCTCCCTTCCAGCGCCCCATCAGGATTAAATCGGGTTTGAGGCCGGCCACGGTTTCCCAGTTGATGGCTTTTTCCCAGGTTGTCCCGACGGTGGGTTTTTTCCTGATGTTTTCTGGCAGAAACTGGTCGTAGGGCACGTATTTCCCTATGCCAACGATTCTATCTGCGACTCCAAGGCAGTACATTACCTCTGCCCAATAACCGTTGAGGGCTATGACCCTCTCAGGCGGCTTTTCAAAGGTTATTTTTCTGCCCATTGAATCCATTACTGTTACCGGAGCGTTGTATTTAACCCCGTAGAAGTTCTCAAACAGCTCTTTTGCCACCGGCTTCCAGTCCGGGTAATATTCGGGATAGATGATGTTAGCCATCTGATAAACGCCTACTATTATCCTCGGCCCCCAGTCCAGGAATCCGTTGGAACCTGCTAAAATCCCATAGACATGGCCTTCTTTTACGGCTTTAATTGCCCTCCATCTTGGGTCTGTTCTGATTGCACTTAATGCCCTGTCGAGCCTCTCTTTACTGAATGAAGTGAGGATTAGGACATCCGTTTTATTCCCCCAATAGGCTATTATTCTTTCAAGATCGAGCTTTGGCCATGGTGTGTTGAACTTTTTGTCAAAAGCCAGGTTATGAGCACCTACAAGCTGGACTATGCTTGCCCATGCACTACCGTTTGCATACATTGTGATTGGCTTGTTCATATCTATCGGGGCGTTTATCATAAGGACGTTCTTTAGCTTGTTATTGGGTATTTGGCTGGTTATCTTTTTAACTTCATCCAGCTTTTCCTTCATCCATCTTGCGAGTTCTTCAGCCTTTTTCTCCCTTCCGAAGACTTTTCCAAGGAGCTCAACGATCCTAATGTTATCTTTAACACTCTTTGCCGTGAGTGCTATTACGGGTATGCCAAGCTGCTCCGCTTTTTTTATGGTTTCTGCATCTGCATACTTCCCGCCATACCAGTCAATTATTATGAGGTCAGGTTTGAGCCCGGCTACTGTTTCCCAGTTCAGGCCTTTGAAGTTGCTACCTACGACGGGTTTTTTTCTGACGTCTTCTGGGACATATGGATCATGGGGTATGTACCTTCCTATTCCAACTATCCTTTTTTGAACGCCAAGAATTGAGAGTATCTCTGCCCAGTAAGTACTCAGGACTACAACCCTTTCAGGGGACTTTTCTATAGTGACTTTTCTTCCTGCAAAATCTGTAATGGTTAGGGGATATCCGGTCTTGCTGGTGGTTGTTGGAGTGGTTTTTTGTTCTTGGACATTTTGAGCTGGCTTAATACTGCTTGATGTGGCTTTGGTAGCTTTTTCACTTATGCACCCGGCACTAAAGACGCTGAAAACTAAAACTGAGAGCATAAGCAACGCCAAGAGTTTTTTGCTACTCTTCATCAATTTCACCACCAATCGTGCTACTAATTTGGTCATTGGTATTATCATACAGGAATCAAAGCGGGAATTTTTAACGCTTTTTAAAACGGTGGGTTCTCAACCCATAGTTAAGATGGTTCCATTGAGATGAACCTCAATCCCGAGGCTCTCAAGTCTCTCTTTCAGCTCTAAAAGCTCCCCCTCGGGCCAGCAGTGTTCCAAACACCAGCTCTCATCCCTCGGGTTGGTTAGAGGCCCCCCTACGAGGGGATTAAGGACGACGTGGAAGTCTGTTTCAACTCTCCTCAAGCTCTCCTCTATGTGGGGCCACGCGTTCATCTCCTTCGCCACCGGGATTCTAAGCTCGAGCGGGATCCCATGATCCGAAACGACTTCAAGCCCCCTGAGGAAGAGCTTCCAGAGTTTTTCTGTAGGCTTTTCGGGAAGGCCGTAGAGTTCCGGCGGTGCCTTGAGGTCAGTGGCGATGTGATCCACCAGACCGGCCGCTAGGAGTTTTTCGAGGGGACCAATGAGGGTAAGGTTGGTGTTCAGACTAACCGGGACGTCGAGAAGCTTCACTTCGGCGAAGAGCGAGCCCAGTTCTCGCCATTGCATCAGCGGCTCGCCACCGGTGACGTGGAAGTAGTCCACCATGAAAGCCGAAGCTTCGAGATCCTCGAGGAGTTGGTCCCCGTCAAGCCTGAAGCAGTTGAGTCCTTCGGCGATACGCCAGTTGTGGCAGAAGGGGCACTTGAGGTTGCACCCGCAGAGCCACAGGGTGAAGGTAACGCTCCCGTGAACGTCAACCATGCTCACACTTTTCCAGCCTGCGGTGAGCATTAAACCACCTCCAAAAAGGATCAGGAGGGGTAGTGCCTCCTTGTCCAGAACTCCTTCTTCCTGAAGGGGTTCCAGTTCTTTAGGGGTCTGTAGTAGCCGATTATTCTGCTCCATATCTCGACGTTCTCGCTTCCGCAGCGCGGGCAGTGGGTGTGAAGGCCGGTAGTTGAAAATTTACAGTCGTTGCAGACGGTTAAAGCCGGAGTGTAGCTCCAGTACACGAGTTCGGTTCTCATGAGTCTCCTTGTGAGTTTTGCCAGTGCTTCTGGATCCGGCTCCTCTCCGAGGAATATGTGCATCATCACACCTCCGGTAAAGATTCTCTGAACCTTCTCCTCTATGCGTATCCTGTCACCAAGCTCAAGCGAGCCGTAGTAGGGGGCTATGCTAGTGGAGTAAATCGGGTTCTCGGGGTCATTGAGATACTCTTTAAGCTCGGGAAAGTCGTGTAGGTCCTTCACGGCGAGCTTTGCCGCGGCGCTCTCGCCGGGAACCTCCTCCACGTTCCATGGAATGCCGGTTTCTCTCATCCACTCCCTCGCTTTGGAAGTCGCGAATTCGACCATCTCCTTCATGAGTTCAGCGGCCCTAAGCCAGTCCCTCCTGCTTCCTTCCTCCCAGAGCTTTGGCTTGTTGAGGTAAATTGCAACGGCCTCAGGAAGGCCAAGGATCCCCACCGTGTTGAAGTGACTGCTCGGGAACTCCTCAAGATAGAGGCGAATCATGCTGTACATGTGGCGGTAATTCGTTATCAGCCTCATGTAGCGCTCCCTGAACCAGTCGGTGGTTCTCCCGACTGTTTCAAGGACATGTTCGTACTCTTTCCAGAAGGCATTGTCGTTTCCATTGGCCTTGAGTGCAAGCCTAGGGAGGTTCACCGTCGTAACGTTCACAGAGCCCGTAACGTCAGGCATCGCCCATAGGCCGCCGAAGCGCCCCCGCTCGAGTCTTTCAATGGCCTCTTCCCCGACGCTCTTTTTGGAAACTCCAAAAGCGAGTGTCATCTCCGTTTTGTCAATGGCTATCCTGCAGCACATTGAGAAGCTTGCGTCAGGATCCACGACGTTCGTGTTGAGCCAGTAAAAGCTTCCGCGCTTTGCGGCTGTTGTAAAGACGGCCTCGAAGACCTCCGGGTCGTCCCAGAGCATTTTAGCTGTGACCATCAGGGTGGGGATAGGAAACGTGAAGGGCTGACCTATCGCATCACCCTCTCTTAGCACTTCAGTCAGGGCTATGAAGAACTCCTTGGCTTCTCTCTCGTACTCACCGAGGGGTTCGACCTTCTTTCCAGCGTAGACCGCGCGGTCGCCCTCGAGCATCTTCTTGGGAGCGTCGAGAGTTACGGTAAAGTTGGTAAACGGAGTTTGGAGGCCAATTCTCGTTGGATAGTTGAGGTTGTAAACCAGCCTTTGAATCTGCTGTTTGATTTTACGCCTGCCGAGGCTCTCCTTCCTTATGAACGGTCCGGCATACCACTCGACGCTTGAGAGGGCCTGAGCGCCGCTGAAGTAGTGCTGCATGGTTATAAGATAGTTGGCTATATGGTCGACGTAGGTGTCGAAGTGTTTAGCGGGCCTCGAGACGATTGTCGGGGTTTTGAGGCCATTCTCGAGGAGTCTCGCCGTGCTGTGGCCGGTGCAGTAAGGGATGTAGAGGCTGTAGGGAAGCTTGTGGATGTAGATATCGCCGCTGAAGTGGGCATTTCTTCCCCCTTCTGGAATGAGTGAGAGGCTCTCCTTTAGCGCTTCTTCCATCACGTAGGCGAAGAAGCCCGTTGGACCGGGATAGCGGTTGGCATTCTCCAGAACGTCCAGACTGCCCCAGCCCGCGTACTCATGGATGAGGTCATTCTTCGCGGTCTCCATGTCAGTCACCTGGATAATTTATCCAATAACAATGGAAACAAACGCTGGATATAACACTTCCCCTTGAACTCGTAGTCAGTTTTGCAGAATTTCCCTGAGTTCTGTCACTAGAAGACAGACTGGATAGGCATTCGTTGACGATTAGACAGACAAACTGACAACACAGGAAGCCACTGAAACAAGTATCGACAAATAACTGTCATCCATACAAAATGCTAAATCAATTTTGACTATAAAACACAGTTTCTGGCGACCATACCTTTTTAACCCGTCCGGCGAACCGGAATCAGGTGATGGAAAATGGAGCTCGGAAAGGAGTGGGAGAAGGCTTTGAGCGAGAATGACTGCGAGAAGCTGCTTGAGCTTTTTGACGATTACATCGAGGGCATCGAGGACGAGGAGACGCTGAGAAAAGAGCTGGAGAGGCTGAAGGAGGCCGTCGTTGGCTGTGACGACCCCTACGAGCTGGCCCATGAGATGGCCCACGTTTACGCGCACCTCGACGATGTGGAGAGCGGCATTGAGCTCTACCGGGAGCTGGCGGAGCGTAAGAGAGACGACCCGGAGGAGTACGCGACGGCACTCTACTACCTGGCCGATGCATACGAGCACTTCGGGATGCCGGAGAAGGCTATAGAGACCTACGAGGAGCTCCTCAGGCTTGAGGAAAAGCTGGGTAACGAGCGGGAGATAGCACTCACGCTGGCCAATCTGGCGGTCAATTATGACGAACTGGGCGAGGCTGAAAAGGCAATCGAGCTCATGGAGAAGGCGAGGGAGATTTTCGAGAGGCTCGGGGACGGAAGGAACCATATGGTTAGCCTGCTCGATCTGGCGCACTTCCACTACGAGCTCGGGGACTACGATACCGCAGAGGCGCTGATAGGGGAAGTTCTCAGACAGCCGAGGGAGGATGAAATAGAGGTCAACGCAAGGCTCGTTGAAGCTGAGATATTTGCGGGAAGGGGGGAGTATGAAAAGGCCTTCAGGGCGCTCAGGGATGCTCTCGTTAAGGCTGTGGAAACGGGGGATGAAGTGCTCGGTCTCGTCTTCGAGACGCTCGTTGACTTCATAGAGGGGCTCTTCAACGAGAACGCCTACGAGACGGTTGCCAAGAACATGGAGTCCTTTGCGGAGCTCTTCGAGGATGATACTGCGTACTTCTTCAGGGCCATAGCGGAGCTGGCTCGCTGGAAGGCTGGAGAAGACACTAAGGAGCGCTTCGATGAGCTCTACTCAAAGGTGGAAAACGAGGAGCTCAAAGCCATCCTCGACGAGTGGAAGAAGCCGAAGCTGAGTTTGGGGCTGGGGCTTTGATTTTCCCCCATTTAAACGAAAGAGAGCTCCAGTGCTTTAATGAACTTATCTAAGCCCCTGCTTCTGAGTCCTTTTTCCGCGAGTGTATCTCTGAGGATTAAGGACTTCTCATAGAGGAGCCCTACGAGCCACTCAAACCTCTCCTGCTCAATGATCGTTCTTTGATTATTGAGTTCGCTGAGCATCACCTCAAAATCAACACCGTGCTCAAGCAAGCGAAGCAAATCATCAATGTCCTTGGCCCTGCCGAGAGACGTAACCCCTTTGAACAGAAAAATGTCCTCAAGGGACACCAGCCGAACCCTGAGAGTCTTGAAATCCTCAAACTCTTTGGGAAGTACCGAGCGGTTTTTCATACCCTCCGACAGCGTGAGCCCTCCTAAGACTCTCTTCACGAAGACATCCATGTTGAAATCACGCATCTCCAGGTCGAGTTTCTTGTAAACTGAGAAGGCCCCCAGTTTAACTTTGTATTCGTGCTCAACCTTCTTCACGTAGATAACCCTAACACCCTGACCTACTTTAAGTTCAGGTGAGGGATTCGTGAGAACTTCATCAAGGAATCCAAGAACTCGAACGTTCTCAACCACCACATCTACGTCTGCGGTGGCGTCTTTTATACCCCTCAATGCAAGATTGCCACCACCTATGAGATAAAGCCTTATTTCCTCGGGAATAACTCCCCGGGAGGCCAATAGAGTTGTTTTCTCGTCCAGCAGAGCAAACTCTTCAACCAATCTTTCCCTCGTTATCATTTCCGAAGCCTCCAAAGTACTGACGGCAGAGCTCCTCAACTTCATCCCCGGAAGGGAACGGATAACCTTTCTCCTTTCCGCCAAGATACTCAATAATCTCGTCAACTGCTCCTAGGACATCAAACTTAATGGCCAGACGTCTGAGCAGCTCAGCGTTAAAACCCCTGGCTTTTAGGATGGTTACGACGTAGAGGAGCTCCCTCGCACCAACCCCAACTGCCAAGGTATGAACAATGACCTCTTCGAGCGTTATCTCCCTGGAAGGCCAGTAATAGTGGTAGACCCCACTGGATATTAAGCCGAGGCCGTAGCTTGAAAAGCGGGAGAGGCCAGTAAGCTGGAAGGAATCCACCGCCAAGCCTTTGAAGCTCCCCGTAGCGAGGATGAACTCATTAACACCGCTCCAGAGGACTACCGAATCATGACTGAAGCTCTTTGCCTTTATTGAGTTCTGAAGGCGAAAGTATTCGTCGGCGAACTCTTTGACGAGCGAAAACCGCTCCGCAATAAAGTATCCCCTCTCGTTTTTCCCGACGATGAGCCTTTCCATCAGCTCCGTTAGGACGTGGTGCACCGTATAGCGGTTAACGTTGGATCTCAGAGAGATTTCCCACACCGGCCTGGGCTCCTCAACGGCCATTCCGCCTATGACCTTAAGCTTTCTGCCTGCCAAAAGAGAGATGAAGTCAACATGGGGAAATCTCGTTAGAAGTTCGTGGAAGAGTTCGAGGGGCTTGGAGCTGGAAGGAATGAGCAGAATCTCCTTTCCATCCTTCTGCCGCTTAATAAGGTCCTTTTGCTCTAGGGAACGGGCGATTATCGAAAGGCGAGAGCGGGAAACCCCGAGCTGCCCAGAGAGTTCTTTGAGGGTGGCCGGCCCATGCAGGGCCGAGAGAACCCTGAGCTCTGCCCGGGTTAGCATGCTAATCATCGTGCCAAAATTGTTAAACGTTTTATAAAAATTTTTTGATTTTTGGCACATCACTTCGGAATGGGGACACATCCAACAGCGTTCATAACAAGCAATGTTGGATACTGCAAGTACAGAACAAGAAAACAGAAGCCCTCTAAATCAAAGGAAGAGAAGAGGATTCAGATCCTCGAAACGGTCTCAACTTCCGCGCTCTCGACGTTCTCGACCTGCCTGAAGAGCTCGGCGACCTCGTCGTAGGAGTAGCCCTCGGCGTCCTTTCCGAGGACGTAGAACTTGAGCGCAACTAACCCGAAGGCTATGGGCTCGCGCTCAACCTTTGCTAAACCGAACTTCTCAGGAATTGCCGCCTTAAGCTTTTCCTCAAGCTCGTCGAGGTTTACCTCAGGATCGGTCGGCATGACCTTTATAACGCCAACGAGGTTGAAGTCTGTCATCTTTTTCACTTCCCTCTGTTTATGGTCCCTCCCAGCCGCACTTGGGGCATCTGTACGGTACGGCCAAGACCCTGCAGGATTCGCATCTCCATATTATTTCCTCGCCACAGTTTGGACAGACGAAGTGAGTGGCGTTTTCCCTCGGGCTTATCTCCTTTCCGCATGATGTGCACACAGGTATGTCAAATTTAGCTTCCACTGCCAACACCCCCTTAGAAAGGTGGTTTTTAATCACTGAAGGGCGTTAATGGAGTTGACTTATAAACCTTTCTCTGGGGAGGTTCCGCCAGGTTAGTGATTTTTCTTCTGTTGATGGTTGGGTCGCTCAAACTCCAACGGTATTTTTGGAGGTACCACAAAGTTTATAGGTTACAGGGGTGTAACTAGTTACAGGGGTGTAACCTGTGATATTCAGCGAGAGACCCGTGTCAGATATAAGGAAGCTGCATGGCAAGGGACACAGGAGAGCAGTTCAGGAACTGAAAAGGAATGTAGAAGCCGGAAAGTTCACCGCGATACTGGGTCCTAGAAGGGTCGGGAAAACAAGCGTTCTAAGAACTTTTCTCAACCACTACGGATACCCACACCTCTACTATGACCTCTCGCCGTATATTGGGCTTACTGGAGTCAGCTACCATGCCCTAACTCCTGCACTGATTGGGTTTGAGACGGGTAAACTCTCGGGGGAGGCGCAGCTTAGCCTGGGAATTCTCAAACTGAATTTCAAAGTTGAGAGGGGAGTGGAGTTTGAGAACGCAATGATAAACCTCCTCCGGGAAGTCAATGAAAGGTATGAGCGCTTCCTCTTGATATTCGATGAGGCTCAGGTGCTCGCGTTCGTAAGAGGCGTGAACATGATGGGGCTCCTCCAGATGATTCACAACACCCTGGACAACGTTGTCGTGATAATGACAGGGTCGATGCCGGGGCTTCTTGAGAACATGCTCTCCCCTTCATCAAGTAAGCCCATGTTTGCCAGGTACGTTGAAAAGATACGGATAAACAGGTGGAGTCTCGAAAAAGGAACGGAGTACCTGAAGAGGGGGTTTGATGAGGCAAACGTTGAGTACCTGCCGGACGAGCTGGAGGAAGCGGTGGAAGAGCTCTCTCCGGTGCCCGGTTTCCTGACGCTCTATGGAATTCATAGGATTAAAGGAAAGAAACACGGGGCGGCTTTGGAGGAGGCGATAGATGAAGCGGTATCCCTGTGGGAAAGGGACCTTGAGGCATTCCTGAACATATACAACTCAAAAACATACGTCCGGGTTCTGTGGCTGCTCTCCCAGAGCAGGCTGGGATTTTCATGGAGTGAGCTAAAAAGAGAGCTGTCCAGATTTGAGACTGTTAGCAATCCCAAACTGGCGAGGGTATTGAAGAACCTCCTCGGAGCGGGGATGATAGAGAAGAGAGACGGCAAGTACTACATAGCCGAGAGACCTCTCGCTAGGGCGGTATTGAAGATGAAAGTATAGGGGCAATGTTCAGAGAAGATTTTGGCCAAAATAATATTGCCCCTTGCTCTCCGTCAGTGCTGAAGCTTTTGGGAAAAGCCTGACCAGAGAAACTTTTCTGACGAAAAGTTTCATCAAAGTTTGTAATTTCTCAGCAGGGTACTCTTGAAGTGAGATTTCAACTCAAAACCCAGCCGTTAGAAATTTTGGATTCATCAAATAGGCCGTTTCCACGTGGCTTCTACTTAAACCGCGCTCCAAAGGAGCGGCTAAAAACTCAAACCCCCTCCGAGAATTACTTCTAAAAAGAATCCCTTCGCCAAAAACAACTCTCGAAGGACTCCACTCCAAAATGCCCTAAGATGCTCCCCAAATCGAGGGTTTACTTCCCTTCCGACGCCCTCTGGGCGTCTTCTTATGGTTAAACCCTTCACGATGGGGCCTTGGATAGGTTCTCACTTAAAGCGATACGTTTAATGTAAGAAACCCTTTTAAGAACTTGCACCTCAAGAAGGAACTACCAACTTTGATGGAACTTTGTGCTCAGCCTTTAGGAAAGGCTGGCGAAGGGATTGCCCTTCTCATCGAACTGGCAGAAAAATCAGTCGTGCACTACTCAAGTGCAACTTTGGCCGGGGGTTTAACACTAAATGAAGCCTTCTAAGTAGT